>Ga0208373_1000383_pt1 | contig 79504 bp, 55 predicted proteins | sample RifOxyC2_FD_184036 | JGI IMG/M metagenome (GOLD analysis project Ga0208373, IMG submission 184036) | Soil microbial communities from Rifle, Colorado - Rifle Oxygen_injection C2 (SPAdes) | ecosystem: Environmental > Terrestrial > Deep subsurface > Rock core/Sediment | place: Rifle, Colorado...
CGTTCCACAGCACGGAGAAGATGGTGATTGCGAGATAATCGCAGAGAAATTAATTGGTAAAGTGCCAGGACTAAGTCCTGACACGGATGAAATTAAAAACGGGGCTGAATCAAGCCCCGTTTTTTTTAAAGTTTCAGGGCTGTCAAAATAATTTACCAATAATTTCATCTACTGTAGAAAATTAATTAAGGGAATTGTTATGAAAATAAAATTTTTCATTTTACTTATACTTTTCTTTATAAGTTCAGCTCTTTATGCAGAACAAAACAACATTGTCTCCGGCGAGAAACTTATAAAAGATAAGTTGAACGCACTGCAGGGAACATCTAATGAAGGTAAAGAATTCTGGCTCACATTCAACCCATCGCTTGAATCACCGGGATTTGGTAATGGGAATAAGATTTTTATTTATTCTCAATTTGAGACAAAAGTCATACTTGAAATACCGGGGAAAGGCTATACTCAACAAATATATATTTATCCGAATGAAGTAAAAGAAATTTTATTACCTGTTTCGGCCGCTCAATGCTACAGAAAAAATGCAGATCAAAAGCCATTGGATGAGATTTACTATGAAGGCAATGGAATTCACTTATACGCCGATAAGCCGATTCTTGTTTACGCCTTGACAATTTATTACCGGGGGAGTGACGGATACATTGCAATGCCCATTACTGCATATGGAAAAAATTATGTAGTTTCATCATGGTATGATGTATCAGATAACTCAACCTTGTATTATCCCGGCTACGTTGCCGTTATAGCTCCTTATGATAAAACAACTGTAAATTTCACATTAGGTGGTAATCCGTCAACAAGAACTAATACGGGATTAATTCCCGGCGGTGTGTTGAAAAAGACTCTGTTCAAAGGTGATGTTCTACTGCTCAGCAGTTCGGGAAACATGGCAGACCTTTCGGGTAGTAGAATCAGTGCCACTAAACCTGTTGTTGTTATATCGGGCAATTACTTTACTCACATTCCTCTGAATCAGAATTATTCGGATGATTTGCTGACTGATATTGAACTGCCTACTTTTACATGGGATAATCAATATTTAATTACTCCATTTTTCGACAGGGAACACTTGCCTGTAATCAGAATATATGCAAAAGAGCCAAATACAATAGTGTATCGGGATAATATAGTGCTTGATACACTGACGATGAGTACATATATGGAGAATGATGGTTTTATTACGATAACCGATAATCTTACATCGGCAAGCCCAACATTAATATCTGCAGACAAACCAATATATGTTAAACTATACAACAGAAGCCAGGATGAAGATGGTGTACCCGGCGGGCCCTTTATGTTATCTGCTATACCATTTCGCCAACAACTTAAAGAATATACATTCTGCACAGCAGGTGTTACGAATACATCATCGTTCGAAAACTATTACCTTAATTTAGCCTATATACCTGACGATAGCTTCAAAGTGCCACTGGATTTTGAGCTTGGTACAGTAACCACTGACAGTGTCAGTTGGCAGACTCTAAGGAGCTATGACCCTGCTCCGGGCGTACAATTCTCAGTACCGGTTAATGATAAATACTATTATTCCAAAACCATCGAGATACGCCAGGAAGGAATGTATAAAATCAGGGCAAATCAACCATTCCCGGCATATATTTACGGGACATCGCCTAATCTGGCTTATGGCCATCCAGCCGGGCAGAATTATCTCGATATTGAAAAAAACGATACTCTTCCACCCGAACCGCAATTTGACATTGATTGCGACGGTTCCGTTTACCAAGCCTATATCGAAGATATGCCGAGGACGAATCCATCGAAACTGCTGGAAATTGAAATTGACACTTTGCAAAGTTATAATTACAATTTCACTTATAACAATTTCGTGCCGGGTGAGGATTACCGCACACGATGGGATGCAACTGTTATTGATAAATCAAATGATGCAGAAGCTGTTATTACTTTTCGAGACAGAAGCGGCAATGATACAACATTAACACTTAGTTACAAGCCCGGTAAGTTGACCTTTAGCCCAACTTTGGATTTTGGAGAGGTTCCTGTCGGAAAAACAGTTAACAAAGATTTCCGGATTGTAAACAATTCGGATAAAAATTCTTTCACTATTACAAAATATAAGTTAAGGAATAACAATCAGGGTTACGAGCTTTTAACAACTAATCTGCCAATAACTTTGGCACCTCTTGATTCTGTAAAATTTACACTCAGGTTTAAATCGCCCGGTTGTGGTGTTTACCAGGATGTTGTTGAAATCGGAGACAGTTGTTTCCTTGCTTCCAACAATACGGCAACTGCATTGAGTTATGTTCTGACAGCAAAACCTGACATTGATTTCGGAAATCTTCCCGTCGGAACTTATTCGGATAAAAATATTTTTATTTACAATGAATCAATAATTTCTGCAAGACTCGACAGCATTGCTTTAATGTATGGTAATGTGGGATTCACTCTGTATATAAATAATCCTAATCAAATAATCAGCCCATTCGATTCTGTACGTGCATCCGTAAGATTTACTTCTACAGTTCCCGGTAGTTTTACAGATTCTTTAGGTGCCGGTGACTCCTGCGGATACCATTTCAGGCTCGAATGTAAAGCAAATTCATTCAAGGTTTCCGTTCAGCCGAATTTACTTTTCGGCAGGCTCATGCCCGGTGATGATGTCGAAAAAGAAGCATGGGTTGTCAATGAATCCGACCAATACACATTCACGCTCGATACACTTGTATTCAAGAACAATACCCAGGGATTTGAATTCAGGGATATAACATTTCCTTATATTATACCTCCAACTGAAGCAGCACATTTTTATGTTGCATTCAAAGCCACCGAAGAAGGTACTTTTACAGATTCAATCGGAATCTCATCGTCAAACCTTTTAGCTTATAATTCTGAAGTCAAAGCTGATGTGATTTCGTCTGTAGAGGAAATTCCAATGAACGGTGATTGCCAAAATGAACTTTGCATTGAATCAATAAATCCAAATCCTTCCGGAGGCAGTAGTGTTGATGTCATCTTAACGAAAAAAATTGCAGGTGAAATCGAGTTGTGTATATATAATGAAATAGGTGATGCAGTAACAACCTCAAAACTTGAAACGATATCTCAAGGCAGATTCTTGATAAAAATTAATATAGGTAACTTGCAATCAGGTGTTTATTTTATAGAATGTAAAACCGGGTATAAAAGTACGAGAGAAAAATTTCTGATAACGAGATAAATAGTTGATTATAATTTAACTTTTAATTCAAATAATTATATTGATATAATATATTATATTGTTTTATCCCGAATTATTCATTAGAAGTTTATTATTATCCTAAAAGCTAGTGCCTGACTGACATTCTGAGAAGTGTAACGACGAAGATTCTGAAACACCCTTAATCCCCCCTTTGAAAAAGGGGGAAAGATGCTTCGACTTCGCTCAGCATGACATTAAATTATACCATATCAATTTCTATTGAATAATCTGGGTTTATTTAATTTATTATTGATTAAAAGTAATAAATTGATTAGCTCCGATTTCAACCAGCTCATTCACTAGCCTTTCACTTATGGAAACTGCATCATCAATATTGCCGGTGATTATTTTCCTTAAAATATATTTCCCATCAATCGAAGCCACAATCCCTTCAAGAATTATTTCTGTTCCATTCACAATGCCAAGTGCGGCAATCGGTGTTTTACAGCCGCCTCCGAGTGCTTTGAGAAATGCTCTTTCTGCTGTTACTGCAATTAATGTCGGTGTATGATTTATTTCTTTAATAATTTCCTCTGTGTTAACATCATCTTCTCTGATTTCAATTCCCAATGCTCCTTGTCCCACTGCGGGTAAAATAATATCTGTCGGTATGTATGATGAAATGTATTTTTCTAATCCAAGTCTTTCGACTCCTGCGGCGGCAAGCACCATCCCGTCCCAGTCAGACTTCAGAAATTTATCTATTCTTGTGTTAACATTTCCTCGCAGGTCAACGATATTGAGGCCAGGCCTTCGATAGAGAAGTTGTGCCTTTCTACGTACAGAGCCGGTTGCAATAACGGCATTCAATTTCAAATCGTCAATCTCTATTCCCTTCTCTCTTGCAATCAGCACATCTTCAACTCTGTGCCTTTCAGGTACTGCTCCAAGTTTCAAGCCAATGGGCAAATCGGTCTGTAAGTCTTTTAAGCTGTGTATTGCAATGTCAATCGTACCACTCAATAATTCGTTCTCGATTTCCTTTGTGAAAATTCCCTTATCATCGAATTTATCGAGCGACACATCAGGAATCTCATCACCTTTGGTTTTGATATGCTTCAACTCAATATCCAAATGAGGATGCTTTGTCTGTATAAGTCCCTTGATATATTCTGCCTGCCACAGAGCAAGACTGCTCGAGCGTGTTCCTATTATAAGTTTAAGTTTCATTTACATTATTCAATTCCTTCCAAAATAATAAATTATTATTATTAATAGCCAGATAAAAAAAATTCCGCATTATTTAATACGGGATTTTTATATTAAATTTATTATTCTGCTAACAGTCTCAATTCCTGTTGAATAACTCCTGCTTGTTCTCCCTGCCGTGCTTTTCAAAAATGTTAAACCTAAAAATCTATATGGCATGTGTGAAAGCTCGTTAGGAACTGTTATAAATATTGAAAGTGTTTATAAATTTACTTCTCTAATTTTAAGATTAGACTGTTTAAAACATTTTCATAAACTTTTCTTGCAAGTTCAAATGCTTCGTTAAACTCCTCCATATTGGGTTCCATTATATCATCAGGATAGCGATATTCGATTGCATACGGAGTAAGTACTTCAGCAGACTCTGTTAGTTCTTTAAATGATTCTTGTCTTTCAGAAGCAAGATTAGCAAGATACCTTAAGTCATGAGTCTTACTGAATTCTATTCCATGAAAAACCAAAAATCCTTTTAATGACTTTTCGGCTGCTTGTTGGCAATGGTATATAGCAGTATCAAGCACAGGATTTTTCACCACTTGCTAATTTTTCAGCAGAAGTTAAATCGTTCTTTGCTTTTCTGAACCACAGTTTTGTTATTTCAATTAGCTCATTCCTCATAAAGAACTATTCCCTGATTTGCAATTTTATAATGCAATGTAGCCGCAACTTTTGAATATGGTACGAACTCTTCGCTAGTACGAACGAGTATATCAATTGGAAAATCAGTGAAATCTCTTAATGCTTTGTATGCAGTAGCCGCCCGTCTTGCTTTTGGTTCTATACTTTCACTCAATAATATGAGAATATCTATATCGCTTTCTTTGGTTGGGATTCCCCAGGCATATGAGCCAAAAAGATATATTTTTGATGGTGAGAATTGCTTTACAAGCCGTTCTGTTATCGCAGACAATATTTCACTTTTTCTTTTTGTCATATTAATGCAATTGATTATCTTTCTAAATTAATAAATAATTTATTATTAATAGTCTAACAAAAAAAATCCTGCATTATTTAATTCGGGATTCTTCAAAATTTATATCAACCATGATTAATTTCAATTCCTATTAAAAAATTCCTGCTTGTTCTCCCTGCCGTGCATTTTCAAAAATGTCAATCCTAAAAATCTATATGGCATGTGCGCAAATTTTGAAAAAGGCATATACCACAAAAGGAAAAATACGAGAACAAGATGTATGAAATAGTTTGTGTATGCAATCCATACCGTATTTGCATCTACCGACATTCTTATAAAAACAGATAACATTCCGGTTATTCCTACACCAAGTATGACACTAAGGAACAGCCAGTCGTTATATGTATTCTTGCTTTCTCTTTCGAGTTGTTTTGTTCTCTTTAAAAACATCATTAACAAGCCGAGAATAAGGAAGACTCCGCTGACTAATCCGAGTATTTTAACAGGATGCATCAATCCCATCGGGTAGGGAAGTTCAAATGAAATAGCAGTCAGAAAATCAAGATTGAATTTATGCCCGTAATGGTAAACTTCACCGACAACGACAAGCCCTGTTGCAATCATAGTCCCGATGAAACCATAGAAAGCATACATATGGCCATAATGTCTGTTAGAGTTTGTCGGGCATTTCTCAAACTTTTTATGAACGAGAAAATCTCCGAGTACTTCAAATACAGATTTGATAAAACTTTTCACGGGTTTCCCTGCATAATTATTACTAAGGCCACTCCAATACCTGTACAAACCAATTCCTGCAAGCCAGAAGATTAAGATATTACCCGGAATAAATAGTGCTTCAATCGTAAGCTTGTGAATAAAGTCTTCATATTTGATGATTCCTTCACGCACTAAGAAAAAGTTCATGTCGCCGCCATATGCAACTACATTTGTAATGAGTGCCAATCCGAAAATTACTATTACAGGAACAAGAAATAGCCAGAATAAATACTTAGGTTCACTTAAAGCTTTACCCATGAACTTCGGTACAGAGTAGTTCCTGTAAACATAAGACCTGACTGCTGCTATAAGGTCAGCAGGGCGGGCACCTCTCGGGCATTGCTGACTGCAGTCCATGCACCCGTGGCAGAGCCAGATGTCAGGGTCAGCCATCAGCTTGTCTTTCAAGCCCCAGCTTGCGTTAATCATCTCTTTGCGCGGTAATGCATACTCTTTTGGCGATAGTACACATGCCACAGAACATGTAGCACATTGGAAACATTTCTTCATTGTTTCCCCGCCATGCTTCTTCAAATGCCTGATGAATTCAATATCAGTTTCTAATGCAACTCTCTCGTTCAACTTTCCTGTCCTCTATTTTTAATTCATCTAATTATATTCTGAATAAAATTGTTTTATTCATTGTTAATTATTAATTGTGAATTGTTAATTTATTTTTTTCATATAATTCTCTCTCAGCTCCAGAGTCTTCTCCCCGAAAAGGCTGAACCTGAGCCACTTGAATCCAAACTTCAATAATTCTACGTCATCTTCCTTCATCTTTTCAATCATTGCTTTGCTGACATTGAACCTTTTCAGAAATGTGCTATCATAGACAAATTGCCTGAATCTGTCAATGTCATAACATACCATATAGAACATCTCCAGTTTGACAGGTTCTATGTATTTCCCCTTCACAAAATAATCGTGCAATGAAATTTCCTTGAACAATTCTCCAAGCTCATTGTAATCTTTGACTCCCTGGTCATTCATCCATTCTTCGACTGTCCAGTCTTTGCCGGCTTCAAAACCCCTGCAAACTTCTTCATTTATCAAAAAATAAAAGTCATCGCTTTTTTCCGCTTCGTTAGGCATAGCCGCACCGACAGGGAACATCCTGCAGGACCAGGGCCTGTCCTCGTAAACGGTACATCCGTTTTTATCAACAAAGTGGCAGTTCAATTCATCAGGAAGCATCTGAAGCATTACAATAGGATGTCTCAGGTTCTCATCAATAGGTAAAATCGTATATGTATCGAGAAACTCTGTTGATGTTATACCCAATCTTTTTCTCAACCTGATAATATCGTAGGGAGTGAGAAAAATATTGACATCATTGCAGCATTTATTAAAGCACGAAACACCGGGATGACAACTGAATGTAAACTTAGTATCCTTCTTCATCCTTGGGTATTCTTTCAGTACCTCATCTTTGAATTTCGACATATTCTTCATATCAGCCACCTTCCTTCTCGTTGAATTTTTTCACAACCCAACCTGTGTAATCTAAGGGTGACCTTATCGAGAGGGGGCCATCATCGCCGTGAAAAGTATTTACTTTGTACCTGTATGAAGCTTTCACATTATATTTCTCAAGCATCCAATCCCAGCCCTTGACATAATAAGAACATTCATTGTTCATGCAGACCATCAGGTATTCGACGCCCCAGTCATTTTCAGGTGGGAGAAGCACTGTATCGAGAATTGCACCGCAATATTTGCATTTCAATTTTTCCATTTTTTTCTCTCAATTTTTTTAACTCTTTTTTTAAATTTCATTATGAATAGCCACTATCTTTAGATAGTGGAGGGATATTTTAGTAGGGACACAGGATTCTGTGTCCCTACACATATTTTCCATCCAAATGTCCACGACTTAAAAGTCGTGGCTATTCATTAAATTATATTCATCAAAGAACAATCCATCATTAATATCAAAGTTCTGAAATTTGCTGTGGAACAGAAGAGTTAAAAAATTTAATTTAACTACAAAACATATCTGCACATAAATTAAACAATCCACCCTTCACCAATTTCTTTATTTCAACCACCCATTCCCCTCCTTAAATAAGGAGGGGATTCGAGGGGTGGTAATTTTAATTATTAATTGATGTTACGAATCATATTTGCATTTACACTGATTTATAATTTTCAATTTTTAATTTTATAATTTTCATTGAATTTTCAATGAAATAATTTTAATTTTTTTAATAACCTTGTGCTTTAAAATTCTTAACTGTTTCATGGTTTTATGATTTCTCATTTCATTCTAACATTTAAAATTAAAAATTGATTGAAAATTGCAAAATTGAAAATTATTACTTACAGTAATAATAAATTATGCATAACATCAGTTATTAAAATATATGTTGAATATCTCTTGTGAAGACATCCCACTTATCTGTCTTAACGTCATACTTCAGGTTAACAAACTTCTCCCAATTTTTGTCAATTTTCGGAGTGTCTGCCCTGAAGTAATAACCTGGCCAGCGTGTTTCCTCGCGGAAGAGAATGGTACGGATATGGGCTTCTGCCTGCCACATTCTCTGAATGTTCTCCCAGCATCTCATCAATTCATGAAGGTCTGCTGCAGCAAGTTTTGCCGAATCTTCCTTAAGATAATTCAAAAGACTCATTCCTTTTTCGAGGAGGAATTTATTTGTCTTGAATTGTGACGATACACCACCGGCGTATTCATCCATAATCTTCTGAAGGCGGAACATAAACTGTTTCGGCTTGATATAATTCGGATTAACATTCGGGTCGCTTGTTTCTTTGCCGTGAGTTGCGAAGATATCCATCGGCTTCAGAATAGTTTCCTTCAAGGCATTAATAGCATTATTATCATAGTTATGATTTGGTTTTTCCTTAACAATGTAATCAATAGCCGCTTTTGCTGCAATTCTTCCCTCAGCATGTGAGCCTGATGAGAACTTATGGCTGGATGCACCGGATGCGTCGCCGGCACAGAACATGCCTTTTACTGTTGCCATATTTGTATAGCCCCAGAAGTAATCTTTGGGAGCAAGGTCTTTCGGGCCGCTGACCCATGCACCGGAGGCACCTGAGTGCGAGCCGATGAAGTATGGTTCTGCCGCTGCGATTTCCGAAGGCTCCTGCTCGGGGAACGTGTTTGTCGATGCCCAGAGAATTGCCTGCGAAATTGTCATGTCGAGGAAGTCTTCCCATGCTTCTTCTTCGAGTTCTTTCATTTTTTTCTTATAACCCTTCGGGTCATCCTTTAATTCATCGGCAATTTTCTGGATAGCTTCTTCGGTTTTCATGTAAATCGGGCCTTTTCCGTCCATGACATCTATCATACCGAGCCAGTTACGAAGGTTAGCCGGAATCGGTTTTACTTTGCCGTAAGGTTCCCATTTTTCGAGTTCTGCCTTATTTTCAACCATGTACTCGCCTCCTGCGGCACTGATTGCTCTCGACTTGAAGAGCAGGAACCATGCACCAACCGGGCCGTATGCATCCTTGAAACGAACGGGAATAAAGCGTACTTCCTGGCATGTCATTTCTGCACCTGCCTTGATTGTGAAGTATGCACTCGAACCTGAATTCCATGGCGGATACCATGCCCTGCCTAATCCTTCGCCCGATGACCGTGGCTTGAACACGTGTACTGCTCCGCCCATTGCCACAAGTACTGCCTTTGCTTTAAATACATAGAATTTGTTTTCGCGTGTGCTGAAGCCGACTGCACCCGAACATTTATCGCCGTCCATCAATGGTTCGACAATGAAAACCCTCTCATAAATGTTATCCATTCCGAGTGCATTCTTTGCCGCTTCGGCAACGACGACTTTGTATGATTCGCCGTTAATCATCAACTGCCAGCGTCCTTCATGAACGTAGTTGCCTTCTGCATCTTTCCATATCGGCAAGCCCCATTTTTCGAACAGGTGTACTGTCGAGTCAACGTGGCGTGCAATCGAGGCAACAAGGTCTTCACGTGTAATGCCCATCAGGTCATTGCGAACATAATCAACATAATCTTTTACTGTGTTTTTCCCGGTTCTCAGGTCAACATACTGGTTGATTGCGGAAAGTCCCATTGCAACTGCGCCGCTTCTGTCAACTGCCGCTTTGTCAACGAGAGTTACTTTCACGTTGTTTTTCTTGCCCCAGTAAGCCGCTTCAACTGCTGCACCTGTAGCCGCCATACCACCGCCGACAATCAGAAGGTCGGTGTTGACTTCTACTGTTTCAAAATTTGCCATATTTTTTTCTCCTTTTCTATTTTTTTTAATAATTGTTATTCAAAACCTAACTTAACATAAACACTGCGGGTCCCTCTAAGGAAGCCGGCTCGGTAAATAGAACAGGGCTTGACAAATCATCTGTTCCTGTTGCGTAACCTCCATCCGGTACTGCACTGCCTTCGGCGGTTGTACGGATTGGGAACTTGAATCTCTTCAGAGTACCGTTGCGGAACTTGACTGTCCACAATATCGAATCTGAACTTCTCATTGGCGTTACCTGCGCACCTAACGGCACGAAATCTGCATAACCGCGAACTTCGATCGCCTGTGTGGGGCAAATCTTTACGCAGTTGTAGCATTCCCAGCACATGTCGGGTTCATTGTTGAAAGCCTTCATCGAGTCTTTGTTCAATACCATCAGGTCGTTGGGGCAAATGTATTGGCAAGCTGTCTTGTCAAGTGCCTTGCACCCGTCGCATTTTTCGACTAATACGAAACTTGGCATATAGTTTCTCCTTATTTAATTATTAAAACAAAAATTATTAGAACTTTAAAAAACATTTTATAACAATCTTTAATTCTCAATTCTCCATTCCTTATCCTTTTCTTCCATCTCCCACTGGGAGAATGACTGAGGAGGAGGGTTTTCAATAAAATATCATATCACAATTCAACATTCATAATTCATAATTCGTAATTCGTAATTCGTAATTCGTAATTCGTAATTCGTAATTGAATATATAATCCCTACGGGATAAGTGTGGCAGCGGTTAATCTTATGCTACTGATATATAATCGCTACGCGATAAATTTATTATTTAATCTCCTAAATAATTCACTTAAAACTAAACACTCAACACTTAAAACCTAAAAACTAATTCAGAATTTATTTTCAGCCTCCTGTCGCCGCTTTGTGCAACTTCACTTCCACCTTCTCATCCAATCCTGAATAATACTCTCTCAAGATTTCCAAAACTTCGGGCCTGCTGAATTCTGCGGGAACTTCCAATCCTTCCGACAGTGATTTTCTCAGCATTGTACCACTCACCAGAAGCCTGTCATCCTTGCCGTGTGGGCATGTTTTCATCGAAGCCATTCCGCCGCACTTGTAGCACCAGAATGTCCAGTCAATCTTTAATGGCTTGCAGATTAATGCTCCGTCCCACAATTCATCGAATATATCCTGTGCTTCGAAAGGACCGTAATAGTTGCCTACACCTGCATGGTCTCTTCCGATTATCATGTGTGTACAGCCATAATTCTGCCTGAACAAAGCATGTAGCAATGCTTCTCTCGGTCCTGCATAACGCATGTCGAGAGGATAGCCGCCCTGGATTGCCGAATCCTTCACAAAATAAAACTCAACGAGCTTGTCAATACATTTCACTCTGACATCGGCAGGTATATCTCCTGCTTTCAGCTTTCCGACAAGCTGGTGAATGTACAATCCATCCGAAACTTCGAGAGCGATTTTTGCAAGGTATTCATGCGAACGGTGCATTGGGTTTCTCAACTGCAATGCGGCAATTGTCTTCCAGCCTTTATCCTCGAATATTTTTCTCGATTCGGCAGGAGTCTGATAAACACCTTTGAACTGAACGGGGAAAGGCCCTTCCGAAAGAACCTTAACGGGACCGGCAAGATTGACTTCAGCCTGGTCCATAACCATCTTTACTCCCGGATGTTCCGGGTCTGTTGTCTTGTAAACACTCTTGCACTCAAATTCCTTGTCAATCTTGTACTTCTCTTCAATTTTCATCGTTGCCATAATATCGCTGTACTCGTCTGAATAAAGTGCAACTTCGTCGCCGATGTTCAGTTTGTCGGCTGTGGCTTTGTCTGCCGATAGTGTCACAGGAATGGGCCAGAACAAACCTTTCTTGCCCGGCATTTTCATATCACTGCAAACGCCCTTCCAGTCTTCGTATCCCATGAAGCCCGTAAGAGGTGTGAAGCCGCCTATGCCTAACATTATAAGGTCGCCTGATTCGCGGCTCGAAATGTTGATTTTCGGAAGCGACGCCGCTTTCTTTTTCTCGTCTTCCAATGCTTTGCCTTGCAGCAGTAGTACTATTAGTTCGGGACTGCCGTGAGGGCTGATTAATTTTGCCATAATGACTCCTTTTTTTGGTTAACCGTTTATTTCTTCCTAATTCACTAAATTTTATTGTCTCAATATTTTAAACTCAATCATGAGGTGCAATAATATTGCTTATTATATGTTAAATCAATTTGAAACCGCTATTTGTAATCGGCTTGTGTGTGATATTTTGCTGTTTTATAAGATTAAATATTGGAAATAATGTATAAGTGCCTAATAAACCAGTCCCAGTGCGGTTTCACAGCCCTGTAACACACAGATTACAGATAGAAGAATAATTCAATTAAAAATTCACAATTAATAATTAACAATTAAATTAAGCTTTATGGATGCTGAATCCTGAATTTGTCATTCCGTGCTTGATACGGAATCCATAGCCACAACCCACATTAATTATTCATAATATAAAACCTTTAAATAACTCCGGAGGAGTTAAACGTCTGTAACAAAACTTAAAACAGAATCAGAACCAACTCCATAGGAGTTGAACGTAATAGCCTTTTATGTCATGCTGAGCCTGTCGAAGCATCCATAGCCATAATCCAAATCAATTGCCCTTCCTCGAGGAAGGTTAAGCAGGTGTAAAAATCAATCATAATTTTCCTTATATTTGCATTTATTTTAAATGATTTGATTAATCTTTGCCAATAACTATGTTTCAGACTTATTTTAAGAGTATTCAAAAAGATTATCTTGCTGATTCTGAAAGTTCAGAACACACTTTCAGGACTTATTTTCAGGTATTACTTGAATCCTTTGTAAATGAAAATATAAAACGGAAACTCACAATAAAACATGAACCCACAAAGCAGGAAGATAAGGGACGACCTGACTTTAAAGTTACTACAAAAGAACAACTGACAATAGGACTAATTAAAACAAAGAAAATCGGCGAGGACCTAAAAAAAATCCTTAACTCTGAACAGTTGAAAAGATATTGCCAGCTTTCCGACAATATTATTTTGACTGACTATTTGCAGTTTTACCTTATCAAAAAAGGTGAAATTGTTTTTGATACGGTAATTTTTTCAGATTATAACATACAAAATAAAAGATTTAAAGTTGAGCAAACCAGAATAAATGAATTATCAAAATTACTTACTCAATTCTTTGAATCAGAACCTGATACGATTTATAAAACACGTGATTTGGCTCTAAGGCTTTCAGAAAAAGCAAAATTTTTAAGGGAATACTGTTATGCCGAACTGCAGGATGTAAATGATGATACAAACCTATTGCAAGCTCTTTACAATGCTTTTAAAGATACATTATTATCATTGCTCGATACAAAATACTTTGCTGACATATATTCACAAACTCTCACTTATGGTTTATTCTTATCAGCATTGAATTGTAATGACCCGAAAAAAGAACTAAACAAGGACACCGCATATTCACTTTTACCAAATACATTTCCGTTAATCAAAGAATTATTCCATAGGTTAGATGACTTTCCGGGTGAAATTACATGGGCTGTTGATGAAATAATAACAATATTGAAAGTAACAGATTTTTCAGAAATAAAAAAGGAATTTGCCGAATACAGAGACAAAGGAAAAGGTTTTAGTGACCCCTTCATCTTTTTCTATGAAGACTTTTTGAAACACTATGACCCGCAGCAAAGAAAAATCAGGGGTGTTTACTATACTCCTGAACCTGTTGTTTCTTTTATTGTCAGGTCAATTGAAAGTATATTAAAAGATACATTCGAAATAAAAAATGGATTCACGGGAAAAAATGTAACAGTACTTGACTTTGCTTGTGGCACCGGTACATTCATTTTAAATGTATTCAAACTAGCTTTAGAACAAGCGAGGGAAATCGGAGATAAGCAGACTATAAACAAAGTGCTGAATGAACAGCTAATAAGTAATTTCTACGGTTTTGAATTGTTAGTAGCTCCTTATGTTGTAGCACACCTGAAAATTTCTGAATACCTGAAAGAGCAGGGTTTTACAATCGAATCAGGGAAAAGATTAAATATTTTCCTGACAAACACACTGACAAACAAAGAACCACAGCCGTTTCCTATAATGCCTATTCTTTCAAAAGAAGGAAAAGAAGCTAATAAAATTAAGAATAAAGATATACTTGTTGTTCTTGGTAATCCCCCTTATTCTGTCAGTAGCAGTAATAAAACGGGCTTTATTGCCGATGAAAAGATGAATAGGTATAAAGAAGCAGTTAGATCTGAAAAGAACATTCAACCATTATCTGATGACTATATCAAATTCATTCGTTTTGCACAATGGAAAATGGAAAGTGTTGATAAAGGTGTAATAGGTATTATTACAAATAATTCTTTTATTGATGGATTAATACACAGGGGAATGAGACAGGAATTACTTAAAGATTTTGGTGAAATTTATATATTAAATTTACATGGTAATTCAAGAATTGTTGAAACCTGTCCAGATGGTACGAAAGATGAAAATGTTTTTGATATTATGCAAGGTGTTTGCATAACTTTTTTAATCAAAAAATACAAAAAGAAAATAAGTGAAACAATTGTTTATTATCAAGACCTGTACGGAAAAAGAGAAAATAAATATTCGATTCTATATGATAATGATATTGAAACAATAAAATGGAAAAAGCTAAAACCAAAGAAAGAATATTTCTTTTTAGCTCCAAAAGATTTTGAATTTAAAAATAAATATGATGAAGGATTAAGTGTAAATGAAATATTTAAACTCTATGCAAGTGGAGTTAAAACACATAGAGACCATTTTTTAGTATCTTATAATAAAAATACATTACAAAAAAATATAAAGGAATTTCTCAAAGCAGATAATAGAGAAATTGTACAAAAGTTTAATTTAAAAGATACGAGGGATTGGAAAATCGAGCAAGTTCTAAAAAATCAAAAATTTGATATTTCATATATTCGTGATTATAATTATAGACTTCTTGATAATAGTTTTATTTACTATGATACTAATTTTATTGACAGAGGAACTAATCGTTTCAATATTATGCAACATTTTATTAGAGGGAAAAATTTTGGACTTATTACAACACGCATTTTATCTTCCCAAAAATTTGCACACACATTTATAACAGAAAAAATTACAGATATGTGTTATATATCTAATAGAGGTAAAGAAGCAAATTATATTTTTCCATTATTCATTTATAAGAATAATGGTAATGGTGAAAACAACAACAACAATGATTTTCTTTTCAAAGAAGACGGGAAAATAGACAATTTCACTAAGGATTTTCGGCAATACATAAAATCGAAATACAAAAAGAAATATACACCCGAACAAATCTTAGGATATATCTACGCTGTTCTTCACAGCCCTGCTTACAGAACAAAATACATAGAATTTTTAAAAATAGATTTCCCGAGGATACCTTTTACTGATGATGAAAACTTGTTTAGGGAGCTTTCGGCTATTGGCAGTGATTTGATTGAGCATCACTTATTGAATGTAGACTTTACTAAAAGTATATGCCAATTCAAGGGCGGTGGGAATTTTAAAGTTGAGAAGGTGGTGTATGACAAAGGTAAGGTCTGGATTAATAATGAAAGGTATTTTGAAACTGTTCCACCTGACATCTGGAATTTCCACATTGGCGGCTACCAGGTGCTTGACAAATGGTTAAAAGAACGAAAAAAACATGAAATAACGTTATCCGGTGAAGACATACAGCATTTTATAAAAGTAGTGAATGTGCTGAATAACACTGTTATTACAATGCAGAAAATTGATGAACTGACTAAAGAGTGGATTTAGAAAGCTAATCATAATTAAAATCACAACAATCACATTAATCACACAAATCACAGTTCAGACAATTTGCGAACTTAGTGTTTTCTTTACGACTTTGCGTTAACTGCTTCCCCCCAATTCCTAACTCCTAATCACACAAATCCCAGTTCCGACAATTTGCGTCTCCGTATGAACCAAAATAATCAGCGAAAATCAGTCCAATCAGTCTCATCCGTGTTCTATTCTGCCTCTCCGCCCCTCCGCGTGTAACAAAAAATCGTGTCCATCATTTAATCAAGTAAATCCTGTTCAGACAATTTTCGTGAACCCCTTACCCCAATCCCTATCCCCCAACCCCCATACCCTATCATCCCAATCACATAAATCACACAAATCACAGTTCCGACAATTTGCGTCTCCGCCCCTCTGCGGTGAAAAAAAAATCTTGTCCATCATTTAATCAAGTAAATCCTGTTCAGACAATTTGCGTGAACCCCTTTCCCCCAATCCCTATCCCCCATGCCCAATCATCCCAACCACATTAATCACACAAATCACAGTTCCGACAATTTGCCTCTCCGCCCCTCTGCGAGAAATATAATCAGTGAAAATCAGTTCCATCAGTGTTATCCGTGTTCAAACAACTTGCGTCTTTGCATTAACCAAAAATATTATATATAATCCCTACGGGATAAGGGTGGGTGGGGTGTTCCTGCTTTTCTACTAATATTTAATCACTACGTGATAGAATTGTTATACTAATTTAATTCAGCCTAACAGTCTAATAGTCTAACAGTCTATATTTTTAAAATCCTTTTAAAACCGTTTTCTTGACATATCACTCCCACAACCTTATCTTTGCACCGCTCGTTCTTTGTAAACAAAAGTCGGGCTGTATCAGCCGTTACCGGTTGTAGTGCAACGGAAATCCCGATTCATCGGGAGAATGCACTGCCCCCTTTTTTCAAAGGGGGATTAAGGGGGTTTTATTCAATCTTAATATATCCATCATTCGTAAATCACAATTCGTTAATCGTTATTCTTAATTCTTAATCTTGTCCTTCTTTCAACTTTGTCATCTTCGTAAATCACAATTCGTTAATCGTTATTCTTAATTCTTAATCTTGTCACTTTCTGTCGCATCAAATAGGACAAATTAAGACAAAAACAGGAAAAAACAGGACAAAATGAGACAAATATTCCATATTCGTAATGTTTTAACTCCTTACAAATCAATTTTATTTCTGGTTAGCAATCCAAAAATAAAAAAAAACAGGACAAAACAAGACAAAATAGGACATTTTCAAAAAACTCTGTTAAAATCTGTGCTATACTCTGTGTGACTCCGTGTTAAAAATTAGCTTTGTACTCAGTTCTGCATTTTAAATTTAGAATTGAAAATTTATTGAAAATTGAAAATTAGAAATTGAAAATTTAAAAAACAAAACTCTGTCAAACCTGCTCCGGATGCACAAATCTGCTCAATTTCGGCTCAATATCACCAAAATTTGAATCTGAGAAATCTGTTTAATCAGCTTAATCCAAGTTCAGACAACTTGCGTCCCGCGCCTTTGCGGTGATTTAATATTGATGTAGGTATGCGGCATTAGATTCTTCGACAGGCTCATAATGACATCCTCCCATTTCCTTCCAAACTAATAGTCTAACAGCCTAAAAGCCTACAGCCTAATTATTAATTATGAATTGTTAACTCATGTTACGCAATATTGAAAACTTTATTCTACACCTTTGTAATTTTAAAAACCTTATCAAGTACATTTAACCCAAATTATTCAATAGAAAATTGTTTAAGTCTTATAAGCAACTGTTGAATTGTCATTCTGGGGAGTGTAACGACGAAGAATCTCTTACAATGGTGAGATGCTTCGACTTCGCTCAGCATGACAAATTCATTCGTAATTCGTAATTGTTTACATCATGAGGCTGCACTTGTCCAATTTCATTTCGCAGGTGAAGTTCACACCAGGTATCTGTAAAGCTCGTGTTGCGATTTCCACGACAAACACTTTCAGTATAGGGCTTTCCTCGCCGATTTGGAGCAGTTCGGGAAGACTCCCGCATGAGAAACTTTTGAATGACGATGCCACGGGCATCTGCATATAAACAGCAAGGCGGCTGAAACCAAACTCCAGGCGGTTCAGCATCCATTTGGCTATCCACCCGTTAATCACAGGATATGGATTATCTTTCAGCATATGAAACTTCTCAAAACGAAGTTTGAATGCAGTTCCCAAGCCATCAATCCTTGCACGGGGCTTATTGTCTAATCTTTCCTTAAGGCGGCGTGCAAAGACTTCCTGCGACGCTTTCAATAGCTCCTTCGTTTTATGTCCGTTCAAATCTTTTATATAATGAAGCAGGTTTTCTTTCTTGACAAATTCAAACGATTTCAATGCCTCGTTGAACAGCTTGGGATTGATTGGCAGACGCGACAGACAGCAAGTCAGCTCTTTGTCCCTGTATGCCTTGTGGTAAGTGATTTTCAGGTCGGCATCCGGGTAAAGCGACTGCACAGCTTCTTCAATCTGCCTCATGCCGTTTGTAATAAATGTACTGCATTTAATACCTCTTTTGTGCATGCGTTCGAGCAGGTGATTCCAAACGGTTCTCGAATCCTTCCTACCGATTTCAAATCCGAGGACGACCGTAGAAAGGGCATCTACAGCCATAGCAAGATACATCTGGTTAGATTTTGACCCCTTGGCAAGGCAGGAAAAATTTCGTCCAATCATGTAAATCAATCGTGGTTCGTGATGCGATACGCATAAATCAAGGTAGTCCTCCCAGTGGGGGCATCCGTCCAGAAATTCCCTTATTTTCTGATTGATTCTCAATGGAGAGCTATGATAGACTTCCACGAGGTCGCGGCAGGTTCTGCCTCCAAGATACGCTTCGACAATATCATAAGTGTCGGGGCGTATGGTCTCATTTTTTTCCAGCACCCAGGTCTTGCCGCAGTTCCTGCACCGGAAGCGTTTGTTCCCTGTGGAGGTCTGCCCATGCTTGATTACCTTAGAGCTTTTACAATAAGTACAAGACGGATTTTTCTCTTCTGCCATCGTTCGTGTTGCTGTCTTAATTCCTTAAAAAATATAAATTTATTTTGCCTTAGCAACAAATAGATTATAAAAATTAATAATCATCAATTTTGCAAAATAAGAAAAAAATGTTGCAAAGCAAAAAAAATGCTGAAAAGAACAACAACATCAAAGTTCATTACCCATAGCTACCATCAATTCAAATTGTGCCTTATTATATTCGCTTATTGTTTTTATATATTCAATTTTTGCCTCAATATAAAACTGCTGCGCCTGAAATACTTCATAAGGCTTTGCTGTACCAAGAATTTGCCTCTCAATACTTTGGCTCAATGCTTCGCTGGATGTTTGCAAAGCATCTTTGGCAAAAGAAATTTGTTCATTAATAATATGAATTTTTGATACAGCAATGGATATTTCCTTTTGATATTGGCTTTTAAATTGCTCAATTTTATTCTGTTGAATAAATATCTGAGCATCATATTTTTTCAAATCACCCTTGTAAAATAATCTTCCTAAAGGAAGAGTCCAAATAAGTGATGCATTAATTTGGTAAGTGTTTGATACCGGGTTAGTGTATGCTCCGAAAACACCATTGTCAAAACCCAATCTTAACTTCGGCAACAGCAAACCCTGATTCGTTGAATTGCGAAGAGCCTGAAAAGATTGCAATTCAGAATTTAATGCTAAATATTCTTGTCGCTTTTCAAAACCGTTTATGTCGGGTTGTTGAACTGTGAATGAAACAGGAATTAAAGTCGTGTCGGCACTTACCAAACTAATAGAATTTTCTAAGTTCAATAAATTTGTTAGCTCTGTGGATTTTTTTTGCCATTCCATTTTTGCTTGAAGCATTGATATTTTCAAGTGGTTGTAATTACTTTGCGACATCAAATAATCAGATTGGTAAAGCAAACCTGCATCCACTTTGATTTTTATTTGCTGTGAAAGTGTATCAGCCTGAATGACTAATCCTTGCAAAAAAAGACATTTTAACTGCTCTGCCTGCAAATCAAAATAGATTTGAACTGCATTTAGTATCACTTTGTTTTTTTCAGCAACGCTGAAATAATTAGCAGCTTGAGATTTTTGTTTTGCTGCCAAAGTTTGATAAAAACCATTTTTAAAATCTATTTCTGCAAAAATTCCCAAACCTGCCCAAAGAATATCTCTGTTGACTCCGGTAAAAATTGTACCATCAGTGTTCATTGCGTTACCATTCAGGAAATGTGTTGATGCCCCTGTGTATATGTCGGGCAACCACCATTCTTTGGCTTTGCTTTGCTCGGCTAATGCTTGTTGCTCTTTCAACTTGTATTCTTGAATGGTTAAATTGTTTGCACTTGCAAGCTTCAAAACTGTTTCAAGATTTACAGGAAAATTTTGCTGTGCTCTTGCGGTGAATGTTGCTAACACTAATAAAAGAGAAACAACAATATTTCTAAAATTATTTTTCATCCGGCTCTCATTATTTAGTGAATAATAATTTTGTTTGGACCAATGCCCCGTCTGAACAAAACTCTTTGCCCTGCACCACGATACTGTCTGTTTGTCTGATTTCTCCGATTAACAGTTCTGTGAATTTTTCATCCCGTAACCCGGTTTTTACTTCAACCTTCTGCACCTTTCCGTTCTTTACCAAATAAATAAATGATTGCCCTTTTATGTTACCGATTGCTTCGTTAGGAACAGACAAGGCATCTTTATGTCCATTTTGCCGTATGTTGACTTTAGCATACATTCCCGAACGAATTCTTAAATCGGTGTTGGGCAAATCAATTTCCACTTTCATTGTTTTGGTGGTTTCGTCTAAACCATACGAAATGCGTGAGACGGTTGCTGTGAATTTACTTTTAGGCAATTCGGGAAATGTGATTTCTGATTTTGTTTTTTTATCAATCAGCACCGCATCCGATTCGGGAACATCAATCGTTAAACGGATAGGCTGTAAATCCTGTAATTCAAATAGAGGCATTGCATTTGGGTTGGTCAATCCGCTTTGAATAATTGCACCTTTGTCAACAAAGCGATTAACGATAACACCTGAAAAAGGAGCCTTGACTTGCAGAAAATTTATTTGCGACTGCAAGCCGTTCAACTGTGCTTTTGTGCTTTCATAATCGGCTTCCGCTTTTTCCACTTCAGCAATCATTGTGAGTTGTGGTGTTTTTTCGTAAATGCTTTTCAGCCGTTCGTAGTTCGCTTTTTTCGCTTTCTGTTCTGCTTCAACTTTTTCTTTGAGCTGAATGAGTTCAGGATTTTCCAAAACAACGAGTGTTTGTCCTTCCTTCACAAAATCTCCAATGTCTGCTTTTAGTTGTTTCAAATACCCGTTGGTCATTGCAAATAATTTTACTTGCTGGTCGGGCTTTGCTGTTCCACTGATTTGCAACGAAGCATTGAATTGATGTGTTTGCGGATGGCTGACTAATACAGTAGGAATGTTTCTGTCTGTTTTTGTTTGCTGTTCTTCTGATTTATTTCCGCAAGATGAAAACAGCGAAAGCATAAGCGGAATGATTATGATTGTTTGATTTAGTTTCATTTTTGTTTGAGAATTTTTGTTTAACATATAAAATAATATTGGCACTATAAAGAGTGATAGAAATGTTGCTGCCAACACCCCGCCAATTATTGCCCGTGCCAAAGGGACATTGGCTTCACCTCCTGTTTCATAACCCAATGCCATTGGAAACAAAGCAAAAATTGCAACAATGGCTGTCATAAGGATTGGACGAAAACGATTGCTGACGCCTTCTTTGATTGCATCCTGCAATGGCTTTCCTTCCTTTAAAAGATTGTTCATTTTGTCAACCAATAAATTGCTGTAAGCAACCGTGATACCCACCATCATTATTATTCCCATCATTGATTGAATATTGAGAAAGGTGTTTGTTACAATCAACATTCCTGTTACTCCTATTAATCCAAGTGGAATTACGGTGATAATGATTAACGGCAATTTGAATGAACGTAAAAGCGGAACAATAACCAGATATACCAACAAAATTGCCAACACTAAGCCCAATCCTAAATTGCTGAAACCGTCTTTCATACTTTTCACTTCACCACGTATTTCAATATCATAACCTTCAGGTAAAACTTTCCTTAGCGTTTTCAACTTGATTTCGATTTCATTAGCCACCGAGCCAATATCCCGGCCTTCAACATTGGCAAATACATCTGTAATCCGTTGTAAATTCAAGTGATTGATTTCAATAGGAGCAGAGGTCAAAGAAGTTTTTGCTATGTTTTTCAGTAGCGTTACTTTCCCGTTTGTTCCTGTTAAAGCAATATTTTCTACCGATTGGGGATTATCCAACTCAATTTCAGGATAAGTAACTCCCACAAAATAGTGGTTGCCATTTTTTTCATCTATCCAAAACGATGGCTTGAAATTCACAGATGAATTCAATGCCGAAACCGTATTTTTTACTACATCATCTGCTTTAATGTCTAACATCGCTGCTTTAGTCCTGTCAATTTCTACATTGATTTCAGGGTGGTCATAACGCTGATGAATGCGCACATCTTCCGTTCCTTCCACATTCTGCACAATTTCCCGAACCTTTACTGCTATTTCATGTGCTTGGTGTAAATCATTCCCGATAATCTGAACATCAATAGGAGAGGGTAAGCCAAAATTCAGGGCACTTGTTACGATTCCGCCTTTATTGAAAATAAATTGAACACCCGGAAATTGTTCCTTCAATTTCGGGCGAATCGTTTTTATATAATCGGAAGTTTTGGTTTTGTGCCCTTCTGTCAGTTGAACTGCAATGGTTGCGTCCTGAGTTCCGGAATTGGAAGTATAGGCGGCTGGCCAATCGTTCAAAACACCAATATTGGAAACGATTAAATTGACATCGTCACCAATTTCCTTTTTTAGAAAATTCTCGATTTCTGTAATTGTTCCTTCAGATTTTTCCAGCCTTGTACCGCTTTCCATTCTTACATCCATCGAGATTTGGCCTACATCCATTTGCGGAAAAAGCTCCATTCCGATTTTTGTAAATCCAAACATTGAAAGAGCAAATAAAATAACCACACCGCCTAAAACGAACCAGCGATACTTCAGTATTTTGTCCATACTTCGCACATAGCTGGTTGTTAAGTTATTTATTCCAATATCAAACATTCTTATAAATCCTTTTGGTTTATGTTCCGGTTTATGTCCTTTGAATAAACCTGCTGCCATTATCGGAACAAGCGTCATTGAAATAAACCTGGAACCAATCATAGCTAATGATACGACTATTGCCAAAGGCGTAAATAGAAATTTGGAAATTCCTGTCAGAAATATTATCGGAAAAAAAACTATTACGATTGTTAGTGTTGTAACCAAAACGGGTAAAGCAACTTCCTTTGCTCCGTCGAAGGCTGCTTGTTCCGATGTTTTACCTGTTTTCAAATGTTTGTCAATGTTTTCAAGAACCACAATACTGTCGTCAACCAATAATCCAATAGCCAAGGCAATACCGCCTAAGGTTATGCTGTTGATGGTGTCGCCCGTGAAATACAATCCTATAAAAGCAAACATTACCGAAAGCGGAATACTTATCGCTACTATAAAGGTTGAACGGAAATTTCCTAGAAACAAAAGCAAAGCCAATGAAACCAATATCAAACCAATAATACCTTCTTTCATTAATCCGTTAATGCTGTGCCGCACATAAGTGGACTGGTCAAGGATTACATCGAGGTTTACAGATTTTGGCAAACGTTCTCTTAAGTCGGCTAATTTCCCTTTGACAGCTTCTACCGATGCGATAGTGTTTGCCCCGGTCCGCTTATAAATCGGAATATAAACTTGTCGTTTTCCCTTGATATGAACAACATTTGTTTGAATAGCGCTTGCATCTTTTGCATAACCGATGTCCTTCAGAAAAATCGGTGAGCCTTCAGCACTTATTTTAATTACAATGTTGTTAAAGTCATCCACATTGGGCAACATGCCATTTGCGTTTACACTGTAATTCAGGTTGCCAATATTAACATCACCCGTTGGTATCATTACATTGTTTTTTTGCATGGCGTCTATTACATCCATTTGTGAAAGATTGTATGCCTGCAATTTGTCCGGATATACATACATATAAATCCTTCTTAATTTACCGCCATAAACGGCAGGTGCAATAATGCCTTCTACAGAACCTAACAAATTTCTTAAATCGAAATAGGCAATATCATAAAGCTGCTTTTCATTTAAACTGTCGCTGCTCACAGCCAGCAATGCCAAAGGTGTCGATGCTGTCGGGTCGTAAGGCATTACCATTGGCGGAACTGTACCCGGCGGTAAATAGTACAAGTCGGACATTGCCAACGAAGTAACTTGTGATAGTGCAGTATTTGGGTCAATTTCCTCACGGAAGAAATCTTTTACGATGCTTACCCCGATTAAACTTTTGCTCTCCTGCCTTTCAATGCCGTTTGACTGCCCTGTCCATCTTTCAATACGGCTGGTGATGTCCTTTTCCATCACTTCGGCAGGCATGCCGGGGTAGAGTGTCAACACCTGAACTGCAGATGTTTTATAATTTGGTAATATATCTACCGGAAGTCGTCCAATAACGACTAAACTGATAACTGCTGTTAGTAATGATAAAACGATTATCAGGTATTTATTTTTAAAAGCTAATTCTAACATTTTTCTCCTTTGATGAATGAATAATTCTGCCCAATAACACAATACCAATTCAAGAAAAATTGCATTTGGACAATATTTGAAAGTTGGAATAGGCGTAAATACAAAAGCCCTTCTTCAGGAAAGGGTATTGCAAACTATTCCAGTGTGAAAGAAATGTTAAACCAAAGGAGGCCCGCGAAGTGTATTAGCTGAAATTATTAGAGCGGAACGGCATCGTGTTGTGGTTTGACGAATGAATGTTTGATTTTTATCTAAAACCGATAAAAAGTGAATAATTATTTCAGCCAATTCATTTTTTTCAAAGCTCGGTTTAATTTGTATTTTATCAGGAATTTTGTAATTGTCTAATTTTACAGTAAATTTTTTGCACTCCATAGGTGGAAAATATGCCAAGCCTTTGAATTGTTTTCTTAGCTCGCAGGGGCTTGGGCCATTTCCATGATGATGGTGCTGATGTCCAAGCGGGTGTGTTAAACACAGGCCCAAAGACTCCCACGGGATGGCTATAATCCCAATGAAAAAAACAATTAATATGGATTTTAATTTATTCAAAATTATCACGATTAATCATGTTTATTTTAAGAAATTTCATTATAAAAAATCATATTGTTATAACGAATGACATAAGATTTTATTCATTAATAAAACTATTTAGCTCCTGCTTCGAGATATTGACTTCGCCGTCGAACAAGGTCTGCTCAAATCCTTTTGCAGAGCCGCTTGCTGAAATGCCTGATTCGTATCCCGACTTCACTGTTCCCTCGATGCCAACACCCTTAACGCCAATCGGTTCAAGAATTTTCCCGGCAGATAATTCATCAGTCGCCTTCGCACCCCAGTCGGTAACGTTAGTGTTGCCTGAATTAACGTCTGTGGTGAACTCGATGTATGCCATTTCTTTCGCTGACACATTGAATATGCCCGTGTTGGCTTCGAAGCCTACTCCTACACCGATTGTTACCTGGCTGGTTGCAAAATTGAGTTCCATTTCTCCGACAAATACTTCGCCGCCGGAAAATTTCAACTTATCGCATCCCATTTCAATTGAACCTACTCCCAGGGGTATGTTAATAGACCTGCATTTCGGGTCATTAAATTTAACATTAATATTTGCTGTCTTTGGGTCAGCCGCCGGGATGCAGTAGGAACTAATGCCATACACACTTTCCCCGCTCAAGCCTGCTGCAGCGCCGAGAATCAGGGTTCTCGCCATCACAAGTTCCCTGTCAGTCACTCCCTTGCGTGTAATCAGGTAGGGCTGCCAATATGCAATAACATTGTAATTTCCTCTTACATTAGCCCATTGTTTCCGGCAGTATTCCCTGTAGTAGTTACTTGCCTCAAAATTATAGTCCCTGTGAATAGAATTATATATATTACAGCAAGCCTCTTCAGACAAATCCTTGCATCGCTCACCGACTGCACTCAGTTCTTCCGTCTTTCTTGTATCAAAATCCTCTTTCCATGCCCCAAACTCTTTGATTAATCTTTCATACTGTTCAAAATAAGCAGTATAAGACTTAGCCATCATCAAACCTGCTTTGTCAGGCATTATCATTTTTCCTATATTGACATGTGTACCTGACCTTGCAATATTAATTAAATTCATTGCATCTTCTTTCATATAAGCCGCAACATCTTTCTGATATTCATCGTTCAGCCTTTGCCATTCAACCGATTTAGCATGTTCTATTTCTTCAAATTCAGGCACCATTGAAGGCTCGGTTGGAGGTGTTACGCAGGAAAACGGGATATTGTCATCGGTGGGAGGGTATTTATCGGGAGTCGGCACTTCTATTTGGTCTTGTATGGGTACATCAGGATTCAGCTTTTGCAGATTCGCAGCAGCAGATGTATTATAGCCGCCACAAATCGAATTTCTGTACGATTGCTGTGCCTGCTGATTCATTCCTCTCGATTGTTCGATATGCCCCTTTGTATTATTTGCCTGGACATTGTATCTGTCAATATTTGTGCATTGAGTTAAATAATTATATGCTTCATTCATTTCACCAAGCTCGTAATAAGCCTGCCCTATGTTATTCAATACAATTTTATTTTTAGGATATTTTTCATTCAGGTATTTCAGCATCGGAATTGCTTTGTGAGGATAACCTGAAATGTTCAGCAAGGCAGACAGGTTGCTGATTGCAAGGCAGTCGTCGCTGGACTGAGCCTCTTTAAGAAAAGCATATAATGATTCTAAAATTCCGCCCTTGAACCAAAATATCAGTGCGGCATCCTGGTAATCCTTTGTTTTTTCCGGTGTGAAGTATTTCAGAACAATATCTTTATAATTGCTATTAGAGCTTACCGCTTCAAATTTTGTCATCAGGGTTGAGACATACTGCTTAAGTTGTTCCGTTGTGAAAGTTTGTTTTGGAATTGATTCAAGCAGTTTGTCATTTCTTTTCGGCACTGCAAATTCAGGCTCATCAGCAGCAAGATTACCCGTAGATTTTTCAAAATTCTGCATGACTTTCTCGAGGCTGTCCTGCATTCTTTGGTATTTTTCAAGTTCCGGATTTGATTCTTCTTCCTGAGAAAATACAGGAATATTCAATAATAGCAGAATGATAATTATGCGAATAAATTTCATAATTTTATATAACTTAATGTTTCAGGAATTATTAATTAACAGAGTTATGCTAAATTATAAAATTGTTTCGGAATTTCAAAATCATATATTAAGATTGACTAAAATCAAACTACCACCGCCATATGCGGTGGATTTAACAAGGATAAATAAATTATATAATAAGGTATAACCAAAATTGGTTATTACTACCGCCAAAGGCGGCAGATTTCTTTGATTAAATTAAAAATAACTATGGAACGCAAGTAATGTTCTTGATTTATAAATATAAGTCGAAAGTAATAAGCAACAACCCCCTACACCCCCTTTTATAAGGGGCAATTTTTCCCGGACAACAATGTAATAAAATATTCATCTTCAAAAAGAATTTTACAACTTTGGCACAAGTCTTGCGTATATATAAGTGTGGAAATATTTTTATAATGGTGGTGATATGAGTTCAACAGTAATGAAAACGGGATTATTCCTTCTTGCATCGGGCGGGCTGGTTTTACTCGGCTTGATGAGTAAAAAGAACGGGAACAGGATTAGCAGATATTTCGAAAACTGCCGTATAACTTCGGCAAGGAAGAAAATACAACCTGAAAAGATAAACTTTTGCTGAGGATGGATGGAAAGGGAAAAATATTCGTTTGTATTTTTTCACTTGCTTTGGTTATTGCGGGATGTCAGCCGAGTGTTCGTTTTACTTCAAATAAAAAAAGCATAAATAGTTCAACATACAGTAAACACAAAAATAAAGAGCAAACCGGTAATACTGTCCAATACAGCCCTGAGACTATCGGCACGGAGCGTTTCCGCATCATCGGGGAAGCAGAGTCATGGCTCGGTACGCCTTATTGTTATGGGGGATATACAAAGGATTGTACCGACTGTTCGGGTTTTATCCTGAATATTTTTCAGACTGCGGGAATTGCGCTCCCACGCACTGCTGAGAGCCAGTTCGAGTTCGGCAGTGATATAGACGAAAGTGAAAAGGAGGCAGGCGACCTTGTGTTTTTCAGGGACAAATCGAAAATTTCACATGTCGGAATTTACGCGGGAAATAATGAATTTATACATGCTTCTATATCGAACGGAGTAGTCAGGCAGTCTTTGGATGATTTTTATTACAGAGAGCATTACGCAGGAGCAAAGAGAGTGTTTCAATAAAGTGTCAGTCAAATTTTTCTGACAGTGGGAATTTATTTTCACACATTATATTTTTAAAATTTTAAACACTTTACTACTTTATCACCCTGTGCCCTTCGTTTAACTCAGGATAAACTCTGTCGAAGGGCATTATTCAATCTGGCAGAAACGGTAGTCATAATTCCACAATCTCAGTATGACAGTAATATTTGAATATTTCAAATTAATCAATATCACATCCTTGAATTCGTCATAGTTTCAAAAATCAATTATATTATTTAATAAAGGAACAGCATGAAGAGAATTTACATGTACTTTTCGATTTTATTATTTATTTTAGCCTTACAAATTAGTTCCGCACAGGGTCCCAAGGGAGCAACATTCGGCTTTGGAATTATGTTCGGCGACCCGACAGGTGGAACATTAAAATTCTGGACAAACAGGGAAAACGCATTTGTCGTAGATGTCGGGAGTTCGTACTTTGGCGGATTAAGATTCAATGGCGATTATTTATGGCATTTCGATGCTTTTAATTCACAGGTTGTTAAGTTATATGCCGGACCCGGTGTTGTAGTTGGTATCGGTGAAGGACACAGCTACTGGTATAAAGAAGACCATAAGAAATTCTATTGGCGTGAGCATGGCGATGCCGGAATAGGTGTACGAGGTGTTTTTGGAGTGAATATTATACCAAGGCGTTCACCACTTGAAATATTCCTTGAATTAGGTGTTTTGATTGGAGTTTCACCTGCATTTGGGACAGGAGTTGATACAGGAATCGGAATAAGGTTTTACCCCTAAATTGAAAAAGCCGCTGTCGAAAGCGGCTCTTTATGTGACCCCAAGCGGATTCGAACCGCTACTGTCAGCGTGAAAGGCTGATGACCTAACCATTAGTCTATGGGGCCTCCCTTTTCTGTATTTTCATTTTTAACAGACTACAAAATTATGAATTTATCCCTGTATGTACAAATTTATTTGATTTAGAAGAATAGCCACTATTTTTAAATAGTGGTGTTGTTACATAATCATAATTTGGGATTAATACTTGTAGAGACAGGTCTTAGACCTGTCTCTACATAGGATTTCATAAAATACTAATTCCCACTTTCTGAAGATTGTGGCTAATTAAAAATAAATGGACTCTTAAAATATATATAATCTGCTTCGTTGTTCAAATATAATTTGTGTAATTATTTTTATTAATTTTCAGATTCTGCCTGATTATATGAATGATTATATAATATCTGCAAAAAACCTTAATAAGACCTATCAAATTGTAAACATTAATACTGTTGCGATTAATAACATCAGCCTCAATGTTAATAAAGGTGATTTTACTGCTATTATGGGACCATCCGGCTGCGGCAAATCAACTTTATTAAATATCCTTGGCCTGCTTGATTCACCTACAAAGGGCGAGTACTTTTTCCTCGGTGAGGAAGTCTCAGGGCTTAAAGAGGGAATTCGTTCAAAAATAAGAAAAGGAAATATCGGTTTCATTTTCCAGAATTTCAATCTGATTGAAAGCATGACCGTTTTTGAAAACATTGAATTACCATTAATGTATTTGAAGGTAAACTCGAGGGAGCGTAAGAAAAAAATAAATAATATTCTCGAATATATGGATATTCAAAACTTGTTGAACCGTTATCCTTTTCAGTTATCAGGCGGTGAACAGCAAAGAGTGTCCCTTTCGCGTGCAATTGTCTTTGAACCCAATCTGATTCTCGCTGATGAACCGACGGGCAATCTTGACAATAAAAATTCTCATAAAATTATGCAGTTATTGACTCAAATAAACAATAAAGGAATTACAATTGTTCTTGTTACACATGAATTGGAATGTTCAAAGTACTGCAAGGAAATAATTAATATTTTGGATGGGAATCTTGTCCAATAATTGAACCTGTTATTATGTTAAAACATTATATTAAATCCATTATCCGTGAAATCATCAACAGGAAATTTTATTCAATAATAATAATAATTGGATTCACACTCGGTATTTCTTTATGGATTTTGATAATGCTATGGATTGATTATGAAGAAAAGTCGTTTGGCTTAAAAAATAATTCTCTCTTATTGTTTAGGATTAGCAGTTTAGAGGATGAATCCAGCGAGGTTTGGTTAGATTCAAATCATGTTTATCATTATAGGCTTTTCCCTGAAACACCATTTCCATTAGCACCAATACTGAAAAAGACTGACCCGTCAATTGTTCAGATAGCACGCTTCGGATATTTTAATGATACGATTGTAAGCTACGGGCAAAAAAGTTTCACAGAAAAAAGAATTGCTTTTGCTGACACCGGATTATTCAGATTCTTCAGGTTTCCTTTGGTAAGCGGCAGTATTGCCGAATTTTCAAAAGATTCAAATGTCGTTATAATTAATAAAATGACTGCTGAAAGATATTTTGAAGGGGAAAATCCAATTGGAAAAATGTTGAATATAAATAATAAATATTATTTAAGAATAATCGCAGTTGTGAAAAATATTTCTTCATATAATAAGCTTCAATTTGATGCTCTTGCTCCGATTTCTTTAATCAAGGACAGCAATTTGGTCAACAACTGGGCTGAAGATAAAGTTAATACTTATTTTTTCATTAATAGGAAAACGGATACACGTCAGCTCATAAGAAATATTAACGGTATTGTGTATTACTATAATCCAAAATATCGAGGGACCTACCTGATTGAAAGGATACAGCGTCATCACAGTTATTCGGATATCAGGATTGATGCCGGAATCAGCGGTGATATCCAGTTTATCCATATATTTTCGGCTATTGCTTTATTCATTATTTTTATAGCATGTATTAACTACTTTAACATTTCTGTCAGCCAATTTGCAAACAGGTCAAAGGAAATTGCAATCAGAAAAACATTTGGTGCTGGGAAAAAGAATATAGTTATTCAATATTTGATTGAGGGTCAGATTCTCTCATTTATTTCCCTGGCTTTGGCAATATTTCTTGTTAATATACTGATTCCACGTTTTAACCTTATAACCTCAGCCGATATTCAAATTGGTTTTTGGAAAAATGACATGCTGTTATTCAAATGCCTGATTATTACTATTCTAATCGGCTTGATTTCGGCAAGCTACCCTGCATTTTACTTTTCATCAATAAATCCGGCAAGGATATTCTCAAGCCTGTTAAAATCCGGAGCAAGAGGCAGGGTATTTCGTTGGGTTATCACTTATATTCAATTCTCTATTTCTGTCGCATTAATTGTTTCTTCATTCAAAGTAGAAAGGCAGTTGGATTACCTGCGAAACACAAAAATGGGTTACGATGAAGATTATACTTTACAAATCCCCTTCAGTGAAAATATTAAAAACAAGTTTGATTTATTCAAAAAAGACCTGAAAGACAATCCTGATATTTTGGATGTTAATACACCAAAAAATAATTTAGAAAATTCCAAAGGAAATGAAACTGATATACTATCGGTTAAGTTCTTTCCCCGGCATATTGCAGATAATATAAGATATATTGGTAGTGTATGGGAAAAATACGAAAAGGAAATTCCCTTTGAATACACTATCACCGATTCCGATATGAGAAGGGAATTTCGGTCTGAAACAATTATGGGTGAAATTTTCAACTATTTTACCATAACATCTGCCATTATAACCTTGCTTGGATTTTTCTGCATATCGAGCTTCATGTGCGAACAACGAAAAACCGAAATTGCAATCAGGAAAACTTTCGGTGCATCTTCAGTGGATATATATTTTTTAATAATAAAAGAATTTTTATTAATAAGTCTGGCAGCGATAGTTACTGCACATATTGCAGTAACATTCACGGCAAGTGTCTGGATACAAAGATTTACATATAAAATCGGTGACTTCGGACTATCAGAATATGTAATTCCAACTGTAATTTCTATATTATTGTTAATCACAACCGTAAGTTACCATGCAATAAAAGCATCGAGGCAAGAGCCGGCTGATGTGTTGAAAAGAGAGTGATATTTATAAAATTGAAATATAATTTTTATATTTTTGTTCGATTAAAAAATTCAACATGATAATTGAATATGAAAATTGACCCGACTCAGGAAATTGAGCTAACGACTGAAAGGCTTGTGTTGAAAGTCCTGAATCCTGTTTTCGTTTCGGAGATTACAGATTATTATAGAAGAAATAAATTATATTTCGAAAAATATTTACCTGCTTTTGACAGATCTGCTTTCACAGAAGAATACCAAACCGTGAGGATTTGGACTGAATTTGATTTGATGGTCGAGGACAGTGCAATTCGATTTTACATTTTTAATAAAGATGACATTCATTATAAAAACATTATTGGCGATATTTCAATATTCAATATAATTAGAGGTGCTGCTGATTCATGCAGTATCGGGTTTAAATTGGATGAATCCATTAGCGGAAAAGGATATATGACTGAAGCATTGAAAAGAATTATTGAATACATATTCGATGAACTGCAGCTTTGTAGAATTGAAGTAAACATCATGCCATCAAACAAGACATCAATTAAGCTTGTCGAGAAACTTGATTTCAAGGAAGAAGGCATAGCTTATAGTTATCTGGAAATCGCAGGGAAAAGGGAAGACCATTTGAGATATTCTCTCATAAATACGAGTTTGATGATATAAGATGATTGATAAATGTCACCCTGAGCTTGTCGAAGGGTTGTGGAACATGGTTTAAACAATGTCAGGAGTTACTCCTGACATTAACTCACTCTTCGATAAACTCAAAGTGACAGGTTTTTTATTTGAATTTATTTTTAAAATATTTTGATTATGGAAGTAATACAAGAAGGTACATTGGTAATTGGTATAACAGGCGGGATTGGATGCGGCAAAACTACTGTCTCTCATTTCATCTCAGAGCTTGGCTATATTGTGATTTCTACTGATGAGAAAGCAAAAGAGCTGATGGTTACTGATTTTAATATAAAAAACAAAATTTTCCGTGCTTTCGGCTCTGAATCCTACAATTCGGATGGTTCACTAAATTCCCAATATATTTCTGATTTGGTTTTCGGAAAAACAGACGAACACACAAAAAGACTTTCCCAACTCAACTCAATAGTTCATCCTCCTGTCATAGATTATATGATTGAAGAGGTGCAGAAGTATGAAGAAAAGGGTGAACCACTCGTCTTCATTGAAAGTGCATTAATATATGAAGCCGAACTCGAAGAAGGGTTCGATTATGTCATCGTCGTTGATTCAACAGAAGAAAATGCTATTCAGAGAATAACCCAGCGAACAGGAATGACAGAAGAGATTGCACGTATAAGAATGAAACAGCAAATTTCACAGCAGGAAAAGAAACAACTCGCCGATTTTGTCATTGAAAATAATGGAACTGTTGATGAATTGAAACAATCAGTGAAAACTCTGATGAATATTGTGAAGAATTTGAAAGTGATAAAATAAATAAAGATATATGGATTGTGAAATAGCCGCTATTAATTTACCCCTATTTATATCTGAAGAGGTAATATAATTCAAGATGATTTGGAGTACTTAATGTTTTATATTTTTCTGGATGAAAGCGGGGATTTGGGTTTAGACCTATCGAAACAAAGAACAACTCAATTCTTTTTAGTAACAATAATGTTTGTCAAAGATAAACGCAAAATAGAAAAAATTGTAAAAAAGGTTCATTACGGAATACAAAAAAAATATAAAAAATTTCGTAGTATTTTACATGCTAATTCTGAAAAAGCTGAAACCAAGAAATTATTATTGAGTATGATTAGTAAAACTAATACATCAGTGATGACAATTTTTTTAAATAAAAGGAAAGTTTATACTAAGCTTAAAAAAGAACGCGATGTATTATATAATTTTGTCGTTAACCGACTCTTAGACATAGTTTACAGGAAGAATTTAATTCCAGTTGAAGAGGAGGTAACTCTGATAGCTTCAAGAAAAGAAACAAACAAATTTCTGAATATGAATTTTAGGAACTACTTGTTAAACAAATTAAATTCGAAGTATAAATTGAAACTAAAAATTGAGATTAAGACTCCACATGAAGATAAATGCTTGCAGGCTGTTGATTTTATCAGTTGGTCAATATTTAGAAAATACGAATACGAAGATGATAGTTATTATGATATAATTAGAGACAACATAGTTGAAGAAAGTCCGATTTATTCATAAATAACAAAACCTTATACGCTATTTACGAGCAACCATCCGGTAGCCCACGTATAAGGATTTACTTGTTGTTTGCAAATTTACTATAAATGACTTATAAAACAAAAAATTATTTTTGCCTAATTAGCATAAATTTTACAAAGCAATTTGTTTTACATATTTAGTAATTTTATTAAGATTCCTGATTAATCTTTTCTTTGAGATTCTCTAAGAATATTTCAAGCCTTACTTTTTCTCTTGATAGTGCGTAATGTGCTGCAAATTCAGGGTCTTTCAACTGTTCTTTAAGATATTTTTTGTAATGATTTACTCTTTTCATTTTTCCTTCACGGCAAAAACCACACCTTCTTAATCAATCCGCCTGCCGTCTCATATATGGCTACTGCATTGATGTTTTCACGTCCGGGAACTCCAGTGATAAGCTCACGGTCAATTACGTACTTGCCGTTTGTCATTCTGCTGAGCAGTTTGCAATGAAGACCGGGTGCTTTATTGAAAAACTCTGTATAAACTTTTATCATCTCATCTTTACCTTTGTAACGGAATGTATCAGGGAATAGAAATACTTCTACACTATCGGTGTATGCTGATAGAAATGCTTCAATATCCCTGCCATTGTAAGCATTCAACTGCACCTGTACAATGTCTTCCGGCTTTTTGGGAAGAACGCTGTCCGGAACAAAGATTTTACCGTTCTTAATAACTACAGAAATATCGCTTGTGTTCTGTATGTTATCTAATGGATTCGAATTGAGTATTACAAGGTCGGCAAGTTTTCCTTTTTCGATTGAACCAAGTTCATTCTCTTTCCTCAGCATTTTCGCCGCATTGTAAGTCGCATCAACTAATAATTCGTGATTACTCAGTCCTGCCTTGCACATATATTCAAACTCGTGGTAAATCGAAGGTCCGTGCAGAACACCAATGTTCCCTGCATCCGTGCCGACTGCAATCGTGATTCCTGCATCCCTGAATCTTCTCAGGTTTCTCAGCCATACAGAATCTATCTCAATAGGTTTCATATCAACCAGCAGTTTCTTTTGCCTCTCGCCAAGTTCATCGAATGACAGTTCATACATATCGAAGAATGAACTGATTGTCTTCGGATTGCCAAGCCAGTACTCGGATGTCAGTAGTTTCATCTGCTTTGTGAAAACTGATTCATATGATTTAAAAACCCATAATGTTGGGATAATCACAACATTATTCTTCTTAGCGAGTTCAATAAATTCATCGTCAACATCTTTATCCCTGACCATGTGGACAAGCACATCTGCACCTGCCTGGAGGGCCTTTTTTGCTGTCTCGAGTTCGGTTGCATGAACATACAAAGGCAATCCTTTTTTGTGTGATTCATCTGCAACTGCTTTGACAATCGGGAAAAAATCATTTTCGGAAGACCATCCGTCTCTTCCTACGATATACCAGATTTTCATAAAATCAGGCTGTTTGTCCATGATTTTTTTGGTAAGCTTCAATGCCTCATCTTTGGTTGATACTTTTATAATCGCAAGGTCATCGCTTTTCAATTTTTCCGGCTCATAAGATGAGATAAGCGGACCTGTGATAAACACTCTCGGTGCAATTTCGGCTGTCCTGGAATAATCCCTTATATCAAAATTCCAGAAGGGACCGCCCATGTCAGCGACAGTAGTAATACCGCACCTGATGTACCTTTTGAAGACATCGTCAATATTATTGCGAATCCAATTTAACTCACTTGCATAAGGTAGGCGATTCCGCAGGTCAATTGCATCAGGTCTTGTGTACAGTCCGCCCGACTGGAAGAAATGTATGTGGCTGTCAATCAATCCGGGTATGATAAACTTCCCGCCTGCTTCTATTACTTCTGAGTTTTGCGGAATTTTGTCCTTAATATTTTTTCCGACTTCGACAATAACGGAATCCTTTATAATAATCACAGCATCTTCAATCACACCCGTTCCGTTTGTGTTGATGACAGTTCCGCCTGTTATTACCTTGTATTCCTGGGAATGAAGGATAAATGATATAAGAAATATGAAAATTATTGATATAATATTAAATATCTTTTTCATAATTGCCTCACTCAAAATTTTTCTCTTGCCGACTTTTAAAAGCCTTTCGCTTGATAAATCTATTTCAGCACGGAAATCGCTGATAATTTAGTTTAATTCTCTTTTCATATAATTAAAAAATTGTTCCATCTGCTTATCATTAAAAAATTGTTTTAAGATATTTAGTAGTTCATTATAATCTTTATCAAGATCTTTACAGTATGTACTATATATCATTTGATTATTTGCAATTGATATAAACAATATACGTGAGGAAAGTGAATCACATGTTTCTTTTAAGTATTTTTTATAATTAATTGATAGTTCATTTTTCAAATTTTCATATTTTTTATTGTCAAGGACTATTGTAACACTTTTACTTAATCTATTAAAAAATGCAAAGTACTTAAATGTACTATCATCAATTATTTTTTTATTAACACTGTCACTTATTATGTAGGATATTAAATTATTACTCAATTGGTTATTGTATATTTTATGTAGTTCAATTCTATCAAGATAATTAGAGGAATCTATATCCCATTTCTTAGAATCATTTTGGTAATTACTTGATTTCTCATCAATGATAGTAAGTGAATCACTAATAAAAGAATTACTTAAAGCTAGAATCATATATAATAATATTGAATACATTCTACACCTATTATCTTTGTTAAATCACCCCTTCACCTTCAAAAATATTCTCTTGCCGACTTTCAAAAGTCTTTCGCTCGATAAATCTATTTCAGCACGGAAATCTGTTATCTTTTCGCCGTCGAGCATTACACCGCCTTGCTCTATGAGACGCTTTGCTTCTTTCTTTGAAGGAACAAGGTTTGTCAGAACAAGCACATCCATCAATGGCTGAACTGCTGTCGGTAAATCCAATTTCATCTCTTCAATTTCATCGGGAATGTCCTTGTTTTTGAAAATTTTATCAAATTCTGCGAGTGCATTTTCTCCGGCTTCATCACCGTGATATATTGCAACGATTGCTTTTGCTGTTTTGACTTTCGCATCACGCGGGTTGAATGAATCCGACTTGAGCTGTTCTTCCATTTCCTTTATATCTTTTTCAGATGCACGCGCTCCATAGCGGAAGTAGCGGACAATCATATTATCGGGAATTGACATCACTTTACCGAAAATATCTCTTGGTGTGTCATTGAATGCAATGTAATTGTTATATGACTTGCTCATCTTCTCTATTCCGTCAGTCCCCTCCAGCAAAGGCATCGTAAGTATTACCTGCGGTTCCATTCCATATGCTTTCTGGATTTCCCTTCCTACAAGCAAATTGAATTTCTGGTCAGTACCGCCGAGTTCAACGTCAGAATTAATCGCCGCCGAATCCATTGCCTGTGCCAAAGGATAAAGTAACTCGTGAACGCTGATTGGCTGTCCCGATTTATACCGGTTGCTGAAATCATCACGTTCGAGAAGTTGTGCAACCGTGTATTTTGCCGCAAGCTCAATCACATCCCTGAATGACATTTTGCCAAGCCATTCGGAATTGTATCTCACTTCAAGCTCTTCTTTTGCAAGAACCATTGTTGCCTGCTCGAGGTAGGACTGCCCGTTAATCCTCGTCTCTTCTAAAGTGAGATGAGGCCTCGTAACATTTTTTCCCGTAGGATCGCCAATCATTCCCGTGAAATCACCGATAATGAGTAAAGCATGATGCCCCAAATCCTGGAACTGCCTCATCTTGTGCAGTACGACTGCATGTCCTATGTGCAGGTCAGGCTTGCTCGGGTCGCACCCAAGCTTAATGATAAGCGGTTCATTCTTTGTAATCGAGACTTCAATTTTTTTTACAAGCTCATCAACGGGAATTATCTCGACCGTACCTGAGCGAATCAAATCCATCTGCTCATTCAGAGTTGGAAACATTTGCATACTTATAATTTATGTAATGAAATAAATAAGATTTATAAATTTAAGAAATAATACAATTTCATTTTTGATTTTTTATTGGATGAATAGCCACGAACTTCAGATAGTGGAGTTTTGTACAACCACCATCCGACTTTAGTCACTTATAGGTTAGGTGATAAATCCCGATTTGTGCTAATGAACCTTCACCACGACTTAAAAGTCGTGGCTATTCAAATAAATCAATTTTCACACCCTGAATTTTTGTCTTATTTCACGCTCGGAATCTCTCTCCTTAACAGCTTCCCTCTTGTCATATTTTCTTTTTGCCCTTACAACTCCAAGCTCAATTTTTAGGTATGGACCCCAAAAATAAATACCGAGAGGAATAAGAGTGAATCCTTTTTCCTGGATTGCAGTTTTCAGCTTGACTAATTCCCTGTGTTTGAGCAATAGTTTACGGGGACGCTTTGGTTCGTGGTTTTCGCGGTTGCCGAAATCGTAGGGGCTGATGTGAAAATTCAGAAGATACAATTCGAGGCTGTCAACACTTTTGAAAGCGGCATAAGCTTCCTGCAGGCTTATTTTTCCCTGCCGGATAGACTTCACCTCAGTCCCCTGCAAAGCAATGCCTGCCTCGAAAGTCTGTATCACTTCAAAGTCGTGGTAAGCCTTGCGGTTCTTAGCCACAATCTTTTTTGTCCTTTCTCTTGTTCCTTCCGTTTTCACAATTACATTATTGAATAAATTAACTTATTATTTATTTAGTTTAGATTTTGAAAATTTATACATTAAAAATTCATTGAAAATTAAAAATTTCAAATTGAAAATTATAATACTTTGAAAATAATAATATTCGGCTATCTTGAATTAGTAATCGAATATTTTCAATCTGCTAAATTAGGAATTGATTTACGAAATATGTGAATAATTATTACAGGAATTGCCAAATTGAATTGCCACTACTTTCAAGTAGTGGAAAATTATTGCCAATACATTCGGGATTGTTCCCCTAACCTATAAGTGACTAAAGTCAAAATCATGTGAAAAAAACTCACCACTATCTGAAGATAGTGGCTATTCAATTAAGTATTTAATTATGATTTTTCTTTATAATTTTTTAATGAATAAAAAGTAATAAAAAAGAATACAATATTTGCAATGATTAATCATTAATAAAGTTTTAAATTTGAATTTTGAAATATTTGAAAAATTTAATGCAGATTTATTTATATAATTCACTTACAAAAACGATTGAGCCCTTCAAGCCGCTTGAAGGCAACACTGTCAGGATGTATTCCTGCGGTCCCACGGTTTACAACTTTGCCCATATCGGTAATATGCGTGCATTTCTGTTTGCCGATTTACTACAGCGTGTATTGAGGACAATAGGTGCATATAATGTTAAATGGGTAATGAACATCACGAATATTGATGACAAAACTATTCGCGATAGTGCTCCCGGAAGTACAGCATGGCTCCCCGAAATGGGCAGTCAAACGGATAACCTGATGGATAATCTTCTGAAATTCACCCAATATTTTGAGAAAAGTTTTCTCGAAGATATTTCAAAGCTTGGAATAAGGCTTGAACATTTCTTTTCGATGCCCAAAGCAACTGAGTTCATACCCCAAATGCAGGAGCTGATTCGCAGGATTATCAAAAATGGTATTGCATATATTTCCGAAGGCTCAGTCTATTTCAACGTCAGCGAATGGAGAAAAAAGGATACCTACGGAAAGCTTTATAAGATTGATTTCGAGAATTTCCGTGCAGGTGCCCGCATTGATGCCGACCAATACGAAAGAGAAGATGCTAACGATTTTGCACTATGGAAATATAAAAAACCTGACGAGCCATTCTGGGAGTTCGAGGTTGACGGTATAATCTGCGACGGACGCCCCGGCTGGCACATAGAATGTTCCACCATGGAAAAAGAACTACTCGGATTGCCTTTCGATATACACACAGGCGGTGTTGATTTGAAGTTCCCTCACCATGAAGATGAAATCGCTCAAAGCAAGGCTGGTTATGGAGTCGAGCCTAATGCTTTCTGGTGCCACAATGAATTTCTCGAAGTCGAAGGGCAGAAAATGAGCAAATCCCTCGGAAATTATTTCACACTACGTGACCTGTTAGAAAAAGGCATTGACCCATTGGACATCAGGATTGCAATGCTCTCTGCACACTACGGCTCTACATACAATTTCACCTTTGACGGAATAAATTCTGCACGCAAGGCGAGGTTCCGCATTCAGGATTACATTTATGATTTGCACCAAACAACTAATGGAAGTTTTATCAACACTGATGTTCTAAACGAAATGAAGAGCGAAGTTTTCACAAGCCTTGCGACTGACTTGCATACTCCTAAAGCACTGGCATCCGTATTTACATTCATCAATGATAATCCTGCCAACACACTAAATGAAGAAGCACGAAAATCAGCTTTAGAATTTTTCACGAAACTAAATAACATATTTGATGTCTGGAAAATCGAGCCGAGACCGGTTGAGGTGGTTAACATACCAATTGAAATAACAGATTTGGCTGAACAAAGGCTGAAAGCCAAAATGTCAAAGAACTTTGCAGAGGCAGATGAATTGCGGCAAAAAATAATTGATGCAGGTTACTACATTCAGGATTCAGAGAATGGATATAGGTTAGGGAAAAAATGGTGATTAAATTCCTATCCCGTTTTATTATTTTATATATGTAATGAATAGTTTTATGGCTAAAAAATATATTTTCAACTACAATTAAGATTGTTTATTTTAGTCTAATTTCAAAATAATAATAAGAAAATAATAAGTATGAAAACAATTACAGATAATTTTATTGATTTATCCTTGCTACCTGATTCAGCAAAGCAGCAAATGATTGATTTTTACAATTATTTGACTTCTAAGTATTCAAAAAAGAAGAGGAGAAAAAATGGCATCAGCAGGGTAAATGAGCTATTACCCAAAGAAGTGAAAAATTTTAAGCCCTTCTTAAGGGATGAAATTTATGGCAGATAAAATTTTTGTAGATTCCAATATCTGGCTTTATGCCTTCATGTCTAATCATAACGACAAGCAAAAAAAAGCACAAGAAATCATTAATAATACTGATATTGTCTTAAATACTCAAGTTGTGAATGAAGTTTGTTATAACTTACTTCGTAAAGCTAAATTCAGCAACTCTGATATAAGTAAATTTATCAATAACCTTCGAAATGTATATTCAATTTTCAATATAAGTATATTTACAATCCTAAATGCCGCCGAATTAAGTGACAAATATGGCTCATCGTTTTGGGGCAGCCTTATCATAGCATCTGCACTCGAAAATGACTGTGATATTCTTTTAACGGAAGATATTAGCGGTGCAAATTTAATTGAAAGTAAACTGAAATTAATCAATCCTTTTGTCCCATGATTTTTTTTAAGTTCAATTCAAATGAAAAAAATCAAAATAGGTATCATCGGTTACGGAAAGCTTGGCTCTGTCCTTGCTGAAGCTGTATCTAAAAAATATAAGCTTTTGTGGGTAGTTGAAAAGGATATTACTAAAACAAACTTAATCAAATCCACACTGAAAAATAACATCAACTTTTATTCTTCGGTTCCAATTTTTATTCCCATTCCGGATATCATTATTATTTCGGTAAACGACTCAGAAATAAAATCTGTTGCCAATGAAATCGCAATATCCTGGCACTATAAATTAAAAGATATTTGGGTGATTCATTGTTCAGGTGTTCTGCCCGTATCGGTATTGTCATCCTGTGAAAAGCGTGGTGCTAAAACAGCTTGTATTCATCCCTTCCAGACATTTTACCATCCGGATGCTTCCGTTTTGAAAAACATCGGCTGGACAATCGAAACTAAACACAACCCGGAATTACTTAAAACATTAATAACACAGCTTGGAGGAAAACCTATGTCGATCCCAATTGAATCAAAAAATATAAAAGTCCTCCATCATTTATCAGCCGTTTTTGCATCGAATTTTCTGAGTACAGTCCTTGCAGGTGCAGGCTCGCTTGAAGAACTATCCGGGATGAACTGGGAGGATTTTCTTCCTCTTATTATCGAAACCACCAGGAACAATAATTTTAAATCTCTCTCGAAGTCGGAAAAAATTCCATTGACAGGCCCTATTGCCCGTGCTGATGTTGATACTATTAAATTACACCTGAAATCACTTAGGAATCACACAAACCTTCTCAATATATATATTTATCTCAGTCTGGCTACTCTCGAAACTGCAAAACAATACGAAATTATCAACAAACAAAAGTTTGCGGAAATCAAAGAAATTTTGTTAAGTTCGCTTATTGATTAATCATAGGGTTTATTATTGATGTTTTCATTTTTGTAGATTACAATGTACTTTTCTTTTTTTCAAGGCAGAAAGATCTATGTCGGGCATTAATTTTTACCATAAACTATTTTGAATTTTTATCAACATTCGGAGGTTTCATGAAACGTTTACCAATACTTTTTACAATCATACTGGCATTTATCCTATATAGCTGCGGCAAAGAAGCCGATGACATGAAGAAAGCTTTTGAATCAATGGAAAAAATTGCCGATGCAGGCAAGAATATAGAAGCTGAATCAAAACTCGCAGATGTCCGCAAAAAGGAAAGAATAAGCAGGGGTGACACTCTTGCCATGCCTTACCAGGAACTTCAAAAATTCCTTCCCGCATCAATCAGCGGCTATACGGCTGAGGAACCCGAAGGCACATCCTTCAATATGCCTCCTATGTCTTACTCACAGGCAGTATGTAAATATGTTGCTCCGGGTACAAACGGTGGTGATAACTATGTTACAGTTACACTTCTCGATTACAACCAGGCGGGCGATATGTATGTTGGCTTGACTGCACTCTGGCAGATTGGATTTTCCACCGAGACAAAGGACAGAATGGAAAAAACTTTCAGTCCGGGATTCGACAACGTTTCAGGATATGAATCCCTGGACAAAAATAATAAAAGAGCAACAGTAAACTATGGAATTGCATGGAGATTCTTCCTTACAGTCGAGGCAGGCAACCAGACCAGCACCGACTTTGTGAAAAGTGTAGCAAATTCAATTGATATAAAGAAACTATCTGGTATGTAATTATTTATTAACTTTTATAAGGAACTCAATATGGCAGATGAAGTAACCACAACAGCCCAGGGCTTTGACCCTCAGGACATCGAGCAGAACAAGACTATGGCTATTCTTGCATATATTATATGGCTCGTGCCACTAATTGCCGCCAATCAGTCTAAGTTTGCACGTTATCACACAAACCAGGGCATAGTATTATGGATTTGCATTGTTGCATTTTGGATTGTTATAGCCATCATAACAGCCATTTTACCATGGACATTCTATCTTACAATCGGAATTGTATTTTCGCTATTGTGGATTGCTGTCTGGATTTTCTCGTTGGTTTGTATAATAATGGGTATCCTCACAGCATCCAAAGGCGAGGCAAAGCCGCTTCCGTTGATTGGTAACCTGTTCACAATTTTGAAGTAATATTTTTTTCTCCTGCTCCCCCTCTATCAAGAGGGGGTTAGGGGGCATTAAAATCAATTACAAATTTCGAATTACGGATTTTGATTAACCCCACACTTAAGTGTGGTAGTTGGGTTGAATCTGTGTGTCTCGTCTCTTGTCATCCCCTCCCCAAGCTGAAGCATGGGGTTATTCTATCTCGTTCAGAAGCACAGTGAAAAAGCTCGTCTCATGCCTCCCAAGCTGAAGCATGGGGTTATTCTATCTCGTTCAGAAGCACAGTGAAAAAGCTCGTCTCATGCCTCCCAAGCTGAAGCATGGGGTTATTCTATCGTGCAGAAGGGCAGAGAAAATTAATGTTTTTCCTTTGTATTGTATTCATGTACTTATAGGAATATGATATTTAAGTATATTTGAAATAAATTTTATGTATATTACTTTGACAATTAAACTTTATTTATAGATTTTTTAGAGTATTTACAACTTGCTTTAGGTGATGTATGAATGCATTTCTGAAGATTGACTTGTCAAAAAAGAAGCATGTCTTTTTATTAATCACAGTTATTAGCATTTTGCTTGTTGCAGGCGGTTACATATATTACAGGTACGATGAAAGTCTTACCCGAAATGAAATTCAAAATGACCTAAAGGCAATTGCTGGCTTGAAAATAAATCAAATAGTCCAATGGCATAAAGATAGGCTTGGTGATGCTGCAGTTCTTTCTAAATCACCATTAACCATAAAAGCTGTTAAAGACTGGCTGATTAATAAAGACGATATTAAGTTAAAAAAAGAATTACAGGAAAGATTTAACTTGTTAATCAATAATTATGGATACCATGAAATTTATCTGGCTTCAGTCAAAGGAAAATTGCATTTTTCTTCGATTAACTTAACAGAAAAATTCAGTCATGTTACTACTAAAAAAATATTAGATGCAATAAGAAATAAGACTATCTCTTCAACTGATTTATATTATAGTCCGGAACATAAAAAAATTCATTATGATATAATAGCTCCTATTTCAGAACAATCGGGAAATCCTTTAGCAGCAATTGTATTGAGAATTAATCCCGATAAATACCTTTACCCTTTGTTTCAGTCGTGGCCTATACCAAGTAAGACCTCAGAAACACTGATTGTCAGAAAGGAAGGAGACAGTGTCCTTTTTCTTAACGAATTAAGGCACAAAAAAAATACGGCACTTAAGCTAAAAATATCTTTAACCCAAAAGGATGTTCCTGCTGTGAAAGCTGTACTTGGATATAAGAGAATTTCCGAAGCTTATGATTACCGAGATGAGCCGGTTTTATTTTATGTAAATAGTATTCCCGGCACTCCATGGTTTATTGTTTCTAAGGAAGATAAATCAGAAATTTATAAGGAATTGTATTTCAGGGAAGCATCGATAATCGGATTAACTTTCTTCCTGATTTTAATTACAGGAATCGGATTCTCATACATTTACAAAAGCCGCCAAAGAGATATTATAAAAAATCTATATTATGAAGAAAAAGAACTATGGGAGTCGCAGGAAGAATTTAAAACAACTTTGTACAGCATTGGAGATGCAGTTATCACTACCGATTTTAACGGGAACGTAAAACACATGAATCCCGTTGCCGAAGAATTGACCGGCTGGAAGGAATCACAGGCAAAAGGGAAATTCCTTGAAGATGTTTTTAAAATAATAAATGAAGATTCACATGAAGGTGTTGAAAATCCTGTTAATAAAGTTCTTAGGGAAGGTTTAGTAATCGGTTTAGCAAATCACACACTCTTAATTTCAAAAGACGGAAAAGAAATACCAATAGCAGACAGCGGAGCACCAATAAAGGATGATAATGGAAATATATTAGGAGTTGTATTAGTATTCCGTGACCAGACAGAAGAACGTGAAGCACAGAAACTTCTTAAGGAAAGCGAAGAAAGATTTAAAGAATTGTATGAAAACATGAGCAGCGGTTGTGCTGTATATGAAGCTGTTAACAATGGTGAAAATTTTGTATTTAAAAATTTCAACCGTTCTGCTGAAAAAATTAACCAGGCGAATAGAGATGAAATAATTGGCAAATGTGTAACCGATGTATTTCCTGGAGTTAAAGAATTCGGTCTTTTTGATGTATTTAAAAGAGTTTGGAAAACAGGAAAATCTGAACATCATCATGTTAATCTTTATAAAGATGACAGGATAAGTGGTTGGTATGAAAATTTCGTTTACAAGTTACTTACTGGTGAAATTGTTGCTATTTATGATGATGTTACTCAAAGAAAACAAGCAGAAGAAGCCCTGAAGGAAAGCGAAAGTAATTTAAAAATAGTACAAAAAATTGGCAAAATCGGTAGCTGGGAATTCGATTATTCAACTAATGAAATCAGATGGTCAGAACAGACTTTTGAACTTTATGAAAGGGATAAAAAGCTTGGACCACCAACTCCGGATGAGGAAGCGAAATACTATACCGAAGAGAAGGCAAAGCTACTTAGAGATTTAGCCCTAAAAGCAATTGAAACTGGTAATGAGTTTAGCTGCGACTTTGAACCGATTTTACCAAGCGGCAGAAAAGCATACTTCAACTCTAAAATGAAACCCTTTAAGGATAGCAGAGGTAAGACAACAAAATTATTGGGTACTGTTCAGGACATTACTGAACAGAAAAAGTTCCTTGAGGAATTAAAAAAGACAAAGCATAATGCTGAGGAGATGAACCGCCTCAAATCCAACTTCCTTGCTAACATGAGCCACGAGCTGAGGACACCGATGAATGGTATTATGGGCTTCTCTCAAATTCTCCGATTTGAAGATGATATGGACAGCATAAAAGAAATATCCAATTTGATTTACCGAAGCAGTAAAAGGCTGATGAACACCTTAAACTCCATTTTAGACCTGTCGAGAATCGGTTCGGGCGAGATGAAACCGAATTATACATTAGCTGACCTTGTCGAGCTTGCTAATGAAGCAGTCAATGCGTTCAAAGCCGAAGCTGATAGTAAGAACCTCACCTTGATGGTCGAATCAAAGGACGAAAGCATTATAGCAAATACCGACCAAAGAATTGTAATTGAAATACTAATCAACCTGATTAGCAATGCCCTGAAATTTACAAAAGAAGGAGGCGCCACAATTAGAGTCGATCATGAAAAATCAAAAATGAAGCATTTTATCGTTTACGACGTAACTGATACAGGCATTGGAATTGATGTAAAAGATTTCGATACTATTTTCGAAGAGTTCAGGCAATTAAGCGAGGGATTGAGCCGTGGATTCGAAGGCACAGGGCTTGGCTTGACAATATGTAAACGCTATGCAGAGTTACTCGATGGTACAATAACTGTTAAAAGCAAGCTCGGCGAAGGCTCAACGTTTACTTTAAAACTTCCGGTTACAATTGAGCCCGGAGAGTATGAGAAAGAAAAGGAAGATACATTGGAAGAGTCACCGGTAGCAGTTCCTCAAAGAGGGAAAAAACCACTGATTCTTTATGTTGAAGATGACGAAGTTTCTGTTATCTATATTGAAAAATTGCTGAAGGGTGCTTATGATGTCGAGATTGCAAAAAATTCAGCCGAGTCAGTTCAAATGGCAAAGAAAAAACAATATGCACTTATACTCATGGACATTAATCTTGGTAAAGGAGCTAATGGAATTGATGCAACAAGAGAAATCAGGAATATGAAAAATTACCGGGATATTCCCATCATTGCAGTTACGGCTTATGCCATGGTAGGCGACAGGGAAGAATTTATTGCCGGGGGATGCACCGATTATCTTTCAAAGCCATTCGAAGGCAAAGAACTTTTGGATTTATTAAAAAAATATTTATAGGTTTATCTGATTAGCTCAGGTTTTATTTAATTTGCATAACATGAGTTATAAATTCAAATTAATGTAAATTATTTTTAATAAAATAAGTAAATAATCGAATGAGCGTATTCAAAAGTAAAATACTCATAGTTGATGATAATGAACCGGTTTTACTATTAATAAATAAAATATTAAAAGGGCCCGGCAGAACAATCATTACTGTAAATTCCGGGAAAAAAGCACTTGAAATAATTAATAAAGAAAATGACATATCTCTCATTCTCATGGATATTCAGATGCCGGGTATGGACGGCTTTGATACTGTGAAAAAAATTAAAGAAAATGAAAGGCTCAAAGATATTCCTGTAATTTTTATCACCGGTTTTTACAAATCTGAAGAATATGTGAACGAAGGTTATGAAATAGGGGCTTATGACTATATACAAAAACCTTTCGAAGCCCAAGAATTAAAAAATAAGGTGAACGTTTTCCTCACAATTCACCATCAGAGAACACAACTCAACATGCAAGCAGAGCAAATGAGAATTTTACTGCGAAGTATAGTAGATGGAGTGATAAAGGTATCGAAAAGCGGGGCTGTTTTATTTGCGAACAAATCTGCAGAAGATATATTAGACCTGGGTGAAGTTCAAATAATCGGCCAGCCGTTAGGTAATGTATTGCAATCATTCGATGCAAATAATAATCCGATAAAAATTAATTTGATGGATTGGATTAATGTAACCAATTCGCCGGGAAAACGGCAATTAACGATTCAGACAAATAAGGGAAAACGAAAAATAATATCGATAGGAGTTTCAGAAATAAAAGATTCATCAGGCAATGCAGATGGTTCGGTTATTGTTTTCAATGATATTACCGAGACGTTAAGGCTCCAAAATCAAAAAGCTCTTTCTCAAAAAATGGAATCCGTCGGACAGCTTGCTTCGGGTATAGCTCACGAGATTAACACACCAATGCAATTTGTCGGAGACAACACTTTTTTCATTAATGATGCTTTTTCATCGCTGCTCCAATACATAAAGTCTATTGAAGATATTACAAAGAAAGCAACTGCCGAAAATCCTGATATTATTGCAGAATTTAATAAACTAAAAAATGATTACGACATTGACTTTCTAATGGAAGAAATTCCTGTCGCAATAGATAGAACACAAAACGGAATTAAGAGAGTCTCCAAAATCGTTCTGGCAATGAAAAACTTTGCTCATCCCTCGGCAAAGCAAAAAGCATTGTCGAACATTAATCAGGGAGTCGATGTTACAGTAACAATTTCAAGAAATGAATGGAAATATATCGCAGAGCTTGAAACAAGGCTCGAACCCGATCTTCCGCTTGTACAATGCACAATTGACGAAATCAACCAGGTAATTCTTAATATGATTGTTAATGCCGCTCACGCCATCGAGGAAGCTATCGGCAAGGACACGGGTAAGCAGGGGAAAATAACCATCGAAACAAAATCGGACAATGAATTTGTTTATATTATTTTACATGATACTGGTAAAGGTATCCCGCAGGAGATTCAATCGAGGATATTTGACCCATTCTTTACGACGAAGGAAGTCGGCAAAGGTACGGGACAGGGATTGGCAATTGCACACGATATAATTGTCAATAAACACAAAGGAGAAATCACGGTTGAATCTGAAGTAGGCAAGGGTACTACCTTTACATTGAAATTACCAATAAATTCAAAACAGGAATCTGCAGAAGGTGAGAAATGAAAATCAGTATTTTATTTGTTGACGACGACAAGGACGTAATTGACGGATACAAGAGGATGCTGTTCTCCATGAAAAAGGAATGGGAACAGTATTATGCTCTAAGCGGTGAAGAAGCCCTAAAAATATTAGAAGAAAATAAAATTGACGTTATTGTATCCGACATGAAAATGCCGGGAATGGATGGTACTGAATTACTCGGGAAAGTCAAGGAACTCTACCCTCGTATTTTGAGAATAATTTTATCGGGACATCAGGATGAAATTAAAATTATCAATACTACAACACTTGCCCATCAATTCCTGCTTAAACCATGCGATACTAATCAGATAAAAAGTGTAATCGAAGATGCTTTTTCTCTAAGGACAAATCTGGAAAATGAAAAATTAATGTCAATTATAAACGGCATAGGTCAATTGCCTGCAATACCTGAGCTTTATCTTGAAATTGAAAGAATGATGAATTCACAGGATGTGTCATTAGCAATAGTGTCAAAGTTAATTTCAAAAGACCCTGCAATAACTGCTAAAATCCTGCAAACAGTAAATTCTGCTTTTTTTGGACTTCCCCGCAGAGTAAGCAGTTTAATTGATGCATTGAGTTTTCTTGGTACAAATACTATTAAATCTATCATTTTGTATCTTCAGTCATTTGCATCTGCAAATTATCCGCCTGAAACAAGAGCTTATTGTGAAGAAGTTGGCAGGCATAGCCTGATGGTTGCTTTAACAGCAAAAGAAATCGGGAAAATTGAAAATAAAGACAAGCAAATGCTGGATGATATTTATATTGCCGGTATATTACATGATATTGGAAAGATAATTCTCATGCAGGTGCCAGGGTATTATAACAAAATGTCAATTTTAAACTCTACCGGGACAAGGAATTCAATTGATATAGAGTATCAACTTCTTGGAGTTTCTCATGAATGGGTTGGAGCGTATCTCTTAGGTATTTGGGGACTACCTAAAACTGTTATAGAAGCTATTGCGTTTCATCATTCACCCGGTAAAGTGAATGAATCGGAAGTTACTGCACTTTCAATTCTTCATGTTGCAAATGCTTTTGTTAATTATAAAGGAGAAAAATTTGCAGGAAATGAACTTGACGTAGATTTTTCTTATCTTGGTAATCTTGATTTATTAACAAAATTGGAATTTTGGTGGGAGTCAACAAAAAAATTCAGCGAGCCTGATAATGAATAATAGAATTTTAATGATTGACGATGAGCCTGATGTTCTGGATGGTTATAAGAGAAACCTGAAGGAACACTTTGGAGTGTTTACTGCTGCAAATAGTGCTGATGCTATGAAAATTGTTAAATCTGAGGATGAATTTGCTGTGTTTATATCGGATTACAAAATGCCGGGAATGAATGGTATTGCACTTTTATCAATTCTTAAAAAGATTTCACCGGGAACAATTCGTGTTCTGATTACGGGACATCCCGATGCGGAAGTAGCCATTGATGCAGTAAACGAAGGACAAATATTCAGATTCCTGTCTAAACCTTACCCTATGTCAAGATTAATAAGGGTTATTAACGAATGTATCGAAGAATATAATTCACAATTGAAAAATAAATAATAAGAATAGAATAAAAGGTATATTTATGAACAAACGCATTCTTTTGGTTGATGATGATTATGATGTGTTATCTGCTTACAAAAGAAATTTGAGAAGAGATTTCGATTTAACGACTGCTAACAGCGGAATGGAAGGCATTGAAAAAATCAGGGAATCTGACCCGTTTGCTATTGTTGTTTCCGATTTTAATATGCCCAAAATGAACGGAATTGATTTTTTAAAATTAGTACGTAAAGCAGCACCTGATACTGTTAGAGTAATGCTCACAGGATTTGCCGACCTTGAAACTGCCATAGAGGCTGTCAATCAGGGTAATGTTTTCAGGTTTCTAACCAAACCCGTTAACACCGAATCTTTTATCAGCACATTGAATGATTGTGCCGAACAATATCAATTAATCACGTCTGAAAAGGAGCTTCTGGACAAGACTTTGAAAGGCAGTTTAAAGGTTTTTATTGATATACTGGCCTTCACCAGCCCTACGATATTTAATTTATCGAGCAGATATAGAGTTATGGCAAAAAAGCTGGGGGAAGCACTCGGAATCAAAAAACTATGGGAAGTTGAAATTGCCGCACTGCTTTCTCAAATTGGAGTCATTACCATTCCTACTGAAATAATGGATAAAAGAATTAAAGGTGAAAAATTAACACATGACGAAGAAAAAATTTACAAATCTCAATCGGAAAACAGCAGAAATCTTCTGAAAAATATTCCGAGGCTCGAGGAAATTGCCGATGCAATTCAATTTCAGGATAAAAACTACAACGAATTTGTTACCGAAAATAAAGTTGTAAATGAAGATGATTTTCCAGTTATAAGCAGGATTTTGAAAGTTGCAATTGATTTTGAAAATTCTATTCAGAAGGGACTGAATCAGCCTGAGGCACTGAGGTTTCTAAAGGCAACTTCTCATAAATACGACCCGAAGGTTTTGGATACACTCGAAAGGATTATAACAGGAGTCAGAATTGACCGCGTATTAAAACATATTCGCCTCAAAGACCTCAGAATTTCAATGGTAATTGCTGAAGATATCAAGGATGACAAAGGTAATATACTTTTGCGTAAAGGTTATGAAATTACTGATGTTCTTTTACTCAGATTGATGAATGCCGCCAAAGTCCGAAGTATTATCGAGCCGGTTTATATTTTTGAGTAAGCCTATTATCAACTCATGTTACGCAGTAATTATTATCATTGATATTTAAAATTCAATCCAAATGGAATTGTTGTTAATTTCAGTTATGTTTTATTTTACACGTTCAACTCTATATGAGTTGAACTTTATGGATTACGGAAATTATGTAACTGCGTAACATGAGTTAATTATTGTTTTGAAATTTTTTAAATTGAAAATTCAATGAAAATTAAAAATTGAAAATTGAAAATTTCAATCTTTTACAATTACACGTATATTGCGTAACATGAGTTATTAATTGGAAATCATTATGAATGATAGTGCATATCAATATGTAGCTTTGTGTTGCTATCCTGATAGCCGAGCTTATGTATAACAACTTATAATATCACCTTTTCACAAAGAAATATAAAGATAGTAGGGAATATATAAAATCCGCAACAGCTCTCACTATTGCGGATTTTAATTATGAGCCACCTGGCGGACTCGAACCGTCGGCCTGCTGATTACAAATAAGAGGGATTATTGCGTTTTTTGTCAAAATACATATATTTATCGTAATTCTTCAACCAAATTGCACCTATAAATATTTTTAAAAGAAATTTAGATTTTAAATTACTACCTTAAATGGTAATGCAAATCTCCGGACACAAGAACAGGTCTGCATTTCAGAAGTATGTAAAAATTGCACAATCGGAAGCAATAGAAGCAATGAGAAAAGTGTGGGATTAATGAAAGAAATATCCGTCAACTAAAATAATTCAATAAATAACCTATCTCCCATATACTTTAATATTATTTATAAATATTTCGCTTTCGTATGTAATATCCCATACTGCAATATCTATGTATTTTACAAAATCATTAATTTCACACTTAAAATTCCTATGTCTTTCGTCACTAATTTTATTACTTGCCGGCCAAATTCCAATATATTGATATGGCACTTTGCCTATATATTTAGGATTGCCATCAATATAAACATGACCAGTTGAACCCCAATTGCCATCTACTTCAACCCACCTAAAAGACATATAAGATATATAAGTTTTTTTTGTAAAACTAATTCTTAAAATACACAAATAATTTTGTTTATTATAAGTCGAGTCTAATAGAAAACAATCACCCGTGCAAAATGATTTACCAAAGCCATAAGCTTCACCACCTAAGATTTGACAAGTTTTAATTCCTGGTTGGACATCAAATGAATCCTTTATAAAAATTGGTTGTAATTCCACCCCTTGAAAAAAATATGAACTTCGATTACTAAAAACATTTCCAACCTCATTAAAATTTGCTTTAAATAATAACGGCCTTGATGGTATTACTAAGCTATCGTAACCACTTTCATTAAATTGGTGGAGATTAAAAATTTCAGGATTATAAACATTATTTATTACACTTTGATACTCAGTTTCGCTTCTATTATGTTTTAGTAATAATTTCTCATATTCATTTCTTAATGAAACATTGTCTTTATTTAAATTATTAGTAATAAAAATTAGATAAATTATTATCAAACAACTTATTATCATTCCTAATAAAACATGAAATATTTTCAATTTTTTATTTAACCTTTCCTTAATACTTTGCAGATTATCATTATGTTCAGAATTATTACTGTTTTGATTGATGGCCTCATTAGATTCAACATTTTTAGTCCAAGGTTTATTAAAGGCATAAAATGATAATATGTCTAGATTTTTCGATTGTATAGTAATTATATCAGATTCTCTTTTATCTGAAAATAATGACTTTAAAACTCTTGTTGAGAATATAACCTGATTACCCGACTTAAAATTTACTTTTTCGCCATTAAATGTAAAGACGATTTTATCGCTTAATTCTATCATTTTAGCTTTAATATCTTTTAAAAGTAATTCATATTGAATAGGATTGGTACCAATAAATTTACTTTGTGCAATTGAAAAGATACTTTCACGTAACTTATCGGCTGAATTTTTATTGATATTGATTTCACCAATATCAAAATTAAAAGAATCTTTCATTAGAACCTCAATAAAACCTAAATCCCAAACAAATCTTTTAGGAACTAGTTAAATACTATGGGTTTTGAAAATTTCATCAATATTTTTGATAAAAATTAATGAATAATTTTTTTTAAAACAAATGTAGAATTGATTGATAAACAAATTGAAACAAAAAAAAGAAACGAAATAAATAAAAATCAATCGTTATCTCATAATAAACAAAATTATTAATTTTTTGGAGGATGATATGAAAAAGTTGTTATGTTTTCTTTTTATTATTGTACCAATTTTTTTGATTGGAACTAAATTTTGCTATGCACAAAATGGGTGGCAAACTCTAAATTCTGGTACAACTAAGTTATTACATGGTTTATTCTTTCTTAATGAACAAGTTGGATGGGTTTGTGGACAAGATGGTTTAATAAAGAAAACTACAGATGGTGGTTTAAGTTGGATAACTCAAAGAGAAGGAGGAAATTATTTGCAAAGAATCCAATTTATTAATGAGAATGTAGGTTATGCTATTGGTGGTTATGATAATACAAATCCAACAGTTATTAAAACATTAGATGGAGGCATAACTTGGTTTTCACAGGATCCAAATACTACGATTGGGTTAAATGGATTGTTTTTTATCAATGAACAATTAGGATGGATTACGGGATATTATGGAACTATTAGAAAAACAACTAATGGGGGACTGTTCTGGACTATACAAACTCCTCCCGGTTCTAATAATTATTGGTTCTATAATATAAAATTTTTTAATGATAATATAGGATGGATATCCGGCGAGGCAGGTAAAATTCTTCATACTACAGATGGCGGAATTACATGGGTACAGAAAACAAGCCCTAGTTATACTCATTGGCCCGGTTTGTGTATTGTTAATGATAATATAGTATATATAGCCGGTTATGTTAGAACAGGTTTTGGTAAAATCATAAAAACTACAGATGCCGGAGCAAATTGGACAATAATTAATGCCACACCTACAGACGCTTTTTATAGTGTTAGCTTTATTGATCAAAATCAAGGTTGGGTTACAACCATTTATGGGCATATTTTAGTTACTTATGACGGCGGAGTAACATGGAAACAACAAGTATCTGGCACGACACAAGGTTTAGTAGGATTACAAATGCTTAATGCGAATGTTGGTTATGCAGTTGGTTATAATGGAACTATTTTAAAAACAACAACTGGTGGAGAAAAAATACCCGATATAATAGATGGTTTAGTCGCCTATTATCCTTTCAATGGAAATGCAAATGACGAAAGCGGAAATGGTAATGATGGAATTGTTAATGGAGCTACTCTATCAACTGATAGATTTGGTAGATGTAACCAAGCTTATAGTTTTAACGGAATAAATAATAGTATAGAAGTTAATAATTCTTCCTCTTTGCAACTGACAAATGCTTTTACATTTACATTCTGGACTTACATTAATCAATGGTATAATAATGAATGGGGTACTTTTATTTCAAAGAGCAGTTGGGTTAACTCACCTAAATATCTTATTGCAACACATAGAACAGATGGATGGAATCTGCCAATTAATTATACAAATAATGTAGCAACTCCATATATGACTCCGTTAGAGGCATATAAATGGAAATTTGTTACTTGGATTTGGGATGGAAATAATTCTTATTTGTATGTTGACAATCAAAAATATGTATTAAATAATTACTCCGGAACTCAGGATATTGACAATGGTACTTTAACAATAGGAACTGTTAAGCATCCAATTCCCGGAGCTATTACATGGTTAAATGGAAAAATGGATGATATTCGAATTTATAATCGTACTTTAACTGATTCAGAAATACAACAACTTTATCTCGAAGATAACAATTTAAATAATGGTTTAGTCGCTTATTATCCATTCAATGGTAATGCAAATGATGAAAGCGGTAATGGTCATGACGGAATTGTAAATGGAGCAACTCTAACAACAGATAGATTTGGTAATCAAAATAGAGCATATTCTTTCGATGGCATTTCAAATGATATTAATTTAAACGGTACATTTGGTGGGGAAAGAGAAGTATCTGTATCGGCTTGGTTTAATGTTAATGGTAGTACAGAAACATTTCAAGCAATTTTTGAATCTCAAAGTGGTGGAGATACTGGAGATGGTTATATACATCTTCAATGTAATACCTTTGGTAATAATGCTGTTTATTTTAATAATGGATATTGTCTATTACCAATTTTGTCACCAACTCCTTATGGTGATTGGAGACATGTTGTTATAACGGCTAAATCCGGGGATATTAGGCTTTATGAAAATAGTGTTCAGGTAGCAAAATATAGTAACACATTTGATTTTATTACAATTAGTGATAAAGTTAAAATAGGTTCAGGCTGGCTGGGTAGATATTTTAAAGGTCAAATTGATGAGATTCGGATTTATAATCGTGCTTTAACAGATTGTGAAATTCAAGCGTTATTTAATGAGACTTCCGATTCTATTTATAATCCTAAGACTGATACAATCGGTTGTCAAGTATGGATGAAGAAAAACCTTGATGTTGACCATTATCGAAATGGAGATCCGATTCCTCAAGTAACAGATCCAACCCAATGGGCAAACCTTACAACAGGAGCCTGGTGTTATTATAGTAACGATCCATCTAACGGTGTCATTTATGGCAAAATTTATAACTGGTTTGCAGTGAACGACTCAAGGGGCTTGGCACCACAAGGATGGCATGTACCGAGCGATGCAGAGTGGTCAACACTGGCAACTTATCTTGGAGGCACATCTGTTGCAGGTGGAAAGCTTAAAGAAACAGGCACTACTCATTGGAATTCTCCAAATACAGGAGCAACTAATGAAACCGGATTTACAGGACTTCCGAGTGGTTCCCGTAGCTACATGAATGGTTTAGACTACGAAATTGGACAAACCGGTGGCTGGTGGTCTTCTACGGAGAATATACCTTTCGCATATGGCAGGTACCTTGCCTATAATAGCGCCAATATTAATAGGGACCAGTACTATAAGAATAATGGATTTCCTGTTCGTTGTGTAAAGGATGAAAATCAAGATAACACACCTCCTACAGCTATTTGTAAAGATATAATTATTCAACTTGATGAATCAGGTACCGCTCAAATAACTGCTTCTCAGATTGATAATGGAAGTTACGATGATTGTATCGGTATTAAATCAATATCTTTGTCATCTTGCACATTTGATTGCTCGAACACAGGTAGTAACACTGTTACTCTTATAGTCACAGATAATAACCATAATGTTTCAACTTGTAACACAATTGTGGAAATTATTGACATTACAGCACCGATTATTATTAATAATCCGTCAAATATCATAGCTTACACCGGAGCGGATGATACAGATTGTTTTGTAGCTGTTACATGGGTTGAACCTACTGCCACAGATAATTGTCCATTTGTTAACCTAACATCTGATTACATGTCCGGAGATGAATTTCCAATCGGAAAGACTACTGTCAAATACATTGCAGAAGATGCTTCAGGTAACAGAATTTCGGCAACATTTAATATTGAGGTTATTGATGATACAGCACCGATTATTACAAATATTCCTTCAAATATCATAGCATACACCGGACCGGATGATATTGATGGTTATGTCGCTGTGACGTGGGTAGAACCTACTGCTACAGATAATTGTTCTTATGTCAACCTGACATCCAATTATAATCATGGAAATGAATTTCCAATCGGTATGACTCTTGTGAAATACACTGCGGAGGATGCATCAGGAAATAAATCTGAGGCAACATTCAATATGGAGGTCATTGATAATACAGATCCGAAAATAACAATGTTTGTATTTCCTAAAGAATTATATGAACTTTGGCCTCCTAATCACAAGATGTGGACTTTACAAGCGAGTGTAGATGCCACTGACAACCAGCCAGGTGTTTCGTTTATTTTGAAATCAATTGTGAGCAGTGAAGCCGATATGGGCCTTGGATTTGACGATGTAGCCGGCGATATTCAAAATGCAGAATTTGGAACTCCAGACCTTAGTTTTGATTTGAGAGCCGAAAGATACGGAACCGGAGATGGAAGGATTTATTCAATAACTTATGAAGCGACTGATGCAGCAGGTAACAAAGCACAAGCGATAGTAAATGTGTTAGTCAAACATTCTCAGGCACAAAATGAAGGTCACCCTGACGTTTCCGACAAGAGCAATTCTAATAATGGAATAGAAATTAAAGATATATATCCTAATCCATTTGATAATAATGTCAAAATCATCCTGAGCGAATCAGGGACAGGCATTGTTGATGTTTCTATTTACAATTATTTTGGGCAAAAAGTTAAAACGATAATGACAGGATTTGTACCAGATGGGATTTATGAAAGGATTTGGGATGGAACTGATGAAAATAATCATTATCTCAGTAATGGAATTTATTTCCTAAGAGCCTTAGCAGATGGTGAAATTAAATTTGTCAGAAATATAATACTAAATAAATAACACAATAATTGAACAAAGAGCAGGGCTACATAAGTCCTGCTCAGTGCTTGCAATTACAAACTCGAACGGATTGCTCTTGTTATCAATTTTTGATCAAATTCTATTGATCGTTGAGTGAGAAATTGGAATTGTGATTGTATTATGAGTCTATTAACTATTAAATTAATAGTTAGTAAATAAGCTGATATATATAATAGACATTAAAAAATTATACGGTAAAAAGAGAGTAGATGAAACCTATGAAAAATGGCAACTAATCTCAAGTCATACAGCAAGGCGTACCAATATAACGGTCTCACTAAAGAAAAATGTCCTTCCCGAAATGGTAATGCAAATCTCCGGACATAAAAGTCGAGCAGCCTTCCAAAAATATGTAAAAATCGCACAATCGGAAGCAATAGAAGCAATGAGAAAAGTGTGGGATTAAATATAATTTGATGTATTAATTGCAATTAAAAATATTATCAATTTAAATAATTTTTGTAATCTCCGAAAACATGGAACTATTAGCAACAGTCACAGATTAACTTCAATCAGAATTATTATAATATGAAAAATTATTTTAAAATATGAAAATAACATTTGGAAATATTCTTCATTTTTTGTAATTAAAAAAAGGCGTTTTTCCTTTATATTATAATATAAAATTGACATTTACACATATGTAAATGTGCTGTGAAGGAATATAGAAAGGTTTAAGAATTCATATTCATCATTTATTCAAAAAGAAATTGAGGTTATTAATTGAAATTAAACTGGGAATTCTTCATTCGTATTGCTTTTGGATTCAAGTTAAATAATGGAAGGGCTGTTCAGCAGGGAGGAGACCCTGCCTGTTTGTCGAATAATGATAATTTCAACGAGAGGCATTTCCATGATATTGTGATTACAACCGGATATGCGATGCAAATACTGAATCAGGATGTGAAAAATAGAACTGTTGTTGTGTCTCAGGATACGATTAATATGTTAGACAGCCACATAGTGCAAATCCTGAATGCAAACACCATAAAGGAAATTGAGAACATAATTGAATCATACAAAACATCAATATTTGAAAGATTTTTTAAGTATGATGGGAGTGTATTAACGAGAAAGTAAAAGAAAAAAAATAAATTGAATATATTTTTTGAAACTTTTATAGGTTTAGTGTGTCATTATTTTTGAAACAAGGTTGAATTAATAAAATATTCTTTATAAATAAAGGAGAAACAATATGAAAAAGCTTATCTTAATTTCGCTCGTTTTATTTTTTGCTTTATTGCAATTCGTTCAGGCACAGCCTGTGCCTACAGATTATTTCGAGGATACCGTATGGACACGTAAAACCGACCAAAGTGCTGGTTTTTGGATGGTTAAATTTTCAAATACCGATTCATTAATAGTCGGTCATGGATATGATTATGACTTATTCTTTGATGCTAAGACTGGGCAGGAAATAAGAAGGATACTTGGCAACAATGAAGTTGTTTTTATTAATAATGATTATAATTTTATCCGTTCTAATGAGCAAAGAACGAGACTTGAAATTTTCGATACTGAAACTTTTCAAGTTATAGATACTTTTGAAAATGATAGTAATATAATAACAGGCAGCATTGTTATATCTAATGATGAAAAATATCTTGTTGCACCTATCCCTCATGGTTTTCGAATTTGGGATGTGCAATTGAAACAAATTGTTAAAACAAAAATTTATGAGAAACCAAATGAACCAAATCTGATTAATTATGAATTCACATTTATAAGATTCTTATGCGATAATAGCAGGTTAATAGGGCAATACGTAAAAACATATCAGAATCCAGATCCTCCATATAACCAATATCAAATTGGAAATTTTATTGTATATGATTATAATACATTAGATAGTATAGATAATTATAATAACTCAAGAGGATTTATAATATCTAACAGTTGTAAATATATTGCATCAGCAACTGGTGACCCAGACTACGGAGTCGAAGTCTATGATTTCAATACAAAAGAATTTCTTTGGAAAATGCCTATCAATGGTCCCAGCCTGACCGGAATTGAATTTTCACCTGATGATAAATATTTGGTTACATCAAGTGGTCCTGATGTTAATGCTATTTATATATGGAACATAGATTCGGGAAAAAAAGAATATGAATATAAAGATGGTGGTTATGGCAATATTTATGTTTCTCATAATGGAAAATATATTATTTCAAGCATTCTACCTTATTTATTATTATATCAGGCAAAATTTGGTCCATCAATTGTTCCTGGTGATAGCGAAATAACGCCACAAATTATTTATCCAAATCCTTCAACAGGAGTAGCAACTATCCAGTATCAACAAAAGTTTTCAGAAATTACAAATATTTATATGTGCGGGTTGAATGGACAAATTATTAAACCGATATTAAATCATTTTCTTGAAGAGGGAATTAAAAAAATTGATTTTAATACTCATGATATACCAAGTGGTTCGTACTTTATTAAAATTGAAAATACTCATCTCTCCTTAGTTTTTAAATTAATTGTCAATAAGTAGGGGGATTAAACATGAAAACATTATTAATTTACTTAGTTGCAATTGTGAGCAGTACATTAGCTTATTCGCAGGATATTATTGACCCTCCGAAGCTACCTACTAATTTTAACGATACAGCAATTTATGATAAAAATTTTACAGACACTAATTTTATACGTGGCTGGAGTTGGGGAACTCCCGGCAGAAAATTAGATGAAGCATTAAATATGAATTATTACAATTTTCTAACCTCCGAATCGGTTGTTATATTCGTAAAAGTAACACTCAATTCAGGGATTAGAAATATAGAACAAAATTTTATTCATTATTCATTGGGGGTATGACATGGAAACAATTCATTACTTTTCGCTCGTTTTATTTTTTGCTTTATTGCAATTCGCACAGGCACAACCTGTGCCACAAGACAGTACTGATTTAGTTTGGTCTTTAAAGACAGACCAAAGTGCTGGATTTTATATGGTTAAATTCTCAAACACAGATTCATTAATAGTCGGTCATGGATATGATTATGACTTATTCTTTGATGCCAAGACTGGGCAAGAGATTCAGAGAATACTTGGCAACAAAGAAATATTTTTTATTAACAATGATAATAACTTTATTAGACGTAATCAGCAGGCAACAAAAATTGAAATATTTGATACGAAAACATACCAAGTGATTGATTCCTTAGAAAGTGATAGTTTACAAATTGGATATTTGGATATATCAAAAGATGAGAAATATTTAGTATCAGTAATTACTGGCGGATTAAGAATATGGGATTTAACAACAAAAAAAATATTGAAAACTAAATGGTTTCCTAAAGAAGAGAACCTTCAAAAATTTAATATTTATAACATTAAATTTCTTTGTGATAACAGAATTATTGCTACACACTATAAAGAGTATAAAAATCCCTCAAATCCAAATAATCCTATAAGAAAAATATATCATTCAATTTTTGATTTCAATTCATTAGATAGTATTGATGTATATAAAGAAATGGTTTATTTTGAATTATCTAATAATTGTATAAAAATAGCATTCAATACAGGTGACCCCAACTATGGTGTCGAGGTCTATGATTTCAATACAAAAGAATTTCTTTGGAAATTGCCTATCAATGGACCCAGCCTGACCGGAATTGAATTTTCACCCGATGATAAATATTTGGTTACTTCAAATGGTCCAGGAACAAATGCTTTAAAAATTTGGAGCATAGAAATTGGTAATGAAACTTATGATTATGGTATAGGTTCAAGAGATTGTATTGATGTGAGCCATGATGGTGAATTTATTGTTTCAAGTAGTGCCAGTCGCTTAACATTACGGGAAGCTAAATTTGGTATAAATACAGTACCGGGTGATAGTGGTATTACACCACAAATAATTTACCCAAATCCAACAACCGGAATTGCAACAATCCAGTATCAACAACCCTTTTCAGAAAACACAAATATGTATATAACAGGAATAAACGGTCAAATAGTAAAACCAATTCTGAATAATTATCTCGAAGAAGGAATAAAGACGATTGATTTCAATACTCAAGACATATCGAATGGAATATACTTTGTAAAAGTTGAGAATACTCATCTCTCCTTAGTTTTTAAATTAATTGTCAATAAGTAGGGAGATAAGAAATGAAACAATTTTATATATTTTTAGTTATTGTTTTTGTATTGCTTTTTACAAAAACCAATTCCCAGGATTTTTTAACACCACCTGTGTTAAGAAATGTGGATACTACCAGGATGATTAACAGGAATCTCCCTAACTTTATACGTGGATGGAATTGGGGTGCCACTGATTCGGTTTTCGATGCAAGCATGTTTATTAATTTCTATCATTGTCCTGATATTTGGTCAACAAATATTCATAACATGAGAAATACTCAAATTGTCTTTCAGCTCGGCGGCGGAGTTATAGGAGGTGGAAATTCGGATGTGGTTTTTAATGCAAGAAGTCTTTATTTAGAGCCTACAATAATAGTTGACCCAACCGATAATTTTAAACCAAGATTTGGAGACACAACAGGAGCGGTTTTCGGTTTTTTAAACAGGAATTTTACAGTTGGTGATACAGTAAGTTCAGGAATTGATTTTGATAGATTCAAACTCTATGAAAGTAACCTGACTAATGGGCCCGAGCTTGTACTCGACAGTATTTGGAATGGAGGTATTATCAGATGGCTCGATTATAACGGGAATGATATTGGCTGGACAAATCATATAACCGAAAACAGTGATAGTGACAAAGTTATTTTTCATCCATTCAACGGCAAGCAATGGTATTTGACAATCAATCTAAGAGCTCTTAATATGGATAGTGTCGAGAATCATCTTAACGATACGATATTGATAATAAGAATACCTTATAAAATTTCTTATTATGAACAAATTGATAGTGTAGATTATGGTTATGTAAAATTTGATTCAATTCCGGAACAAAGTTTTAATCAAAATGATTCTATAAAAGGTTCAATAAATAACCATTTCAGGGGATATTATAGAAACTTACGGCGGGATTCAACACAAACAACTGAATTCGCTATAACAGGAGAAATGTTAAAACTATCAGATGCAAATCACACAAGTATAACACTTTCTGCTTTCGCTTTTTTTGATGGAACAATTGATGAAGTAACTGGGAATTATAACAATAATCCCCGTTTCAAAAACGACTGGTGGGAAAACAGGTATCAAATGAATGCTCATATTTCAAGCATTGATGTTGAAGTAACTTATTGGGGAAATTTAGATGTCGGAATTGATTATATCAGGCTTGAAACACTGAGAGCAAGAAAAGTTTTCTGGGGTGTGTATGATGATACTGTCAGGCAAGCACTCGACTGGGTAATAAATGATTTAAATCATAACCAGGACAGTTTGAGGATATACCGCTTTTATGGCAATGACGAAATGGTGCCTTCCGAGTGGGGGGCAGTGCGCTATTTCAATATGCTTATTGACACATTAGCCTCAGTTGAATCCTATGCATATATGCCCTTAACACCAATACCTTATTCATCGCCTTATTATCTTCATGCAACAGGTTTCCAGGAATTTTGGAACGGTTCTAATATAAATTTTGGTGGAACTGTTGCAATGCCTTACACAAAACATGGTTCGGAAATAAATCCCGGATTACGTGGTGAAACATTTAATTATTTATGGGGATGGGCTGGTAAAATTAATGTTATTGATTCAACTAAAAGCAGATTTTTTTGGGATACTTTGAATTCCAAGTATGATACTTTTTTATGGGGATACGATACAATACCGCCGCTTGAAGACCCGTTGGTTTATGAGCGATTTTATGGTGACCAGTTATATAATTATGAATATGGCCCCATGTTTCAGGCAGAACGCCGTATTTATAATAATTACTACAAAAACAAAAAATTAATATTTAATGAAAAACCCTGGTGGGCTAATCTTTGGGTACAATCAGAAGATTGGATTTGCGATACTACTGATAACAGTTTACCATTTACTCTTAAAAATGGTACTGGTGATAGGCCAAAAACCGGAGAAGAAGTTCGTTGGATGATGAATATGCCGATTATTCTGGGTACAAAAGGTATTCTTTATTGGCAGAAAACAACAATACATTATAATGATGATACACTTCATATTTATAATGATACAACAAAATTACCACGATTTCTTGGTTTGAAATCGGCACGCGTACAATCTCAATTACAAGGTAAAGAATTAGTATATTCTGACAGCATTGGGGGAGATTATATAAATGTCAATAATGACCCCAATGGTTTTCATAAATGGTATGATAGCAGTTACTATGATTTTGAAACAATGGGAATAGACGAAAATCATATTTATATCGGATTAAAAAGTGTCAGGGCTGAGATAATGAAACATAATATGTGGATTGCCGCAGTCGAAGACACACTGCTCGATTTACGGCTTGCCGCATGGTATGGTAAAGGATTTTTAACTTGGTGCGAAGAAGATCCAATTTTTCCAATAGGATTAACTTGTAAGCTTAACGAATATACTGATATAGACCATATTAAAACAAGAAAAATTTGGGATGAATTAAATCAAACCTGGGATGCACAGCCTGATAGTTCTAACAATTCTTTTTTTGACATAACATTACTTCGTCATTCAAACGATACAAACTTGACAAGTAATGTTGTTTTTTTTGGTATTCAGAACAGAAGAACTGACCCTTTAATACGAACTTTAATCATGCCGGACAGTACAATTGATTCAAATATGAAATTTTATTCAACTGCTGAACTTGAGAGACTATGCGGTATTTCTCCAGATACAACTAATTCTGCCGATTCTCTTTGGTGGCGAAGTTTCTGGTGGAAACGGCTTGGATGCAGGGAGCTTCAAATACCTTTCCCATATTCTACCGACTCAAGAGTATATAACGGATATTATTTCATCGTTCAGGAACTTGGTTATGACAGCGATACTCTTAATAATCAAAGATGGAGAGAACCTCAATTTTATCACATGATTGATACAGTCCTAAAAGATGATGAGACATTGATAGCGAAATTATTACCGGGCCAAGGGAAAATATTGAGAATGGAAATCGGCAGTATTGCTGGAAATCAAGACACAGCTTGTTCCGGTTGTCAGCATATTACCGAAAATATTGGCGTTGAGGTTGGAGATAGAACTTGTAATGATGGTATTTATTGTTGGAACATAAAAATCAAAAATGATTCTCTATGCTATTATGATAGTTTAAATTTGGCATTGGAGTACACAACGGACAACCCTGATACATTGTCAATAACATCTAATCCTGTTTGGGATGCTTCTACTGTTAATCAAGGTGAAAATAATTATTATCTTATGAACGGCGATTTATTTGATGGTGATTCTTTGATGATAAATATTTGTACTCCGGCTAATAATAATCTCAATATGAATTTCCGCATTGGTACTGTTGTAAACGGTAGATTTATTGCTTGTGATAGCATTCTCAATTCAATAAATAACATAGCAATATGCGACCAAATTAATTTTGTTGCAGGAATGGATAGCTGTGCTTGTAATGAATGTAGTTATATGCTAAATAGCCCACCGATAGATACTTGTATTGCTGATAGCTGGCAAATGACATTTAAGGGTGAAGGAATAGATTCAACAGTAAATGGAAACGGATTTAATCAAGGCGCAATCAGTATGAGTTTATGTATTCGTGATGGAATTGATTCAGTGATTGTAGAATTAATGAAGGACAGTTCAATAGTATGTTCAAAAGAGTTCGTTGTGGATTGTAATAAATGTGATAGTATAAAAGTTCAATTTTTAAGTAGAATTATTGGTCGTTGTACCAATGAGGGTATAGAGGTTGATAGATTGAATTATGGTATTTATTTGGATGGTTTATCACCTTGTATTTATAGTTATGATTTGGTGGATATTACACATAATTATACATGGATTAGCAATGTTCAAACAAATGGTGAAGATAGTTTGATAAGTTCTTTTGCAGACCCGTATTTTTTTATGACTGGTTATGATTTAGATTATGAATATAGATTTAAAGATTCTCTTGGTAATATTTTATGTACGAAAACATTACATTTCAAGGCTCCAACAAATGGAACACTTCAATTACAAGTAAATAAATTTACTGATACAATTTTCTGTTGTGGTGACATATATGTTAAATCGAGAGGCAACGATACACCAGTGTATGGTATCACAGTTCATATTCCTGATTCTTTATACACAAATATATATAGTAATTTCCTTGATCCAAGTGTTGATCCTCCGTTTGATTTTAGTGGGAATGGTTTGTATCTAACAACTCACTGTGTACCTACAGATAGTCCTTTACAATTAAATGTTAGATTGTATGATTCTACCAATAATTTAGTAGATTATTTCTGTTATGATAGTATTTGTAGTGTTTCACCTCTGAAATCAATAATGTATATAGGAAATTTTAATGCACATCCTAATCCTGCTAACAAGTTAATTACTTTTGATTATGAACTTTTACAATCTGCTTATGTTAAATTGGAACTTTATGACCATATGGGTCATTTGGTTGACAAGATATTTAGTGAAAAACAGGAAAAAGGATTTTATAAGCGTGAATACTATACTTATGAATTAAAAGAAGGATTATACTATGCTGTTCTATGGGCAGAGAATGAATATAAAACAATAGGGATAATAATAATGCATTGAGTTGTAAATAGCATTTTGTTTTGAGTATTGTTTACATTCAGAGATATTATATGTCTAAAAAAGGAATACACGATTCATCAAACTCCTACCAATACAAAGCCTTGTTCGATAACTCTACTATCGGACTTTACAGAACTACGCCTGATGGGAAGATCATACTTGCAAACCAGGCAATGGTCAATATGCTTGGTTATAATTCATTAGAGGAACTAACAAAGCGAGATTTGGAAAAGGACGGCTTTGAACCTTCTTATCCGAGAGAAACATTTAAAAGACTTATGTCCGAATATGGTTTCATAAAAGGGATTGAATCAGCATGGAAACGTAAAGACGGCTCCGTATTGCATGTCAGGGAAAGTGCTAGAGCAATAAGGGATGATAATAATGAGATAATATTCTATGAAGGCTCTGTCGAGGATATCACTGATAAAAAAATAATAGAAAATCAAATTCAGGAAAGCGAAGAAAAATATCACCAACTATATTCATCAATGAATCAGGGTTTGGCTCTGCATGAGATTAATCTGGATGATACCGGTAAACCAGTTGATTATACCTTTTTGGATGTTAATGATTCATTCACAACATTAACAAGTCTTACAAGGGAAATGGTTATAGGCAAGACAGTAAGAGAAGTTATTCCTGATATTGAAGAATTTTGGATTCAAAGATATGGCGAAGTAGTTCTCACAGGCAATCCCACTCAATTTGAGGATTACTCAAAACCGCTTGACAAACACTTCTATGTCTCAGCATATAGAACAAAACTTAATCAATTCGCAGTTTTGATTGAAAACATAACGGAAAGAAAAAAGACAGAGATTTACATAAAGAATCTTAACCGTGTTCTTATGGCTATTCGCAGTATAAACCAATTAATAGTCAAAGAAACCGAAAAGGAATTGTTAATTAAAAAGGCGTGTGAATTGCTCGTTCAGTCAGGCGGCTATAAGTATGCTTTTATTGTATTGGTTGACAGTTCAAAACAATTGGAATTATTCGCCGAATCTAACCTCGACAGTCAATTTACTCAACTTATTGATGAAATCAGAAACGGTAAATTTCCAAAATGTTACACTGAATTATGGGACAGTACTGAGAAAATCAGTGTGTATAATCCCAAGACACATTGTAATGAATGTGCCATTGCCGGTTTTCCGAATGAAGACGTGACCAAATTTTTAGTCGGCAAATTAGAGAATGACGATAAAATTTACGGATTCATTAATCTTGCAGTCAAGTCCGACTTTATCGAGCCTGAAGAAAATTACAAAGTATTCGATGAAGTAGTGAGTGATATTTCTTTTGCACTTCATGCTATCGAGTTGAGAGAAAAACGTGAAAAAGCCGAACAGGACTTGATTGAAGCGAAAGTAAAGGCAGAGGAAATGAACAGGTTGAAATCAAACTTTCTTGCAAACATGAGCCACGAATTAAGAACACCAATGGCTGGAATAATAGGTTTTACAAGAATAATAAAGGATAATTACAAAGATGAAGACATACAGGAACTTTCTGCTTTAATACTTCAAAGCGGCTCAAGATTAATGGAGACACTCAATTTGATACTCGACATATCGAGAATTGAAGCGGGAAAAATGTATGATGAATACGGTGAGTTTGATATTATAAATACCACAAAAGACGTTATTGAAAAATACAGACAAGATGCAAATGAAAAAAATCTGTTTATCAATACAATATTTAAAACAGGTTCAATAAAGTTCGTTCACGATGAGAGACTGCTATATCAATCAATCAGCAACTTAATAAGTAATGCAGTAAAGTTTACCAATACAGGAGGTATCACAATTGAAATTTGTGAAGAAGAATATCAGGACAGGGAATATGCTATAATAAAAGTAAATGATACAGGCATAGGTATTCCTGAATCCAAACTTAATTTAATTTGGGAAGAATTTCGTCAAGCAAGCGAAGGATTAAACCGTTCTTATGAAGGTACAGGCTTGGGTTTGACAGTTACAAAGATGTTCATAGAAAAAATGGACGGAGAAATAACTGTCGAAAGCACTATTGAGAAAGGGTCAACATTTACGATTAAAATTCCAATTCCAACTCATACAACAATAGTTCAAAAGCCTGAACCGGAGCAGGAAGCAATAGAGAGACCATACATATTATCAGTTGAAGATGATTTTGGCAGCAGAAATTTAGTAAAAAGAATATTAAGAGAATTATATAATGTAGAATTGGCAACAAACGGAGTTGATGCTTTGGAAATGATTAAAAGTAAGCATTATTCAGCGATTTTGATGGATATAAATTTAGGTAGAGGAATGAACGGCTTAGAGGTATCACAAGAAATCAAGAAATTACCTGAGTATATCAATACTCCAATAATAGCCCTTACTGCCTATGCTATGGCAGGTGACAAGGAAAAATTCTTAGCAAATGGATGCTCACATTATATATCAAAGCCGTTCAACACAGAAGAATTGGTTGGATTGTTGGGCAAGGTGGTGGATGAAAGCTTATAACTAAAAGCTTCAAAGAAAATAATTTTGTTTTAATCTAAATATTTAGTATGTTTTAACTTTATTGTGAATTGATGTTTAATAATCAATTTCGGACATTTACACATATGTAAATATCCTAAAGAAGAATATAGATTTTATTAATATAAAATATTTTGAAAATGAATATTGGGATAAGAATAAAACTCTTTATTCAGACTTGTTATAAGTCTCAATTATTTTTTGCCAAGCAAGTTGATATAGACCCTACTTATTTGAATAGAATTATAAATAATAGACACAGTCCTGGTGTAGATATTCTGTCTAAATTCAATCTTGCCGGTGTCTCTCTTGATTGGTTATTGAATGGTACTGGTTCGATGTATTCAACAAATTCTGAAGGAGAAAAATTAAAGAAAACAGTATCGGATTCAAACAAAATAACACGTAATGATACAAATAATAGAGTGATAAGTTGGATTTGCGAAAATTACGACAATCTTGAAAATTTCTGTAAAATATTTCAAATAGAATTTAATAAAAGCTATAATATTATTTATGAAATTGCTATGCCTGACTTAGAATATCTTGAGATACTTAATGAGGCAGGATGTAATATTAAATGGCTGCATACCGGTCAGGGTTCACGTTTTGGAAATAATCCCGCCGGTACGATTTTAAAAATGAAAAGTAAAAATATTCATGTAAATATTAATCTTAAAAAGTGCTAATGAGGATTTATTTTATTAAAAATATTTTCATCAACTCGGAGAAATGAAATGAAATCAGTATATACAATCTTATTTCTGATATTTATAAATTTTCTGTTCTTAAATGCAAATAATGAGGAGAAAGTATTAATAAAGAATTTATCAACAAAACAAGGTAAAGAAAGAGTTGACTGCCTTAATGAAATATCTAAAATTTTGAGGGAAGATAAACCACAAGAAGCAAGGAATTATATCTATCAAGCTTTAAAATTAAGCAAAGAACTTGGTTACTATCAAGGTGAAGGTCAAGCATTGTTAAACCTTGGGGTAACTGAATCAGTATTAGGTAATAACACAAAAGCCGAAGAAACATTTAATCAAACATTGAAAATTTATAAGAATCATTCTGATAATTTGGGAATAATAAAATCAAATATTAGTATAGGGCATATTAAAACTATATTAGGAGATTACAAGAATGCATTAATAATTCTTGACCAAACATTGAAACTAAGCAAGAAATATCATTTTAACGAAGAAATTGCATTATCTAACATGGCTCTTGGTCAACTATATAAAGAAATGAATGATAATAATAAAGCACTTGAATACTTGTCAAAATCAGTTGAAATACTGGAAAATTTAAAACATATAAAGAATTTAGTTAAATCAATTAATTCAATAGGTAATATTTATTATAATTTAAAACTATATGATAAATCACTATCAGCATACTTTGAAGCTCTTAGTTATACCGATTCTTTGAACGATAAAAGTCTTATAGAAACAATATATAATAACATAGGATTAATATATTCTGAGAAAGGAGATAGCAAAGAAGCTTTAAAATTCTATTTTAAAAGTTTGAAAAAATCTAAAGTTATTCAAGATACATTAAGTATCGCTGTAACATATTTGAATATTGGCAATGAATATATCAAAACCAAAGAAAAAGAAAAAGCAATTGATTTTATAAACAAATCAATTAAAATATTAAAAACGATAGACTCACCTATTGATTTAGGTGCTGCATACTTAGTGAGAGGTAGTTTTTTTAAAGATATTAATTTATCAGAATTAGCGAAGTATGATTTATCAGCTGCACTTGCTATTTATAAAGAACTCGATTTAATAAATGGTCAAAGAGATGCTTATTTCTTATTGGCTCAAACTTACATAATATCAAATAATAGTCTCTTAGCCAACAATGCATTATTGAAATATAACAGTTTTAATGACTCATTATTTTTTTTAGAAAGAATCAAATCATTGGAGATTACAAATGCTAAAATTGATGCTTTAACTCAAGTTGAAAAATTAGATTCAGAACTAAAACTTGAAAAAGAAAAATCTGCAAAATTATTATTAATCATTGTATCAATAATTACTTTACTTTCTATGATAGTAGTGTTTTTCTTTGCCAGAAAGAGATTATTAAACAAATTGTATCAGAATAAACAATTATTGGATTTCGTTAAAGTGAACAACAGAAACTTATATGATTCTTTTTCTACTGATGTAAAAGACAGAATGTATTTACTTGGTAATTATATCCTTGAATCAAATGACAGCAAAAATTACGAATTATTGAAATCCTCGTTTGATGATGTTTCACATTCTATCTCAGATGTATTAGTAAAATATAATATTGATATTAATTCAAATTAGTGAAAGGAGTATTTATGGCTGATTATCCGTCAAATTTTCGTTATCAGAGTTCTGACCAAACACTGCATTGGGATGGAGTGGAAGGTGCAATAGAATATGAAATTGAATATTCGACAGACCCTCAAAAAGTTGAATGGCAAATTGCTTATACAGGAGGTAATGATACTTTTTGTATTTTTATTCATTCTCAAGGAACATATTCTGTTCGTGGAAGAACGAGAGATAAAGGGCCATGGGGTATTTACGGTCCAATCGAATATGTTGAAGTAGTTGTTGAACCATAGACAAAATACTGCTCTACAAAGCTAGTATATTAATTTTATGGAACCTGCTCTGGTTCTATATTCTTAGCAATTTTGAAAAGGGTAAGATGCTATAACACCTGATTGGTACTTGTTATTCACATAATTGCGAGAGAGAAACATTAAAATTTCCATTTACATATATGTAAATCTACCATATAGGAATATTGTCTGAAAAATGATTGATTTTTCATTTACTAATTTAATTACTGATGCAAAAGTGTTGTATAGACAGTTTTAGTATTAAATAATTTAGTTCCAACAAAAGATTTTGAAATCTCCGAGAACATAGGCCTACTAACAATAATCGAGCTTCAATCACTTAAACTAGAAACACAAATGAAAAAAATATTTTACATTTTGGAAAAAAACATTTGGAAATAATCATCTTTCTTTGTATTTAATATTTAGCATTGTTCCTTATGTAAATATTATAAAATTGACATTTACATATATGTAAATGTGCTGAATAGGAATATAGAAATAAAAATTTAGATTTCTGAAAAAAATTGTATATCAAATTTAAAAAGGTTCAATATGAAAACTAAATTTATTTTAATGTTGTTTATTTTTGCTATTTTGTTTGTTGCTTTGCCACATAAAGCAAAAGCACAGTTAACAGATACCTGCTGGTGTCCACCACTATCTTACCCTCCAACAGGTCAATTAGTAAATCAAGACTCAGCAATAGTCTTTGACACATGTGGTATAAGATATCCATCTGCAAATTGTGATTCTGCGTTTTGGGATAATACCGGATGGAGATATTATCCTGAAGCAAAAGGTAATGTTTATGCTAAAAAATATTGGGATGTAGGATTTAATGTGCCTGCCATTGTATTAGATTCAGTTAGTGCCGATTCACTCCTTTATGTAACTCATGATGCGATTGATAGCATCAATTACCCAAATATAAAAAATGTCTTTAAACAATTAGAAATAATTTATGGAACATATAGATTACGGAAAGTGCATCCACAAGAAACAATTGGAGAACGTAGTCAATATTTTAGTTTATATTTTGATAATTATGTGAAGATTGGAGAAGTAGAATATTATTTAGATACAATGAAAAATATTTATTGCGAATTTGCTAATTGGCCATCTATTTCTGGGAGTAATGTAGATGATATAAAAACAAATTATGATTTTAAAATTGAACCTGACGTTTCTCAATCATTCATAAAAATTTTATCAAATAATAATTTGAGAATAAAAAGTATTAAGATATATAACATTCTGGGTGAATTACTTTATTATTATTCTTTTATTGATAATGATATTTTTACTATAAATATTAATAATTATTCGACAGGACTATATATAATTGCAATTAACGAACAAATTTATAAATTTTATGTTTTGAGGTAAAAATGAAAAAAATTGTACTGATTATTATTTTTATTAATAGTGTTGTATTTGCACAGATACCCCAATATACAATTGTTCCACTTACATATCCACCAACAGGACAACTAATAAATCAAGACTCAGCAATAGTCTTTGATACAAGCGGTGTTAGATATCCCTCAGCTAATAGCGATTCAGTGTTTTGGAATAATACAGGTTGGAATTATTATCCTGAAGCACTTGGAAAAGTTTATGCTAAAAAATATTGGGATGTAGGATTTAATGTGCCTGCCATTGTATTAGATTCAGTTAGTGCCGATTCACTCCTTTATGTAACTCATGATGCGATTGATAGCATCAATTACCCAAATATAAAAAATGTCTTTAAACAATTAGAAATAATTTATGGAACATATAGATTACGGAAAGTGCATCCACAAGAAACAATTGGAGAACGTAGTCAATATTTTAGTTTATATTTTGATAATTATGTAAAGATTGGAGAAGTAGAACAATTCTTAGACACAATGGAGCATATTTATTGCGAATTTGCTAATATGCCTTCAATTCAAGGGTATATACCGGATAATGATATTGGAATGATACCAGGCAATTCAATAAAAGATATTTATCTTGATTATGAAGAAGATGTAAATACATTTTATGAACCAAATTATCATAAATTTGGATTTCAGCACCATCTTTATTATGATAAAACACCAATGGCATGGGAAATAACGAAGGGGAAAAATAATGTTGTTATTGGTATGATAGATAATTGGAAGGAAAATTATATTCCAGATAATCCTGATTTGCAAGAAATACATAATATTAATGATTGGTCTCAATCTGCGCATGGCTATTTTTTAAGAATTCAAAATGAAAATTATAACACAAACCCTCCATATAATGATGGCAGTTCTTATGGTGACGGTTTATCTAATCATTCAACTGGGTATTTTACTTATGGACATGGTGTATCAGTCTCAGCCACAGCATTTGCACAAGGAGCTAACGGTAAAATATCTGGAACTTGTCTTAATTGTTCTGGTCTAATATTTTCTGTAACTGATGACCCAGCGATTACTCTAAAACAGGAATCAAATCCTTGGATAGAAGGTACCCCTGAATCGAATAAGAGCTTTTATTATAGATCAGATGATTACCTAGAAACAGATACAGATTTGGAATTGAACGGGAAAAAACGATTAGTATCAGTACTTAATAGCAGTAATACTACCGGTAGTAGAGATGATTATTTTAATATAAGTAAATTAATTAAATCAGGTATTATATATGTTGCAATAGCCTACAATGGTCCTTGGGGGGATAAAGTATATCCAGCAAGTAATGTTTTTGTTAATACTTTTGATCCCTATGACTATGATTCAGATCGTGATAACCAAAATTCTGATCCCGACTTGGATTATAAAGTAATATGTGTTGCAGGAACCGATGATGGTGTTTTAGATTGTAAAAATACACCTCCATATCAATATTTTAAAGGTTTATGGAAGGGTTCTGAAAAATTTGCAGATCGTACTGATGATCCTACTACAGGTTCTAATTGGTCTTTGGATAAAGACAAATTTGATAGAGAGAATAGTATGGAAACAGTAAAAGAAAATAATGTGGAAAAACCAATATTAAAAAGAAGAAATTCTAAAGAAAAAGCTTTTGTAGATATCTGTGCTCCTTTTGAAGTATTAACGGTAACTTCTGGAGGATACCCATTCCTAGAACATGATTACGAAAGATTTTATAAATTTGTAGAAGGTACTTCTTTTTCAGGTCCTCAGGTTTCAGGTATTTGTGCTTTAATGGTATCAATTAATAAATTCTTTAGAATGCCGTACGATGAAAGTAAGGGGACAGTTATTGGTGATGGTTCTTACGTTCAGAGAAAAGCTTATGATATTCTTACTTTTACTTCTGATAAAGTAATGGATGGTTCTACGGATCCTGATCCTGAATATCAACCAGAATATAAAACACAAGATGATGTTTACGAAAATAATGAAAAAATATATGGCGATAAAATCAAACGTTCCTGGGCACAGCGAATGGGGTTTGGCAGAGTTAATGCTTATCGTGCAGTTGCTCATGCGATTGAGAATAAGGGAGCGTATGAATATACTTCATCAACGCCACCATTACCATTTGCAGCAAATGATGGTGGAAATCCACCCGATGCAAGAGGCTATGTTAATGAAGATGGAAAAATGCTGATGCATTTCGGCTCAAAAGTTAAAGAAGGAACAGGTTTGTTTGAAATATCAATATCAAGAGGACCCGACCCTAATAATAATGATGGTATTCTGGATGTTCTCGATTGGGGCGGCTCAAACAAACCTGATGATGCTTTCTTCTATTGGGAACAATATGATGTTAATAATCCTCATAACAATCAAGGGATGACTAAACTCAATAATTCATCTCAGAATGTTATATTAAGTGTTTCTGATAATTGTATCTTGGCAATAGATGGAATACTGTTTTCAGACCAAAATAATAAGCAACATCAAATTCAATGCTTTAATACAACGACTTCACTACCTTCAAACGGTAAAATTCTTACTACAGGATATATGCAAGATGTTCGTTTAAAAGGCAATCTGAAAGTGTCAGATTTATTTATTAAAGGAACAAATAATGAAACGGCAGGACTTTTATTTATTGATGAATATGAAACTGAAAACTTGATATCCGAAATTTATGGACATGTGGTACTATTAGATAATGCATTTCTAACAGTGGATGCATGCACAACGGAAGTTCAGCCTGGAGGTATAATTGAAATGAGTGGCAATAAGGATATTATTGTTCAGAATGGCGGAGTTCTACGTTTGAACGGCGCTACGAGTATAAACGGAACATCACCAAGAAAAATCCTTGTGAAAAGTGGTTCAAAATTAATTGTTAATGAAAATGCTAAAACGGAATTATTAACAAAAGTCGAAGTCGAGGACGGTGGAGAATTTATTATAATGCAGGATGCAGTAGTAAAGCTGAATGAATTTCTTGTGCATATTGGCGGGTCAATTAGTATAGCTCAAGGTTCTTGGGTTAGTTTGAACCAAAATATAATAAATGAATGTAAAGGATTTTTCTCATCAATTGGTACATCAGATAAAAGGATTACAATAAGCGGTCGGGTAATTGATTGTTGCAGGGATATATGTACTGAAGTTGATCAGCCGTCAAAAATCAATTTAACAGGTACACCACCAAATTGGACGAGAAGCCGTTTAACTGTAAATTTTACTGATTTTGATAATGTATTAATAAAAGGGTTAAACATGGCTGTCTCACCGATAATATCTTGCAAATTTTTAGCCAATTCTCATTTAAATAGTTCATCGGGTGCTGCACCAGTACTCTTATATTTAAATAATTGGGATTTGATTGGTAATACACTTGCTAATACTTTTACATTAACAGATTGTGATTTTAGAGATAAGGATTTAGGAATTATTGAATCAGTTCCCGTAACAAATCAAAAATTTATAGGACTTAGGTTAGATTATTTAAAACATGCGGACATATCCTTTTCTCGTTTTAATTGTATGACATATAGTATTTATTATGAGAATTGTAATTATGTATGGATACATGAAAATGAGTATTTCAAAAATTTTGTGAATGGCACTTGTAATTTCGCTTCAAAATCATATATAAATGATAATTATTTCATTTGGGGTAAATATGGAAGTGGATTTGTTAGTTCAATGCCTGGTTCAATTAAATATAACAGATATAATATGACATATCATTGTATTGAAGCTTGGGAATCAGATAAACAGTTTTTATGTTATAATACCTTCAATGAGTGGGCAAGAGGTATTTATTCACATAAGAGTAAATTAATCCTGGGATTAGAGTTTTATCCCTGGGATCCATCTTATTATAGATATGGTAAGAATGAATTTAATTTATTTTGGGATGAGCATTATGTCAAAAGCCCTGATTATATTGATATAGATTTTGACGATGAAGGCAGTATATATTTGTGGGATGGAAGAAACAAATTTGCAATCAACTCGGATTACCATTTAAAAGGGCTTTATGGTCCAATTAGGGTAAGAGGTAACGAGTGGAGGCCTGAATCATTTGGTGTTTGTACTGTAAGAAGTAATGGATTAACTCTTTTAGATGAATTAGAATTATGCAATAGTTCAGGTGATGCATGTGTTGTACCCAGTGATAATCCGGCTATTGTCAATGTTGATACATGTATCGGTATTTATGGTTATCTAGTTGATGGTCATTATGTGTGGAACGTTGGTAAATGGACAGTAGAATCCTTTACTCCCGAGCAATGGCAGGATATAATTGACCAGGCAATTGATTACATAGGAGATTCATTAAATATTAATTGCAAATGTAAAATTCAAATTCTCCACGATTTAATGGAAGCTATTGAGCTAAGTAATGACCAAAGCGAAGAAACGTATCAAAAACTGAGTGATTTATTTGCACATACAAAATATTGGTGCAATAGTAGTGATTTGAGTTATTGGATTATTTTTGGTCTTTTATTTGAATATTTTGATAAGCTTGATGATGCAGATGATATATATTCAGACATCGTTACGAATTACACTACTTTTACTTATGATTCAATAGCTGCTAATTGGCGACTATTAGAATTGAACGCAATAAGAAGTGATACGACTTACGGTGCATTATATGATTCATTAATTTCAATTTATTATAACAGAATACTTGCTGATTTAGATAGATTTCCTTATCAGTACTCTGACACAATGATGCATAAGGATTCAATCCATTATAGACGTCCACAAGATGTGGAATGGAATTTAGAAAGTAGTACTACTCTCGGTCAAAACATTCCAAATCCATTTTCTGATGAAACAGAAATACCATTTTATCTGAAGAAACCTGAGTTTGTCAAACTTGTAGTTTATGATGCTTTTGGTAGAGAAATCGCAGTGCTTGTCAATGAATACAGGCAACCGGGCAAACATTCAGCAATATACAGGTCACCTAATTTATACAATGGTGTTTACTTCTATCGCCTCGAAGCCGGAGGGATAATAGAAACACGGAAAATGCAATTGATAAGATAATGTGACTTGATAATTATAAGTAGGGCATGTAAAAGCAGATTACATGCCCTTTTAATTCTAATTAAATACATAATAGGAACTAATCATATAACACAATCCTAAATAAGTTTTCAAAATAATGTGTTTATGTATGAGTTGGATGAGGTTTATAAGTAGTCGTTCCTTATAAAGTCATTTTTTATTCAACAACAATGCAAAATAAAATTTTTCTTTTTGAAGAGGAACATAAAACAAATAAAATCCAACAAAAAATTTTTTATCCTGTTGTATAGCTTCTTCA
>Ga0208373_1000384_pt1 | contig 79478 bp, 76 predicted proteins | sample RifOxyC2_FD_184036 | JGI IMG/M metagenome (GOLD analysis project Ga0208373, IMG submission 184036) | Soil microbial communities from Rifle, Colorado - Rifle Oxygen_injection C2 (SPAdes) | ecosystem: Environmental > Terrestrial > Deep subsurface > Rock core/Sediment | place: Rifle, Colorado...
ACAGTGCCTGACCCAGTGTTTATCTTAAGTAATAAAACCTTTAATTTTTTAGATGAATCTGATTGAAGAAAAAGCAATAAAGATAAATAATAAACTGTAATTTGTCGTTTTATTTTGCTATAATTTCCAAATGTTAAGTATTCTCGGAATTATTTTAGGAATAATCGGCTCGGTTGCTCTATTTTTATTTAGTGTCGTTTCTTTTGGAAATGAAATTAAAAAAACAGCGGGACAAAAAATAAAGTCCTTGTTATCTTCTCTGACCTCAAATCCTATAAAGGGTATTATTTTAGGAACTGTATCCACGGTCATCCTTCAGTCAAGCTCTGCTACTTCGGTTTTAATAGCTAGTTTGGCTGATGCTGGTTTTATTTCTTTTTATAATACACTAGGTGTAATCTTTGGAGTTAATATCGGGACGACAATCACATCCCAGCTTGTGGCTTTCAATGCGATGGCAATATCGCCATTTATAATCCTATTAGGTCTTATTGTCTATTGGTGGGGTAATAACTTCAAAAAATATGCCAAGCCGATAATATATTTTGGTCTGTTATTCTTTTCTATTTATTTGATTTCAATTTTTGTTTCGCATATAGACCAAGAATTGCTAGGTTCATTTCTTTCAATTACTTCTAACCCCATCCTCGCCATTCTAATCGGAGTAATTGCTTCGGTTGTGTTTCAATCAAGTAGCGTTGTATCGGGTATTGTTCTAGTCTTGGCTGGTATCGGTCATATAAATCTTACTCAATCCGTGGGCTTAATTTTGGGAGCAAATATCGGGACAACCTCTACTGTTATTATTGCTTCTCTGGCAATGGGCAAGGAGGCAAAGAAAGTCGCTCTCTCACATTTCCTGTTTAATTTTATAGGGGTAATTATTCTGCTTCCTTTTCTCGGTTATTTTTATAAGATTGTTCAGTGGTTGGATGGAAGTGTCGTGCATCAGGTGGCAAATATCCATTTAATTTTTAATGTTGTCTGTGCGATAGTTTTCTTGCTGGTAATTAAGCCGTTTTCGGTGTTAGTCGGTCGTTTAATTAAATAGTAAATTGTGTCTACCACAGTACCCCAGTTTATTTTATGTTACACTAGCTGGGTGAAAAGATTTTTTACAATGTTATTTTTTGTGGTTTTTTTCTTTGGTATTTTTAGTGTGTTTGAAGCAGAAGCGGCTAGTTATGAACGGTTGTTTTATTTCCGTGAGGGGGCTAATGCCAGAAAATCTTTTTTTACTCATCCACAGGATATTGATATTTTTGCCCCGCAGAGTTATCAAGTGGATGAAAATAATTTTTTAGTTGGTAGTGTTAAAGCTGATCTTTTGTCTTTTGCTAAAAAAAATAAAATAAAGGTGATGCCTCTTCTGACTAACGGGGCTTTTCATGCTACTACCAGTCGAAATTTTCTTGATGATATAGGTAAACAAATTACTTTAATAAATAATTTAGTCTTGGAAGCTAAAAATTTTAATTATATTGGTTGGCAAATAGATTTTGAACAAATGGAGTTGGCTTATCGAGATAAATTTTCTGAATTTATTGAGAGAGCTTATAGAATTTTTCAACTTAATAGTTTAAAATTGAGTGTGGCAGTGATTGCTCAAGTATCAGAAAATCCCCTGGACTATCCAAAAGATTTATGGAACCGAATAATCGGAGTTTATGATTATGTCAGATTAGCTTCTAGTACAGATTTTATTAGCATTATGTCTTATGATGATCCAAATTCTATTGGGCCGGTGGCGGGTTTTGCTTGGTTACAAAAAGTAATTGATTTTAGTCTAAATAAAATTCCTAAAGAAAAATTATCTATTGGTTTGGCTTTTTATTATTGGCAGTGGCGAGATCTGGATAGTAAAAGAACGGGGATTGGTGGTAATGAAGGAATAAATAATATTATAAAAAAATATCCAGTAGCTTATCACTATAGTTTAGAAGAACAAGCCCCATATTTTCATTATTGGAGCAAAGATGGTAAAGGTTATACTATCTGGTATGAAAACGGAAAAAGTATTGGACAAAAAATATCCTTACTAAAAAAATATAAATTGCGAGGTTTTTCTGCTTGGGCGCTTGGCTTGGAGTTACCGAGCGTGTATACTGTGATGAAGTAATTTATGTTTTCATATTTGGAACAAATTTTAATTTCTTATGCTAGTCATGCCCACCTGACAATTTTTTCTTTTGTTGTTTCTTTTATTGAAGAAATGATCCCGCCGATTCCCTCTGTTACTGTAGTATTAGTTGCTGGATCTATGGCCTTGGTTCAGGGATATACTATTTACGGCTTAATTATCTTGTCTATTTTTGGGGCTTTGGGAAAAACTTTTGGGGCCTGTGTGGTTTACTTTGTGATCGATAAAGTGGAAGATCTTTTAGCGAACAAAATAATAAAGTTTTTTGGCGTTTCCCATGAGCAGATAGAGTCTTTAGGTGCTAGTTTAGGTCATGGTTCAAAAAATTATCTGATCTTGATTATTTTACGAGCTTTACCAATTGTCCCTAGTTTTCTTATTTCTGTTGGTGGTGGTTTATTAAAAATTCCTTTCAAGGTATTTTTTATTACCACTTTTATTGGTTCAATTTTTAGAGATTTTGTCTATATTTATTTGGGATACATCGGAACCAATGTAGTTATTTCCTTTTTTATTAAAAAGACAACAACTATTGAGTCAGCTATTCAGGTCATAGCTGTTCTTGGAATTGTTACTTTTCTCGGTTATTTATATTATCGTCGTAGGAAAAATAAAATTTAAGTTTGTTTATTAGCATTATTTAATTTTATAAAAATATGAAATCATTTGTAAAAAATATTGAAGAAGCAACTTTGGAAAATGATAATTTTAGAAAAGTACTTTATACTGGTACTTATGGTCAAGTGGTGTTGATGTCACTTTTGCCAAAAGAAGAAATTGGTATGGAGGTACATGAACACACGGATCAATTTTTTCGTTTTGAGCGCGGTGAAGGAAAGGTTGTAATCTCTGGTGAGGAATTCCATATCTCTGATGGTTTTGCGGTGGTGGTGCCGGCTGGCGCTCAGCATAATGTGATAAATACTTCAGATGATAAAGATCTAAAGTTATATACCATCTATATGCCTCCACATCATAAGGATGGCGTGATTCATAAAATTAAAGCCGAAGCGGAAGCGGATACAGAAGATCATCTATAGGTTTTTAATGGGTCAAATTCCTCCACAACTATTCTCTCCGTTTAACGGCAGACCTAATCACTCCGAGAATGTTCTGGAGGAATTTGAAGTAGAACTTTTTAATTAATGAATATAAAAAATATTGAAATTTTGAAAAAGGGTGGGGTGGGAGTGATACCCACAGATACTATTTATGGTTTGGCTTGCTGTGCTTTTTCTAAGGAGGTAGTGGTTAGAGTTTTTAAGTTAAAAGAACGGGATGAAAACAAACCGTTAATAATCATAATTTCTGATATTTCTGATCTAGAAAAATTTGGAATAAAAACTTCTCTTAAACAAGCGGAATTTATTAAAAAATATTGGCCGGGAAAGGTAACTGTTATTTTTGAAGTGTCTAAAGAATTTGAATATCTAGATAAAGGTTTAGGGTTGGCTATTCGTTTGCCAGATAATGAAAAAATCAGAGAATTTTTAAAACAAACTGGTCCATTGGCAACCTCTAGTGCAAATATCCAAGGTCTACCACCAGCCAAAAATATTACAGAGGCAAAAAAATATTTTGGCCCGCCGACAGGTCGGGTAAATGATGGAGTGGGTTTTTATGAAGATGGGGGAGAATTAGAATCCCTACCTTCCACTTTGGTAAAAATAAATGGTGATAAAATTGAAATCCTGCGCCAAGGCATTGTAAGGTTAGAATAAATAGCTAGCAATAATAAGAAAGCGGTCGCGGTCTTATTATTGCTAAATAGGGATAGGGACTTTTGGGGGATTTTCTGCTATATTAAATAAATGGAAATTAAAATATTAACCACTAAAGCTAGTCAGGATTATGAATTGCTGGATTCGGGGGAGGGGGAAAAACTGGAGCGGTTTGGGCAATTTATTTTACGCCGACCAGATCCACAAGCTCTGTGGTCAAAAAGTTTGGAAGAAAAAGAATGGAAAAAAGCCAGTGCTTCTTTTGAACATATTGGTGAAGGTGGAAAATGGAGGAATAAAGAAAGTTTGCCTAAAGAGTGGGTGATTGAAATGCCTGCCCGACAATCAGACGGGGGAGATTTGAAATTTTTAATTAAACCAACTGCTTTTAAACATACTGGACTTTTTCCGGAGCAGGAACCAAATTGGAAGTGGATTGTAGAAAAAATCAAAAATCAAAAATCAAAAATCAAAGTTTTGAATCTTTTTGGTTATACCGGTGGAGCTACTTTGGCGGGACTTATGGCTGGGGCGGAAGTGACTCATGTGGATGGTTCTAAAAGTGCTATTACTTGGGCTAAACAAAATGTTGAAGCTTCTGATTTGATGGATAAACCGGTGCGCTGGATTGAAGATGATGCTAGAAAATTTGTACAGAGAGAAATAAAAAGAGGAAATAAATATGATGCCATTATTATGGATCCACCGGCTTTTGGTCATGGGGCAAATAATGAAATTTGGAAAATTGAAGAAGATTTTTTAAACCTCTTGAATTTATGCGAAAAGATTTTATCAGATAATCCACTTTTTGTTTTGGTTAACGGTTACTCGGCTGGTTATTCTGCTATTGCTTATGAAAATAGTTTACTTCCTTTAATAAAAAAGTTTGGCGGTAATATTGAAAGCGGTGAATTGACAATTAAGGAAGCTAACTCTGATCGTCTTTTACCCGCCGGCATCTTTGCCCGTTGGTCAAAATAATTCAGATTTAGTATAAATATGTTATAATAGTAAGATGAAAAATATTCATAAGTCGTTTTTTAATTTTATAAAAGCACATAAAATATGGTCTGTTATTGGCTTTGTAGTATTGATAATTATAATTTATTTTGTTTTTAAAGGTAATTCTGGGAGCGTAAAATATGATGAAACGACTGTAATGAGAGGTTCTATTTCGGAAATCGTTAGTGTTACGGGAAATGTAAAACCTATGTCTAGTGTGGATTTAGCTTTTGAACGCGGTGGACGAGTGGATAATATAAATGTGTCGGTTGGGGATAAAGTTTATGTTGGAGAATATTTATTAAATGTGGCCAGCGCGGATTTACTGGCCAGTCTGAATCAAACTAAGGCTAATTTAAAAAAAGTTCAAGCTGGTTTTGGTGATAGTGCGGATAAAACTGCTTTAGATTTTGTTCAAGCAAAAAATTCTTTAATAAATGTTATAAAAGATTCTTATACTAAAGCTGATGATGCGGTCAGAAATAAAATATATTCTTTGTTTACAGATCCGGCCAAGTATCGGGCCAAGTTAGCTTTTTCCACCGGCTCTTTTCTACAGGAAGATATTGAAGAAGGGAAAGATACCGTTAATGATAATTTGGATTTTTGGTATTGGTCTCTTTCTGGATTAAATAATTTCTCTGATTTAGATGCTTACTATGACACAGCCAAGACAAATTTAATTTTCATAAAATCACTTCTAGATAAATGTGCCGAAGCCGTCAACAGTCTAAAAGCTGATACCTCAACTTTACAGACACAAATTGATACTTGGAAGGCGAATATTTCTTTGGCACGAACCAGTGTTAACACAGCGATTGAAACTTTAACCAGTACTTTTGATCAATACAAGACAAGTAGCTTATCGGTAAAGATTTCTCAGAATGATACTTTGGCTGAGGAAGCGGGTATTGAACAAGCCAAGGCTCAAGTGGCAGCGGCGGAAGCGGAATTAGCCAAGACTGTTATTCGTTCACCAATCAGTGGTGTGATAACTAGTTTGGAGGCTAAATTAGGAGAAATTGTACCAGCAAATAAAAATATAATTTCCGTGATTTCTTATGGTGATTATGAAGTGGAGGCCTTTGTGCCTGAAGCAGATATTGCTAAAGTAAAAAATGGAAATTTGGCTACTACCACTTTAGATGCTTATGGTAGTAATATAAATTTTGAAACAATTGTTATAAAAATTGATCCATCAGCCACGGTGATTGATGGTGTGCCAACTTATAAGGTGACTTTAAAATTTACCAATAAGGATGAGAGAGTGCGGTCAGGGATGACAGCTAATTTGGATATTTTAACAAATAAAAAAGATGATGTTTTAATTTTACCTAATCGAGTGCTGATAAATAAAGAAGATGGTAAGTTTGTTTCAATTCTTAATCCACTAGATGTTAGTGAAATTATAGAGAAAAAAATTGTTACTGGTTTGCGTGGATCTGATGGCAATATTGAAATATTGTCTGGTCTTGATGAAAGAGAAAAAGTTTTGTCTTTGATAAAATGATTTATGAATATTATTCAGGTAAAGAATTTAGGTAAAGTCTATGATAATGATGGAGTAAGAACTGATGCCTTGCGTGGAGTATTTTTTGATATTAAAAAAGGAGAATTTGTGGCCATTATGGGTCCTTCTGGTTCTGGTAAATCAACCTTGCTTCAAATTTTAGGTTTGCTTGATGATTATACGAGTGGAAGTTATCTTTTTTTAGATAAAAGTATAAAAACTTATAATCAAAAAGAAATAGCTAAGATTCGGAATGAAAAAATGGGTTTTATCTTTCAATCCTTTAACCTTTTGCCAAAGGCCACAGTTTTGGAAAATGTTAAATTACCTTTATTATATTCTGATAAACCAGAAAATGAATGGGAGAAGCTGGCTCGCGAGGCGGTTATTGCTGTTGGTTTGGAACATCGTATGTTCCACGAGGCAAAAATGTTATCGGGTGGAGAAAAACAGCGAGTGGCTATCGCCCGGGCTTTGGTGAATGGCCCAGAAGTGATTTTTGCGGATGAGCCAACAGGGAACTTGGATTCTAAATCCGGTCAATCGGTGATTGAAATTATTCAAAAGTTAAATAAAGAACTTGGTCACACTGTTATTTTAATTACGCACGAAACTTACACTGCCGAATATGCGGAGAGGATTATTCGTTTACACGATGGGGAAATTGAGAGTGATAAACAGGTGGAAAATCGCCGAGTAGAAGGCAAAGATTTTATAAAATAAAATATGAAATTTAGATATAGTATAAAAACCGCGGTTAATGGTTTGAAAACGCATAAAAGCCGTTCAGCTTTGACCATTTTAGGTATTGTTATTGGTATTACCTCCATTATTTTAATAATGTCTTTGGGGACAGGGGCCAAGGATTTGATTTTGGCTCAAGTTCAAGGTTTAGGAGCAAAAAATGTTATTGTCTTGCCCGGTAAAGAGCCGAGTGGCCCAAGTGACTTAGCTTCTCTTTTTGCGGATTCATTAAAACAACGGGAGTTGGATGCTTTGAAAAACAAAAATAATGTACCTAATGGTCGGATGGTGATGCCTATTGTCTTTGGTTCGGAAAGTGGGGTTTATGGTAGCGAGGTTTATAAATTTTCTCTTTTTGGTTCTGGAGAATTAATGGAAACTCTTTTTGATCTTAAGCCAGAAAAAGGTTTCTTTTTTACTGATGAAGATGTAAAAAGTAAGGCCAGTGTCGCTGTCCTTGGCTCAAAAGTAAAAGATAAACTTTTTGGTTCAGATGAAGCGGTGGGGGAAAAGATCAGGATCAAAAATACTTCGTTTAAGGTCATTGCTGTGTTGCCCAAAAAAGGACAATCCTCTTTTATAAATTTTGATGAGGCGGTAGTTATACCATATACCACCATGCAACAATATATTTCTGGGACAAAATATTTTAATCGGATTGTAGTAGAAGCTGATTCGGAAAAAAATATTGATATTGTGTCTCAAGATATTAAAAAAACTCTTCGTGATATGCACAATATTACAGATCCCAGTAAAGATGATTTTTTTGTGTCAACACCAGCAGAGGTGGCAGAAAAACTGGGAACAATTTTTAATGCTTTAACAATATTTTTGACAGCTATCGCTGCTATATCTCTTGTCGTGGGTGGAGTAGGGATTATGAATATTATGCTCGTATCTGTGACCGAGCGGACAAAAGAAATTGGTTTACGAAAAGCTTTAGGTGCTACAGATAATGATGTGCTTACCCAATTTTTATTGGAAGCGGTGATTTTAACGGCCACTGGTGGTTTGGTAGGAATTATTTTAGGTTCCAGTTTTTCTTTTATTGCTTCTATTTTGATTAATAAATTTGCTGGTTTAGCTTGGACATTTTCTTTCCCTTACGGGGCCGCTCTGCTTGGTCTGGTTGTTTCTAGTTTAGTTGGTCTTATCTTTGGTATTTACCCCGCTCGCCAAGCCTCACATAAAAGCCCAATGGAGGCGTTACGGTATGAGTAGAAACTTCTCTTCCCCTCATCAGATGAGGAGGGGTTAGGGGCGGTTGAACTAAGTGTGCTATACTATACATTAGTCGTTTATTAACTTAATAATATAAATATATGGAACAAAATAATCAAAATGCGAATATGAGTCAAGATAATAGTTGTGGAATGGGGAGCGGGTGGAATTGGTGTAAGATGGTTCAAGGTCACAAGATAATAAAAATTATTATAATTGTTTTAGTCGCTTTATTTATTAGCCAAATGATTTTTGGTTTTGGTTGGCATAATAATTGGAGAGGAAATGGACAAGTGGTAAATACCATTACCGTTTCTGGTAAAGGTGAAGTGGTGGTTAAACCGGATATTGCCACGGTGTCTTTTGGAGTAATAGCGGAGAACTTGGATGTGGCTAAAGCTCAAACTGAATCAGCTACAAAAATAAATAATATTATTACTTTTTTGAAGGGGAAAGGTGTCGAGGAAAAAGATATTAAAACTACCAATTATAATATTTATCCTCGTTATGACTATACTCGAGTATCTCAAGTGTATCCTTACACTAGCAAGCAAATTTTAGTAGCTTATGTCGTTTCACAAACAATAGAAGTAAAAATTAGAAAAATTTCTGATGCCGGAGTTATTCTTTCTGGCGTGGGTGAGTTTGGAGTAACAGATGTAAGTGGGCTTTCGTTTACAGTGGATAATCAAGAGACGGTTAAGGATCAAGCTCGGGATTTAGCAATTGCTGATGCTAAAGCTCAAGCTAAAGTTTTGGCTAAGGGTTTGGATGTGCGGTTAACAAAAATTGTCAGTTTTTCAGAGGCTGGTAATTACCCAATATATTATGGGATGGAAAAATCAATGATGTCTGGTATTGGCGGTGGGGATGCGGTGGCACCATCAATACCAACGGGAGAAAATAAAATTACTTCCAATGTCAGTATTACTTATGAAATAAAGTAGGGCTTGCTTTATTATTTAGAATATAGTAATCTTAAAAGACCTCGGAAACGGGGTTTTTTAATAAGAGTATAATAAAAAATATGAGCAAATTAACTGAATATTTGAAAGAAACTAAAGGGGAATTAAAGCATGTCACTTGGCCTACCAAAAACCAAGCAATTTTGTTTACAATTGTTGTAGTTGTTTTTTCTTTGGTGGTAGCTATCTTTCTTGGTGCTTTTGATTTTATTTTTACTATGGGTATTAAGTGGTTTATTTAATTTTGATAATTTAATTTTAAGTTAAAAATATGGCCAAACAAAATATACAAGAAGGAAGAAATTGGTATGCCATTCATACCTATGCCGGTTATGAAAACGCGGTGGCGAGAAATTTAAAACAAAGAATTGAATCACTAAATATGAGTGACAAGATTTTTGAAGTGATTGTGCCGATTGAGAAGAAAATAAAAATAAAAGGTGGTAAGCGGGTAGAGGAAGAAGAAAAAATATATCCCGGTTATGTTTTGGTGGATATGGCGGTGACGGATGATTCTTGGTATGTGGTACGAAATACTCCGCGGGTAACGGGTTTTGTGGGTTCGGGTGTTTATCCGGTGCCCTTAAGTAAGGAGGAAATTGATAACATTTTTGGCCGAATGAATGCTGGTACCATCAAACATAACAGCGGTTTGAAGGTAGATGATGCGGTGATTATTACCGATGGTCCGTTTAAGGATTTGGAAGGTAAAGTTAGCGAGATTGATAATGATCGGGGTAAGGTGAAAGTTTTGGTTTTGATGTTTGGTCGGGAAACTTCAGTGGAGCTTGATATGTTGCAAATCAGGTCAATTTAAGGTAGTTTAATAATAATCTGATTTGCTTCTAAATCAGATAGATTAAAAATTAATAGAAGAGAAAACTTATTTAATTTTAAAAGTCCTCGGATCTCCTCGTCAGAACTTCGGCCAGACATTTTAAAATCAAATAAGTTTTCTCTTCAAGAAACAAATGGCAAAAAAAATAACAAAAAAATTAAAGTTACAAATTCCGGCTGGTAAAGCTAATCCGGCACCACCAGTTGGTCCGGCTTTAGGTCAGGCCGGTATTAACATCGGGGATTTTGTACAAAAATTCAATGCCGCCACCGCCAAGCAAATGGGGGATATCGTGCCGGTGGAGATTACTGTCTATGAAGATCGTTCTTATGATTTTAAATTAAAAACTCCACCAGCCACTGGTTTGATTTTGAAAGCAGCGGGTGTGGAAGCTGGTTCGGGTAAACAATTAGTCAAGAAGGCCGGGACTATTACCAAAGCCCAAGTCAAAGCCATTGCGGAAAAGAAAATGCCAGATTTGAATGCTAATGACATTGAAGCGGCAATGAAAATCATTGAAGGCTCCTGCCGGTCTATGGGGGTGGAAGTGAAATAAGAAAAAGTATGTGTGGGTGGAGGTGAAAGGGTAAATTGACTTTTCTACTTTTTTTGATATTGTCTTAATTAGACACAGTACAAACACAAGAGGAACAAGGAGTAGGACAAATGACAACTGCAACACTTTTGCAGAAGGTGGTGGAGGAAGTCAAGGCCGGTCGGCTGACACCAGCAAAGTTGGTCGAGACCATTGGTGGAAATGGTCCGATTGACAACAAGGTGTGGAACTACCTTTTTATTGCGGTATGTAAATTGCCGACAATAGAGAGGATGAATTGGGACGAGTACTTCACTTCATTGGCCCGGTTGGTTGCCAGGCGGTCTCGTTACCCTGGTAGTCGGAAGAATGGTTGTGTCGTTGTTGACCAATCCCATGTAATCAAGAGCACTGGTTACAACTCTATGCCACGCACAATCAACGACAGCATACCAGAGAGGTCAGCTGAGGGTAACCGCAACGACTGGTTCTTGCATGCTGAAAGGAATGCGATTGATCTGGCTGCCAGGTTGGGTGTTTCTCTCATCAACACAACTTTCTATGCCACATGGCTACCGTGCAATAGTTGTGCTCGAAGTATTATCCAGGTTGGTGCTACCGAGGTTGTTGTTGGTGATCCTGATTTTGGTCTCAATCCGGACTGGCGCCATCGTATGAGTGTGGCGGTCCAGATGTTTGATGAGGCTAAGATCACGGTTCGTCGCTGTAATTCGGCCACAGATGAAATCTCTCTGATCAAGCATCTCTTGGCCGAGATGGACGAGAAGCTCGGACCGCCGGCGGACAAAGGTCGTCTCTAGGTCTCCTCTGTTGTAAGTAACAACCGCCACGCCCTTGAGAAAGGCGTGGCTTTTTGTTTATTTATGCTAAGATATAAAAATGATTTTAAAAATAAAAAAGGTACATCCAGAGGCAATTATTCCTAAATATGCCCATCATGGGGATGTGGGGATGGATATGTTTTCATTAGAGGACTATGATTTGAAACCGATGGAACGAAAGATTTTTCCTTGCGGTTTTGCTTTGGAATTTGAAAATGGTTATGCGGCGATTGTAAAAGATAAAGGTAGTTTACCAAAAAATGCCGGAATACATACAATGGGTGGAGTTTTTGATGCTGGTTACCGTGGGGAATATAATGCTAATTTAATAAATCTTGGAGCGGAAACTTATCATATTTCTAAGGGCGATAAAATTGCTCAATTGATTATTTATCCGGTGGTGATTGCAGAATTGGAGGAAGTAAAAAAATTATCTGATTCTTCACGAGGGGAAGGAAGATTTGGTAGTACGGGGAAGTAATTTAAATAAAATAATTAGAGCCCGGCGTCCAGTAGGACGACGGGCTCAGTACCTCCTTTCTAACCGAAAACTAATTCGGTCATTAATTCAGCTACAGGAATGATTTTCTTCACTCGGTAGGCATTACTGCCGACTGTATACATCGGAGCGGTGTCGGGAGCTAGACCAACGGCGGCGCGCAAGGCATCACAAATGCAGAAATGCTGATTTCTTGCTGGGTGGCGGGGATGAGCTTTACAGACGGTGTATTTTCCCTCCTTATCTTTTCCGAGAACATAACCCATACGGCATCGTGGATGACGAGTTCCCGCCAGTAGTTCTTGATAAGCCGGTGAACCACGGAGTATACGGAAAGGGAAACCACCACAAGGTGAATTATTCACCACGATGATGTCTTCTTTCTCACAAGCGACAACCGCTTGTTTGAAGTCATCTGTCGCTCCGCTTTCCATGGTGGCAAGAAATCTAGTTCCCATTTGGACACCACTCGCTCCCATTTTCAGGAAACGGTGGATGTCCTCGTGCGTGTAGATTCCTCCGGCCACAATGACCGGGATATCACCAGCTATTTCTAGGACTTCTGGTAGGAATTCTTCCAGAGAAAATCCAGGTCCTTCTATATCTTCCAAACGGAAACCTAGATGTCCTCCTGCTCTTCGTCCCTCAACAACAATGGCATCCGGTCGGCGTCGCCACCGTGACAAGATTATCTTTAGGGTTCTAGCCGAAGAGACAATCAAGATATAGGCGGTATCAGCGGAGTCTTTGATTTGCTTTGGCAATCCCGCCCCAAAGAAAATCGCTGATACTTTGGCATCAAGAGCCGCTTGGATTGTCTCATCATAACTTTCATCTAAAATACGCATGACATTCAAACCAACCAAGCATCCTCCTTCCATTGCTGTCTCAATTTCCTCACGAACGGCAGCATAAGTGGTGTAAGCCCTTCCTCTGAGGATCGTGTAGAAATCTTTCAATCCAGCACTGGACAAGACACCCAAACCACCACAGTGGAAAACCTCTTTTGTTAATTTTGGTCCAGATACTCTTGCCCCCATTCCGCCTTGGATAATGCAGAATGGCCGTTTGATATTCCCAATCGTTAGTCCTGGAAGTCTGCTCATCTGTTTCTCCTGTGTGAAGTGTTTAAAGACCTGTTCTGATCTTATAATAGCATTATTTTCTTTATTATTCTTTTTATTTGATATATGCTAATCTTTTATTATGGTAAAAAAGAAAATAAAAAAAGTCGTTAAAAAAGAAGAAAATATTTTTGATGTAGTGATAATTGGTGGTGGGCCGGCTGGCTTAATAGCTGCTTGTCAGGCCGGAGGAAATAAAAAGAAAGTTTTGGTTTTAGAAAAGAATGATGAATTAGGTAAAAAACTTTTAATCTCTGGTGGGGGAAGGTGTAACTTGACTAATGCTGATCCGGATCATCATCATTTTGTTTCTCGTTATGGCAAGAAGGGAAGTTTTTTATACAGCCCTTTTTCAGTTTTTGGTGTTTCCGAAACAATTAAGTTTTTTAATGATTTAGGCTTAAAAACAAAAGTAGAAGCCGGTTTTAGAGTTTTTCCTGAGAGTGATAATTCGGCTGATGTTCTTGATACTTTAATTGAGCAAGTAGAAAAATATGGGGTAAAGTTTAAACTGTCGGCAGAAGTTTCTTCTCTTACCCCCTCATTAGATAAGGAGGGGGTTAGGGGGCGGTTGAAAAAAAGCATCCAATCAGTTATCTTAAAAAACGGTTTGAAAATAAAAGCCAAGAGTTTTATTTTAGCGACTGGTGGTCTGTCTCATCCAGAAACAGGTTCCACGGGGGATGGTTTCAAGTGGCTAAAAGAAATTGGTCATCAAGTGGCGGAAGCTAATCCATCTTTGGTACCGGTAAAAATTTCTAATTCTTGGATTAGTGAATTAGCGGGTATTACTTTGGATAATATTGGCATTTCCGTTTGGACTAATTCACAAACAAGGTTTCGTAAAAAGGGAAGAATATTATTTACTCATAATGGTTTATCCGGCCCGACCATCTTGAATATGAGCAAAGAAATCGGTAATTTGTTGGAATATTCACCCGTTTTAATTTCTTTGGATTTTTTTGCCGGTGTGGGTTTGGATCAAATGAATGAAATGATGTTACAAATTTTTGAGGAACATAAAAATAAAAAAATAAAAAACTTAGTTTTTAAGGAAGTGCCAGTAAAAATTTTTGAACTTATTTTAAAACAGCTAGCTATTGATCCGGATTGGGAAATAAATGAAATCAGGCGAGAAGAACGGTTAGCTTTAATTGAAAAGTTTAAAAAGTTTGAGATGGCGGTGGCCGGACTCTTGGGTTATGATCAAGCCATTGTTTCCAGTGGCGGTTTGAATTTAAATGAAGTGAATTTTAAAACGATGAGGTCTAAACTATATAGTAATTTATTTTTTGCTGGTGATATTTTGGATTTTGACCGTCCCTCTGGTGGTTTTTCCCTTCAGCTTTGTTGGACCACGGGGTATATTGCAGGGAGGAGTGTCAAATAGGATGACAAATGGCTTAAAATAAGGCTAGACTAAGGTTTAACCTTAGTCTTAAACAAAAATGCTTGACTTTTGTAGCAAATTATGCTAAGATGGTAGGTAGATAACAGATCGTTGATTTAGACCTTAAACGAGCAAATGCTTCACGAACTGGTGTATTTCTCGGAAACGAGCAAGCACCTGGATATTGTGAATGTTACACGTTGCGATGGTTCGCGCTGTTCGGATGGCAGTGTCCCGAACGCGGGCTGGTGCGAGGGCGAGTTCAGGGTGAATTGGTACTGCACGGACGGTCGGCATGGCCTCTTGCGTCCCCGCGAGGTGGTTTCTTAGGGATTGTTCCCTTCCACCTTCTTCCTTAATCCCTTACAAAAGAAAGGTGAATGTGAGAGTACAAGAGGCGTTCTACGAAGGACGCCTCTTCTTTATGTTCAAATTCTTTTGTATAATAATGCTGAGCTGTTAAGTTGGTCTTTCACTATTTTAAAATTAGCGAAGGATGGCAATTTGCTCATATTAAGAAACTGCTTGTTTGGTTTTTTTGATATGTTATAGTTTAAATATGGAAAATAGAGATTTAATTTATAATTTGCCAATTACTATTATGAAGCAAAGTAAAAGTTTTGTGGCTTATTGTCCTATTCTGGATATTTCTACTGCCGGCAAATCAGAAAAAGATGTAAAAACTAAATTTGTAGAGCTAGTGAGTATTTTTATTGAAGAGCTTGTTGAGGCTGGCACTTTGACTGAGGTTTTATCTGAATTAGGTTGGAAAAAATCTCAAAATAAATGGACACCACCCAAGGTTTTAAATTCTAAATTTGTTAGTATAAGGAGTCCTTTATTTGCTTAAGTAATGATTAAAGAGGAGATTATTGAATTAATAAAGAAAGCGGTGGGAGAACTGGGTACTGAAAGAATTGAAGTACCGGTTTTTATGTTGGAACACCCAGATATAATGAGTCACGGGGATTATGCTACTAATGTGGCTTTGGTGTTGTCTAAACAGCTTAAAAAAGCACCGGTGCAGATTGCTAAAGAGCTAGTAGAAATTTTGAATAAAAATAAAAATGAGAAAATAAAAAAAATAGAAGTGGCTAGTCCCGGTTTTATAAATTTTTATTTAGCCGACAGTTATTTTGCAGAGAGGATAGAAGAGATTTTAAAAAAGAAAGAAAAGTTCGGGGAAAATAATATCTTAAATGGACAGAGAACTATTATTGATTATACAGACCCGAATCCCTTTAAAGATTTTCATATTGGTCATTTGATGAATAATGTTATTGGTGAATCTTTATGCCGTCTTTTAGAAGGGAATGGAGCAGTTATTAAGAGAGCCAATTATCAAGGCGATGTTGGTATCCATGTCGCTAAAACTATTTGGGGTGTTTTGAAAATGCTCAAAGATAAGTCAAAAACAAAAAAAGATTTTTTTGGTAATTTGTTTGGTTTTGAAAAAAATCCTAAAATTTGGGGTCAAGCGTATACTTTAGGTGCCACCGCTTTTGAAGCTGATGAAATGGCTAAAAAAGAGATAACTGAATTGAATAAAAAGATCTATGATCATTCGGATAAAAAAGTAAATAAAATTTATAATATCGGGCGGGAAACTTCTCTTAAAGAATTTGAAAAAATATATAAAATTCTAGGGACAAAATTTGATTATTATTTTTTTGAAAGTGAGGTTGGCATTTTGGGCAAAGAAATTGTTATCAAGGGATTAGAAAAAGGAGTTTTTGAAAAAAGTGATGGGGCGGTTATTTTCCGGGGAGAAAAATATGATACCGCTTTGCATACGCGAGTTTTTATAAATTCTCAAGATTTGCCGACCTATGAAGCTAAGGAGCTAGGCTTGATCGTAGAAAAAAATAAACGATTTTCATTTGATAAAACAATTTCGGTTACGGGCAATGAAATAAATGATTATTATCAAGTGATGCTTAAAGCCATGGAACTCACAGTGCCGGATCTGGCAAAAAAAGTTGTCCATATTGGTCATGGTATGCTTCGCTTGCCAACCGGGAAAATGTCTTCTCGCACGGGTCAAGTAATTACTGGCGAATTTTTACTGTCCGAAATAAAGAAAAATATCTTAGAAAAAATGAAAGACCGTCAGATGTCAGAGAAAGAAAAAGATCAAGTAGCTGGAATTGTGTCTCTTGGAGCTTTAAAATATTCTATCCTTAAACAGGAAGCTGGTAAGGACATTATTTTTGATTTTGATAAGTCACTTTCTTTTGAAGGAGATTCTGGACCATATTTGCAATATGCCGGTGTGCGAGCTAAATCAATTTTAGATAAAGCTAAAAAAGAGGGGATTAAAGCAGAAATAAATTTCAAGAATAATTTAATGATTGGTGAATTATCAAAGCTTCTAATTAGATTTCCAGAGGTGGTGGAACGAGCGGGGAAGGAATATGCTCCGCATTATTTGGCCACTTATTTGACAGAGCTCGCCTCTGCTTTTAGCTCGTTTTATGCACAGGAAACTATTGTGGATAAAAATGATGTAAAATCACCTTATAAAGTGTCTCTAGTAGAAGCTTTTTATACGGTAATGAAAAATGGACTTAATTTGCTTGGTATAAAGGTGCCAGAGCAGATGTAAAAGTTATTCACAAACTCTTTCTTTTTTTCACTAAACTGCTACAATAGGCCTATAATATATGGATAACATCAATAAAAGTTCTCGTGCACAGAAAGAAGAACAAATTCTGAAATTTTGGCAGGATAATAAAATTTTTCAAAAAAGTTTAGATAAGGAGGCACCTCAAGGCGAATATGTTTTTTATGATGGTCCACCTTTTGCCACTGGTTTGCCTCACTATGGACACATTTTAGCGGGGACAATCAAAGATTTCGTTGGTCGTTATAAAACGATGTGTGGTTTTAAGGTGCCTCGCCGTTGGGGTTGGGATTGTCACGGTTTGCCAGTGGAAAATATTGTGGAAAAAGAACTTAATCTGAAAACTAAAAAAGATATTGAAGAGTATGGGGTAGAAAAATTTAATCAAGTGGCCCGGAAAAACGTTTTGGCTTATGTGGCTGATTGGAAAAAAATTGTTCCTCGTTTGGGGCGGTTTGTGGATATGGAAAATGATTATAAAACCATGGCCCCGTCCTTTACGGAAAGTGTCTGGTGGATTTTTAAACAGCTGAATGATAAAAAGTTGATTTATGAAGGTTTCAAATCAATGCACTTGTGCCCACGATGTGAGACCACCTTATCAAATTTTGAAGTTAATCAGGGTTATAAAGATATTACGGATATTTCTGTGACTGTAAAACTGGCGGTTACCGGACAAGCCAATACTTATTTTCTTGCTTGGACCACCACACCGTGGACTTTACCGGGTAATGTGGCTTTGGCGGTTGGTTCAATGATAGATTATGTAAAAATAAAAGTGATGTCTACTGGTGAAAATTATATTTTAGCTAAATCTCGTTTGAGTGTAATTAAGGATGATTATGCGGTGGTAGAAGAATTTAAAGGTGAAAAAATAATTGGTCAGCCTTATAAACCGCTTTTTGATTACTACCTACCTGTGCAGATAGGTAATAATAAAGAAACTAAAAATATTGGGAACGGTTTTAAAGTTTATGGTGCGGATTTTGTGACAACAGAGGATGGGACGGGGATAGTTCATATTGCACCAGCTTTTGGTGAAGATGATTTACGGCTTGGTCAAGAAAATAATTTACCTTTTATTCAACATGTGGGGACTAACGGTTTATTTAAAAAAGAAGTAAAAGATTTTGTCGGTGTGGCGGTTAAGCCCAAAGAGGATTACCAGTCAGCGGATATTTTGATTATCAAATATTTGGCGGGTAAAGGAACATTATTTGCCAAAGAAAAAATTATCCATTCTTATCCGCACTGTTGGCGCTGTGAGACTCCGCTTTTAAATTATGCGGCTTCATCTTGGTTTGTAGCGGTGACCAAATTTCGTCATAAATTAGTCAGCACAAACAAAGAGATTAACTGGGTGCCGGCAGATATTAAAGAAGGGCGTTTTGGCAAGTGGTTAGAAGGAGCGCGGGATTGGGCTATCTCTCGTTCCCGGTATTGGGGAGCGCCATTGCCAGTTTGGGTTTGTAATAAATGTGCGGGAAAAGAATTTATTGGTGGTATTGCTGATTTGAAAAAGAAAACTGGCGGGCGAAATAATTTTTTTGTGATTCGTCATGGAGAAGCGGATAGTAATGTGTTAGGAATAATTAGTTCAGATCCAAAAAACCCCCATCATCTGACCGAGAGGGGTAAAGCTCAAGTCAAAGAAGCAGCAGAAAAATTAAAAACCAAAAAAATTGACTTAATCTTTGTCTCGCCTTTTGTTCGAACGCAAGAAACAGCTAAAATAATTGCGGGTATTTTAAATTTAGCTCCAGAAAAAATTATTATTGATGACCGTTTGCATGAAGTTTACACTGGAGAACTTGATGGTAAAAGTGATGCTGAATATCAGAGGTTTTTTGAATCACGATTAGCTAAGTTTGATAAAAAGCCAGTGGGGGGAGAAAATTATACGGAAGTTAAAAATCGCATGACGGAATTTATCTATGATATTGATGCTAAAAATAAAGGTAAAAATATTTTAATTGTTTCGCATAATACGCCCGTGTGGCTGATGTTTGCTGGCGTTTTAGGTTTGGCTCCCAATCAAGCGATAGATTTGAGACATGAGGCTAATGACTTTATTAAAAATTCAGAAATTAAAGAATTACCTTTTGTTTTATTACCGCATAATCATAATTATGAGCTGGACTTACATCGCCCGTATATTGATGAAGTAGTTTTTGATTGTCCGTGTGGCGGAAAAATGAAACGAGTACCAGAAGTGTTTGATTGTTGGTTTGAATCGGGAGCCATGCCTTTGGCCTCGGCTCATTATCCATTTGAAAATTTGAATAAGTTTAATCCAGTTTCTAATTGGTTTAAAAAGAGTGTTGGTTTTCCAGCGGAATTTATTGGTGAAGGTTTAGATCAAACTCGGGGCTGGTTCTATTCTATGTTAGTTTTAGCGGTTGGTTTATTTGGTAAATCTTCTTATAAAAATGTAATTGTTAATGGAATTATTTTGGCGAGTGATGGGCAAAAAATGTCTAAACGGCTAAAAAATTATCCCGATCCATTGCTTTTAGTGGATAAATACGGGGCGGATGCTTTGCGTTATTATCTACTTTCTTCGCCCGTCGTTAAAGCAGAGGATTTGTGCTTCTCGGAAGCGGGAGTGGATGAAGTGATGAAGAAGATTTTAATCCGTTTGGACAATGTTTATTCTTTTTATGAAATGTATAGTCAAAACACTTCTGTGCCAGTGAAGAATTTTGTGCCAGTTTCGAATAATATTTTGGATCAGTGGATTTTAGCTAGACTAAACCAACTTATTTTAGAAGTAACCAAAGCAGTTGATAAATATGAGTTAGACAAAGCGGTTCGGCCAGTAGCGCTTTTTGTGGATGATTTATCCACTTGGTATCTACGTCGTTCCCGGGATCGTTTTAAAGCTAATAATCAAAAGGATAAAACTCAAGCCATTGAAACCACCAGATTTATTTTGGAAGAATTGGCCAAAATAATTGCCCCAGTAATGCCTTTTTATGCGGATGAGCTTTATCAAAAAGTGAAATCTTTTGCTGGTAAGGAAAGTGTGCATTTGGCTACTTGGCCGGAGGCTCGTAAATTAACACTTACGGAAGAAAAGATTATTTCTGAAATGGAAGAAATAAGAAAAATAGTTTCTTTCGGTTTGGAAGCAAGATCAAAAGCTAATATAAAAGTCCGCCAACCATTGAAAAGTCTAAAAATCAAAAATCAGAAAGCAAAATTATCAGAAGAAGAAAAGAAAAAATATCAAGATTTAATTAAAGATGAAGTAAATGTTAAAGAAATAATCTTTGACGATGCTTTGGTGGAAGAAGTGATATTGGATTTGGTTATTACCCCAGAACTTAAAGCCGAAGGGCAGATGCGGGAGCTAACCAGAGCTATTCAAGAATTGCGCAAGCAAGAAAATTTAAACCCAACAGACATCGTGAGCTTGAAAGTAAAAACGAGTCAATCTGGACAAGAATTGATTAAAAAGTTTGAAGCAGAGATTAAAAAGATTACTTTATTAAAAAATATTTCTTTGGAAGATTTTGAGGGGGGAACGGTGGTGACAGCAGAAGAAATTAACTTTGAGCTAAAAATTAGCCACTAATGTCACATTCTATTTACACAACCGAGGGGTTTATCTTGAAAAGTCTGAATTTTGGTGAGGCTAATAAATATTTTTTTATATTTACGCGGGATTTTGGTTTGGTTAAAGCCACAGCACAAGGGGTTCGTCATTTACAATCCAAATTGCGTTACAGTTTGGAGGATTTTTCTTTTGGGCAAATATCGCTCGTGCGGGGAAAGGAAGTTTGGCGTTTGACCAGTGCGGAGAAAAAATTAAATATTAAAGATAAAGAAAAAATTTTATTATTATCTCGGATCTTTTCTTTACTTTTGCGTTTGCTTCACGGGGAGGAAAAAAATGATTTGTTATTTGATTCTTTAAAAGAAGGAATGTGTTTTCTTACAGAAAACAAGCCGACAAATGAGGCTCTGACTAACGAAGAGTCCTTAGCCAATTTTGAATGTATTATGGCTTTGCGTATCCTCTCTGCTCTTGGTTACATTGGTAATTTAGGTGATTTTAATCAATTTACCACTTCACCATATTTTACAGCCGAACTTTTGTCCACAATGTCTACTCTTAAATCTCGTGCTATTTGGGAAATAAACAAATCTCTCAAAGAAACGCATTTGTAATATATTTTTATGTTACATTAAAAAATATAACCAACCGTCTTAAAACCTTAAGCTATAGCATGACACTTTAAGACGGGGGGTTTTGGTGATTTAATAAAAAAAGAAATATGTTATAATACGGTGGTGAATTCTAAAGCTAACATTATTCAAAAAATACTTTTGATTTTATTTGTTTTTATTATGTCACTTTTAGTTGGTTGGTATGGTGAGCAGGCGGTGGAAAAATTTATGGTTAATAATGACAATGACAGTGTAAATGAAGTTCAACCTTTTTAAGTTTATGTATGAAGATCCCCGAAGTAAAATAAGTCAACTGGAAAAAATTCTCAATGCTAGGGAGGATCTTTTGTCAAAGAGAGAAAAAAGACATAGTCTTTCTCCTCATGATAGTACGGTTAATCAGGATTGGGATAATTCGGAATTCAAAGTAGGTGGTGAGGTTTTTACTCCTACCATCAAACCAAAAGGTCTGCCTTTTTCAACAAAAATCTTAATTGGTTCAATTATATTTTTTATTATTGCTTTTGGTATTGTGGCATATAAATTTCTTTGGGGAGGCAATTTAGTTTCCGGTAATAATATTGAAGTGACGGTTAAAGCCCCTATATCTGTGACGGGGGGAGAGGTTGTGCCTTTTGAAATTGAAATTAAAAATAATAACAATGTTTCTTTACTTGGTGCAGATTTGGGTGTCACTTTTCCTTTGGGAGCTAAGGAAGTTTCCAATACGGCTTTACCGGCCAAACGAGTGCAGGAATTTCTAGGGGATATTTTACCTGGTCAGAGTGTAAAGAAAAATTTGTCAGTGGTTTTATTTGGTGGAGAAAATGAAAAGAAGGATATAAACATTAATTTGGAATACAAGGTGGCTGGCTCAAACTCTTCTTTTAATAAGACAAAAATCTTTTCTGTCCTTATTAGTTCTTCACCAGTTAGTATTATGGTGACTGGACCAACAGAAGTCAACACTAATCAAAGTGTTAATTTTACAGTAGATATTGTTTCCAATTCTCCGACCGTAATGAAGAATTTGTTATTAAAAGCGGAATATCCTTTTGGCTTTTCTTTTAGTCAGTCAAACCCAAAAACTTTTTTGCAAAATAATATTTGGTTTTTAGGTGATTTGGAATCGGGTGGTAAAAGAAAAATTGTCTTGACTGGTATCTTGAGTGGTCAGGAAGGAGAGGAGCGGAGTTTAAATTTTAATCTTGGTTCCACTGCTTCGGCGGACAATCCAGTTATCAGTGTTCTTTTTGTTTCATCTTTTTCCATGGTGACTATTAGACGGCCTTTTGTCAGTGCGGATATTTTCTTTAACGATTCATCTGATAAAGAATATGTTTCTCAAGCTGGGTCAAAAGTAGAAACGGTTATCAAATGGCAGAATAATTTGGCTTATGAAGTGTCAGATGTTTCTTTAACCGTTAAAATGAGCGGTAATGATTTTGATAAAAATTCTGTTTCAGTTGGTGATGGATATTATCGTTCTGTTGATAATACAATTATCTTTAATAAAACAACAGATAAAGCTTTGGCTAATTTAAGTCCGGGGGATAGTGGTGAAAGCAAGTTTTCTTTTAGTAGTTTTGGTTTAGGGACAGTGGTTGGTTCAAACTTGAATAATCCGAGTATCATTTTAGATATTTCAGTTAAGGGACAAAAATTAGGTGATCAAGGCCAACTGGAAGATATTTTATTCTCTGATTCACGAAAGATTAAAATTACCGCTGATCCGCAATTTCTTTCCAAAGCTTTATATTATGTTGGACCATTTAAAAATATTGGGCCAATACCGCCAAAAGCTGAGCAAAAAACTACTTACACCATCACTTGGACTGTGACTAACCCGCTTAATAATTTATCTGGGGCGGTGGTGTCTGCTATTTTGCCACCTTATATTAAATGGTTAGGGGCGGTAAGTCCAAGCTCAGAAAAAATAGACTATGATGAAGGGACTGGTTTGGTGACTTGGAATGTGGGCGGTATTTTGGCTGGGGCCGGAAGTGTTTCACCGGCAAAGGAAGTATCTTTCCAAATTTCTTTTACACCAAGTGTGAATCAAATTGGTGAGACCCCAACCTTGGCTGGGGAGGTCACTTTAAATGCCAGGGATAGTTTTACTTTGACGCCCGTTGCCAGTTCTTTTTCTTCTTTGGATACTAGTTTAAGCAATGATCCATATTTTAAGGTAGATGGAGAAAAAGTTAGTCCATAGTTGTGAAAAGATTTTAATTATATATACTGTATTTATTATGAAGGAAAAAAATAAAGAGAAAAACGATGAATTGGAATTGATGGATAAAATAGTTTCACTGTGTAAGAGACGAGGTTTTGTCTATCCTAGTTCGGAAATTTATGGTGGTTTTGCTGGAGTTTATGATTTTGGGCCATTGGGGGTAGAATTGGAGAATAATTTGAAAGCGCATTGGTGGAAATGGATGGTCCATAAAAGATCAGATATTGTGGGTTTGGATTCTAGTATTTTTATGAATCCCAAAATTTGGGAAGCATCCGGTCATACTAAAGGTTTTTCTGATCCTTTGGCGGAATGTAAAGAGTGTAATACCCGAATCAGAGTGGACAAAGTCTTGGAAGAAATTGATGTTAAGGCGGATGAAAAAATGTCCGAAGAAGAAATTAATAAACTTTTTGCTGAACGTAAAAAAGAAATTAAGTGTCCAAAATGTGGCAAGCAAAATTTTACTAAAGCTAAAAAATTTAATTTGTTAGTGAAGTCAAACCTCGGAGATTTTACAGACGGAAACACCACACCATCATACTTGCGCGGAGAAACTTGCCAGGGGATTTATGTTAATGTTAAAAATGTTTTGGACTCACAACATTTGAAATTACCTTTTGGTATTGCCCAAATCGGTAAAGCTTTTCGAAATGAAATTGCCCCAAGACAATTTTTGTTTAGAACTAGAGAGTTTGAACAGATGGAAATGCAGTATTTGACTAGATCAGAAGAAGAGATGGTTGAATACGAAAAATTAAGACAATATCGATGGAAAGCGATGTTGAGTTTGGGTTTAAAAGAAGAAAATTTAAAATGGCACAAACATGACAATTTGGTTTTTTATGCCAAAGAAGCTTATGATATAGAATACAACTATCCGTGGGGTTTTGATGAAATTGAAGGTGTCCATGCTCGTGGAGATTATGATTTGACTCAACACTCTAAAGGCTCTGGTCAGGAGCTTACTTATCAGGATCCGGAAACTAATGAAAAATTTATTCCACACATTATTGAATCTTCCATTGGTGTTGGTCGTCTGTTTTTTGCCGTTTTATGTGATGCCTATACGGAAGATGTGATGGGGGATGAAGCCCGGGTCTATTTGAAACTAAAGCCAAGTATTGCACCAATAAAAGTGGCCGTTTTCCCTTTATTAAAAAATAAACCGGATTTGGTAAATAAGGCGAAAGAAGTTTTTGCGATGTTGAATGAAGAAATAAACCCCATCACTTTTGATGACAATGGCAATGTGGGGAAGAGATACCGAAGACAAGATGAAATCGGCACGCCATTTTGTGTGACCGTAGATTTTGATACTTTAGAAAAGGATGACACCATAACGGTTCGTGATCGAGATACTGGTAAGCAGGAAAGAGTGGCCGTAAAAGAGCTTATTAAATATCTGAAAGAAAAAATATATGGCAATATTTAGAATTATAAAAGAAGATATTTCTCAATTAAATGAAGTATCAAAATTCAATGATGAGCATGACCTTGAAAATTTTTTTAGTGACAAAAATAATTTAGAAGAATTACTTGGTGTAAAGTTTTTAGATCGACAATATGAAATAATTGGTAGAATCGGAGAAATTTGAAATCCCCAAAGGGTATGATATAATATTGTTAATAATATTATGGTCAAGATAAATGAGAAAAAATATAGGAATGTGGTGCTTTTCTTTGCCAAAAAGGTGAGGAATGGCACTTTGGGAAAGCTTAAGATGATGAAGCTTTTGTATTTTCTTGATTTTGATTTTTTTGAAAAATATGGAAAATCCGTCACCGGTGATTCTTATTTGCGGTTTGAAAACGGTCCAGTCCCACAAATGGCCGAAAAGATATTAAAGGAGATGACTGGTAAGGATATAAAAATCACTAGGCAAAAGATCGCCGATGGGTATAATGACCGCCAACTCATTGAGCCATTAAAGGATTTTGATTTAAATCTTTTTACCAAAGAGGAACTGACAATGCTTGAAGAAGTAGCCGAGAAATGGGAAAAGTTTAGCGGTTCAGAAATGAAAATGGCCACTCATGGTGAAGCACCGTGGATAGCCACCGAGCCTAATGGCGTTATTGATTATAATTTAGCTTATTATCGCAATAAATACGGCGAGATGGCAAAAATGTAACATGCAGATTTTTCGTCACCGTGATCTTGATAGAGATTTTAAAAGCCTAAAACGTTGTCTGACGCCGGAAGAGTCTTTAGCGTCCTGGGAAAGGTTGTTTAGTCTGAAAGGGATTAAGGAAACACCTGGGATTGATGCTTTTCCAGGTTTTGGTAGTCATCGGATATATAAAGGGCGTGTCGTTCCTCTTAAAGAAAATATTGGGAAATCAGGTGGTTATCGGGTAATATTTGAAATGCGATCCGAAGTTGAATATGAGGTCTTGGTATTTTCTCGACACGGGATATACAAATCAGAACAGGAATTAATAGATATTATTAAGAGCAGGCTAAACATTTAATTATGAATTACAAGAAAACCGTTTTGGAAAATGGGTTGAGAATAATTATGGTGCCGATGAAAGATAATCCTACAGTTACGGTTTTGGTTTTGGTGGAAGCGGGTTCTAAATATGAGACAAAGGAGAAAAACGGTATCTCGCATTTTTTGGAGCACATGTGTTTTAAGGGGACAAAAAAGAGACCAGGAATGTCTGACATTGCTTTTGAATTAGATAGTATTGGTTCACATTACAATGCCTTTACGGGTCAGGAATATACTGGTTACTATGCTAAGGCGGAGAAAAATAATTTACCAAAATTGCTGGATATAATCTCTGATCTGTATTTGAATCCTCTTTTTCCCGAAAAGGAAATTGAAAAAGAAAAAGGAGTGATTATTGAGGAAATAAACATGTATGAAGATTTACCCCAGAGGAAAGTGGAGGAACTTTTTGGGGAGTTGCTTTACGGGGATCAGCCAGCTGGTTGGAGTATCGCTGGTTTGAAAGAAAACATTCAAAAGATGAAGAAGGAAGATTTTGTTAGTTACCGAAATAAATTTTATGTTCCTTTGGCCACCACCGTGATTGTAGCGGGGAATTTTAATAAAAATAAGGTTTTGGTTGATATTGAAAAAGTTTTTGGTGGGTTAAAAAAAGAAAAGAAGGGGAGCAAGATAAAAACACTAGAAAAACAAATTAAACCAGCAATCAAATTTCACCAAAAAGATACGGATCAAGTCCACCTAGTTTTGGGGGTGAGAACTTTTGATACTTTTGATAAGAGAAGTAAAGTTTTGGATGTTTTAACCGGTGTTTTGAGCGGAGGAATGAGTGCCCGGTTATTTAAAAAAATGCGGGATGAAATGGGTATTTGTTATTACATTCATGCTAATAATAGTTTAATGACGGATTGTGGAACATTAACCATTGATGCTGGTGTAGATAATAAAAGAGTGAAAGAGGCGATTATAGCTTTACTTGGTGAATTACAAAAACTAAAAACTATTTTGGTATCTCCAGAAGAATTGAATAAAATCAAACAGCATTTGATTGGGACAATGTATTTGGGTTTGGAGTCATCGGATTCTTTGGCGGAGTTTTATGGTGGTCAGGAGATTATGAATAAGAAGGCAAAAACACCGGAGATGATAAGAAAAGAAATTGAGTCTGTAACCGCTCAAGATATTCAGAAATTGGCCAAGGATATTTTTGTAAATAAAGGCTTAAACTTGGCGATAGTCGGACGGTTTGACTCTAAATTAGATTTGGAAAGTATTCTTAAATTTTAAAAGCTGTTACCTTGATGATTTTATGTTATAATAGGCTAATGGAGAAGTTAGAAAGAAATTTAAATATTAATATAAGTTCGGGGGTTATCATAAAGACTTTAGTCATTTTATTAGTTACTTTTTTGCTCTATCAGATGCTTGATTTGGTTTTGGTGGTTTTAACTGCCATTGTCATTGCTTCGGCGGTAGAACCGCTCATCAAATGGTTTGGGCAATATAAAATCAAAAGGTTAGTTGCTGTTCTAATTACTTATATTTGTGTTGTTTTGGTTTTTTCCGGATTATTATATTTTTTCATTCCACCGGTTTTAGAACAAGCCTCAAATCTTTTGGGTAATGCACCAAAATATTTAGACTCAGTGACTTTGTGGAATCCTTTAAACGATAGTAAATTGGTAGAAACCAGTAAAATGGCCAGTGGTTTATCTGACAGTCTAAGTGGTAGCAAACAAATTTTGGGCGGTCTATCTTCCGGTTCAATTAATTATTCTGTTATTGGTGATCTCGTTGCCAAATTTCAGAAAATTACTTCCAGTCCTTCAGATGGTTTGATAAATATTGCCAGCGGTATTTTTGGTGGCGCTTTTTCCTTTGTTTTGATTATTGTTTTATCTTTTTATTTAGCGGTACAGGAAAATGGAGTGGAAAAGTTTTTAAAAATTATTACTCCACTTAAAAAGGAAGCTTACATTACTAATTTATGGAAGAGATCGCAAGGAAAAATTGGTCTTTGGATGCAGGGACAGTTAGTTTTGGGCATTTTGGTTGGTGTTTTGGTTTATTTAGGTCTGATGATTTTGGGTGTGGAAAACGCTTTGGTTTTGGCGGTGTTGGCTGGTGTTTTAGAAATAATTCCTTATTTTGGTCCAATTTTATCTGCTATACCAGCTACTTTATTTGGTTATGTGGATGGAGGATTAACGACAGGATTATTGGTTCTTGGTTTGTTTGTAATTATTCAGCAATTTGAAAATCATTTGATTTATCCGTTGGTGGTTAAAAAAGTGGTTGGTGTTTCGCCAATTATTGTTATTTTAGCTTTGATTGTGGGAGCCAAACTATTTGGTTTCTTGGGGATACTTTTGTCTGTGCCGGTTACTTCTGCTCTGATGGAATTTATTGATGATATTCAGAAGGATAAAGATACCGCTGAACATAAGATGATGAAAACTACTGTTTAAATTATGTCTAAGAATTTTTATATTACTACCACTTTGCCATATGTAAATGCCCCGGCTCATATGGGTCATGCTTTGGAGTTTGTTCGGGCTGATATTATTGCTCGCCATAAAAAGCTTTTAGGTTTTGAAGTTTTTTTTAATACGGGGACGGATGAACACGGACAAAAGATTTTACAGAAAGCTTTAGAGAATAATCAGACTCCCCAAGAATTTGTTGATCTTTATGCAAATAAATTTAAAGATCTATTAAAATTACTTGGTATCTCTTCTGATATAAACTTTATTCGGACAACGGATCCTAATCATATAAAATCAGTTCAAGATTTTTGGAAATTATGTGATAAAAACGGTTATATTTATAAAAAAAATTATCAAATTAAATATTGTGTGGGTTGCGAGTTAGAAAAAACTGATTCTGATCTAGTAGATGGAAAATGTCCAGATCATCCAAATTTAGTTTTAGAGATTCGTGGTGAAGAAAATTACTTTTTTAGATTTTCTAGTTTTCAAAAGCCACTACTTGATCTTTATGCTAAAAATCCCAGTTTTGTTATCCCCGAAACTAGATTAAAGGAAATTAAAAATTTTGTAGAAGCAGGACTGTCTGATTTTAGTATTTCTCGGTTGAGAGAAAAAATGTCTTGGGGGATAGAGGTGCCGGGGGATACTCTCCATGTTATGTATGTTTGGTTTGATGCTTTGGTGAATTATATCTCGGCGATTGGTTGGCCCACGGATATGGAGAAGTTTAATAAATGGCAAATGGAGACTGGCGGTATGGTCCAGTATTGTGGTAAGGACAATTTGCGTCAACAGAGCGCTATGTGGCAAGCGATGCTTATGGCGGCAGGGTTACCAAATTCTAAACAAATTATTATTGATGGTTTTGTTACTGGAGCCTTAGGAATAAAAATGAGCAAAACCTTGGGTAATGTTATTGATCCTCTAGATTTGTTAAAAGAATACAGTACTGATGCTCTTCGTTATTATGTATCAAGAGAATTAAGTTCATTTGATGACAGCCCGATGACAGTAGAAATGTTTAAAGAAGCTTATAATGCTAATTTGGCTAATGGTTTGGGTAATTTGGTGAGCCGGGTAATGAAGATGGCGGAGACTAATTTGAATGAGCCTATTTCTCTTTCTTCACAGAAAGCAGTTTTATCTAGTGATTTTAATGACTTTCTTGATAAATTTGAAATCCAAAAAGCCACTGATTTAATTTGGCAGAAAATTGCTGAAGCGGATAAAATGATTCAGGAGATGCAACCTTTTAAGTTAGTTAAAAGTGATAAAGAAAAAGGAGTAGAAATAATAAAAGATTTGGTAGTAAAAGTATTTATTATTAGTTGTCTGTTAGAGCCCATAATGCCGGAAACTTCTAAAAAGATAAAAGATTTAATTAAAAATAATAAAAGTCCAGAAACTCCGTTGTTTTTGAGGAAAGATTAATTATGAAATATATAGACATACATTCCCATCTTGGTTTTGAGGACTATGGTTCAGATCAAAAGGAAGTAATAGAAAGAATGAAAGAAAATGGAGTGGGGACGATTGCGGTCGGGGCAGATTTAGAAACTTCCAAAGAAGCGGTAAAAGTGGCTCTACAGAATGAAAATATCTGGGCTTGTATTGGCCAACACCCAACCCATAATATTTCGTCAGAAAACTTTCGCTACAGCGAAAGTTTTAATGAAAAAGAATTTGAAAAATTAGTTAGTAATTCTAAAGTAGTGGCGGTGGGTGAGTGTGGTTTGGACTACTTTTTTAAAGGTGAGTCCTTGGTCTTGGAAGGTCTCTCCTTGGAAAAAGTTAAACAGAAGCAAAAAGAACTTTTTCAAAAACAAATTGAGTTTGCTCTTAAGTACAATAAACCTTTGATGCTCCATATCCGTGATGGGGAGGTCAAGGGTGAGGCTTTTAATGATGCTTATGAACTTCTGTCAAAATATGTTGATTTCGGACAAGGACTGTCCTTGTCCGAACTAAGGGGGAATGTGCATTTTTTTACTGGGAAGTTGGAAATGGCCCAGAAGTTTATTGCTTTGGGTTTTACTATTTCTTTTACTGGTTTGATTACTTATGTGCGGGATTTTGATAAAATAATTAAAAATGTGCCTCTACAGAGCCTCCATGCGGAGACGGATGCTCCCTTTGTGGCCCCAGTGCCTCACCGTGGCGAGCGTAATGAGCCCTCGTATGTTATTGAAATCTACAAAAAAATCGCGGAAATCCGAGGTGAGGACCCCGAACTCGTTCGTCTTCAGCTTCTTAAAAATGCCAAAGAAGTGTTTGATATTTAAGTTCTTTTATGTTAATGTTGGTTTTATGGAAAAAGTCGAAATAAAAGAAAAAGAGCCCGCCCGGATGACCCGGTCGGACGGGGGTATGGGCCAAGTGTATGAACTTGGCTACCATATAGTTTCCACCGTTGCTGAGGAAAACTTGCCTAAGGAAGTAGAAACCTTAAAAGCAATTGTTCTTCAGGACGGAGGATCGCTAATTTCTGAGGGCGAACCAAAGCTTATTAACCTCGCTTACTCAATGACTAAGTCTGTCGCGGACACTAAGAAGAAATTCACTACGGCCTATTTTGGCTGGATAAAGTTCGAGACTAAATCAGAGTTAATGCCAGTAATAAAGAAGGCCGTGGATGCAAGTCCTACCGTTCTTCGTTATTTGCTCATTAAAACCGTAAGAGAGAATACTTTGTATACGCCTAAATTAAATGTGCGAACAGTTAGCAAAGAAGAATCCCCAGTTAAGGTCAAAAAATCCATCAAGACCGATGAAAAGAAAGCCACTTCTTTGGAAGATATTGATAAAAGTATTGATGAATTAGTGGCAGAATAGTTTATTAGTTTAATTTAAAATTATGTATCTAAATAAAGTCATTCTTTATGGAAATTTGACCAGTGATCCGGACTTAAAATCACTACCATCTGGTGTAAAAGTCACTTCTTTTGGTTTGGCCACTAACCGAACCTATAAAGATAAAGATGGCAATAAAAAAGATACCGCAGAATTTCATAATATTGTTGCTTTTGCCAAGCCAGCGGAATTGATTGCTCAATATATGAAAAAAGGGAGAGCCTTGTTTGTTGAAGGAAGATTACAAACTAGAAGTTGGGATGATAAAACTACGGGGGCAAAAAAATATAGGACAGAAATTGTGGTGGATAATTTCCAATTTGGTCCAAGCCCAATGGGTCAAGGTGGAGGAGCTTATACCTCAAATCAGACTGAAAGTGAAGCAAAGAGTACCACCAACAAAGCGGATAAAATAGATACTATAGAATATCCGACGGAAGAAATAAATCCCGAGGACATTCCATTTTAAAAACAAAATTAAAAATAAAGACAATGATTAAACAATGTTTTTTTTCACAAAATAATATCAAGTATGTTGACTATAAGGATTTGGACTTGATCAAAAAGTTTATTAATCCTCATGCTCGCATTATGGGCAGTAAAAAAACTGCCACGAGTGCTCGTAGTCAACGTCAGTTAGCGGAAGCCATCAAACGCGCCCGCTTTATGGGTTTGTTGCCGTATTTAAGCAGGTAGTAAATATAAAATAAAAACTGCCAGAAGATTCTCTCCGTTTAACGGAGTACCTAATCACTCCGAGAATCTTCTGGCAGTTTTTATTTTTTAGCTCTTTCTACATATTCACCAGTTTCGGTATTAACTACTACGGTGTCATTTTCATTTACAAATAGGGGAGCATTGATAATCGCACCAGTTTCCAAAGTAATTTGCTTGGAGCCACCAGTGGCGGTGTCACCCTTGACGGCGGGTGCTGCCTCTTTGACTTTGAGTTCTACTTTAATTGGTAATTTAGTTCCAATCATCTTACCTTCTTCTTCATCATCAGCGGTAAAAACAAGGACTTCAGCAATAGAATTTGGTTTGAGAAATTTGGCTTGTGGACCGATTAAAGTTTCTTCTATTTTAAACCTTTTGCTCGGATCTTTGGGATCAGCAAACCAAAACTCACCTTTATTGGTGTATAAATATTTAGCTTCCTTGGTGCTAATATCTGCTTCTCCCACCTTTTCTGATTGATGAAAACTCTGCTCGGTAATTTTCCCGGTAATCATATTTCGTAATTTGGTGGCATTGACCGGTTTGCGCTGTTGTTTACGAAAAACATGTGAAGAGAGCACCTCATAAGGTTCATTGTTAAAGATGATATATTTCCTTTCTACGATTTCACTGTATTCAAGCATTGGAGTATCTTATACAAAATAAGGCTATTTTGCAATAGGAAAAACATAACTCGGATTATTTAATTTTAAAAGTCCTCGGATCTCCTCGTCAGAACTTCGGCCAGACATTTTAAAATCAAACAATCCTCGCTATGTTTTACATTATATGAGCGAGTGTTCCTTTAATACCGATAATTAAAAAGATTACTGCGAGAACAGATAAGGCCGGGTTGTAAACCGCCAAAAAAGCCGTGATGGGTCCAACGGTCATACAGCCAAGCCAAACATGCTCTTTCTTAACTTTTTTAATATGTTTCATTTTTTATTAAGCTCCTCTTTTCATATTTTAAATTTCTTTTAACTTGGTGCGGATTTCTTTCAAAATCTTCTCGGTAATTTTTGGACTGTCTTTCAAAAATTGTCTGGTGGCATCATAGCCCCGACCAAGTTTCTTTTCTTCTTCTTTTTCAGCCGTCGCCCATTCATAGGAAGTACCAGACTTTTTGATAATACCCATTTTTTCACCCAAAGCAATCATCTCACCTTCAGTGGAAATACCTTCGTTATACATCAAATCAAATTCAGTTTGTTTGAAGGGAGCCGCCACTTTATTTTTTACCACTTTGACGCGAATGCGACCACCCATTATTTCTTCACCTTTTTTTATTTGAGCAATACGGCGGATATCCAATCTGACAGAGGTATAAAATTTCAAAGCTTTGCCTCCGGGAGTAGTTTCTGGATTACCAAACATTATACCAATTTGCATGCGGATTTGGTTAATAAAGATAACGATGGTTTTGGACTTAGCCACAATGGCGGTGAGTTTACGGAGAGCTTGGGACATCAGTCTGGCTTGTTTGCCCATATGTTGAGCACCCATATCACCCTCAATTTCATCTTTAGGAGTGAGAGCAGCTACGGAATCTACTACAATTACATCCATCTTACCAGAGCGTACCAAGCTTTCTACAATTTCTAATCCCTGTTCGCCATTGTCTGGTTGGGAAATCAAAAGTTCATCAATTTTTACTCCCAGTTTTTTGGCGTATTCTGGATCCATCGCATGTTCCGCATCAATGAAGGCACAGAGCCCGTCAGTTTTTTGCGCTTCCGCCACCACATGCAGGGCAAGGGTGGTTTTTCCTGAAGACTCTGGTCCAAAAATTTCTACAATTCGGCCTCGAGGTAATCCACCAACACCAAGAGCAGCATCCAGTCCAATTGATCCGGTGGAAATGGCGTTCACATCTACTCGTGGTTTGTCACCTAGTTTCATTATGGAATCATTACCAAACTTGGTCCGTATCTCATCTAAGGTGGAATCAATATTTGCCCCCATCACCTTTGGCTCTTTTTTTTCTTTTTTTATCATATTTTATTGTTTAGTCTTTTCTAAATGTTCTATCTTGGTTCGGAAAACTTTATGTTCTGCATCATTCTTATCAAATAGCTTTTCCACTCGTCCCATTTGATTTTGTAACAAGCCCAGTTGATCCTTCACTTCAAAAAATTTACTATTCATTTCAGTTCTAAAGCTACCGATTTTTTCATCTAACTTTGTTTCTAGTTTTTCTTCTAGTTTTTCTTCCAGTTTTGTTTCAAAACTTTCTTCTAGATTAGTAAAACTATTTTTGACAATTCCTGCCAATTCGTCAACTGTCATTTTTTTTCCATCCAATTTTTTCTTTACGATCTTTTTCATTTGTTTATTATATCATAATCTTATTTATAAACTATTTGTAACTTTTGTTCGGTGATTTTGCCAAATCTATCTCGTGCCTCTAATTCTAACACATTGTAGCCATATGATAAGAGGATTTTTTCCGAAAAGTTTCCTGTTTCATCTACCACAATTGGTCGGTCATTTAGAGTTATTTCTTTAGTATTTTTGCCCTGCCCTTCAATGAAAATCAAAGATTCAGACACAGCTAGACCGTCAGCCGGGGAAGTAATAACTATTTCCGGTCCTTTTGCATAATTCCAAATTTCAAAAATACCATAACCAAATAAGATAAACAAAAATACGATTATAATTATTGTCTTGAGATAAAATTTTGTTTCTCGCCTACTCATATTTAGAATTCTTTGGGATTTTCCGGTTCTTCAAAACCGTTGGGATCAAGTATTTTATCAGCGACTTGCTCTAAACTTTTTGTATTATTTTCATTATATCCCTTATTACCTATGAGTATTTCTCTTGGTTTAGCACCAGAACCGGGTCCAATGACACCTCTTTCTTCCAGCAGATCAATCAATCGGGCAGCTCGGGCGTAACCAACACTTAATTTTCTTTGAATATAAGAAGTGGAAGCTTTACCGGCGGTGATGACCGCTTCTTTGGCGGTTTCATAAAGCTCATCGTCGTCACTGACATCATCATTTATGCTACCTTCAAAAAGAACATTTTTATCAGTGGCTGTTTCCGCAAAGTTTATTCCGTCACCCGGTATTTCATCTTGATAGGCATCAGATAGATATTTGACCACTTTTTTTACTTCTGATTCGGAAATAAAAGCGGATTGAATACGAATCGGTTTAGACATTTCACCACCGAGATAAAGCATATCACCACAACCTAAAAGTTTTTCGGCACCGGTGCCATCAAGAATAGTTCGGGAATCTATTTGTGATACGACTTGTAAAGCAATGCGGGCTGGAACATTGGCTTTGATTAGACCAGTAATGACATTAACGGATGGTCTCTGAGTGGAGAGAATAAGGTGAATTCCTACCGCTCGGCTCATTTGGGCTAAACGGACAATCGCAGATTCCAATTCGCGAGGATAAGTCATCATAATGTCAGCTAGTTCGTCAATAACGATGACAATAAAAGGCATTGTTTCGGGAACTTCTATTTTACTTTCATCTCGGCCTTTGTCTTTAGTTTCTTTTAATTTTTGCAGAGCTGGGGTTAAGATATTTTTATGATAGGAATCAATATCCTTACAAGCATGCTCCTCCAAAATATCATAACGACGGTCCATTTCTTTGCCGGCCCATTTGAGGGCGAGGATAGTTTTTTTAGCTTCGGTGATTACTGGTGTGAGTAGGTGGGGGATTTTATTATACAAAGTGAGCTCAACCCGCTTAGGGTCAATCATAATGAATTTCAAGAGTTCTGGAGAGTTACGGTAAAGCAGAGAAGTAATAATGGCGTGAATAGTGACAGATTTACCGGAACCAGTGGCTCCAGCAATCAGCACATGAGGCATCTTGGCCAAGTTAGCAAAGTGGGCATCACCAGAAATGCCTTTACCTAAAGACACAAGCAGGGGTTTTTCTGATTCACTATATTTATCTGAAGTGAGCAGGGAAGCCAAACCAACTGTTGTTTTGGTGGTGTTGGGAATTTCAATACCAACAAGGGATTTGCCGGGAATTGGTGCTTCAATACGGATAGGGTGAGCGGCCAAAGCATAAGCTAAGTTATCTTGCAGGGAAACAATTTTAGAAAGTTTGACTCCTTCGGCCGGTTTGATGGCATAACGGGTGACGGATGGGCCAATGGTTACTTCATCCATTTCTACATCAATGCCAAACTTTTGTAAAGTTCTCTTAATGATATTGGCGTTGGCTTTGATATCACCAGTGCCGGGCTTGCCACGGTCACTTTCTAAAAGGGAAAGTGGTGGTGGAATAAATTCTTTGACTCCGGGATTATGACGGAGAGCAATATCCATTTCGTCTTCTTTTTTTTCTTCGGTCTTTCTTTTCCCCTCATTAGTTAAGCCCGCCTGCCAATTCTGGCTGTGCAGGGATGGGTTAGCGGCAGTTGTGTTTTCTTTTTTAACTTCAAGTTTTTCTGGTTCGGCTATTTCTACTTCCACCTCCTCTGTTTCTTCTTCCACATCTTTTTCTTTTTTGAATCGTCGCCAGAAGCAAATAGTGTCCAGAGTCAATTCCGCTTCAAAAAGGATAAGACAGGAAATTATTATTAGAGCAAAGAGAATTATCAAAGTGGTGGTGTTACCAAAAAGTTTGAGTAAGGGAGAGGAAATAAGCCAGCCTAAAATTCCGCCATTATAAGGATCCACCCAAGCTAAAAGTTTGGCAGTAGTATCTGTAATACCCAGTCCGGAGATAAAAAATAAAAGAGCCCCAGTAGTCTTCAAACCACTGAATTCTTTTTCTTCGTGTTTTAAGAAAGAAAAGGAGAGAAGAATAAAAATAATGGGCATCAAAAAATAACCTATTCGGCCAAATAAATATGAAAACCAATTAAGAAATTTTTCACCAACTACCCCCGCTAAATCCAAAGAGGCAAGTAAAGTTAATAAGGCGAGAACAAAAAAAACAATCGCTAAGATACTGTGACGAGTTTCTTTTTTTAAATTTCTAAGTGGATTACTGGGTAGGGGGATATTTGAAATATTTGATTTATTTTTTTTGCTCATTTCTCGCAATTATATCACATCTGTAACATTTACAATATCTTTTTTATGTTCTCCATTTGTTTTAAGTCCTTTACATTATTTCTCTGTCCGTTATATAATGGACAAAAGGTTTTTACTAAAAAGTCATATATCGGACACAAGGAAAGTCCTTAAACAGCAAAAGGACTTTCCTTGTCGTCTTTATGTCCTATAGAATTTATGTCAGATCAAAACTTACAATTAAATACGGTAAATACAAGTTACTTTTACAAAAAGACAGAAAAGCTGGTATCGGCCATTTATCTGCTATCTAATTTTATATCGGACAAAGAACCGCTTAAGTGGAAACTTCGTGAAGCTGGACTAGAACTACTTTCTCAAGGATTGTCTGATAGACTTGAACAAGGAAATTCTTTACTCAAAACAATCCTCTCTCTTTTACAAGTTTCTTATATCAGCAGAATGATTTCGGAAATGAATTATAATATTCTTAAATATGAATTTGAAGCCCTAATTCAAATGGTAGAAACGCAAGATAAAAAGAATGATATTAAACAAGGAATTATTTTTCCGGAGCATTTCTTTGATATTTTTGAAGGCAATTCTAAAGGACAAATACCTATGTCCGATAGATTCACTCGTCCGATAGATAAATTGTCTGATAGAAATAATGGTTTAAATATAAAGGACAAAGTTAATAAACCAATTTTGGAGAGTCCAAATAGACAAGACTTGATAATAGGTTTATTAAAGAAAAATAATAATTTGGGCATAAAGGATTTTGTCTCATCTATAAAGGACTGCAGTGAAAAAACTATTCAACGAGAATTGGTGTCTTTGGTGTCTAAAGGACAAATTAAAAAGGTGGGGGAAAAACGATGGTCTAGGTATTTGTTGAAATGATTCCACCTCTGAACACAACCTCACCCGGCATCAGAATGCCACCATCCCCTTAACTAATGGGATGGTAAAACAAAAAAGCTTTCACAACATACTCGGAGTGATTAGGTCTGCCGTTAAACGGAGAGTATGTTGTGAAAGCTTTTTGTGGTTATAGAGGACTTGCATTAAAACCCTTATTATGCTATCCTAACCCTTGTGGATTATGGCTTCCCGCCTGAACGAATGAACATATCAGTCGGACAGGTAGTTTGCCTTTTAAAGGGGTAAATAAAAGTTATCCACAGCCCCTATTTTGCTTATTTTTTAAGTAGATATATAATAGGGGGACAGATAGTTTTATACCTGTCCTTTGATAATTAAATAGCGAGATACATACTGAAATTTCTTTATTCTTCTATGGTTGTTTTATGGTCGCATTTCTTTTTCCTTTTTTGTCACTAAATTTCTGGCTTGATGAGTGCCGAACATTGTGAAAAAAGTTGTCTGATATTTTTTCCCAGTGTTCGGTGCTCAAACAAAAGAGCACAGAATTATAGTTTGAAATTATGGTGATCATTCTGTTTATATTTTTAAAATGATTACCGGAAAGCGAAGGGGGACAAGCAGGTCAAATTATGTTTGTTTACTTTCGTGAAGTTAAAAATATATTTCCTATGAGTTGCAAGATTCAGAAGGAAAGGCTCGGCTGGTTTTTAGTCGAAACCTTGCCGACCATTCTTTAATAAAAAAAATTAAAGAATGTAGTTTATAAAAATAGTTTCTTCTCACATTATTAAATTTTATTAGTTAAGTAGAAGAAATTATTGTCTTACTTCATTTAGAAGTAAGTTAATTAAAAAAATTATAAATCATGTCTAAAAAATTAATGGCCGCTGGTATCGTTTTGGTACTTGTCGCTGCCATATTAGTTGGCGTGGGTGCCCAGACAGCTTCAGCTCAAACCATGAGTTTGTGCCAAACTGTTGACTTACTCGTTGCCGCTGGAGTTATTGCTCCTGACAAAGTAGCTGCCGCTAAGGCCGCTGCTGGTTGTACAGCAACAGCTTCCGCTTCCTTTACTCGAAACTTAACTGTTGGTTCAACTGGTGCTGATGTCACTGCTTTGCAAACAAAGCTTGGTGTCACCCCAGCCACTGGTTACTTTGGTCCAATCACCAAAGCCGCTGTTGTCGCTTATCAGACTGCTAATGGTATCGCTCCAACTGCTGGTTATGTTGGTCCTTTGACCCTTGCTAAGTTGAATTATGTTGCTCCAAGTACTACCACTACAACCACAACCACCACTACCACCACATCTTCAAATGATTTGGAAGGTAATGCTGGTGATATCACTGTTACTTCTCTTTCAACTTACTCAGGTGAGAAAGTTAAAGCTGGAGAAAATAATGTTAAAGTCTTGGGTCTTGAAGTTGAAGCTGATGATGAATCAGATGTTGACATCACTTCAATGAAGATTGAACTTAAACAGACAGATACTGATAGTTCACAGAGGATTACTGACTATGTAGATTCAATTAGTATCTATATGGGTTCAACTAAGGTTGGTTCAGCTGATGCTTCTGACTTTAGTGAGAGTAGTGATATTTACACCAAGTCAGTTTCACTTAATAATGCTGTTATCAAGGCTGGTGTAAAAGCCAAGTTCTATGTGGCTCTAAATGCTGTTTCTAATCTTGACTCTGGGGATATTGATGATGAGAACTTCTCAATTGATGTCTTGAGTATGAGATTTATGGATGGCGATGGTGTTACTACAACTGATAGTTCAGCTGTAACTGCTAGAGAAGCTGATTTTGAGGATCTAGTAACTTCTGGAGATACTGAAGTTAAGATTTCTGAAAACTCTGCTAACCCTGATTCTTCAAACATAGAAGTTGATGACACAACCAACACTTCAGATGTTCTTCTTCTTGCTGTTAATATGAAAGTAAAAGGTTCGGATATTGAAGTTGATGATTTGAACTTTAACATTACTCCAACTGGAGCTAATTCTAACGCTATTGTTAATGAGTTCAAATTGTTAGTTGATGGCGTAGAAATTGATTCAATTTCTGCTCCAGATATCGCTTCTGCCGCAACTGGTAACATCACTTTCACCGATTTGAAGGATGAATTTGCTGTTAATGATGGTGATACTGTTGTGATTAAACTTGTGGCTGATATTCTAGATACTGGTGAGAATAGCTTTGGTAATGGTGATTCCATCTTGGCGTCACTTACGAATACTAACTTGCTAGCTGCCAGCTCAACCATTAAGGATGAGAACGGTGATACTGTAGCCGCTGCAGACCGAGTTGGTTCTGTCACTGGTAATACAATTGCCTTCTATACTGATGGTATAGCAGTTAATGCTGGTACTATCACTGAAGTTGTGTCTGATACTTCTACCACAGAAACAAATGATAGAGGAACATACACTATTAAGTTTGCCGTCACTGCCTTTGGAGCAGACGCTTATGTTGACTCACAATCGGCTTCGGCTGGAACTGATGGTGTAGAATTTTCAGTTACTGGTGATACTTTCACTGGTACTTTGACCTCTAATGTCACTTGTGCTTCTAATTGTACTGAAGGAACCGGTAACTACTTGGTTCAGGAAGGAACTACAAAAACCTTTACTCTTACTGTAGTTCTTGTTAACACTGCTGGTGCTGCTGGATTCTATGGAGTCCAGATTGATGAGATTGGTATTGGTGCTGACGATGATGCCACCGCTGAAACCACTGTCACCACTGGTCTTGAGGATCTTCAGACTGACGAAGTTAACCTAGAGACATAATTTTAGGTTTCTAGTTAGAAAAACTGGTTAATACGCCTTACAAAGTATTCAAAAAACCACTTCCAAAAGAGGTGGTTTTTTGCTATTCTTACATAGATGAAAACTTTAATGAAAATTTGTCTTTATTTGTTAGCTTTTATCCCTCTGATTGTGGATAAGTCTGTTTTTTTTCCAGAAACTACGGGGAAAAACCTTTTTATTGAAATCTTTTTAACCTTAGCTAGTGCTTTATTTGCCTTATATTTTATATATGAATCTGAATTTAGAAAAGGGATTGTTGAAAAGATATATAAATATCAGAAAAATCCATTAGTTATTTCTGTTTTTTCTTTTGTTCTTGCGTTTATAATCAGTACGGTCTTTGCTGTTGATAAATACGGAGCTTTTTGGGGTAACTTGGAACGAGCAGAAGGTTTGGTTGGTCTAATATTTTTCTTTTCTTTTTTTATTTTTAGTTTATTGATATTTGAAAAAAATGATTGGCTGTGGTTTTTTAAACTTAGTTTGTTTACTAGTCTTATCTTACTAGGTAAGGAGTTTACAGAATTCTTTAGTGGTATAGTCCGTCCCGGATCATTTACTGGTAATCCTACCTTTTTGGCTGGTTATTTATTATTTTCAATTAGTGCCTCACTAATTTTGCTTAGTGACCAAGGTGAAACCTTAGATCGGAAAAAAGGTTTTTCCTTGGTCTCCAGATTTTTTAAATATTTATCAATAATAACAATTATTCTTTCGGTTCTAGGTCTTTTTCTCACTCAAACTCGTGGTGCTATTTTAGGTTTTGGTTTGGGATTTTTAATAATACTTATCTACTGTATTTTTTGGGGTAATAATCTTTTTTATAAAAAGGTCAGTTTACGCAAGATAGCAATTATTATTTTTTGTTTGGGAATTGTTTTTTCGGGATTATTTGTGTTTACCAGAAAAAATGATATTTGGCAGAGTGTTCCCGGGTTATCTCGTTTGGCTGTAACAAATGTCGGTGATGAGAATGATCCTTCAGGTTTAGCTAGATTATATATTTATAGGTCAAGTTTAAAAGCTGTTAATCCTAATGAAAATGGTTGGGAAAAATTATTAATTGGTTGGGGACCAGAGAATTTTATTATGGCGGATAGTAAATATTATTATTCCGAACAATATAAATATGAACAACGGTGGTATGATCGGGCTCACAACAAGTTTTTGGAAGTCTTAGTAACAAATGGAGTCTTGGGTTTACTTCTTTATTTGTCTATTTGGTTTTTCTTTTTTAAGTTTGTCTTAAAGAGGAAAGATTTTTCTTTGGCTAATTTAGGTTTGATTTTCTTTGGGGTGTCTTTTCTTACTCATTTAGCATTTATTTTTGATCAAATATCTACCTCAATACCGGTATTTGCCATATTATCTTTTGTCGCTTGTCTGATCTCCGGCTCTAATACTGAAGAGTCAAAAAGGAGTCAAATTAACTCAAAATCAGGTAATATTATGGGTATTTTATTTGGAATCATCTTTACTATAGTGGCCTTATTTTTGGGCTTTGTCTTTTTTAAAAACACCCTGCCATCTTATTTCCAAATTAGGAATTTTTCTTCTTTAATCAAGAATCTGAATCCTGTTTATGCTGGAAAACAAATTGATGCAGTCCTCACTCCGTTTACTGTCGCTCAAATGAATATAAGAAAGGTTTTTTTGGTAGTTTCTGGTGATGCTTATGGTATAAAGAAAGATAAAGATTCTCTTGATTTGTTAGAAAAATCTCTTGTTAAAGGGGAAGAATATATAGAAAGAAGACCTTATGACTTTAGATTTTTAGGTTCTTTAGCTGATACTTACACCTATAAAGGATATGAATTGATGAATATTGAATATTTAAAGAAAGGGGAGACGCACTATCGTAAACTGCTTGAGTTTGCTCCTAATAGACCAGATGTTATTTACGGACTGGCTATAAATTTGTTGTATCAACAAAACTTTTTAGAGTCCTTTAGCTTGTTTGAAAAATTATTAAATTTAGGACCTGTTCTTTTAGTTAATCAAAAAGAGAATTTTTTTGCCACCTATACTAGATTAGTTAAATATTTTTATGAGCAAAAGGACAAAGAGAATTTTATAAAAGTAGTCAATCGTCTGAAAGAAAATAATTATGCTGATTCAGCTTCCTTGGATAAAATATTAGACTATCTTAACGAAACTGGTGTCTGGCCAAATATTGTTTTTAAATAAATATTTAAAAACCGCTAAACCCTCTCATTAGTTAAGGAGAGGGAGTATCATTCTGATGATGGGTGAGGTTTGGTTAGTGGTGGATTTTAAGTGATAAAAGTGCTACTATTTAAGTTAAAATAAATGGTAAAAAGTCACTATATTTCATTTGACAGTAATTATCAGTCTATACTATCATGTATATGTGCTTACATTTTAGTTTGACTTTAATATAAGCATACTTGTATTTTAGTAAATAATCTTAATATATGGCTCAAAATAATATGTTTATAGAACGACAAATCCACAAAAAAATACGAAATTTTCTAAAAGAGAGGCAAATAATTGTTATAACTGGTATGAGAAGAGTGGGAAAAACCACTTTGGTTAAGGAGTTATTAAGGGAAATAGAGTCTGAAAATAAAGTCTATATTGATCTTCAACAGGTTGAAAATAGGGAGATGTTTTCTGATAAAAATTTTGATAATATTTTACTTCAATTAAAAAACAAGAATGGATTGGATTTGAGTCAAAAGATGTATATTGCTATAGATGAAATCCAACTTGTCCCTGAACTGCCGGGAATTATAAAATATCTTTATGATCATAATGATATTAAATTTATTGTGACTGGTTCCAGTTCTTATTATATGAAGAATCTTTTTACAGAATCTCTATCTGGTAGGAAAATTATATTTGAAGTATACCCACTGGATTTTGAAGAATTTTTAAACTTTAAAAATATCAAACATGGTAATGGCGGAGATTTTTTAATTTCCACTATTTCTGGATCTGGTTATGGTTTTTTTAAAGCTTACTATGAAGAATTTATAGAGTATGGTGGTTTCCCTGAAGTGGTTTTAGCGAATTCTTTGGAGGTTAAGAAAGAAATGCTCAGGGATATAATAAATTCTTATATTAATATTGATGTAGAAACTCTTTCGGATTTTAAGAAGAAAGAAGATTTTTATAAATTAGTAAAAATCTTGGCTGGGCAGGTGGGATCAAGGCTAGATTATGCTAAGTTATCAAAAATAGTTGGAATTAGTGATGTAACTTTGAGGAATTATCTGAAGTTTTTAGAGGATACTTATTTGATTCGACGTATCTCTGTTTTCACTAATAGCCGGGAGAAAGAAATAACTAAAGCTCAAAAATTGTATTTTTCTGATACTGGTTTAGCTAATATTTTGGCTGATTTGAGCGGAGGAGCTAAATTTGAAAATACCATTTTTAATCAGTTGAAACATTTTGGTGAAGTCAGATATTATGCCTTAAAAACAGGCAGAGAAATAGATTTTATACTCAAAAGAGATAAGGAAGCCCTTGTCGCTTTGGAGGTAAAAGAAACGCCGACATATTTTGATGTTGAAAATTTAGTAAAAATCGCCAGTGTGGCTGGAATAAAAAAAACCATGATTATCGGTAAAAATGAAGCTCCAAATTTTACTGATTATATTTGGGGAGGAGATATAAGATAATATATTAAAATAAATGGTAAAAAGTCATGAAAATTATAAGGAATTAGTTTGGCGTTTAGCCAAAACTGATTTTAAGCTTCGTTACCACAGTAGTGTTTTGGGCTACATTTGGGTTATTTTGAAGCCTCTTTTAATGTTTACTATTCTAAACTTTGTTTTTTCTTCCATTTTTAATTTTAGAAATTCTGGTACGCCAGATTATCCTTTGGAACTTATTACCGGCTTGCTTTTATTTCAATTCTTCTCTGAAGCAACTATGACTGGCCTTACCTCGCTTGTTTCTAAGGCTCAATTAGTAACCAAGATATATGTTCCTAGATGGACTATTGTTCTTGGTTCTACTATGAATGCTCTTTTTATTTTTGGGATGAACCTTATTGTTCTTGCTTTTTTCTTTTTAATTTATGGTAAAATACCATCCTTTCTTGGTTTGGTGATGTTTTTTGTTTACGCGATTCTTCTCTATATTTTAGCTGTCGCTTTTTCTTTTCTCACCGCACCATTTTATGTTCGCTATCGTGACTTGCGTACCACTTGGGAAGTTTTATTGTCGGTTTTGATGTATGCCTCGCCAATTATTTATCCATTGACATTGATGCCTGCCCATATCCGCCAAATTCTTCTTATAAATCCTCTTGCTTTTATCATCCATTTTTCCAAGCAGGGGATTATAAATAATACTTTTGCTACTTATGGTGATTTTAGTTTGTTATTTCTTGGCATCATTTTTGCCGTCGTCATTGCCTTCTTCATTTTCCGTAAATCGGAAAAAACTGTTGCCGAGCTTATATAAAAAGATAATATGAAAATTTCCGAACCTAAATCTAATATAGCTATTTCTGTTAAAAATGTGTCCAAACAGTTTTCTATTCCCCATGAGAAGATAACTACTTTGAGAAGTGCATTTATAAATATTTTTAAGAAAAAGGAGTATGAATCTTTCTTTGCTCTCAAAGACATATCTTTTGAGGTTAAAAAAGGGGAGTTTTTTGGCATCCTCGGTCGTAACGGCTCTGGTAAGTCTACCTTGCTTAAAATTCTAGCTGGGGTATATACAGCGGATCAGGGTAGCACGAAGGCTTATGGGCGCATTTCACCCTTTCTGGAGCTCGGTATAGGCTTTAATCCTGAACTGTCTGGTCGGGATAATATTTACTTAAATGCCACCGTTTTGGGTCTGACAGAGAAAGAAATTGATGAAAAGTTTGATTCCATTGTTGCTTTTTCTGAAGTGGAGCGCTTTATTGATCAGAAATTAAGAAATTATTCTTCCGGTATGTCCGTTCGCCTCGCTTTTTCCGTTTCCATTCATGCGAATCGGGAAATACTTTTAATGGATGAAGTGCTTGCTGTAGGAGATGCCAATTTTCAAGCCAAATGTCTCCGTGAATTTTCTCGTTATAAAGAAATGGGTAAAACCGTAATCCTTGTCACCCACAGTATAGACATTGTTCAACATTACTGTGACCGTGCCATGCTTCTTCGTAATGGTGAAGTATCAAAAATCGGTAATGCCCAGGAAGTTGGAGATGAATATATTAGACAAAATAAGTTAGATTTAAAAGAAAAATAATAAGTAATGAATACTGATAAAGACAAAGTCTTAATTTCATTTTGTAATCCAATCCTAGGTAGTAAGGCAGGTTTGCTTGTTTTAGATATTGATTCGGAAAATAAGACTTATTTATTAAATACAAATGTTGGTGTTACCGGTTTAGCCCAAGATGAAAAGTATATTTATGTTTTAAATCAAATTAGTAATATTTATATTTTTAATAAAGAGACATATTCTTTGTATTTAAGTCAAAAATTAGATAATCTTATTGATCCGCACTCTCTTATTATAGAGAATGAATTTTTATATATTGTATCTACAGGAAATGATCAAGTGTTAAAATATAGATTTGATGAAGATAATATGATTATTAGTTATGTTGCATCAGTTTGGAAACCAGATGATTCTAACGGTGACGCCGATACACATCATATTAATTCAATATTTAAAAATATTAATGGTATTTTTATTTCAGCCTTTGGTAAAAAAGATAAAAAATGGAGTTCAGCTAAAAATGGTTATATTTTAAATATTAATACTGATAAAAAGAAAATTGAAAAAATTTATCACCCGCATTCATTATCTATGAGCGGTAAGGATTATTATTATTGTGAATCATCAACTAGAAGTGTGATAAAAAATACTAAAAAAATAATTACCTTAAATAAAGGTTATGTCAGAGGTCTTGCTTTTGACGGTAGATATTTATTATTAGGGACAAGTTCTGGCAGAAAAAACTCAAAAAGCACTGGCGAAGTTAATAATCCGGCTGAAGACGGAATTTTAGAAGAAAATTGTAAACTTCTAGTTTATAAAAAGAATTTTTTTGGAAAGTATAAATTTATGAAAGAATTTGATTTTTCTACCGAACATCAAGAAATATATGATATTATAATTATGAAATAAATTATGAATTGGAAATATTATAGCCCAAAATTTGAATATGAAGAGAAAAAAGAAGGCACGGTTTGGTCTTGGATTGGCCACAGGTATTTTGCTTATGATTTTATTTCAAATATTCAACCAAAAATAATAGTTGAGCTCGGTACACATTATGGAACTTCTTTTTGGTCATTTTGCCAGGCGGTTAAGGATCAAAAATTTGAAACAGAACTAAGTGCTATTGACACTTGGAAGGGTGAGAAACATGCTGGATTTTATGGTGAAGAGGTTTTTGAAACAGTAAAAAAAGTTAAAAATAATTTATTTTCTGAACAAAAAATAAATTTAATAAGAAAAACTTTTGACGAAGCGTTTTATGAGTTTGAAAATAATTCTATTGATCTATTACATATAGATGGTCTTCATACTTATGAGGCAGTAAAACATGATTTTGAAAATTGGTTGCTTAAATTAAATCAGAATGGTGTTATTTTATTTCATGATATTAAGGTAAGAGAAAATGATTTTGGTGTCTATAAATTTTGGGAGGAATTGAAAGAAAAATATGTAACGATGGAGTTTTTTCACTCTTTTGGTCTAGGCGTTTTATTTTTAAATGAAAGTTTTGGTAAAGAAATTAAATCATTGGAAAAAGAATGGCAAATGCATTATTCCTATATTCATGAAATGGAGGAAATTCGAATAATCCAAAAGGAAAATTTTGAAGTTAATGCTGGTAAATTAAAAATTAAACAAAAAGATCGTGATCTAATATTTAAGGATGTTGAAATTGAAAAAAAGAATGAAGATATTAAGAATAAAACTGAAATTATACAGTCTAAGGAAAAAATAATTATGTTGAAGGATTACGAAATTAAATTGAAAGAAAGATTATTATTTGAAGAGAAACAAGAATTAGAATCAACAAAAACTCAAGTTGATTTAAAGAAAAATAAGTTGAATTTAGCCTTGACGCAAATTGGCTTAATAAAAGGAGAGCTTAATCTTACTAAATTTAATTTGAGTTTAAAAAATAATGAATTAATCAAAATATATTCTAGTTATACATGGAGAATGATTACCTTTTTACAAAAAATGTTAAGAATAATATATCGTCCAAATATAACAAAGGCAAAGAAATCAATCCTTGTTTCTTTTATTTCTCATTCTACAGATATGGCGGGTGCTGAGAGATCATTATTAGATCTTATAGACGGTCTGATTTTAAGAGGAATCTTGTGTCATGTTCTACTACCCAAAGTAGGTAAATTAGAAGATGAATTGATAAAAAGATCAGTCCCATATGATGTAATACCTTACCGGTGGTGGGTGATTAATAAAAATGAAACACAAGAAAAAATTAATGCAAAGATTAATTCACAATTAACTGTTGTAAACAAAATACTTAGAAAAATAAATCCAGATATTATATATACCAATACTTCAGTGATAAACATTGGTGCTTTAATTGCAAAAAAACTTAAAAAACCACACATTTGGCATATAAGAGAATTTGGCGAATTAGATCATAATTTAGAATTTACCTTACCCATAAAAGAACGATCAAAATTTGTTTATGATAATTCTGAATATGTGATATTTAATTCAAAGGCTGTTGAAAAATATTATAATGGAGATATAAAAAAGAATGGGGTTATTTATAATAATGTTTCTATTGAAAGTGATTGCCTTAATAATAATTTTGAAGATTCAGACGAATTCTTTAAAAGAAAAAATTCGTATAAATTAATTATTATTGGTACAATTCATAGTGGAAAAAATCAAGAGGATGTAATATTTGCAGTAGAAGATCTGGTAAAAAATGGAATTGATGTTGAATTAGATATTGTTGGTAAAGGAGACATTGATTATACTGAGAAATTAAAAAAAATTATTTTGTTAAAGAAATTAGAGAATAATGTCAGATTTTTAGGATATGTAGACAAACCATATTGTGCCTTATACCAAACAGATGTTTTGATTGTATGTTCAAAAAGTGAAGCCTTTGGAAGGACTATAGTTGAAGGAATGCTTATGAAAAAACCAATTATTGCCACACGAACAGGGGGGATACCTGAGATTATTAGTGACGGGGTGAATGGATTACTATATACGGCTGGAAATTACAATGAATTAGCGGAAAAAATAAAATTTCTTTATAAAAATAAAGAAAAAGTGGAATTGTATATTAATAACGCATATAATTTTGCTATTGAAAATTTTAGTGATGAAAAATATTCAGGACAAATAAAAAATATTTTATATATGATATTACTAGTCGGAAGTCGTAGAAAAAAAATTGTATCTTTTCTTTTTGTTAAAATAAAAAAAGTATTACAAATTTTAAGGGAAGAGGGATATATTATTTTTGTAAAGAAGCTTGTGGATAAAATTACGCGAAAAAGGAAACGTTTTATTAATAAAATATATAAAAAGTCTTTAATTAAAAGTAGCCCCAATAAATCGTTAAAAACCGTCTATTATATTTCGAATATTGAAGAGGGTGGGGTAAAAAAATATATTTATGATCTTATTGATACATTTGGTTCTGACCAATTGGACTTTATTCAAATTAAAAATAAGAATGAATTAGACAATTACAAAATTTTATTTAGAGAAAATGATATTTTAATTTTTCAGTATCTTTTCTTTTCTGATCTCACAATTGAAGATGTATTAAACACTAAAAAACAATATAATATAAAATTAGTAATTCCTGTCCATGATTTTTATTTGTTAGAAAGCTCTTGTGATAGTCTTAAATGTCCAAATATCAATGTGCACTCAAACTATTTAAATAATAAATCTTTCATACCGGAAGTATTTGAATTACTGAAAATGGCGGATCTTATTATTTACCCATCAGAGTTTGTAAAGAAAATTTTTGACGCAATTTTTGTTTTTAAAAATTCTGTAGTAACAAAACACATAGATTATAGAATATATGATTATTTAGCTATACCAAAGGTTGATAAAACAATTAATATCGGCATTATTAATAATATTACAATTTATAAAGGGGCAGAATTTTATCCAAAACTATTTTTAGTGGATAAGTATAAGGAATATAAAATCCAATATCATGTATTTGGTATGGATGTAATAAAAGCTTATAAAAATGTTACTTTTCATGGACCATATAAAGAAAATGAAATATTTTCCTTGCTTAAACAAAAGAATATTCACGGATTAGTTTTTTTAAATAAATGGGGCGAGACATATAGTTATTCCTTAACAAAAGGTATAAATTCTGGATTGCCAATATTATATTCAAATTTAGGTGCGTATATTGAGAGATTGGCTAATAATTCAAAATTTTTTCCAATTTATGATAATAATATTGAGGTTGACCTGAGTAAGATGTTAAAAATGATACTGAAAAAACAGGGAACACATTTAGGTAATGAAATAATAGAATTTGAAAAAGAAATACCAAATCTATATTTAAACTTATTTTCAATTAATGACAATAAAAAGAAAAATAAAAAGATCAGTGTTGTCGTGCCAAATTATAATTATGAAAATTTTTTAAAAGAGAGACTTAACTCTATTATTAATCAGACATATAAACCTTTTGAAATTATTTTTTTGGATGATAAATCTCAAGACAATAGTATTAACTTGGCAGAAAAAATACTTAAAAAATCAAATATTCCTTATAAGATTTTACCAAATAAAGTGAATAAAGGTTGTTTTAGTCAGTGGTATAAGGGAATACAGGAAGCAAAAGGAGATTTGGTTTGGATAGCCGAGGCGGATGATTCGTGTGACATTAGACTTCTTGAAAAATTAGTTGTTAAGTTTGATGATCCAGAAGTTGGTTTGGCCTATTCCCAATCAATAAAAATGGATGAATATGGAAAAAAGGGAGATACTTATCTTTTTTATCTAGAGGATATTCCTTGTTCAGATGGTCGCTGGAGAAGTGATTATGTTAATACTGGTATAAATGAAATAAGAAATTATCTTGTAATAAAAAATACAATTAATAATGCTAGTGCCGTTTTAATGAGACGGGACTTATTATTAAAGATTGGGGAAGACATCGGTGGAGGTTTTAAACAAGCAGGAGATTGGTATACTTATGTAAAAATTTTACAAAACTCTAAAATTGCTTTTTGTGCGGAACCATTAAATTTTCATAGATATCACAGTAAAAATATTGTGTCTCGTTCTGGAAAAACATCTGAGGAAAAAGGAAAACAGCTTGTTTCCGAGTCACTTGATATTCAAGTTCAAATAATTTCTCAATTTAATGTGAGCTGGAGAAGAATTAATATGGCTTTTGAACATACCAGATTGGTTTGTAAAAATAATTCAAGAAATGATTTAAATTGTTTTTCAGAATATACAGATAAAATAAAAATATTTAAAACAAAAAATAATAAAAAAAGAATATTATTTTTTTCTTCGAATGACAATTGGGGTGGTGATGGAATTAGTTTTGCAAAAATAGTTCAAGCTTTTTCTGACGATGATTTTTCTGTTGCTTTTTGTCTAAAGAAACCAAATCAATATCCTAAAATTATTGAAAAAATGATATTTGAAAATAAAATTTCTTTCTTTGAAAGAATTGAAGAGAAAGATTATTGTCGGTCAGAAAAACTTAAAAAATTTATAAATGATTTTGCCCCAGATTTGGTTTTTATATCTCAAGGGCATGTTTTTGAAGGTACAAAAATTATGAGTTGGTGTAATCAAAATGGATATGATTATGCAAACTTTATTCCATTAGTGACCGAACATCATCTTAAAATAATTAATCCTGATAAAAAAAGAATTTTGGATAGTAAAAATTTTCTACAATGTTCTCAAATGATATTTTCTGACAATACCTCGGCCCAAGTGGTATTAAAAAAAATATTCGGTGATATATTCACTAATTTTTCTGTTATTAGAAACGCTTTTGATGTGCCTTATGATCAACCTTTTATTTGGAATGAAAAATCAAACGGTTTATATCAATTGATGTATATTGGACGTTTGTATTTTTTACATAAAGGATTGGATCTACTTTTAGAAGTTTTGGCGATGGAAAAATGGAAGAATAGACCACTCCAAATTATGGCTTATGGTGAGGGTATTGATCGAGAAAATATGGAAAGATATATAAAAGATAACAGCATTAAGAATTTTTTCCTTTGTGGTTATACGCAAGATTTGGCAAAAGAAATAGTTAAATATGATGGCGTTATTTTTCCATCAAGAATGGAGGGTATTCCTATTGCTCTTACTGACGCTTTACTTTGTAACCGAATGGCCATTGTTACTCCCGTTGGTGGTATGCCTGAATTTATAATAGATGGAGAAAACGGATTTGTGGCTGATAATGTTAGTACCGAAGCTATTGATGAATGTCTTGAAAGAGCATGGCAAAGACGCGAAGAGTGGAAAGGGTTAAGTAAAAATGCCGGTAAAAAAATACGAGAATTGGTTACAGAATTTCCACAACAACAATGTATAGATGAAATTAACAACATTATTAAATAAATTTAATGAAAAGAACAAATATATTGGTATTAGGGGCAGATGGATTTATCGGAAGTAATTTAGTAAAGTCATTACAAAAAGACGAAGCGTACAAAATTTTTACTTTTGACCTTTTTAAGAACGGTGTCTCAAAGAATATAAATTATTTTGATGATAATTTAATAATGGTCCATGGTAATTTTTTGAATAAAGAAGATTTAAAAAATGCTTTAAAAAATATTGATTATGTTTTTCATTTTATTTTTCTTACCACACCAGGATCGTCTATGAATGATCCACTTATGGATATAAATACAAATATTGTCGGAACAATCAATCTGTTAGAAGAGTGTGTAAAAGCAAATGTAAAAAGGATTATATTCTCATCTTCTGGTGGGGCTATTTATGGTAATGAAAATAAAAACATATATACAGAAGAAGATACTACTAATCCAATTTCTCCTTATGCTATTTCAAAATTAGCGATAGAGAAATATTTAGAATATTTTAAAATAAACCGAGGATTGGATTATCTTATTTTACGTTATGCTAATCCATACGGTCCCGGCCAAAATATTACTGGCAGTCAGGGAATAATACCTATTTTTCTAAACCTGATCAGACAAAATAAACCAATTACTATTTTTGGAGATGGAGAAAATATTAGGGACTATATATTTATTGATGATTTAATAAATATAACGAGATCACTTTTTTTAAAAGAAACTAAGCATAAAATTTATAATGTCGGAAGCGGAAAAGGTGAGAGTATAAATAAGATTGTTGATATAATAGCGGAAGTTGTAAAACATAAAATTATCATTGAAAACAAACCTGCTCGTTTAATTGATGTTAAAAAAATTATTTTAGATACAAGTAGAATAGTAAATGAAACCAATTATGTGTTAAAAATTTCCATGGAAGAAGGTATTAAAAAAACGTGGGATTGGATAAAATCAATAAACATAAGCTAAAACTTTTAATATTTTTAAAAATTAATATAAATATTATGTTATACTTATTGCATATTATTTTATTAATTAATAACAATTTAATTTATGACAAATCCACTTAATCAAGTTTCGCGAATTATTGCCAAAAAGGATAATATGTATGCTGGTAATGATAATCATTATTTTGGAGTAGGCGAGTCTGCTATTAAAAACATTATTATTTCCCTTGATTTGGCTAAGAAAGAAAAGTGTCTATCAATTTTGGATATGCCTTCTGGTTATGGTAGGGTTTTAAGACATTTAAAAGTTCAATTTCCAGAAGCAAAGATAACAGCGTGCGAGTTGGAAAAAGAGGCTGTTGATTTTTGCGTTGACACATTTGAGGCTAAAGGATTGTATTCAGACAAAAATTTGAAGAATTTGAAAGTCGAAGATAAATTTGATTTAATATGGTGTGGATCTTTATTTACTCATTTAGATAAAAAATTATGGCCAGCTTTCTTTGATTTCTTTTATGAACATCTGGCTGAAAAGGGCGTTTTAATTTTTACAGTTCATGGGAGATATGTTGCCAACCGTCTGGCAATTAAAGATTATGGAATTCCTAAAGATAAAGTCCCAGTTGTTTTTGAAAATTTTATTAAAACTGGTTTTGGTTATGCTGATTACCCTAATAGTAGTGATTATGGTATTTCTGTTTCATCTATGCCGTGGGTTTACAATGAACTGGCAAAATACAAAGATTTTAAAGTTGTTCTTTTTTCCGAAAAAGCATGGGATAATCATCAAGATGTTATCGCCTATGTTAGAGAAAGTTAGATAATTATTTTCTAATAATAATTACTTGGGAAGGAATATGCTAGTTTGAGCGTCGCTGTAAATTGGTGTCTCGTTGAACTTAAGATATTGGATTTGGTCATTTATAAATTTCATATCGTTAATGTTTGATACTATTAGAGCAGATATTTTACCTACCATCTGGATAGATTCTTGCATAATCTTATTATTAAGCGGAAGCTTTTGACGATTCATAATAGCTTTCCTTTGAGCATAGTATGAAAATGAAGGATTCCAATCCTGTCCATAGACTAAAATTACATCATTTGGTTTCGTGATTTTTTTAATTGTGTCTGTTGCTTGAATTATTGAGTAAATATTATTCACTTGGTAAGAATAATAATATTCTTTATATTGGGAAAATAGAGATAATAAAATAAATGGAAATAAAATAAATATCCCAAAATATTTAATCTTAAAATTATCATTTTTATATAACGATAATATGAAAAATCCTAGTAAAATAGAAAGAAAGAAATTATTAGCATAAAAATAATATGTATGTACTGAATATAAATTAGTAAAAATAATCGGACCACACAAAAAGAAAATTAATAAAAATAGTATTTCTTTTCGGTAGGGTTTAAAAAAATATAAAAAAGGTATCAATAATAAAAATAAATTTGGAAAAGCAAATGAAAAAAGATCGGTCGTTCCAAAGGTTTGATAAGGGATTAAAGAGTTTTTTAAAATTTTTGACCAGACAGTTATACTTGTTTTTTGTTTTATTGTCCCAAAATTCCATTTGGTCAAATCATTTGATGTTAAGAAACCGTTTGCCAAGGGGTTCATCTCTTTTTGTGTGTCAGAAAAGTTATTCCATATTATACTAATGGCTAGGGGAATAATAAAAATTAAAATTCCATAAAGTAAATATTTTTTAATTATATTAATATTCCAAAACATATTATTTTTTTCTTTCCAAAAATAATAGATAAAGAAAAATCCAGTTGGTGCACATAAAACGATAAAAGTGGTTATTTTTACCAAGGCAGCCAAACAACCTATAACGGAAACTAAAATAAGAAAACGAAGTTTATTTGTTTGAAAAAGTTTTATTGCTAGCCAACAAAATAGTATTCCAAAAAATAATGCCAATGATTCAATCATAAAAGTTCGTGACCAAAATAAATATATTGGGTTTAATAATATAAGACTTAATATTATTAATACAAAATTATTATTTTTTAAATATGTTTTTAAAATAGCCCCAAGGGGGATAAGTGATAGATAAAAAAATAATAGACTGATGAAACGACCAGTTTGATCTATCGGGGTTTTGAAAATAATGACGGCACTAGCCACAATCCATTGAAATAAAGGAAATTCAAATGGGATGGACCATGGCGCACCCAAAATGGGAGTAATATAATTTATTTTAAAACCTTCTTTTATCACATAATATGTTGTTATAGCTGTTTGTGTTTGGCGAAATCCGTACTGATCAAGTAAAAAATTATTCCAACCAATTGATGAAATATAAAGATGAATAATAATAGATATTAAAAATATGGCGAATATATATATACGACAAAATTTATCTTTAAATGTAATAAGTATATTAATATAGTTTTGTATAAATATTTTCACTTTTTTAAAAATTATTTCATACCAATTACAAATGTTTGTTTACCAAAAAGCCATTGAAGAAAAGGTAATTTTAGATATATTTTAATGAAGATATTTTTTTGAGGTAAATTAGATTTTGTTGAATAAGGCAGAAATTTATTTTTAAGAAATGATATTTTGAAACCCGCCACTTCTAATGCTTCTGTAAGGCTTTCGTGGGTAAGAGGTGTTTTGTGATCTACAAAAAACCAGTATTTTTCTTTTACATAATATATATTTGGTTGCAATATCATTATTTTCCCGCCGATTTTAAGAAGTCTATAACATTCTTTCAGAACAATGATAATTTCATCTGTATTATTGAGATGTTCTAAAAAATTACTAATAAAAATTTTATCAATAGAGTTACTTTGAAGTAACGAAATATTTTTACAGTCGGAAATGATAATTTCAACATCATTTTTGACATATTCTTTTATTTCCTCATTTAACTCAATTGCTAGTTTTTTTTTGGCTTTAATATTATTTAAAAATTCCCCATAGCCAGCGGCAATATCTAAAACGGTATCATTTTCAGAATCAATAAATTTCTGAAAATAATTTTGACAAAGTATTTTCCATATTCTATTTTTATTTTCCAATTCTCCCTTAAATCTATTTTGATAAACTTTTTTTAATTCTTGATTCATATTTATTTTTTCTTATAATCTCCTCTAGATAGCCATTTTTCAAGCAGACAATAGAGGATAATAAAGAAATAGCGACTACCCATCTCTTTTATTTTTAGTTTTGATTCACCTTCCTTGCGGTTTATCCAATGATTGGGTATAACTGCATAAGAATAACCACGGACAATCGTTTTAAGGGGTAGTTCGACGGTGAGATTAAAATGATGACTTAAAAATGGTTTTAAGCCTAAAATAGTTTCTTTTGAATATAATTTGAAAGCATTGGTGGTGTCATTATAACGAATTCCAAACAAAACTTTAATTAGGTTATTTGTAAGTCTGTTTAGGTAATATTTGAATGTCGGATAATCAAAAGTTTTTCCACCCTTAATGAATCGTGATCCAAAAACACAATCATAACCTTCTTCTATTTTTTTATAATATGATACTAAGTCAACTGGGCGGTCAGAAAGGTCAGCCATAACAATGGCCACATAATCACCTTGAAAGTTTTCTAGTCCTTTGCGTACAGCAAAACCAAAGCCGTTTGGCGGAATATTGTTTATATATTTGAGTTCGAGTATTTCTTTTGAAAGTGTTTGTAAAATTTGTTCTGTTTTATCTTTGCTGTTGTCATTAATGACCAAAATTTCATGCTGAATATTTTCTTTCTTAAGTTCATTATGGAAAACCCTTATTGTCTTTTCTATACAACTTTCTTCATTATGAGCGGGGATTACTAATGAAACTTTTTTCATGGTGGTAAAACTGATTTTGGCTATTTATTTAATGGATATAAGTGAAACACCCAACATTATAAAGAATATCCCTACCATATTTAAAGCCGTCAGTCTTTCTTGAAAAATATAATAGGCACCAATAGCGGTCAAAATATATGAGATACTCAAGATAGGATAAGCAATAGAAATCTTCATTTCTGATAGAATTTTAACCCAAACAAAGGATGATATCGCAAAAAAGGATACTGCTCCATAGAACCATGGATTAAGCAGGTATTTGTATATGATATTTAGTTCGGTATTATTATTAGAAAAAATAGCTGATTGTTTAAAAAACAGCTGGCCAATTGACATCAATATAATATTGAAAATAAGTAAAAAATAAAGCACTTGATTTATTATAAGAATAACTCCTTTAGTATAGCATGTTAATTGATATATTTAAATAAAAATACTTAGAAAACTAGGATAAAATATGCTAATATCATAGTTATAAATAGGTTATATATATGAGAACTAGTATAATAATACCAATATACAATAAGAGGGAGTACACCCAAAAATGTTTAGAGAGTTTTTTTGCTGTTGGTTCTGAGTACGAATTTGAAATTATTGTGGTGGATAACGGTTCTACGGATGGCAGTGGGGAATATTTGGTGAGTTTGGGGGATAAAATTACAGTTATAAGCAATAAAAGAAATCTTGGTTTTGCCAAAGCTTGTAATCAAGGGGCAAAAATAGCCAAAGGAGAATATGTTTTATTTTTAAATAATGATACTGTGGTGACTAATGGTTGGTTGGATGTTTTGGTTAAAGAATTAGATAGTAATAAAAAAGTAGTCATAATTGGTCCAAAATTGATTTATCCGGATAATACAATTCAACATGCGGGTATAGTTTTTGATGAGAAAAAATGGCCACATCATATTTACAAAAAAGAACAAAAAGACGCATCTTATGTGAACAAAAAGAGGTTATTTCAGGCTATGACGGGAGCGTGTTTGATGATTAGGAACGATGTTTTTAAAAAGATCAATGGTTTTGATGAAATATATGTGAATGGTTTGGAAGATTTGGATCTATGTTTGAAGGTCCACGATCTCGGTCTGAATATCTTGTATTGCCCAGAAAGTGTGGTGTATCATTATGAAAGTATTACAGAAGGGCGATCAAACTATGATGAAAAAAATGTTAAAATATTTTTTTCAAGGTGGAAAGAAAAAATTAAAACAGATTATCAAAGCTATCTAGCAGAAGACGGAATGAAAGACATGGGAAAATTCATAAAATTAAGTAATAGTAATCAGTTGAGTTTTAAAAAACTAGCATATTTAATCAGAAGGTTTTTTGTGATTATTAGAAGAGACGGCTTTGGTTGGGCTTTGTCTAAAGTTTGGAGAAGGTTAACACTAAGAATATAAAATGAAAGTTTCTATTATTACAACCACATATAACACAGGAAAGACAGTGGAAGATACTATAAAAAGTGTTTTAGATCAAACTTATCCTGATATTGAATTTATTATTATTGATGACGAATCATCTGATGATACAATGAAGGTAGTTTATAAATATAAAGATAAGGTTACAAAAATAGTTGAAGCAAAACATAGTGGTATATTTGGTAATCTTAACAAAGGAATGGAATTAGCAACGGGGGAAATTGTCGGGATTCTTAATTCCGATGATTTTTATGTTTCTAGTAATGTGATTGAAACTGTAGTAAACGAATTCAAAAGAACTGGAGTGGATTGTGTTTGGGGGGATATCCTTGTGGTTGATAAAGATGACACAAATAAGATTATTAGAAATTGGAAATCCTCACCATACAAAGAAGGGGAATATCAAAAAGGTTGGCATCCACCGCATCCAGCCTTTTTTGCTAAAAGAGAAGTTTATCAAAAATATGGATTGTTTCGAACTGATCTTTGGACCTCGGCTGACTATGAATCAGTGTTGAGAATTTTGGAAAAAAACAAAGCAACTTCAAGTTATATTTCTAAGGTTTTAACCAAAATGCGAGCTGGCGGATCAAGTAGTAAGGGTATATACAACTGGATTAGGGGTAATATTGGTGCTTATAGGGCCTTTAAATTGAATGGTTTAAAAATAAGTCCGTTATTTATAGTAAGGAAACCGTTATATAAATTAAGTCAATTTATCATTAGGTAATTTATTTATTTTTTAGAAAAAGTATCCTAATTGTTTTTAGAATTATAAATAAATCAAGGACAAAAGATCTATTTTTTAAATAGTATAAATCATACTGAAACTTTTTTTGGGCTTCTTCCAAAGAGGTACTAGCTTTATAGTTCAACTGGGCCCAGCCAATAATTCCCGGCTTTATTATGTGGCGAGTCTCATAGTAAGGAATTTGATTGTATATTTCCACTAATTTGGTTCGTTCTGGTCTTGGACCAACAAAGGATATATCACCCTTAAGAACATTAAAAAATTGAGGTATTTCATCTAAATGTGTATTTCTTAAAAATTTACCTAAGAAGGTAATGCGACTGTCATTTTCAGTTGTCCAAAGTGGTCCAGTCTGGTTGACTTTCATTGTTCGAAATTTATAGAGGGTAAATGGTTTATTGTTTTTACCCATTCTTTCCTGTTTATAAATAATTAGCCCACGAGAAGTTAGAGTAATCATAAAACTAATAAGTATGATCAAAGGAATAGTAATTGGTAGACTGATAATAATTAATAAAACCTCCAGTAAATGTTTTATTAATTCATAAGTGTTTTTGTTTTCGGTTATTTCTCGAACAAACCATTCCTCCTCAATCTCAATTAGCGGTATATAGCCAAAAAGTGATTCATAAAAATCAGTAAACATAATTATTTCAATGTGTTTAGGTAAGAGATGGTAAAGTGTTTTAATAGCGGTGTTATTTTTTAAATATTCTTTATCAACTACAACTAAGTTTATAGAATCGGTCTTGATTATTTTTGATAGGTCACGGAAATCATCTTGAATTAATTGAACGGAATATCCTAATTGGGGATTGGTCTTTAAGTGATCAAATACTGTTTTAACTAGAGGTGAAGAAGCGAGCATTAATATTTTGGAACAATATTCTTTTTTAATAAATATTTTTCTGAGTAAATATCTCCAAGCTGTATCTAAAAGACCAAAGATTATGGTAAATATTACTAAATTAGCTTTTGGTGTTAGATAAAAGAAACGGCTAAAAATATAGAAAATGGTAATGGTAATAAAAAAACTAACAAGCAATGTTATTGAAAGGTGTTTAACTATTTCCAATATACCACTGAAAGCTTTGTAAGTATATAAATTGGAGATGTAGAAAATAATAAACCAGATAATTAGGACAAAAATAAATGGTTCACGATGAACAGTAAATTGAGCGTAAAAGTTTTCATTGCCATAGCGGAGATATAAAACCAGTATTATAGATATCAAAAAAACACCAATATCACCAAAAAACGCAATAGTTAAGCGATTTTTTTTAATTATTTCTTTTATCATACCTAATTTAACTACTAGAATAACATAACATATTTTTAGTTTTTTTTCTTCAAAACAATGATTTTAATAGTCTTAATTTGGCCCAAAGGATGGCAGTGAACCAATGTGGATATTGGCCAAAGTTCTTCCAGACTATCTTAAAGTGGTTCCAGGCCATTTCTTTTTTTCTTTGTTGGGAGATACCTTGGGAATGTCTAGTGTAAGCAGTGGTTATTTCCGCTAGATTTTTCATTTTTCCTATTTTACCTAGTTTTAGAAACAAGTCCAGATCTTCTACACAAGAGAATTTTTCATCATAACCACCAACTTTTTTTACGGCTTCAGTTTTAATCAAAACACTAGAGTGGGCAATTTGATTTTTGATAAGTATTTTTTTTCTAATATCGCTATCTTCTGTGGCCCAGACAGTTTTTTTAATAAAATTTTCTTTTTCATCAATTATTCTGACATTAGAACCAATCAAGATAAAATCCGGATTATTTTCCAAAAAATTATATTGTTTTTGTAGTTTATCTTTATCCAGCCAATAGTCATCACTATCTAAAACCGCCATATATTTACCTGTTGTTAAAAATAAACCTTTATTCCTATTAGCTGAAATACCTAAAAGTGTGGAATTTTTATTATATTTTATCCGGCTATCTTTAATCACAAATGATTGAACAATTTCTTCAGTGTTGTCTGTGGAACTATCATCAATAATAATTAACTCCCAATCAGAAAAAGATTGGTCTAGGACACTTTGTATGGCTCTAGAAATAAAATTAGCTCTATTTCTAGTGATGACAATTATGCTTATTTTTGATTTTAAATCTGTAGCCATTCTTTTGGTAAAATATTTAATCCGTCAGAAGATTTCTTAACCGACCATTGTTTGGGGGCTATCACTATTTTAGCACTATTTTTGTTTAACCACGCTCCCCACCAAGAAAAAGTGGAATTGGCAATAATATTATGCTGACAGAGAGACATTAGATACATTTCTTCATAATCCAGTATTTGTGAGTTAGAGACAAAGTTAGTTGGGTAGGGGAATTTTAAATTTTCTTTAGCCCACTCTATATCATCAGAAAAAATAAAAATTTCAATTTCTGTATTTCCAATTTTATCAACTATTTTTTGCAAAGCATTTTTGTAATATTCTAGGTTACAAGTGCCGTGAAAGGCGTTAGTTTTGGCATCTTGGACATAATCACCTCGGCGAATATGCAAAGAAACAGAATTTTTTGTTTGCCTTATTTTTTCTTGCCACTTTGTGCTTTCTGAAGTCAAGAGATTTTTAAGTGTAAACTCTTTTCTTATATTAGCTTCAATATTTTTAAAATATTTTTCACCTTGCCAGTAGTCATTTTTTTTAAGGTAAAAGCGAATTAAAACTTTATTTAAAAGATTTATAAAATAATTTGTTTTGTTTAAAAACTCAGCTTTTGTTTCTATTTTAAAGTTGTTTAACTTAAAGTCTCTAGCCGTGTCCCTACTTGGTCGGTGCCCATTAAAAAAAGAAACATTAAAAGCCACTTTTTTTCCGGTTAATTCTAACTTTCGGCCATAAGCATATTGAAACATTTGATTTCCCAGTCCACCTTTTAGATCAATTATTTTCATTTGTTTAAAATATTTAAATAGTTATATATTTTTTGTCCAAATATTTTAATAAAGGTTTGTTTCATCCATGGAAAGATTATAATCTTTAATTTAGTCAAAGAGAAGTTTACTGAGTTATAATTTTTTTTGTCAATTTTAATATTAAAAGTACCGCTATAGCCTTCAATTATTGGATTTTCAGTGAAATTAGAACATAATTTTTGATCCAGTAGGGCATCTTTAATTGCCAAAGTAAGAGCCCTTTCTAGGGGTTGTCTTTTAGAATCATCAATAAAGTCAATGTATTTAAAAAGATACTTTGTAAAAAAGTCTGGTTTCGCAATAAAAAGACCACAGTAGGTATTTATTTTATTTTTATTATAATCAGACATTATGTATGTGGATTCATTTAGAGTGGGCATTATTTTTTTTAGATTTTCAACATAGTATCTTCCGCTAATTTTGATAATTAAATCACTTTCCTTTAGAATATTAGATCGTTCTAACGCATACTTTATGATATGTATTTCTCCATATCCTTTACCTCTTTCTGGTGAAAAGTAATTTTCTTTATATTGAATAAGTTCGCATTCTCTGTTTTTGTTTTGTCCAAAAACAGAGACTATTTTAGTTGATTGATAGTTAGAATTTTCGCAAAAAACAATTGGATATGGTGTAGACTGGAATATCTTTTCTAATGTTAGTGTATAATCATCTTCTCTAATTAAAGGATCTTGTCTTTTTAAGTTGAAAGTTGTTGAGGGTTTTATAGTGGCCGTTAAAAGGATGGCTATTTTCATATTATTTATATATAGTTTTTAACTGTATCTTTTAATAAAATATATATTTTAAATAAAAATGTGGCATTTATCCATTTTCCTTTTTTAATTATTTTTTCTTTTAAACCCTCTTCAAATGATAAATTAAAGTGTTTTTCATAAAAGAAAATAAAATCTCTAGCCTGTTTAGCTAAACTGAGATTTTCTTCTATGTATTTTTTAGGTTTAAAGATAGTCCATTGTTTTTCCATAAAAGATATTTTTTCAGATAAAGATTCAAAGTCCTTTATTTTTATACCGCATTGGTCATTAAAATATGGGGCTGAAGTACTTTTCATCTCCCATTTTGATTCAGGTTCTTTATCAATAACTAAAATTGGTATATTAGAAGAAAGGGCTTCAAGAAGAGCAATACCTTGGCTTTCATAACAGCCAAGCCATATTATGTATTTGCTTTCATTCATCTTTTTTTGATATTCTTTTTCGTAATAAGAACCATATTTAATAATGTTGTAGTTCAGATTTAGCTTTACCAAAATATTTATTACGGTTTCTAACTCTTTTTGTTCTCGTTGCTTAAAATAAACGAGTATTTTTTTTCTTTCTTCTATACAAGGTTGAGATAGCGGAATATTAATGCCAGCCGGCCATACTTCAACCGGTGATTTATTATATCCTTTTTCTAGCCAAACCTTTTTTGTATTTTCTGATGGTTGAAGATAAATTGTTCTTGGTAAACTTAATGTCTCGGGGATTTCTTGTGGTATTAGAAATAAATTTGGACCAGCCAGTGTATGAATATAGGAAGGAAGTTTAGAAATCTTTTTGAAAGCATTTTTGTCATCATGAATCCATAACCGTTTTGTGGCGTCTAATCTTTGATTGATTATATAAGGATAACCAATTAAATTTAATCCATTGATTAAATTATTAACCACCTTTTGTGGTCCACGGATATTTTTGGAAATAATTGATTTAGAAATTATATTTATCATTTCTTATTTTTAATAAATTTTGTTTTGCTTTTTCTAGGTATTTAATCTTTTTAAACGGTTTGTATATATTTGTCATCATTTTTCTTATGAGGGCTCTTTTTTTGTTGTATTTACAAACAATTTTTTCATTTCTTTCCAACTCAATGGCTCTTATTGGATTTATGGTACGACGATAAGCTTTTTCTAAATTCTGGTCAAAAATGTTTTTTAAAAAGTTTTCAAAATCTTCCATAACTTTTTTGGGGTTATAGTTATTAGCAAAAACAGTTTCATTTATCATTTGTAAATACAAGCCATCATTTTGATCTAATTCTTTGACTTTTTCTAGTATTTCGTCAAATGATCCATAATCATGACAATTTATAAACCGTTTGGTATTGAATTCTTTTCCTATTTCTGGATTACCCCAATAAATTGGAATTGTATTAGCCATCAAAGCACAGACAATTTTTTCTGTTGTATAACCTGATCGTGAAGAATTTTCAAATGCAATAGAAAATTTATGTTTTGACTCAAATTCCAATTTATTATCAACTGTTTCTCCAGTGTTATTTAAATATTTACCACCAGAGTTTACTCTTTTATATTGACTAATTTGATTAAAAAAAGTTTCTCGGTGGTGATCAGATAAATAGTTTGAATAAACAAAACTACAAAAATCTGTTTTTTGGGCTAAATCATCTTTGGTAAATAGTTTATTTTTTGCTAGGTCAATGTTTTTAGCTAAGGCTAATTCTTTTTCTCGGTAAAATGTGGCTACTAAATAAATTGGTAGTCTATAGTATCTATCATTAAAGTTTAAATAATCAAAACCTATGGCATAATCGCTTAAATTAAAATTAGCACTGATATTTTCTCCCGTATAATTTATCCTTATTCCTCTATAATTTAGGTAATCATAAGAGGTTTCATGGAAAAAGATATAATCAGGTTTTTCAGAGATCTCCACTTCATAGTATTTTTTTAAGATATTATGAATAAGGTAATTATATGAATTCGGAGTTTTTTCATCTGTTTCATTATATTTACAGTATTTAACTTTAATTTTTTTCATTTTAATTTATTTTAGCAATAATCTGATTTAAATAAGCTTGATCAGAGCATTCTTCTGGATTTCTTTCATTGATTTCATTAAAGTATTTGTATTTTACTTTGACAATTTTTGTCTCTTTTTTTAAAAACATCTCATATTCCATATCAATGTGTCCAATATCTAGCACTCTATATCCTAGCAGAAATAGGTCATAAGCCAAAACTTTAGCGGTGGGGCCTAAAGAAATTAAAATAAGTTTATCTTTGGAGATTTTTACTGCCTCCTTTTTAATTTCCTCATATTTTGAAAAAGCATCTTCCGGTGGGCAAAGTATTCTTTGTAAAGAATTGGTATTGGAAAATACATCATTTCCGATACCTAATCGGCTTCTTAAGCCCTCTATCAAGACAACATCTTTTCCTTCCCAAAGTGAAAATATTTTTTTAAAAATGTTTTCACTTCCGGTTTTATTTTTAAAGGTTAAATAAGGACGGGTCACAAAAGTATCACCATATGTTTTGTCTAGGGGGAGTAGCTCTTGCCACTTGTTTCTATAACGAAAAAGATGATGAAGAAAAAACCAATAATCTCTTTTATTAAAATTGCTAAGTTTTTTCCAAATACCCGGAATACAAATTAATAAATTTTTATGATTAGATTGTAAAATTTGCGTTAATTTTTCTGCTAAGCTTTTATCATACTTTTGAAAAGCTAAATTACTGCCATACATCAAGGACATTTCACCATCACCAAATCTTATAACTGAAAGACTTTTCTGATTAATTAAGTCAATGGTCTCAACAACTGATAAAACTTTTGGTCCAGTTTTTTTAAAAATATAAGTGTTAAAAACATATACCAAATAAGCAAAATATGGGCCGATTTTTATTCGAATAGTTAGCGGTATTTTATTTCTAATTTTATCTAAAAATGACATTTTATTTTATTTTTGATTTCATTTAGAAAAACTAGCCAATTAGGATAAGTTTTGCTTTGAGGTTCACGGTTATTTTTTTTAATAAATTCTATTTTTAATTCAGTAATATGCCAAATTTGAAGATCTTCAAAAAAGGTAACATCGTATTTTTCAAAAAGTTTTTTGATTTCTTCAAAATACCAACAGTTTGTTAAATTATCAAATTTGGTAGGAAGAATAAGTCCAGTATACCATTTTGGTGGTACTTCAAATGTTTCTATACTTTTTGGTGACAGAGTTACTCGATAAGTGTTGTTTATTCTTTTGGCATTTCTGTCACCTTTGATTAATTCTTGGCAACGATACCATGCCTGCTTCAGTTGAGTTCTTTTTTCCGCTAAAAAATGAAAATGGAGGATAGGGTAAGAAATTAAAATTTCTTTGTTTATTTTTGTATTAGGCACTCGGGAAGTGTGATCATTTATGACAAAATCATTTTTGTATTCATTTATACAATGATTATCTATAAAAGCGATATTTTTTATACTGTTTTTCCATACTCCATCATTTCGGTATTTTTTAACTTCGGACCAGAGCTGTATCCATCTAAACTTAAAGACATCTCCAGCTACCGCTTTTCCAGAAGCAATATAATTTTTTATCTCTATAATTCCTTGAGGAGAAATAATTTCGTCAGCATCCAGACAAATAATCAAATTATTGTATCCATTTTTCCTTGCCTCTTCCAGAAGTAGCCAGCGAACTTTATTGCTATGTCCAACATAAGGATTATCAATTATTTTTACTTTAGAGAATTTCTTACAAATTTCTACCGTTTTGTCCGTTGATTTTTGGTCAGCAATAATAACTAAATCAACATAGGGAGTAATGTTAGTCAGGGTATTTTTTATGATCCAATCTTCATTTTTGACCGGAATTAGTACAATTGTTTTCATATTTTTCTAAATTTTATTAGTCTGTTGATAGTTTTGGCTTTTAAAAATAAAAACAAAAATATTTTGACAAGCAAAGTCAATTTAAGAAAGTTTGCATATTCCAGTTTTTTGTAGTTCATTCTTAGATTCCAAAGTATTTGATTTGAGTTACCGGTTTTTTCCCCGCTGTATTTTTCTATATTTTCAATAATCGGATTTTCCAAGTATTTGATAATCAAAAGTGTTAGTAAAGTGGTATCGTGTCTAAACATTTTGCAATCTCTGATAAAGTCATTTTTATTTACTCCTTTATTTTTCCATTGTTCCGTTGGTGAAAAACCAAGGCATAGTCCATTTAGTCCGGCCTGATACAGTTTTTCTGTCACTGTTTTTATTTGTTGGGAGTCTTTTTTAAAACCAAAAATACCAGCGGCAATAATTTCGTTAGTTTCTTTTTCTTTCTTAATATCAAAAAGTTTTAAATAGTCTTTGGGTGTGATATTTTGAATTGTAACTACTGAACCCTGACTGACTAGTAGATAGTCATTTTTTTCTATTTTTTCAAAAACTTCATCTAAGGGTTTTAATATCTGACAGCCGGCATCAAGATAAAAATTTAAGTCGGCTAAAGGAGTATTTATAATATAAGTTTTCCAAGTATAACAACTGCGCCAAAAAGAGACAAAGTGTGGTATTTCAATTATTGAAACATTTTTTATTTTTTTAATTTGTTTTTTAAAAAGAAAATTTAAACCAAGATCATATATGAATATATGAGGATGATTCGGATAATTTTGTTTAATAGACCCAATTAAGTTTAATAGGGAAGGGAAAAATTTATTGGAGACGGAAGTGATCAAAGCTTTTGAATTATTATTCATTTTTGTATTTTATAATTTCTTTTATCCAGTAATCCATATATCTAGCGGGGGAATTAAATTTGTGTTTAAGTTCTTGATATCTTTGATTTAAAGTTTTTTCATTTATTAAATCAATTTCAGACCAAGAGTCAATTAACAAAACCGGTAGACCAATTTCCTCCCAGTGTTCAGTAGTCGTGTTTCTTTCTACTATCGGAATAGTATTTAAGTATATAGATTCCCATGTTCGATGACAATCTATTCCACCACCTTCTGGTGAGGCGGTAAAAAAGTATTGGGAAAGTGATTCATAATATTTTTCTCGTTCTAGTAATTTTTCTGTTCCGATGGCTAATGGGTTAGACTTTAGCTTATCTAAAGCTACCGCCCGTTTTTTATTTGTCTCCGGGGTAAAGGCATAAAATATTTTACAAGAACGATTGGTATTTTTCTGGTGTTTTTTTATTAAATTAATAGTAGTATCTTTTTTGTCATAAAATCTTAACTGAAGACCAATAGGAATTGGCGTACATTTTGGGTGTTTAATTAATAAATTTTGAGCAAACCAGTGAATGATTTTGTTATCAATATATTTTTCAAATCGCTTATCAATATTTTCGTCACTGTTATGAGAAATTAAAATATAGGGATTTTGTATTTTGGGGGGAACTTTTTTGAGATATTCTGATCGGTATGAGGTGGCACAGCCTAAAATACATCGTCCGCCAGTTTGATAAAATAAACTCATTTTTGAGTAATAATCCTTAAAGAAATCAGTCATAAATCCTAGATTTTTTTTCTTTTCATCTATTAACCGAACTTCATTGGATACCCATTTATTTTTTTTATTTTCATAAGCTTTTAGATGTTCAACAATTTTATCTTTATACCAAATGTCGTCTTGGTCACACAGAAAAATTATTTCTCCTCGGCAGAGACGAATGGCTCTTTCAAAATTTTTCTTGTAACCATTAGGAGTAGGATTTTTTGAAAAAGATATTCTAGGATCTTTTTTAAAATATTCCTCAATAATCGGGATAGTTTTGTCAGTACTGCCATCATCGCTTATTATAATTTCCAAATTATTATAGGTTTGCTGAAGTAGGGAATCTAATTGTTCACGAATAAACTTTTCACCATTGTAAGTGGCTAGGGTAATTGATACGAGAATATCTTTTTTAGAAATTTCGGACATTTTTTTATTTATTATTTCTAAAAATATTTAAAATCATTTTTCTTGTATGGGGAAAAAACAAAAGAGAAATGGTTGGGGCTAGATAGGAAATTAAACTAGCCAAAGCAGCTCCGGTCATACCATAACGAGGAATCAGAATAATATTTAAAATGACATTCATCGCCATCCCAACAAAAGTATTTATAGAGATAATTTTTGTGTAATTTTCCACAATTAATATTTGTTGAGCGAGCATATTTAAGGCGGCACCAATATTACTCCAGACATATATTTGTAAAACGGTCAAGGCTCCAAGGAAGCCCGCTCCAAATATTATAGTAATTAAATATTTTGATAAAAGGGCTGTTGGTAAGGCGGTTAGTATTGATACAAAAAATAAAACAAAAAACATTTTTTTAATTCTCTGATAGTATAATTTTTCTGATGTTTTTTTTGCGTTGACAATGGCTGGGAAAAAAGCGCCGACAATTATATTAGGAATGAAATACCACACTTCTGAAATAGTAACGGCTGAACTATAAAGGCCAACGGAGTGTGTATCCAGTATATTTTTTATCATCACTTGATCAATACGGGCATAGATAGCAAAGAAAGCCGAAGCAAAAATGAGTGGAGAAGAATCTTTTAAAATTTGGCTGGCAATATTTTTGCTAAATGACCAATTTCTTATTGTCCCAAACTTTTTTATTCTAAAATAAATAAAACCAGTGGCGTAAAGAATTGGTTCAAGTAGGACAAGTAAAGCTAAATAGATGACTCCGTTTCCGCTAAGAATTGCAATAATTTTTAATATATTTAAAATCAGGACAATAATTAAAGAAAGAATAGAAGTATATTTGGATTTTACCTCCGCTTGAAATTCGTAGTTTAATAATTGAAAAGAGCTAAAAATAAAAGTCAGGCTGACGATGAAAATCAGAAGTTGAGAAACATCTTTGGGAGAGAAAAGAAAAGCTGAAAGAGTACAGATAATGGTGGTAATGATTGAAGCCACAATTCTAAGAGATAACGCTGTTCCCATGTATTCATTTCTTTTTTCCGGAAATTTAACCAAATCTCGGTACAATATTTGGTCAATGCCTAAGGTGGCAAGGAAACCAAAGAGCCCAGTAAAGCTTAAAGCATAACTGAGCTGTCCATAGTTTAAAGGACCTAGTTTTCTAGCAATAAGAGCCGTTGCCAAGAAGGAAATTCCCATACTGGCTATTTTGGCAAAAAATATCCAGCTAATATTTTGAAAGTATCTCTGAAAACCGGCGTGGAGCCACTTTTCTTTTATGTAAGAGATGGTTAGGGGTAGTATTAAGCTCATAATTTTATAGACAAATCCTATCACTTTTGAGCCATTTTTGCTATTCTTAACTGTATGGATAAATATTTTTTGGCAATTATTATTTTAATTATTTTTTCTATTAGTATGGTTTTGTATGTTCGAATTTTCACCCAAAAAACAGATATCTCAAAAGAAGGCGATACTTTTGAAGCTCTAGAATAGGGAATTTAGACTAAGGTTAAACCTTAGTCAAAACTAAGGTTTAACCTTAGTCTAGGCAGAAGATATTTATTTTGCTATTATATTGTTTATGAACAGACCATTTAATTTTGCACCAGGAGAGTATTATCATATTTATAATAGAGGTGTTGATAAGAGGGAGGTTTTTTTGGATAGTTTGGACTATGATCGTTTTATTTTGGGTCTTGTTAATGCAAATAATAAAGAGGTATTTTATATTAGAGATGTAAAAAAGAAATTAGGTAGTAAATATAAAGGTCTAGAAACTTGTCTAGATTTATGCGATGATACTTTGGTTGATATTGGAGTTTGGTGTTTAATGCCAAATCATTTCCATTTGCTAGTTAAGGAAAAAGAGGAAGGTGGTTTAGTAAAATTTTTGCACAAACTAGAAACTGGTTATACAATGTATTTTAATAAGAAGAATGAGAGGTCCGGTTCATTATTTGAAGCTACATTCAAAGCTGAACATGTTAGCCAAGATAATCATTTAAAATATTTATACTCGTATATACACTTAAATCCGGTTAAGTTAATTCAGTTAGACTGGAAGGAAAAAGGGATTAAAAATTTAAAGAAGACCTTATCTTTTATGTCTAATTTTTATAGATCTAGTTATCTAGATTATTTAGGTATAGATCGTATTGAGAAGGGGATAATAAACCCTAAAGTTTTTCCTGAGTATTTTTTAGAAGAGGGTAGCTTTGAAGGAGAGATTTTGGAATGGTTAAAATATTCAGATTTAGATGATAGACCAAGGTTAAACCTTAGTAAAAACTAAGGTTTAACCTTGGTCTGAAAAAGTTATCCACAGGATGGTGGAAAGTGGGTTTGTGATTTAAGGGGTTTTTGCTAAAATAAGTTGCAAATGAAAATTTTTAGGCAACCTCTATTGTTTTTGGTCGTCTTAACGACGATATTTTTTGTGTCTGGTTTTATAAAAAGTGGTGTTGTTTTTGCTGCGGTTGTTAATATTAATACTGCTAATGCTACAGAATTGGATTCTATACCAGAAGTTGGTCCGGCAACAGCAGCAAAAATTATCACTTACCGAGAGACTAATGGACTTTTTGCCAAGATTGAAGATATTATGAATGTTAGTGGTATTAAACAAGCTACTTTTGATAAAATGAAAGACTTTATAACGGTGGAAAGTGAGTCTGTGAGTAATTCTGAAGATACAGCCACGACTACTGATGAAATTGCCACGACGACAGAGGAAACATTGGCTACTTCTACTGCCACCACGACCGCTACCACTACCACTACAGTGACAAATTATGGTGGCGAAAGGGTTATTTATTCTACACATTACATTCAGGAAGATTTGAGTGGTTATATTGAGCCAACAACTTTTGAAGTGTCAGCGGGACGGCCAAGATTAGCATATTTAGATTTACCAATAAAATTTGAAGCTAAACACAAAGTTTCTAAAGATTTGGAAAATAGAAATTGTAAATATTCTTGGACTTTTGGTGATGGTTTTTCTCAAGTAGGAGAAAAGGTGGAACACATTTATAAATATGTAGGGGATTATAATGTGGTCTTGAATGGGAGTTGTAGTGATTTAAAATCCGTCTCTCGAACAGTGGTTAAAGTGGTGGCTCCTAGTTTGTCTATTTTGACAAAACTTGATGGGGCGGTGGAGGTATTTAATCAAGGAAAATACGAGATGAATTTATATGGTTGGAAAATTAAAACACAAAATCAAGAATATGTTTTTCCAATGGATACTATAATTTCTGCTGGACAAAAGGTGACTTTTCCAGAAGAATATTTAAAAATTATAGTAGCTGGAAAGCAAATTATTTTAAGTGATTCTTCTGATAAAACAGTGGCACAGACTGGAGTAAATTTTACTGTTTCTGATCCAAATAAAGTTATTTCTGTGGCAGATTTTAAAAAGTTTGCGGTGGAGTATAAAAAATTGACGAGTCGTCAATCTACAATACTAGCAACAGCTCCTTCAACCGCCCCGACCACCTCGGCCTCGGAAGGCCACTCCTCCTTAGAAAAGGCGGAGAAAGGGGAGGGAGAAAATCTTGTTCCTTTAACGGCGTCAGTGGCTAGTGTGCCAAGTTTTAGTTTTTGGAGTAAATTATTTCATCCCGTGCGGACAATCAGTGAGGCATTTTATAAATAGTTTATTAGCTTTATAAAAATACAAACAAAATGAAAAAAATAATTTTGTGGATTGGGGGAGTGATAGTGGTGATTTTGGCATTTATATATTTTTTGGGCTTATATGGTTATCAGATTCAAAATTATTTTAGAACGAAACAGCAGGAAAAAATGTTGGCTGATGGGCAGAAAAGAGCGGATCAGATTTTGGAATTACAAAAGAATGATACTTATGGTGGTAAAACGCCAGAAGAAACTTTGGATTTGTATATCAAAGCTCTTAAAGCGGGAGATATTGAATTGGCGAGTAAGTATTCAGAAATCTCTTTAGAAAATATTGAGTTACAAAATGAAGAATTAGAAAGTTTTAAAAGAGAAATTCAAAAGGATGGTGATTTACATGTTGTCCTTGAGAATATGGATAATATTATGAAAAAAGGTGTAAAAAATACATGGTCATCTACAGAGGTATCTTTTGTTTACTATTATATTACTAAGGAACAATCGACTTCAACATCTAGAGTTTCTAATCAAGTTATAGAGACTGTTTATCCAAAAGGGATCACAGAACATGTTGGAGTTTCTTTACAGCTAAACCCATATACTAAAGTTTGGAAAATAATTCAATAAAAATGGAAAAGGTAGTTTTATTTATTTTTCTTTTTTGTAATTTGGTTTTTTTACCTAATTTTGTTTTGGCCTATAGTCCACAGACTACTCACGCTGGTCTGACGGAACAGGCTGTGGAGTTTTACAATTTTAACAATAATGTAAAAATAAATTCTTCGGATAAGGAACTGATCATTAAGGGGGCAATTGATGAGGACAATCCAGCCTTGCGCTGCTTAAATCATTTTTATGACCCATTAAGAAAAATCGGCTTGAATAATTATCAAGATGCTCAAGATTGGATTACTAAAGCTAACAATGGCAATGATTTTATTTGGGAAGAAAATATTAGAAAGTATGCTAAGGGTGATAGAGATGGTGCTTTGATTGGTTTGGGACATATTTTGCATTTGATTGAAGATATGACGGTGCCTGATCATACCAGAAATGATCCACATATTGCTGATGGTTTGTCCGGAATTTATACTGGAGCTAGTGTTTACGAAAAATGGGCTAAAGAGTATAAAAACAGAAAGACAATGACTGGAACAGCCTCTTATTATGCTTATTTGAAGTTAAGACCAAGAAAGTTTGATGATATAAGAGATTCTCTTCAAAATTTAGCTTCTTATTCTAATAATAACTATGTTAGCCCAGATACTATTGAAAATAGTGTTTATCAGTATCCTTTTCCGCAAGTTATAAAAAAAGCGGATGGCTATGCTTATGGTGTGGATAGTTTTTTTTATGATGAGCATAAGTTGTATATTGATTATAAAAATAGGAAAGGTGAACATATTATGGGTTTAGTCGATTATGATACAAAAAACTACTCCGTCCTCGAGGACTACTTTTCTCGTTTAGGAAAAATAGCGGTTTTGTCTGGAGCAGGGGTTATGGAAACTTTTTTTGATCAAGCTGAAGCGGCGCGGACAAAATATTTAGAAGTGGAAAAAGCTAAACAAGAAAAACTGGCCAAAGCGGAATGGGAAAGAAGTCAAAATTTAACGGGTGGAAGTATTTATAGCCAAATTTGGTATCGTTTTAGTTATGCTATAACTGATACTGTATCTGCTCTTACGAACACTATTTCTAATTCTTTTGCTTCTATTACTTCCACTTTTTATAATGGTGGTTCTCTGGTCCTCAATTCTTTTAAAAATGTCCGTGGCTCGCTTGGCTTTATGACGAATGAGCTGGCAACTATTGGTGCCCAAAAAGTGGAACAGGGGGTAGAAAATATTCAAAAACTTGTCAGCTCTACCGGTGAAAAAATAATTTTATATACACAAGGAAATAAACCAATTCTTTCTAATCCAACTGTTACTTTTGCCGAAGTGTTAAAATTGATAGCTGTTTTATCTGAACCAGCCGAAGCTAATAATTCTAGTAATAATCAAAATCTTATTTCCACACCAAAACAAATTCGGCGAGGAGGCAGTGGTGGTCACAGTCAAAATAATCCAATACCAGAAATAGTTCTCGCTGTTTCCACTAGTACAGCAACGACAACGGAAATGATCATTACTTCTACTAATATAGCTACCACCACCGAGGAGGTGGCGACCACTACCAGTGTTATCGCCACGACGACTGAAGTAATTATTGAAAGTATTGCCACCACCACTTCAACGACGACCACTGATGTTGCTACCATCACCGCCACGACAACGGATGAAATTACTACTACGATCGCAACAACAATCGCCACCACTACAGCCACCACCACGGATCAGGTTGAAGAAGTGGAAGTCATTGATACCGAAGCACCGGAGTTTGCCTTTACTTTGCCAGATCAATGTCTGAATATTTCTCCGACGGAAGCTTGCCTTTTACTTAATCAGACCGCGAATTTCGTTTTTTCTCCGGTTTCGGATGATATTGCTTTTTACACCATTAGTGTGCTGGATGGAATTACCGCCACTACTTCGGAAAATTCTTTTACTTTGGAATTTGATGATGACAGTATTTATACTGTAAGTCTCTCGGCTACTGATACGGCCGGAAACATTTCAACTATAACAGTGATTGATTTGGATATTTATTTTGTTCCGATTAGGATCGGAGAATTTGTTTGGAATAATATAAATACGCAAGATATTAGTGATGAAAATGAAGCCGAAAAAATAGAAATTATAAATGATACTCCTTATGATATAGATTTGGCAAATTGGTCACTTTCTACGGCTGATGGTTCATTCAATCTTAATTTGGAAGGACAAGTTGGTCCGGGAAAATATTTTTCTTTAGTTAGACAAGTGGATGATTTGAGCGGAGATTTAGCCGATCAAATATATACAGCGACTTTGAAACGGGGTAGTGAGTTTTTGAATCTAAAATATTTTTCTGACACAATTCATTCTAAATTACTAAATCCACCTATGGTTTTTTCTATGTGATTTTTTAGACTAAGGTTTAACCTTGGTCTGATCATTTGATTTTTTGGTAGGGTTGTGTTACCTTATCTCCATAAGCCCAAGACAGCAGATAGCGAGAGCTTTAATTAGTCGTAAGACTAATCTGCCGAGGTACAACTTTTTGTATTTCCTACGGCTTTATAAAGGTCGTTTAAAATAATGAAGACCAAGGTTAAACCTTTTTGGAGATCCAAGGTTTAACCTTGGTCTACGAAATTACTATGCCTATATCAAAAGAAAAAAAGAAAGTAATTATTGCGAAGGTCGCCGATCTTCTTAAGGATTCCAAGTCAATTGTCTTTTTTAATTTCAAAGGTTTTTCTGTTAAGAACACCATTGAGATGAGAAGAAAATTGCGTGAATCAAAAGTGGGGTATTTAGTGGCTAAAAAGACTTTAGCCAAGAGAGCTTTTGACGAAGCTAAAATTGAGGGAGAAATTCCAACTTTGTTTGGGGAAACGGCGATGGCTTATAGTGCGGATTTAACCGCGCCAGCCAGAGAAGTCTATTTTTTTCAAAAGAAATTCAAAGACAATTTAGCGATTGTTGGAGGGATTTTTGATGGTAAGTATATGAACAAGGAGGAAATGCTTGTGATTGCCACTATTCCTTCACAGCAAACTCTATATGCTCAATTTGTAAATATTATTAATAGTCCGATTCAGGGTTTAGTGGTGGCTCTTAATAAAGTGGCAGAAAAGAAAGTTTAATTTATTAATTCGAGAAAACTTAATTTAAATTATTCGCGCTTAACCCATTTTTGCAGACAAAAAAGGGTCCCTGCGATTCATAATTTAATTAAATTTTCTCTCATAACATTAAAAACATGGAAGAAAATAAAGTAGAAGTTCCAGCTAAGTTTAAAGAGATTGTGGAGAGCATTGAAAAGATGTCTGTCCTTGATTTAAACGAGTTGGTAAAATTATTGGAAAAGAAATTTGGCGTTTCAGCGGCCGCGGTAGCGGTGGCTGGTCCAGCAGTAGCGGTGGATGCCGGTGAAGAAAAAACCGCTTTCAATGTGGAGTTGACTGATGGTGGGGCTCAAAAGATTGCGGTTATTAAGGTAGTGAAAGAACTTATGGGTCTTGGTTTGAAAGAAGCTAAAGATATGGTGGACGGTGCACCAATTATGATGAAGGAAGGGATGAAAAAAGAGGAAGCCGAGACCTTGAAAAAGAGAATCGAGGAAGCTGGTGGAAAGGTAACTTTAAAATAATTCAAATTAAAAAGGCTCCGGAAATTCCGGAGCCTTTTTAATTATTTGTCAACTCTATTATATATTTTTTAAAGTAGTAGTATTCAGCTTATGGAAACATTATCTAAATTATTTAGTGGGGAAGGGCGAGTAAAAGTGATGCGTCAATTTCTTTTTAATCCTGAGATGCTTTTTTCTTTGGAACAAATTATTGACAAGGCCAAAATTTCTGAGAAAGAAGCTGTATTAGAAATAGATGTTTTGTCCAAAGCGGGGATGATCAAAAGCCGAAAATTAATTAAAATTTTGCAAATAAAAAAGCGCGGTAAAGTTTCCGAAGTAAAAAGAAAAGTTACTTGTTGGTGTCTTAATCCTGATTTTGAATATTTGTCACCATTGCAAAATCTTTTAATTAATACTCGACCATTAAGAAAAGAGGAAATTTTAAAAAGATTATCTCATGTTGGTAAGTTGAAGATGGTGATTGTGGCTGGTGTTTTTATTCAGAATCCGGATAGCCGAGTGGATATGTTAATTGTGGGAGATAGTTTGAAACGAGGGTCAATTGACCGGATAATCAAGACAATGGAAGCGGAAATCGGCAAAGAGCTAGCTTTTGCTTCGTTTGAGACGGCTGATTTTCAATACCGTTTAGGTATGTATGACAAACTAATTCGGGATATTTTGGATTATCCACATCAAAAGCTTTTAGACCGGTTGAATCTTAAGGTTGGATAATGTTATAATAGAGAACATAGAAGGAAAGGTCGAATTAAATTTCCTTAATCGCGTTGTTATTAGTTTATCATTTAAAATTTAAAAAATAATTTAATATGTCAAATCTTTATACATGGGGAGATGTTTTGCGAGCATCATTCCAAGATATCTGGCTTGGTGTGGCAAACTTTATTCCTAGTTTTTTGGCTGCGGTTGTTTTGTTTTTAGTTGGTTGGTTAATAGCGGTCATTTTGGGCCGATTGGTGGCTCAAGTGGTCAAGGCTATTAAATTAGATACTGCTTTGCGAAGTGCGGGCTTTGATAAAGTGGTGGAACGAGGTGGTTTTGCTTTAGATTCCGGCCATTTTGTTGGGGCTTTGGTCAAGTGGTTCTTCATTGTTGTTACTTTGGTGGCTTCTTTGGACATTCTTGGTCTGAAGAGTGTTACCGGATATTTAAGCACTGTTGTTTTGAATTATTTGCCTAATGTTATCATCGCTGCTCTTATTCTTTTGGTATCAGTGGTGATTGCTGAAGCGGTAAGAAAGCTTGTTTCTAGTTCAGCTCGGGCCGCTAATATTTCTTCCGCTCATGTTTTGGGAGAAATTTGTAAGTGGGCTATCTGGATCTTTGCTTTTATGGCCGCTTTGTCTCAATTGGAAATTCTAAATAGCTTTATCCAGCCATTGTTCATTGGTATTATTGCCGCTTTGTCTTTGGCACTAGGTCTCTCCTTTGGTTTGGGTGGCAAGGAAGCCGCTGCTCGTTACATTGAAAAGGTAAAGAGTGAAGTTTCTCATCACTAGTTTTTTCTAAAGTTTAGAATTAAAAATAGCTTCAGAAATGAGGCTATTTTTAATACAATTTCAACCCAACCTCTCCCGCCATAGGAATGTCGACCTCCCCTTATCCAAGGGTAGGTAAAAAAAGAAAAGAAAAACTCTCGAGGGTCACATCCTCCCATCAGTTGAGGGGAGGGTGGCTATTCCGATAGCCGGGAGAGGTTGGTATTGGGTGGTTGTATTTTTTTCGAAAAATAGTAATATTACATATAAGGTAGGATTTTATTAATTTAATTAAAATAATTAAGATATGAAGTTTTGGGGAAATTGGTCATATTGGATAAAAGGAGGAATTATTGGTTTTTTAACCCCTATTGTATTTATACCGCTAGGTTTTAGTCCTATTGGTTTTATAACTGGGTTATTGATAGCTCCAGCTTTCTACTTACTCAAACTATCTTTAGTAAATAATATTTTGAAGGACACTATTACTTCAAAAATTGAGGGAGGTTTTGTTTACACTAATTATTCTCTACTTATTCCGTTAGCTGTTATCCTCTCTCCCTTTTTTTGGTGTATCATTGGAATCACAACTGGTGCAATTTATGATAAGATAAAGAACAGAAAAAAAGCATTTTTATAAATAATTTGTATATTAATATAATAATAAAAATATGTTTGGACTTTTTTCTACAATGTTTAGCGGGGCAAAAAATGAGGAGCAGATAGCGTCTTCAGATCAAGATCAGAATGAAACAACTTCAGGGGTAGAAACTGAGAACATAGAAGTTTTAGAACTAGAATGGAGTTTGGAACTGGGGGAGATGACTTGTCCTAAAGTGGCAGGAGAAATTGAGCAATTAAATAAAAATCTTAAAGAGGGAGAAAAAAGATGGCGTTTGCCGACAATTCACGAATTGCAGGTAAAATTTGGCCGAAACTTTTTAGATTATTGGTCAAAGGAAAACTACCCAAGTCTAGAATCTAATGATGATATCACCGTTGAAAAACTCATCTTGATTCGCGAAGTGGCATAATTTCTAACACAACCGCCCCGGCTATCAGAATAGCCACCCCGCCTTAACTAAGGCGGGGATTTGATGGAGGTGCTTCACACAACTTTATTTGCTGTTCAAGCTAGGGAACATAATTGACAGTTAATTAGTTGTAATTTCGACCTTTTAATTTTTGGTAAATTGTCTTGTAATTTGGCGTCGATGAACTTCATTAAGGT
>Ga0208373_1000386_pt1 | contig 79165 bp, 72 predicted proteins | sample RifOxyC2_FD_184036 | JGI IMG/M metagenome (GOLD analysis project Ga0208373, IMG submission 184036) | Soil microbial communities from Rifle, Colorado - Rifle Oxygen_injection C2 (SPAdes) | ecosystem: Environmental > Terrestrial > Deep subsurface > Rock core/Sediment | place: Rifle, Colorado...
TTAGCGAAGAATCTGCTATGATTCGCCTTGATATGTCGGAATTTCAAGATAAGCAAAGTTTCTTCCGTCTAATCGGCTCGCCGGATGGCCACATCCCTGGCGTCTTAACAGAAAGCGTTTCTGCTAAACCCTATTCTCTTATCCTCCTTGATGAATTCGAAAAATCCCACCCTGATATTCTAAATATTTTCCTGCAAGTTTTAGACGACGGACGTTTAACTGACAATTTCAGCCACACCGTAAGTTTTGAAAATACCATCATTATCGCCACCTCTAACGCTAACTCCGATTATATAAAAAAACAGCTAGATGCCGGAAAAAATATGCCAGAAATTTCTGCTGAACTGAAAAAAAGACTTACCACATTTTTTAAACCGGAACTCGTAAATCGTTTTTCCCGTATTATTGCTTTTAAAAACCTCTCGTTGGAAGATATAAAAAAAATAGCCGCCCTTCAATTAAAAAAACTCGCTAATAATCTCTTAGAAAGAAAAAATATATCTTTAAAATTTTCCGATCCTGCTATTGATAAAATCGCCACCCTCGGCTACAATCCTTCTTTCGGAGCAAGACCACTGAAAGAAGTCATTGATCAAAAAATAAAAAATCCGTTAGCTGAAATTATTTTACGGCGGGAAGCAAAAAGCGGTGACATCTTTGATATAGATTTTAAAGAAGATCAATTTTCTTTTATAAAAAAATAAATGACCACCCAAATCTCAGCTGGCATTATTATTTATCGCCAAACTAAAGATGGAATAAAATTTCTTCTTCTTTATCATGGCCATAACTACTGGAACTTTCCTAAAGGAAAAATAGAAAAAGATGAAAATACTATTGAAACCGCCCTTCGCGAAGTTTATGAAGAAACTGGCTTAAAGAAGCATTATCTAGAACTTAAAAAAAATTTTAAAACTTCCGAACGTTACATTTTCAAAGCTAGGGAAGATGAGAGTAAAATTTTTAAAATCGTTACTTTTTATCTTGCTAAAACCTCAAACCCTATAATTAAAGTCTCTAAAGAACACCTTGGCTACGGATGGTTTTCCTTTTCTGAAGCCATAAAAATACTCTTTCGTTATAAAGGCACTGCGGAAATAATAAAAAAAGCTTACTACCTAATAAGAAAAGAAAGTTATCTTACAAAACACACTGAAAAGCAAAAACAGTTCTATCCCCACCCACACCATTTTCTAACTCCTCCCTTAAAAAAAACTTCTCCGGAAAATAACTAAAAAGCTCTCGTTTATTTTTTATTTAATCTTTAAAAACTTAAATTTCTCTACCTCCCTATATTTTACCTCCTCTTTCTAAATCAGCGATATTTAATAACAAAAACTGCCTTTTCAGGCAGTTTTTATTTAAAATCATTCCTAAGCTCTACTTTTACTTTTTTACTTCTTCCACTACTTTTTTAAAAACCTCCGGATGAAACTCCGCTAATTCCGCCAAAACTTTTCTATCTAAACCAATACTTTTATTTTTTAGAAGGTTTATAAATTTACTATAAGAAATTCCTTCCTCCCTTACCGCCGCATTTATCTTTGTTTGCCACAACGCCCTAAAATTCCTTTTTTTCTCTTTTCTCCCGCGAAACTTTCTCGGAAGAGAGTGTAATAAAGCCTCTTTAGCCGCTCTTTCTTTTGATTTTCTTCCCCATCTGAATCCTTTTGTTAGCTTTAAATTCTTTGCCCTTTTTTTATTTGCCGTCTTTCCTCTTTTTACTCTTGGCATTTTAAAATTTTAATTATTCACTCAATATTAATTTTTGACTCTTTTTATTAGACTTTTCATTGGATAATCTAATCCTAGAAACTTTCTTCTCTCTTGCTTCGCTCCAGAACTTTTTTTAGAACGAAAATGGCAAACGGACATTTTTCTCCTTAAAACTTTTCCATTCTTCGTTATTCTTATTCTTTTTGAAAACACTTTTCTCATATTTTTTATCTTTTTTTATTATATTTATAAGTTATTTACTGGTCTGCACCTGCGCCACAAAACCTCGGCCTGCAAATTTTATCGGTGCTATGATTTTATGTTCTATTGTTATCGCTTTTAAAAACTCCTCAAGTTTTGATCTTCCCCAATCTTTATTTGCTTTTTCTCGCCCTCGTAAAAATATCATTATTTCCACTTTATGCCCCTCACTCAAAAACTCTTCAACCTTCCTCATCTTTACTTCTAAATCATTTTTTGCCGCCCTTGGAGTAATTCTTATTTTCTTTAACTCGGAAATTTTCTGACTCTTTCTTTGTTTTCTTTCCTCCTTCTCTTTTTGATACCTAAATTTATCAAAACTTATTATTCTTGCCACGGGAGGATTAGCTAAAGGTACTACCTCTACAAGATCAAGCCCCTTTTCCATTGCGAGTTTAAGCGCCGCCTCCAGCGACATTATTCCTAGATTACCGCCATTTTCGCTAATCACTCGAAGCTCTCTTGCTTTTATAAAATGATTTACCTTTATATTCTGAATATTAAAATATTTTTAAAAAATTAATTACGACTAATATTGATATATCTCGCTAAAAATAATAAATAGTGGAGATGATGGGAATTGAACCCATGTCCGAAGTTGAGCCATAAAAGTTTCTACAGATATAGGTAAATTTTATTTTTTACCTTTCGGTAAACGAGTAAAAATTTATAATTTACCAAAAAGTTTTTACCCGCCAAACCTGTTTTTTTCTCCCACTCCCCAAGTTTAAAAGAGTAAGAAAAGCTTATACTTTTACACCGCTTCCACTCCTATAAGCAAAAAGTAGAGCGACGCCTCAGCATAAAAGCTAAGGTTACAACCAACTTAAGCGTAAGCTAAAGCCGGTTGTCTGTTGAATAAGTTGGCACTTATTTTTTTGACGTTTTTAAGGTCTCGTCAAACCTACCTGCCACTTTTATAACAAAGAAACTCCGTCGAGCCCTTTCACCCCCATATTATCTAATCCTCTAATTTTTTAAGTCTTACTTCTATTTTCCTTTTTTCGTCTCTTTCTCTTATTTTTTCCCTTTTATCAAACTTCTTCTTTCTCTTAGCTAATCCCAGTAAAACCTTCACTAACCCAGCCCTATCATAAACCGACAAAGGCACTAAAGTCAAGCCTCTTTCTTTTACTTTTAAAGAAAGTTCCGCCATCTCGCTTCTATGCAAAAGTAATCTTCTACTTCTCTTAGAATCATACTCTTCTGTTAAATTTAAAGGTTGATATGGCGCTATATCACACCCAATTAAATACATTTCTCCACCTCTAAAAACAGCGTAAGTACCTGTTAAACTCATTTTTCCACTCTTCACCGCCTTTACTTCCCCTCCTTTCAACTCTATCCCTGCCTCTATCTTTTCCAGTATCTCATAATCAAATCTTGCCTTTTTATTTTCTGCTAACGTCATATCTAAAATATAATTTAATTATCTCATTTTCACAAACAAAAAGCGGCCTTCTCTAAGCCGTTAATATTTTACAAACCTTATTTAACTAGATAAAAAAGGAAGAAAAGCGTCTTTTACTAACCTTTTTATCCTTTCTAATCTCCTTCAACTCCAAATGTTAAATAAATCACTACCGCTAAAAAGAAAAAATATGAAGCCAGTAAAAGAATTTCCCAAAAAAATAAAACTACCAAAGCAGAAAAGATAAAACAAATTCCGGAAAAACTGCTACACGTAGATACAGCTCCCTCTCCAAACAATTAATTTCTCCATTCATCTAAGCTGAAAAAAACCGAAAGTAAAAAAATAATCGCTAATCCAAAAAACAAAATCCGCCAGAACATCTTCTTCACATTATCTTTTATCTTTTCTTCTCCTTTAAAAATCAAGTTTCTTTCTCTTTTATACTCCTTTTCCTAACCTCCATCAACCATTATAAAACCTTAACAAAACCGTTTTATTATAATAGAATGAAGCCACTATGGCAGAAAATAAAAAAGATAAGAACCCACCCAAATTACCAAGCAAAGCAGGTCTTTCTAAATTAGAAAAAGAAACTCTTTCTTTTTGGAATGAAAAAAAGATTTTTTTAAAATCCTTAAAACAAACCGCTAAAAATAAAAAGTTTATCTTTTATGAAGGACCCCCTTCCGCCAATGGCCGCCCTGGCCTTCATCACGTCCTCGCCCGTTCTTTTAAAGACATTATCTGCCGCTATAAAACTATGCAAGGTTTTAATGTCCCCCGCCAAGCCGGCTGGGACACACACGGCCTTCCCGTAGAAATACAAGTAGAAAAATCTCTCGGTCTAAAATCCAAAAAAGATATTGAAAATCTTGTCCCCGGCAATAAAAGAGAAAGTATTAAATTATTCAATCAAAAATGTCGCGAATCAGTCTGGCAATATCGCGACCTCTGGGAAAATCTTACTAATCGCATGGGTTACTGGCTTGAAATGGAAAATCCTTATATTACTTACGATTCAAAATATATTGAATCCCTTTGGTGGATTTTCAAAAAAATTTCCGATAAAGGTCTTCTCTACCAAGGACATAAAGTTATTCCCTGGTGCCCCCGTTGCGGCACCGGCCTCTCCTCTCACGAAATTGCCCAAGGCTATAAAACCGTTACAGAAAACTCCATCTATATCAAATTTAAACTCCTCCCTAAACAAAAAATTGATAAATTCTTCACGGATGAAAAAACTTATATTCTTTCTTGGACTACCACTCCTTGGACTCTTCCTGGAAATGTCGCTCTCGCCGTCGGAGAAAAAATAAAATATATCGCGGTAAGAACTCCAAAAAAAGAGCTTCTTATTTTAGCTAAAAACCTCTGGAATAAAAATCTTTTTGAAGGAAAGATTGAAAAAGAATTTTCCGGTAAAGAATTACTCGGCTTAAAATATAAACCGTTTTTTAATATAAAAGAGCTTATCTCCTCTTCTTCTTATCAAATCTACCCCGCTGATTTTGTTACCACCGAAGACGGCACTGGCATCGTCCACACCGCCGTTATGTATGGCGAGGATGATTACCAGCTTGGAACTAAATTTAATCTTCCCGCAATTCACACTGTCAGCGAAGACGGAAAATTTAAATCAATCGTTCCTGAATTTTCTGGCCTCCCCGTAAAAAACACTGACACCGAAAATAAAATAATCTCTCATCTTGAAAAAAACAACTTTCTTTTAAAAACCGCTCCCTACAAACATGAATATCCTTTTTGCTGGCGGTGCGACAGTCCCATTCTCTACTACGCCCGCTCTTCCTGGTTTATAAAAATGAGCAGCTTAAGAAAAGAGCTCCAAAAAAACAATGAAAAAATAAACTGGGTCCCCGCCCATATTAAAGAAGGCCGTTTTGGTGAATGGTTGAAAGAAACAAAAGACTGGGCTATTTCTCGCGAACGTTACTGGGCAACTCCCCTTCCAATCTGGCAATGCCAAAAAGGCCACCTTAGCATTATTAGCAGTTTAAAAGAACTTGATGAAAAATCTTTCTCTTCTGGAAATGAATTTATTATTATGCGCCACGGGGAAGCAGAGTCCAACGTAAAAAAAATATTAAGCTCTTCGCCGGAAAACAATCATCATCTTACCGAAAAAGGAAAAAAAGAAGTTGCCCTGTCTGCAAAAAAACTCAAAAAAGAAAAAATAGATATTATTATCTCTTCCGATATTCTCCGCGCTAAAGAAACTGCCGTTATTATAAAAAAAGAATTGGAAATAAACGAAGTTATTTTTGACTCCCGCCTCCGCGAAACAAATTTTGGCGATTGGAACGGTCAAAATATTAGTGTTTACAAAAAAATATCAAAAAACAAATTAGATTTTTTTCTAAAGTCAGCTCCTAACGGAGAAACCCTAAAACAAGTAAAAACAAGAGTTTTTTTAGCCTTAAAAGACATAAATAGCCGCTATAAAAATAAAAAAATTCTTATTGTCAGTCATGGCGATCCCCTTTCTGTTTTAGCCGGCGCCGCTCTCGGCTTGCCTAATAAAGAAATTTTGGAAGAAAAAAAATACCTCCTAAAAAAATCTGAATTTAAAAAGATATCCTTCAAAAACTTTCCTTTTAGCGATGAGGGGGATTTAGATATTCACCGCCCTTTTATAGATGAAATCTTTTTAAAATGCGCCGAATGCGGCGAAAAAATGGAAAGAGTAAAAGAGCTTGCCGATGTCTGGTTTGACTCCGGCGCTATGCCTTTCGCCGCTATTAACTACCCCTTTAAAAACTGTCCTCTTATAGAAAAAAACAAATTTTTCCCTGCCGATTATATTTCTGAAGGTATAGATCAAACTCGCGGTTGGTTTTATACTCTCCTTGCTATCTCTACTATTATTAAAAACTCCACCCCTTTTAAAAACGTTGTTTGTCTTGGATTGATTCACGATAAAAACGGGCAGAAAATGTCTAAATCGCGCGGTAATATTGTAGACCCGTGGGAAATGATGGATAAATACGGAGCCGATTCCTTACGCTGGTACCTTTATACCTTAAACGATCCCGGCGATGCCAAAAATTTTAACGAAGAAGACTTAAAAAAAATATCCCAAAATGTTTTTGGTATTCTTAAAAACTGCCTCATTTATTGGCTTACCTATGGAACTAAAAATATAAAATTATTTATTCGTCCATCCCATCCTTTAGATCTCTGGCTCTCTTCCCGCCAAAATCAAACTATCTCTGAAGTCACTTCCTTTCTTGAAAAATATGATATTATTCGCGCCGCTAAATCTATTGAAAGTTTTATTAATGATCTTTCCCGTTGGTATATCCGCCGTTCTCGCGGGAGGTTCCAAAATCCAAAAAATAAATCCGACATCTCCTCCGCCTCAAAAACTCTTTTTGAAGCCCTTCTTGCTTTAAGTAAACTTATCGCCCCCTTTTCTCCTTTCTTTTCTGAATTTCTTTATCAATCACTTTTAAAAAACTCAAAAAATAAATTTAAAGAATCCGTCCATTTGGAAAACTGGCTCAAAACCGCTGGTAAAGTAAATAATAAGAAACTTCTAGAAGATATGGAAATTATCCGCCGTCTTTCAAGTCTTGCTCTCGCCGAAAGAGAAACTGCTGGTATTAAAATCCGCCAACCGTTAAAAGAACTAAAAATAGAAAAAATAAATATTTCTCCCGCTCTCTTAGAAATATTAAAAGATGAGGTAAATGTTAAATCTATAACTTTTACCTCAAAACTTCCCAAAGAAAAAGAAGTTGAACTTGATATTGATATAACTCCTGAATTAAAAAAAGAGGGCGCTATTAGAGAATTAATTAGAGCCATTCAATCCTTGCGAGGTAAATCTAATTTAAAACCCGGCCAGACAGTTAATCTCTATCTTGAAAATTACTCTCCTGAGATAAAAAATATTTTTGAAGAAAACTGGCCGGAAATTAGTCGCGCTTGCTCCCTTAAAAAACTTCTTTTCAACTCAACCTCCTCTTCTCTCACTAAAGAGCAAATTTCCATTCCTAATCTTGGAGATCTAATTTTCTCCTTAAAATAAAATCCGCTGGGAATAAAATCCCCAGCGGAACAAACTTTACTAATTAACTTTCTTAACTTCCTCCGCCTCCCTCCTTTATTTCTCCCCACGGAATAGTTAGGTTAATTTCTTTTTTCATATTATAGGAAAAAAGAATAACCGGCATTCCCAAATTAAAAACCTTTATTTTATACTCTTCATTTGGTATAACGCCGCTAACCTGAATTTCTCCCGAAGCCGACTTTATTTCCCCACTGCTAACATTTTTATATCCTAAATGTCTCAAAAGCCATTTTCCTTCATTTACAGAAGAAACATCAGCGTAAAAAGAATTTTCCTCTACAATTGTATTCTCTAATATTTCCCCCCCCCTCCATATATTCTTGTACGCCTGATAATCTACAAGAAAGTCAGTCAAGAAAATAGAAACAAGAAAAATAGGAAAAATGAAAGAAAAACACACTCCATCACTTTTTTTATAATTCACATTTTCTTCTCCCCTCCTTTCTTTTATATCAAAAAGAAAAGCACAACAAGCAACAATAGACTGAAAAATAAAGAAAAGAAAAGAAAAAAGAATTTTCCAGTTTTGGTCTGAACAATCTTTGAACTGCATAGTCGTATCCCAAAAACCACTCGCAAAATTAAAAACAACAAAACAACCCAAACAAGCTAACCAAACTTTCATCATTTCCTTCTCCTATGCTTAGAGCCCATCCGGCTATTATATTATGTAATTCAAAAAACTCCCGAAATTATACTTCTTTTTTTTCATTATGTCAACTTAAAATATGCGCAAAAAACCTGCTTTATCCCGCAATTGTGAGATAAGGTAGGTTTTTAAATTTTTAATCTCAACTTATTTTTATATTTCAATCACCACCGGCAATACCATCGGTCTTCTTTTTGTTTTATTAAACAAAAACTGCCCAATCTGGTCTCTTATCAACCCTTTAAAATAATCAATATCAACCTCTTGGTCTAGTGGTAATCTTCCAAAAATCCCTCTTATCCTTCTTCTTATCTCGTCTAAAATCTCCTTATTTTCTTTAAGATAAATAAACCCGCGTGAAATTATATCGGGATTTTTTAAAATCTTCCCGCTTTGCTTATCCATTGTAGCTATAATTACAACCATTCCTTCTTGCGCCAGCACTCTTCTATCACGAAGAACCACCTCTCCTACGTCTCCCACTCCGAGCCCGTCCACCATCACGTAATATGCCGGCACTGTTTCCTTTATAACCTCCACCTTTAATTTAGATATTTCCGCCACTTGTCCGTTATCCATTAAAACACAATTTTCTCTTTTTACTCCTGCTTCTACCGCGTTATTTACATTAGTATACCGCATAAAATAATACCCATGTATTGGAAAAAAGAACTTTGGTTTTATTGCTCTTAACACCGCCTTTATATCTTCCTGCGGTCCATGGCCGCTCGCGTGTAAATCCATAAAAGCCGAACGGTGTATAATTGCTCCTTGTCTTGCTAAATTATCCATTAAAGTTTGCACACTTCTCTCATTTCCCGGAATAATTGACGATGAAAATATTACTGTGTCTCCCGGTTTTATTCTAATATGCTTGTGCTCCCCTAATATTATTTTCATCAAACTCGCGTTTGTTTCTCCTTGCGCTCCAGTTGAAACTATTAAAATCTTTTCGTCTTTATATTTACGCACATCTTCAAGAGGCACTATCAGCCCTTGCGTCATTTTTATATATCCAAGATTTTGCGCTATCTTCACATTCTCCTGCATAGACCTTCCGGAAATTACTACTTTTCTCCCACACCTTTCCGCTATCTGCATTACCGTACGAATTCGGTCTAGTAAAGAAGCAAATGTTCCGACAATTATCCTTCCCGGCGCTTTTCTAAATACTTCTTCAATATTCTGTTCTACGGTTTCTTCCGAAACTCCTTTACCGGGTTTTTCCGCCGCCGTGCTATCTAAAAAAATAGCCTGCACTCCTTTTACGCTTATCTTTTCAAACATCGCCATCCCTTGCGCATTTCCCTCTTTGTCATACTCCATTCTAAAATCTCCTAAATTACACATATTCCCCGCTGGAGTTTTTAAAAGAACAATTATTGAATCCGGTATGGTGTGCATCCCGCCAAAAAACTCCGCCGAAAAATTATCGGAAATTCTCACCGTATCCCCCGCCTTCACTTCCTCAAAAATAAGTTTTGGCGCATTTGGAAATTCTTCCTGTCTTCTTTTTATAATTTCTCTTGAAAGCGCTGTGGTATAAATTGGCGGATTGCCGATTTTTTCCATTATGTAAGGAATGGCTCCAATATGGTCTAAGTGCGCGTGGGTAATTATTAAAGCTTTTACTTTATCTCTATTTTCCTCAAGATAAGTTACATTTGGAATAATAAAATCTATTCCCGGTGTTTCCTCTTCCGGAAACTGCAATCCCGCATCAATTATCACTATCTCGTTATTATACTCAAAAAACATCATATTCCGCCCTATCTCCTCAAGCCCTCCAAGCGGCACAAAACGAAGCGTGTTTTCTTTTTGCACGCTTTTTACTCTTCTCAAAAAATAAGGCTTGGCCGCCCGAGACTTTTGATGGATTCTCGCTCTCCCGCCACTCTCATTTACTATTTTTCTTTCCATTATTTTTTAAATTCTACTAAACGCACACCCTTAATAAATAACAAATAAGTAAGCTGAATGCGCTTTTTTTTACTAAAGAGACTTAATCTTGTCTTTATTATATTCTAAAACTTTACCTTTGTCAAAAACTATTTAATTCTTCACCTCCAACTTTTTTCCTATAAACAAACTTTTAGTATCACTCTTATTTACTCCTCCACAAAAACCTCTTTTATCGGTACTAAGCTCGAATTAGTCGGCAAAGTAAAATAAAAAGTCGTTCCCCTATTTAACGTTGATTCCGCCCATATCTGTCCACCATGCTGCCTAATTATATTTCTAGCCATATACAATCCTAAACCAGTTCCCTCCGTCTGAAATTTTAACACGTTTGTCGCTCTAAAAAACTTTTTAAAAAGCTTACCTATCTCATCTGGCGGTATTCCTATTCCTGTATCTGTAACCGTTATTTTTACAAACGGCTCATTTTTTATTTTTTCTAAAGCAATTCTCACCTCCCCATTTTTAACATTATACTTTATAGCATTTTCTACGATATTATTTATTGCTATTGCCATTTTTTGCTTATCTATTTTTAAAACAAAATTTTTCTCTTCTGGCCGGTCAAAATATAAAGCAATGCCATGCTGTTTTGCCGATACTAAATGTTGCGCCAATATCTGCTCCATAAAACTGACAAATTCCACATCCTCCATCTGATAGCCAAATTTTCCCTCTTCAATTTTTGCCACATCCAATAAATCATTCACCGTCTCTAAAAGTTTTACCGCCGCTGTCTTTCCGTTATTTATAATCTCTTTAAACTCTGCCGGCATTTTTTCCTCTCCTGCTAAACTCTCAAAAGTCCACGATATTGCGTTTAATGGAGTTCTAAGTTGATGTGCCGCCACCGTCACAAACTCACTTTTAGAATGCGCCGCCTCAATCTCCCTCGTCCTGTTTCTCACAATTTTCATAAATCCTAAAAGAGTGTTTTTATCATCTAAAATCTTTACCGTCGTCACCCTCAACTCTAAAACCGGATCTGAAAAAGATAAATCCGCTACCTGCGGAAACATTCCCGCTTCCGACCTCGCTATCACCACCGGCGCGAGCGACGGAAACATTACCTGCGCCATTAATTTAAACCGCGCCTCTGAAGCTTTTTGTGGCGTAAAATCTTTTCCTAAAACCTCTTCTGCTTTTATTTTAAAAATTTCTTCTGCCGTTAAATTAAAAACCATTATTTTAAAATTTGGGTCATATGCTATAACCCCATCCTGCAAACTGATTATCATTCCTTCTAACTGTTTCTTTTTCAACTGTATCGTAAAATTTGCCTTTGCTAATCGGTAATTATTTATAAATATCACCGCCGCTATTCCTAAAAAAACTAAAGAAGATATAAACACTAAATACCCGGGAACATAAAAAATCTCCATCAAAATAATCGCTGTCGCTAATCCCAAAAAAATCCAAAACAGCCGCATATCCGGCCTCTTTAAATAAAAGATTATTTTATCCCAAATCTTTTCCGAGCTTCCCATTAACTTAATTATAACCCAACTCTCATTTAATAAAAACCGGCGCGTGACTTTCTCACACGCCGGACAATACTAATTTACTTTTTTAACTTGCGTAACCAACCGAAAGGCAGTCGGCATCGCAGACGTTATTAAGCCAACAGAAGAGCCAGTCCCACTTGCTATTGTCATTCCGGTAGAAATAGAGCACAGCGCGGCAACCATTCGAACAGCGAAGAACAAGACCGGAGAAATCCAAATAAGTGATTTTGCGTTCCCAGTAAAGCCGCTCAAGAACGCTGTTTTCCTTATTGACCTGGTAGTCTTCCCACAGACCGATAAAAACATTCCCGCCAAAACGAATAAAATTCTGTTTTTCTTTCAGGCGTCGAAGTTTTTCTTCACCCGTGATTGAACTCTCGCCTTTTTGCAGACAAGTTTCAAAAATAATTTTTGCCAGTTCAATCTCGGTCAGAGCCAGCGAGCGCTGGTCAATATCCTCCTCGCCCGAAAACCCATCGCTATCAATTAGACCTTTCCAAACCGTACAGCCCTCGTCAATGAATTCGGCGGGGTTGAAAGGTTTGGTTGGAACGAACTTTTTGATAGGAATAATTTCTGCGATCCCACGCAATACCCGTAAAATTTTCCCTAAATCTCCTTGGCGAAGTTTTGTCACATCGTCGGGAGAAAATCCCGCCTTGGCCAAAGCATCCGCCAACTGATTCATACTGCCAATTGAATAGTCAGAAGACATTGTCTTCTTCCTTTCTGGACCTGTTCCGCAGAACTCGTCCTGTGCTGTTAGATTTGGCAAAATTTATTTGCCACAGCAGAAAAAAACTTTAAAATCAGTTACTTTCTGCTATGGCAAATTGTGAAATTAAAGTATCAAAAAACTTCCTATACTATATAACTATTTCTTTATAAGTCAATACTATATTCTAAACTCCTGTAAAAAACACTTATAGAATCCAATCCTTTTTCTCCGCCTGTCATTCCGGTAAAAACCGGAATCCAGTTATAATTCCTATTATATCCTGAGTTCTTAACGAAGGACTACCTACTGCTTTTTAACTTTATTTACTCCCCGCCTACCACCTGCCTGCTGGCAGGCAAGGAGTGAACTTTTAACTGTTTTTTATCTCTACCTCTCTTCCCTCCTTTAAATGCTTAAACTTTATTTTAACCGCTCCCGTCGTTCTCGCTTCTCTCACTCTCTCCGGCCACTCCACCAAAACAACATTTTCCGGATTTTCTAAAATCTCTCTCCATCCAAGAATTTCCAAATCTCCATCTTTTAAACGATAAGCATCCGCGTGATACGCCTTTAAAAAGCCCGTCTTTTTTAGTAAACTATACTTTTTTATTAAAACAAAAGTTGGACTGGTTATTTTTCTTTTTACTCCCAGAGCTTTTAAAAACCCTCTTGCAAAAGTTGTCTTTCCCGCTCCCAATTCCCCCTCTAAAGTTATCATTAAAGCCCCCTTTCTCTTTTCTTCTTTTTTTACTAAAATTTTCGCCGCCTCTTCCGCCACCATCATCATCTCTTCTTCGTTTTTTATTATTATTTTTTTTCCAAAAATCATTTTATAAATTTTTATTACTCCTCCGCTTTAATAAATTTACTTAAAATCAATGCCGCCACAAATGCCATTATTACTGAAACAGCGACTCCGGCTAAAACAGCGTCTATAACAACCGGCCTAACTAAATATTTTTCTTCTCCTTGAGCTGTAGAAAAATTATCTTTTAAAATCTCTTCTGTAAATTCATTTGCCTTCCCCTCTGTCACTTTTTCCGTCCAAAAAAATTTTTCTCCTTTTCTGGCAAAACTTTTTCCCTCTTCCGCTACCCCAAAAAACTCCTTTTTATCAATAAGTTTTCCTTCTTTACTATAAAGAAAAACCGACTCCCCGTTATTATTTAAACTAATCTTTGTTTCCTCTTGTTTTAAAGATAAAAAATTATCTCCCTGTATTTCTTTGTTTTTAAGAACAAACTTCTTCCCGCTCTTGTCTTCTATTCTCCATCCTAAAAGATTTACTTTATCTTTTCCGTTATTATAAATCTCTATAAATTCCCCCTCGCTGTCTTTTCCTTTTGGATTCGGAAATATCTCGTTTATCACTACCACCATAAAAAAATAATATCCCCTATACTCTTAAAATAAAAGCCCAGCCATAGTTTTATATAAAACCAGAGCTGGACTATCTTATAATTAACTTCTCCCCACTTCAAAAACTAATAAAGAAATGAATAAAAACTTACTCAAACCAGCGCCACGAACGTCTTATTTTAATTGATTTATAAATAAACTGTTTGAAGCTTTAAATTTTCATCTATAAAATAACTAGTCAGAAAACTCTGATTTTTTAATCAGAGGAAACGGGAACCGGTTATTTTGTCTGAAAATTTAAGTAAAAAGAGTATTATTTACTCAATTAAAATATTAGAGAGTGGTACTGGTTTGGAGTTAACTCACATTAAAACCCTGCTTCTTCCAACAACTTTTGTTCCCTTGTCTTTATTCCTAAATGTTTGTATGCCGCCTCCGTTATCACTCTCCCCGCCGGCGTCCTATGTAAAAACCCGACACTCATTAAGTATGGCTCATAAACTTCTTCTATCACACCTCTTTCCTCGTTTAAAGCCGCCGCCAACGTCTCAATTCCCACCGGCCCTCCATTAAATTTTTCTATCACCACCTGAATCAACTTCCGGTCATGTGGTTCAAGTCCCAAAAAATCAACTTCTAAAAGTTCCAATGCTTTTTTTGCTATTTCTTCTGTCACTATACCGTCTCCTCTAACTTCCGCGTAATCTCTCGCTCTCTTTAAAAGACGATTAGCTATTCTCGGTGTCGCTCTGGAAGCTTCCGCTAAAATTCTTATTGCTTCCCTTTCTATTTTTACCGTTAAAAGACCGGCTGAACGAATTATTATTTTTTCTATATCCTGTTGATTATAATAATCAAGCTTAAAAGAAGCGCCAAACCTTGATCGTAGTGGCGCTGAAAGTAAATCTGCTCTCGTTGTCGCCGCCACTAAAGTAAACGGCGGTAAATCTAAAGAAATTGTCCTTGCTCCCGTCCCCTTCCCAACAATTAAATGTAGTTTTTGGCTTTCCATCGCCGGATATAAAAACTCCTCCACTAAATGGTTTAAGCGATGCGCCTCGTCTATAAATAAAACTTCTCTTGGCTCAAGATTTGATAAAACCGCCGCCAAGTCTCCTACTTTTTTTAACGCCGGACCAGAAGTAATCTTTAATCCAGATTTCATTTCACGCGCTACGAGCATTGCCAGCGTCGTTTTTCCCAAACCCGCCTGACCCGAAAAAAGCATATGATCCGCCGTTTCCTCCCTTCTTTTTGCCGCCTCAATTATTATCTTTAAATTTTCTTTTACCTTTTCCTGCCCTATATAATCGTTAAAATTATCCGGCCTTAAAGCCTGGTCAAAATATCCCTCATCTTTTTTTTCCATCGGCGCCTCTTCCGCTTTCTGGTTTTCTTCTTGCTTCTGGTTATTTTTACCTTTCATACTGCCTATGATACAATAAACCCTCCTTCACGCCAAGGAAAATCCTCTCTTATTTTTATCTTGACTCTGCAATCTCTATATGCTATAATGCCGTAGTTTTAAAAAGCTTAGATCTGTGGGCAGGAATACCTTTATGCTAAGGAAGAGTTGGCCTCGGCGAACTCTCACCTCAAGGGAATTCTAAACTTCTTTTTTTTTAAAAAAGAAGAAACACACCAAGTTCCTTTTTAAGGAGCTAGCCCACAGATCTAAGCTTTTTACGTTTCCTCGCCTATGAAACTCTTCTATAGCCCGCCTACCGGCAAGTAGCCTCACAAAGGAAAGTAAAAAAACCTGTTTTTTATATTTGTAAAACTCCGGTCGCTCTTTCTATTTCCTCTAAACTGGTTATCCCTTTTAAAACCTTTAACACTCCATCTTCCTGCATCGTTATCATTCCTTGTTCTCTCGCCATCTGTTTTATATCTAAAATGGAATTTTTTCCTTCTATCATTCTTTGCACCTTGTCATCAATCACAAACAGTTCAAAAATTCCCAATCTCCCTTTATATCCCGTTCCGTTACATTTCTCACAATCTTTAGTTTTTTCTGACGACTCAAAAATCTTCATTTCCGCATATTTTTCTCTCTCTATTTTTTCCGGCAAACTTGCCACCACTTTCTTTATTTTTTTTTCAAGCTCATGATTGACTTGCGCCTCTTTCTTGCAAAATTGGCAAAGCTTGCGCACCAACCTTTGCGCTATTACTAAATTCAAAGCCGATCCAATTACGCCAGTTTTTACCTTTAAATCCAAAAGTCTCGGCACCGCTCCCGCCGCATCATTTGTGTGTAAAGTTGAAAAAACTAAATGACCGGTCAGCGAAGCGTTTATTGCAATCGCGGCCGTATCTTCATCACGAATTTCGCCGACTAACACCACATCCGGATCCTGCCTTAATATAGAACGCAGTCCGCCAGCAAAAGTATAATTTGCCTCCGGATTAACTTGCGTCTGCTCCAACCCTTCTAAATGATATTCTATCGGATCTTCTATAGTTATAATTTTTATTTCCGTAGATACCACCTCTCTTAAAAAAGCGTAAAGCGTAGTAGTCTTTCCGGAACCAGTCGGTCCCGTATTTAAAATCATTCCATTTGGCTTGCTAAGTTGTCCTTTTATTATCTTTAAATCATTTTCTGAAAAACCTAAATCACTAAGCTTTAAACTAATAGCCGCCGGATCTAAAATTCTCATCACCATCACTTCTCCAAACTCCGCTGGTGCTATTGCTACTCTCGCCTCTACTTCTTCACCTCCTAAATTTATAGTAAATCTTCCATCTTGCGTCTCATCAGTTATGTTTAATTTCAATCCGGAAAAAAGTTTTATTCTTGAAGCTACCTGATTATAAAATTCCTTTTCTATAAGAGCTTCTCCCCTTCCTCCTATTACTTCATTCAAAACTCCGTCTAATCGTAATCTTATTCCCACTCCTTCCCTTACCGGCTCAAAATGTATATCCGAGGCTTTAAGTGCCAGCGCTCCTGCCGCTATTATGGATAAAAACTCTGAAACTTCCGTATGATTAAAATCAATATTTTTAATTCTTTCTCTTAAATATTTTATTGTCGATACGTTTTTTTTAAACTCCTCAATCTTCTCTTTAGAAACAAAAAATCTCCTTGTTATTTCTCCTCCCTCTCGCGCTACATAAACGTAATAACTCCAAGCATGCTTTAGCCCGGATAAAGAAACAATAAAAAAATCTAAGTCGTAACCCATTTTTCTTAACTCTAAAAACTCCTCTTCTAACCCCTCTGTTTTTAAATCAAAAACCGCCACCACCAAATCTTTATTGACTAGGTTAATGGCGGCTATCTTCATTTTTTTTGCCTTTTCTTCCGATATTATTTGCAACGCATCTATCTCTACCGGCGCTGTTATTAAATTAAGATAAGGTTTTCCATCACGAGCCGCCCTTCTCTGCGCGTCTCTTTCTTCGGCGCCTTGGTTAAAACGCGTTAGTTTTTGGGCAATTATTGTTGCCTTATCTTGAAACATAAAAATTTTTTATTTTTTCAACTTTAACCCCGCTTAATTAATAAAAATATTTTTTTTATTATATTTAACTCACTAATTACTGATATTATATTCTAAAATTCTCTCCTGTCAATTTTTTTATTCACTTTTACCCTTGCCTACCGGCAGGCAGGCCGTGAAATAAAAAATTTTAATTTTTTAATTTTCTTTTAGAAAATTATTTTACTGGGGTTTCCCTATTAATCTGTCATTCCAGTATAAAACCGGAATCCAATTATAATTCCTATTATATCCTGAGTTCTTAACGAAGGACTACCTACTACTTTTTAACTTTATAGACTTTTATATAGGGTTTACAATCCCCTCTTATTTATCTAAACTTTTATTAACTTATTAACTTTTTTATCCCACTTTCTTATGTCTGGCCACTCCCACTCTAAACAAATAAAACACCAAAAAGACATTACTGATAAAAAAAGAAGTACTTTGTTTTCTAAACTCTTAAACGCTGTTTCTATCGCCGCCCGCACCGATCCTAATCCAAACTTTAATCCCCGCCTCCGCACCGCTATAGAAAAAGCTAAAACCGGCAACGTCCCAAATGAAAATATAGAAAAAGCTATAAAAAAAGTTTCCGAACCCGGAACGTCCTTGGAAGAACTACTCCTTGAAGCTTATGGCCCAGAAGGCTCGGCTATTCTTATTATCGCTGTCACCAACAGTAGAAACCGCACCGTCTCCGAAATAAAAAATATCTTTACAAAAGAAGGTTTTAAATGGGCAGAATCCGGCAGTGTCTTATGGGCGTTTGAACAAAATAAAGAAAATTTTTCTTGGCAGGCAAAATTTCCCCAAGAAATAAGTCCCGCCTCCAAAGAAAAAATAAAATCTCTTATTGAAAAACTGGAAGAACGCGATGATATTCAATCATTCGCCTGCAACATAAAAATTTAACTTGCAATATGATTATAATTGGTATAGATCCTGGCACTTCTCGCGCTGGCTATGGTCTTATAAAAAAAGAAAATGGTCGCCTTTCCTTTTTAGCTGGCGGTATTTTGAAATCATCCAGTCAAAATCAAGCGGAAAAACTCCTTGAAATCCAAAACGACTTAAAAAAAATAATCGCAAAATATAAACCGTCTATCGCCGGCATAGAAAAACTTTATTTTATGAAAAACCAGAAAACCGCTCTCGCTGTTGCCGAAGCCCGCGGCGTTATTCTTTTCACCTTTGCCGCCTCAAAAATCTCCATCTTGGAATTTGACCCCACAGAAGTAAAAAGCTCTATCGCCGGTTCAGGCTGTGCTGGTAAAAAAGAAGTTCAAAAAACTGTAGAGCTTATTTTAAAAGAAAAAATAAAAGGCGTTGACGATATTTCCGACGCCCTAGCCATCGCCATCCTCGCCTCCTCCCCTCTGTATAAAATAACTTAAAAACTTTTTTTATTTTCTACAACGCCGTATATCTAAACTTATATATTTAAGCATATCCCGATAAAATATTGTTTATAATATCCTTAATTTACAAGCTCTTTTTAGTTTTTCGGCTTGTTTTAGGAAAAACCTTATATGATAGTTGACAGTAATAAAATAATATGCTATATTGAAAAATAGATAGAATTCTACATTTCAAAAAGGAGAATAATCATGATTTACGATAGTACCCTTGAAGAAACAATGAAAGACGCAAACAGAAGCCTGAGTAAAACACCAGAAAATGTGGATCAAAAATTTTTTCTAAAAGGAATTGGGCTTGCTATAGTTGCACTTGCTCTAGCCGTGCACGAGTTAGCGCAGGCAACAAAAAGTAAATCTGATTCTAATAATAATGTTTCTTAAAATTGTTTTACAATTAAAAAAACATTTGTGCCGTTAGCTTATCTAGCGGCCTTTTTTTAAAAAAACCAAAAAAGCTCAAATCAATAAACGGAAATTATAAACAATATTTTATCTGGTACAGCAAGATATACAATAACGATATTAGACATATAGTAAACATTCGGAGTTATTTTGCCTAACTATCAGCTATTTATAAACAATCACGCTATCCTCCGCCTCTCCTAAATCTGTATAAGCTTTAACTTTTACTAGATTTTGTAAATCAAAATTATTTTCCCCAACACTCATGCTAAAATTAAAATCTTTTCCAAAATCACCATTTTTAGTTTCTACCACTTTCTGATTTATATAAGCCTCAATTTTTTTTACCGGTAAAGTTGAAGCTATCTTTGCTGTTATTTTTTGTGTTCCTTTTATAAAACTTCCTCCACTCGGAGTTTCTATCTTTACTGAAAATATCTTTTCATTAGTCGTGCTGTAATTATATTCCTTGCTTTTATTATAAGACTCAAAATTCGGCAAATTGTTTTTTGCCCATACTAACACAGCTGTTTCCCAATTATAAAACTGCGGGTCGTTCTCTGGGTTTTGCGGCACCAACCCCCTCGGATTATCTTTATCAACAAAATAAAGAATATTATGTATTTGATTTGCAAACAGATAATCGCCTTTTAAAATTGGCTTTTCTGCCACTGAAGATTCCGGCTTTGTAAAAGTCTCCGGCGGATAATTCTTTATCGCCTCCTTAAAAAAACTATTCCAAATAGGCAAAGCGGCTAAAATACTGCTACCGTTTCTTTCCATTGGCTCTCTCCTATTATTTCCCGCCCACACTCCTACTGCCAAATTTGGCGTATATCCCATCGTCCAAGCATCAATATAATTATTTGTCGTTCCGGTTTTTAAAGCCACCTGATAATCAGGGATAACTGTTAAAGACAAACTGGCGTGAAAAAGCCCTGATCTCGCCTTTGTATCCAAAAGCACATCATTAAGTATCTTCACATACTGCGGCTCCGCCGCCTGGCTTGTCTCGTCTCTATATTCTTCTAAAGCACTACCCTTGCCGTCTTCCACTCTCAAAATAAAAGATTGTTTATGAAGAGTTCCGTCTTGCGCAAAAGCCGAGTAAGCATTTACAAGCTCTGTTAGTTTTACCTCTCCTCCGCCTAAAACTAAAGATAATCCAAATCTACTCTTATCTTCTAAGGTGGTTAACCCAAATTTTTTTGCCAGCTCTAAAGTATTATCCAACCCCGCCAGATAAAGCGTCTTTACAGATGGCACATTTACAGACTGAGCTAGCGAATTTCTTAAACTTATTGGCCCTTTAAAATCATTATCAAAATTTTCCGGATGGTAACATTTTTTATTATCATTATTAAAATCAACCAAAGCTGGGCATTCCTCCGGCTTTCCCGTGGTAAACTCCGTTGGCACATCAAAAACAACCGTCTCCGGCGTGTATCCCTTTATAAAAGCCTCTAGGTATGCAAACGGCTTAAAAGCGGACCCTGGCTGTCTTAAGCCCTGTGCCGCCACGTTAAAATTTCCTTCATTTTCAACATCAAAATAATCCGCTGAACCGACTAAAGCCACAATCTGCCCCGTCTCCGGCTCTTCCGCTATAAGTGCCGCATTCCTCCCTTTATAAAGATTAAAATTACTTTCCGCTCCCTCCTTTACTGTCTTTTCCGCTATTTGCTGAAGATTAAAATTTAAAGTAGTGCTCACTTTTAATCCTCCATTCTCTATCATATCTTCACCATACTTTTCTGTTAAATAATCTAAAACCATCATTACAAAATGTGGTGCTTTTATTCCCGCAGACTGTGGCGCAAAAACAACATCTTCTTTTTTCGCCTCTTCCCCATCTTCTTTACTTACAAATCCAGACTTTTTCATCTGGTCTAAAACATAATCCCTTCTCAGAAAAAGCTCATCTTTATGTAATCCGTAAGGCGAATAATAAGTCGGCGACTGCGGCAAAGAAACTAAAATTGCCGTCTCTCCTAAAGTAAGATTTGCCACGTCTTTATTAAAAAATGTTTGCGCCGCCGCCGCTATTCCGTAAGTATTTCCTCCATATGGAATTTGATTTAAATAAAGAGCTAAAATTTCATCTTTACTGTATTTTTTTTCAAGTCTTAAAGCTAAAATAAGTTCCTTCGCTTTTCTTATTATGGACTGCTCCGAAGAAAGAAAAGAGTTTTTAGCTAACTGTTGCGTTATAGTGGAACCGCCAACTCTTTTATTATAAAAAACATCAATAAAAACAGATCTTAATATCGCCTTCCAATCAAAAGCTGGGTGTTGATAAAAATTTTTATCCTCCACCGCTATTGTCGCCTCCCTTACTGTTTTCGGAATTTCCTCAAAAGAAATTACCGTCCTTTTTTCTTCGCCATGTACTTCATAAAGTAAAACTTTTTCATCCCGATCATAAATCTTTGTTGATTGGCTGACTCTCTTATTCCCTATTTGCTCTAAATCCGGAAGATCTACTGAAATATAAGCTATAAAACTAAAAACTAAAGAAACGCTTAAAATTAAAGATAGAAATAAAAAATAAAAAAAACTTTTCATCATTTTTATCCTAATCTAATTATCCCTTTCTGCCAAATTTAAAAATATCCCCGAGATTAAACTCGGGGATATTTTTAAATTTATTTTAAAGCCCTTCTTCTTCGCTATTATCATCACTTTCTTCCTCCTCTTCATCTAAATCTTTTTCTTCTTCCACCTCTCCCTCTTCCTCATCTTCTTGTAATAGAACTTTTAAATCTTCCTCTAATAGAATAGCCATTTTTTGTTTTTTTCAAAAAATCGCGACCTTTTCTCCGGCTTAATAATATAAAAATCTATACCGGAAATAAAAACTTACAACTTAAACTCTAAGGTTTTATCACTAAATACGCTTTTAAAGCAAAATTTACGAAATTTAGCGACAGACTCCAAACCTTGAATTCAAGAAGTATAAGGATATTTTTTTTTCTGTCAACCCCTTCTTTATATCCCTTTAAAAAATTATATTTTATTCCTTTACTGGCATTAAAATATAAAAGTAAGAATTATCTCCTAAAGCCTTTAAAATACTTGGTTTATCATCATTATTAAGGCTAAAAACCACATTTTCCTTATCTAAAGAACGCACACCTAAAAGAAGATAATTCCAATTAAAACTAACTTCTAATTTATCTCCTTTTATTTTTGCCGGCACTATATACTTATTTTCTCCTACTCCTTGAGTTACAGAATTAAACTCTAAAATCTTTCCATTAACAGCTTTAATTTTTATATCATTTACCTTACTTGAAAAAACACTTGTCACTTTTAAAGCGCTTATAAATTCTCCCTTTTCTAAAACCGCCTCTAAAACTGTTTGTTTTGGAATTATTTGCTCATAATCAGGAAAATTACCATCAATTAATCTAGAAATAATCTCTATTTCTTCTGTTTTAAAAAGAACTTGATTTAAATCAAAATAAATTTTTACTCTTCCATCATCTTTTAATATCCTTAAAAACTCAATTACAGTTTTAAGTGGTATTATATATTTAAATCCTTCCTCTATATTAGACTTAAAATCACCTGAATTTATCGTCTTTTCCGCTAATCTAAAACTATCAGTCCCCGCAAGTTTTATTTCTCCTACTTCATAATTAAAAAGAATTCCATTTATTTCTGGTCTTAAATCAGAAAAATGAGTAGCGCTTACAACTTGTGTAAAAGCGCTTTTTAATACACTAGTTTTTATATCTATATAAAAACTTTCCGCTTCTCCTTTTATAGATGGAATTATTGGAAATTCATCCGAAGGTAAAGTATTAATTTCCGCTTCATAATTATCAGTCTTAACTTTTAATTTTTTATCAAAAACCTCCAAATTTATAACTTCATTTGATAAATTATTAACTATAGAGGTTATAATAGATGAAGAAACCGTTATCTCTCCTTCCTCTATTATCTTTCCTTGGCACCAATAAGAAATAGCTACCTCTAAATTTGTTGACGATAACCTAACTTTTCCACCATCCGTTTTTATTAAAATATTTTTTAATACTGGAAGATTTTGGTTTTCCCCGCTTATTTTTGAAACAGCATCTAAAGCCTGTTTTAAGTTATTTTTCATCAAAACAATTTTCATCTCTCTATCTTATTATTAATATATTAATATAAAGAAGTTATAGTTATTAAACAAAACCAATTTTCATCTTTTTTTCCTTTTTTACTGATAAATAAAAGACTTTTTCTATAATAACTTGTTAATAAAATCTTTAATAACTCTTTAATCCTTGTAGATAATATCTTTTATTAAATTAATCTTTTGGTTTAATGTTATATTTTTTATTATTTCCTTATTTATTTTTTCACAGGAATAAATAGCGGTTGTATGGTCTCTCTTCCCCACCTTATTACCAATAAAAGGATAAGACATTTTTAGAACTTCCCTTAACAAATACATTAATATTTGTCTTGGCTCTACAATTTCCTTTTTTCTTGATTTTCCTACTAAATCAATCACGGATACCTCAAAAAAATCAGCCACCGCTTTTACTATCTTATTTGGGCTTATATTTTTATTAGCCTGGCTATTTTTACTTATTATTTCATCTAAAACACTATCGGTTATTTCTATCCCCTTCTTCTCTTTTATAAAAATAAGCTTATTTAATATTCCCTCTATTTCTCTTATATTCTTTGTTAATTTTTGCGCTATTATATCTATTACTGTATTTGGTATTGTTTGTCCCATCTCGGAAAGTTTAGTTTTTATTATAGCCACCCTCATCTCATAATCAGGGTAAACTACATCAGCTATCATTCCTCCTTCAAACCTTGATCTTAATCTTTCATGTAAAGTTGGTAAAGCTTGCGGCGGACGGTCCGAAGATATAATTATTTGCTTATTTTCCCCGTATAAAGTGTTAAAAGTATGAAAAAATTCCTCTTCTGTTTTCTCTTTTCCTCCAATAAATTGTATATCATCAACTATTAAAACATCTATATCTCTGTATTTTTTCTTTATGTCGTCCATTCTTCTGTTTTTTATAGCCCAAACCACATCATTTATAAACTTTTCCGAAAAAACATACTTTACTCGCACCTTTCCTTTATAAAATGTATTAATTTCGTTTCCTATTCCTTGTATTAAATGTGTCTTTCCAAGTCCCACTCCCCCATAAATAAAAAGCGGATTATATTTAGAACCTATATCCTTTACGACCGCCTGCGCCGCCGCGTATGCCAACTCATTTGAAGATCCTACGATAAAGTTTTTAAAAGTATATTTTGGGTTTAAATTAGTTACTGGATCTATTTTAAACTCTGGGAAAGGAGTTTGGGAAAAAGTTTCTAAAGGAGATTTTATTTTTTCCCCTGCTGTTGTCCCTTTAAATATATTTCCTTGTACTACAAACTCTATTTTTCTAGCTGAATCGTCTACATTTCTTAAAACCGCCAGGATATTCTTATAATATTTGTTTTCCACCCACTCTTTTGAAAAATTATTTGGTAAAGCTACCACAAAAACTCCCCCTTCCTGTTTATCTAAAAGCTTGCTACTTTTAAGCCATGTATAAAAATTAGCATGAGACACTTGTATCTCCATTTCTGAAAGAACTGAATTCCAAATTTTTTCAAATTCCATATTTTCGGAAAAATAAAATATTTAATTTTTATTGTTACTATTCTACTCTTCTCTGTTTCAAACTTCAAAATACTCAAAATACCGTAAATGTTAATTTCTTGTGGAAAACTCATTTAAAATTTGCCTTTCTTCAACTTTAATGCTACATTTTTTAAAACAAGTCGATTATTACTTTTAAACTGACCGAAAAACTCCACCAACTCATTATTATATGTCTCAAACCTATAATCCTAATAAAAAAAAGCGCCAAAAAACCCACGGATTTTTAAAAAGGAAAAAAACTGCCACTGGTAAGCGCGTTTTAAAGAGGAGGATGCAAAAAGGCAGAAAAAAACTCTCTGTTTAAGCATTTTTTCCTTATCTATGCTTAAAAAAAGGCATAAACTTCCTATTTATCTTTTTTTATCCTTAAAAAGTGCCCTTAAAGTTATAAAAGGCGCTTTTCTTACTGTTAAAATAAAGGAAAACAACCTTTTGATAAGTCGTTTTGGCGTTGTTATTTCCTCTCGGTTTGATAAAAGAGCCGTCCATCGCAACTATTTAAAAAGAAAATTTTTTGATTTTTTTCGTCTAAATCTTAACAAACTAGAAAAAGGATTTGATCTGCTTATTTACCTCTCCCCTTCCGTAAAATCTGATTTTTCTGAAGAAAAAATTTTAGAAGAACTTTCTTCTCTTCTAAAAAAATCAGGTTTTTTAAAAATTAACAATTAAAACTTTCTCTATGTCTAACTTATATAATCAATTTTTCTTTCAGCCTCTTTTTAATGCTCTTATTTTTATTTATAGCTACTTTTCTTTTGAAAGTCTTGGTTTAGCTGTTATCCTCCTCACTATCTTTATCAGAATTCTTCTCTTCCCCTTTTTTCATAAAAGTACAAAAAATCAGATAATTATTCAGAAAATCCAACCCAAAATAAAAGAAATAATGGACAAGCATAAAGATAATAAAGAAGAACAAGTAAAAAAAGTTATGGAGATTTATAAAGAACATCAAGTTAATCCCTTTTCTGGATTTCTCCTTTTATTTATTCAACTTCCTATCCTTATTGCTTTATACCAAGTTTTTTATTATGGCCTTGCTCCCGAATCTTTTCACTATCTCTACTCATTTATTAGAAAGCCTGAAACTATAAACTTTATTTTTCTAGGCTTGATAAATCTAAAAGAAAAAAGTATTCTTATGGTTGTTTTGGCCGCTATTTTACAGTATTTTCAAGGAAAACTCCTTCTTCCAAAAAACAGTCAAAACAACAAAAAAGATCTTAGTTCTGCCGAAATAATGAGCCGGCAAATGGTCTTTTTCGGTCCAATTTTAACTATTCTTGTGCTTTCTAACTTACCGGCAGTCCTCGGTCTTTATTGGTCTGTTAGCTCCGCTTTTTCCATTTTTCAGCAAATCATCATTAATAAATCTTTAAAAAAACTAGATTAAAATGAGTGAAATAAAAACAATTTTTGAAAAAATGTTAAAGCTTATGAGTGTAGGCGAATTTCATGTTGACGTTAATGAAGAAAATCACCGCTTAATCATCTTTTTTGAAAACGAAGATTTTATTATAAAAAAAAACTTACCCTTTCTTGTTAACGACTTAAACCATATCCTTCAACTTATTTCTAAAAAATCGTCCCTTCCTCCCTATTTTATAGATATAAATAATTATCGTTTAGAAAGAGAAAAAATAATCTCCGAGCTTGCTAAAGCCGCCGCTAGAAAAGCTATTATGACAAAATCTGACATTTCTCTTCCGGCAATGAACGCTTACGAAAGAAGAATAATCCACGTGGAACTTTCTATGCGTCCCGATATTAAGACCGAATCCGAAGGTCTGGGACAAACTCGCCGTGTCATCGTTAAACCTATTTTAGATTAATTTTCTCAACGAAAAAACGCCTTGTGGGGCGTTTTTTTATTTGATAATGTTTTGCAATAATTCCTCTATTTCTTTTCTTTTCCACCTTGTCTTATTATCTCATCTACTAAATTATATTTTTTTGCTTCTTCGGCGGTTAAATAAAAATCTCTATCCGTATCCCTTTCAATCTTTGAAATTGGCTGACTGGTATGTTTAGCTAAAATTTCATTCAGTTTTTGTTTTATCTTTAATATCTGCTTAGCTGTTATTTCTATTTCTGTTGCTTGCCCTTCCACCCCCCCCATTATTTGGTGTAGTAATATTTCAGCGTTTGGGAGCGACATTCTTTTTCCCTTTTTCCCCGCCGCAAGTAACACCGCCGCCATAGAAGCCGCCATTCCTACGCATACCGTGGAGACATCAGGCTTTATAAACTGCATTGTGTCATAAATTGCCAGTCCTGCCGTCACTGACCCGCCCGGGCTGTTTATATAAATTTTTATATCTTTTTTAGGATCTTCGTGTTCAAGAAAAATTAGCTGGGCTATTACGGTATTTGCCATAGAATCATTAATCGGACCCCCTAAAAACACTATTCTTTCTTTAAGTAAACGCGAATAAATATCATAGGCTCTTTCCCCATACTGTGATTTTTCTATTACTGTTGGTATTAAATTCATAATTTTATTTTAATTAAAAACTTTTTTAAATTCAAATCTCTTTAAATTTTACCCCGTTAAACTGATTTTTATTTAACTGGGGTTTATTCCTGCTCCTCTAAAAACTTAAAAACCTTCTCATTCTTTATTTTACCGAAAGTATAGTCATATAATTTTTCCGTGTTTATATTTTTTCTCTCTGCTGGGCTTGTTTGCGTTAAAATTTTACTGGCTTCTTCTTTTATTTCTTCTTCTGAAATCTCAATATTTTCTTTTTTATAAACTGCGTCTATAACTAAATGCGCTCTTATTTCTTTTTCAGCTTTTTCTTTCAATCTTTCATCAAGTTTTTCTTCTTTTTCATAATATTTCTTTATATACTCTTCAAAACTTATTTTTCCTCCCTCAAGACTCTTTTTTAAATCACTCTTCATTCCCTCTCTCATCTTTTCCACCATAACTTCCGGTATTTCTATTTTTGCCTTTTTTAATATCTCATCAATTATTTTTGCTCTGTTTTTATCGCCTTCTCTTACTATTTTTTCCGCCCGTAAGCCTTCTTTTATGCTTTTTTTTAAATCTCCCACTGTTTTAAAATCTCCCATACTCTTTACTATTTCATCCGTCAACTCTTTTTCTTTCTCTAACCCCCTTGCTTCAATTAGCCACTCTATCGCTTTTTTTATCTCCTCTTCTTCCACTGTTATTTTTTTTATTTTTTCTTTTACCTCCTCATTTGCTCTCTTGGCAATTATTTTATAATCAGGAAGCTCTACTTCTGGAAATAAAGTCAGTTCCGCTTTAAAACTTAATCCTTCTTTATCTTCCTCAAATTTTACTTTTGGTGAATCTATTAAAATCCATCCATTTTCTTCTCCTACTTTTTTTAAGCTATCCTTTACCGCCTTTTCCGCCGCCTCGTTAAATATTTTTTCTTGGCTAATAAAATCTTTAGCTATTTCTTCCGGTGCCTGTCCTATTCTAAACCCTTTTATCTGCAATTTTTCTTTTTCTTTTATAAAAACCTCCTCTATATATTTTTCAAGCTCCTCTTTTTCTATTTTTACGGATAGAGCAACCAACCCATTTGTTTTTTTTTCAAAACTCGTTTTCATAAGTCTTTTTATTTACTACTTTAAATTAGCGCTTTAATATCTAAAAAATTTAACTTAATTTTTATATGGACTGTCGCCAAATACGCCTGTGGTGAACTTATTAAATCCACTTTCGTTACAAAATTTATAAAATTATCCCGATTCTGCGAAGCAGAATCAAGGATCCTCTATAAAATCAGGACAGTAAAAATAGTATTTGGCGATATGTCTTTATAAGTATCTTGCTATTAAAAGTGCCACTATGCTCATTACCTTAATTAACGGGTTTATAGCTGGCCCAGCAGTGTCTTTATACGGATCCCCTACCATATCTCCTGTTACCGCCGCTTTATGCGCTGGAGACCCCTTTCCTCCAAAATATCCTCCTTCTATATACTTCTTTGCGTTGTCCCAAGCCGCCCCTCCCGAGGTCATGGAAAGAGCCATAAAAAGACCGGAAACTATCGCTCCTATTAAAAATCCTCCCAGAGCTATTGGTCCTAAAAGAAACCCAACCAACATTACTGCAAAGAGCGGTGTAAGTGCTGGTATTATCATTTCTTTTATTGCCGCCTTTGTTACAATATCCACCGCTTTTTCATAATCTGGCTTTGCTTTATATTCCATTATCCCTTCTATTTCTCTAAACTGCCTTCTTACTTCTTCCACTACCGCTCCCGCCGCTTTTCCTACCGACTTCATTGAAAGAGAACTAAAAAAATAAGGCACTGCCGCTCCTAAAAATAATCCAGAAATCACGTAAGGGTCTTGTAATCCAAAGGCCGTATTTTTAGCAAACTTTAAAAGTTCTTCTAAATATACTGAAAAGAGTACTAAAGCCGCTAGTCCTGCTGAAGCTATAGCATATCCTTTAGTCACCGCCTTTGTTGTATTACCAACAGCGTCAAGCGCATCTGTCACTTTACGCACGTCTTCTTCTGCTTCAGACATTTCTGCTATTCCTCCCGCGTTATCTGTAATTGGTCCAAACGAATCTATGGAAATTATAATACCTGCCACCGAAAGCATTCCTACTGCCGCTATGGCAATTCCATACATTCCAGCCAATGAAAAACTTATAAGCATCCCGGCGCAAATTACTATAATCGGTAAAACTGTTGCTTCCATTCCCACCGAAAGTCCCATAATAATATTTGTTCCATGTCCGGAGTTAGAAGCCTCCGCAATGCTTTTAACCGGCCTGAATTTTTTTGATGTATAGTAATCGGTTAATATAACCATTAAAATAGTTACCACTAATCCGACCACTGAAGAATAAAAAAGATTTAAATAATTATTTGGAAAAAAAGCGCGCGCGGCAATATAAAATAATATTACTGAAATAATTAACGAACTCCATAATCCTTTATAAAGCGCCCCCATTATTTTTGTCGGGGAAAGCTGGTCTCCTTTTTTTCCTAACTTAACAAAAAATGTTCCTATTATTGAAGCTATTATTGCCAGCCCTCCTAAAACTAACGGAAACAAAGAATGAGCATTTGTTGATTCTCCGCCAAAATAAGCCATTCCTAAAAGTATAGCCGCTGTTAAAGTGACTGCGTAAGTTTCAAATAAATCCGCCGCCATTCCGGCGCAGTCCCCTACATTATCTCCTACGTTATCCGCTATCACTGCTGGATTTCTTGGATCATCCTCCGGAATGTTTGCTTCTAATTTTCCTACAAGGTCCGCTCCTACATCTGCCGCTTTTGTAAAAATACCTCCGCCTAATCTTGCAAAAACAGAAATTAAACTTGCTCCAAAACCAAGCCCGATTAAAATCTCAACATTATATGTAGTTAAGTAAAAAGAAGCTACTACTAGTAATGCCAAAGCCACTACTAAAAATCCTGTTACTGACCCTGCCTTAAAAGCCAATCCTAAAGCTTTCTGTGTTCCCTCTCTTGCTGCTTCCGCTGTTTTTGCGTTTGCTCTTACTGCCACATTCATTCCAATAAATCCTGCGAGCGCTGATGTTATTGCCCCCGCCGCAAATCCCATCGCTACCGGTAATTTTAAAAAGTACCAGATTAAAAGAAATAAAAATATTGCTACTACCGCTATCGTTTTATATTGTCTTGAAAGATAAGCCTTTGAACCTAAAAGTATCGCTTTTGAAATTTGGTTCATTCTTTCATTTCCTTTCGGTTGTTTTTTTATCCAAAGAACTAAAAACAAACTGTAAATAAGCGCTAAAGCTATTGGCGCGTAAATTAAAATTTTTATTAATCCTATACTCATTTTTTATTTTAATTTTATTTTTTAATTAATTTTTATTTTATTTCTTCTTCCTTTTTTACCGTCTCTTCTATTATTACACCCTCTGCTTTTCCTCCTTCTATTTCTTCTTCCGGCTTTCTTTCCGATCTCACGTCTATTTTCCATCCGGTTAATTTTGCCGCCAGTCTCACATTTTGCCCCCCTCTTCCAATAGCTAAACTTAACTGATCTTCCGGCACAAACACTCTCGCCTCTCTTCTCCCCCCCATCTCAATTCTTGAAACTTTAGCTGGCGAAATAGAATTAGCTACATATTTTTCCGGATCTTCCGACCACTCTATAATATCTAATTTTTCTTGTCCCACTTCATTATTTACTGCCATCACCCTCGTCCCTCTCTGCCCGACAAAACTTCCCACTGCATCTATATTTTCATCTTTTGAATGCACTGCTATTTTTGTCCTGCTTCCCGCTTCTCTTGCTATTGCTTTTATTTCCACCGTCCCTTCTGCTATCTCTGGCACTTCTGTCTCAAAAAGTTTACTGATAAATTTTGGGTGAATTCTAGACAATACTACATTTGCTCCTTTTGAATCATTTTGCACTGTCTCTACATAAAACTTTAATCTTTCTCCTATCCTATAATGTTCACCTTGTACTGACTCGCCGCCGAACATTATCCCCTCTGCTCTTCCCAAATCTACAAACACATTTCCCCTTTCAAATCTTCTCACTACTCCGCTTACTATCATCCCCTCCCTATCTTTGTATTCATTGATAATAGAATCCCTCTCAATCTCTCTTAATTTTTGTAATATGTTTTGCTTTGCTGTTTGAGCGGCTATTCTTCCAAAATCTTCCTCCGGTACTGGTAATGGAAAAATTATCTCTTCTTCAAGCTCTGCATTTTCTTTTATTTTTTTTGCCTCTTCCAAAAGAATATGTTTTTCCGGATTATATCTTGGCAGAACATCTTCTTCTTGTTGTAAAAAATCTTGCGCTACCGCTTCGCCCTCTTCCTCCTCTTCTATTATTCTTACCGTACTTTCGTCAACTACTATTTTTGTCTGCCAAAAACTGGTGTTACCCGTCTCAAGGTCAAGCTTCGCTTTTACTACTCCCCCTCTCAACCCGTATTCTTTTTTATACGCCGCCGCTAAAGAAGCTTCCACCGCTTCTAAAACTTTATTTTTATCTATCTTCTTTTCTTCGGCTATCTGTCCGATAGCTTTTGCTAATTCTTTTAAATTCATATTTTTATTATAAAGCAATTTTTTAAAAAACTCGCCTTTACGCGAGTTTCTGATTCCTTATTAATATACACCTTTCTCTCCTCTTAAGTCAACCTTTTTCTTTTACATATTTTAAGTATTAAAAAATATTTTTCTTAATAGTAATCAAGACGCTATTCTTTAACAAAGACATATTTAAACAAATTTGTCAAATACCAATATTCTTATAATGCCTTACCTTCACCTTTTTTTCGTTTACAACCACTGCCACAAGATCTATTCTCCACCCAGCATCTTTTACTAGCTCTGGATGCAAATTAGCATAAAACTCACATATTTTCTTTAATTTTATCAACTTAGCCTTTGTTAAGTTGTCTTCCGGACTTATCAACAGATTTGCCGAATTATCCCCAAAAGATTTGGCATAAACTTTTATAGTCTTTACCTCAACAAAAACAAGAATTTTGCTAGTATTTATCGCTATAATATCAATTTCCCCAAACTTCTTTCCCCAATTCCTTTCTACTAATTTATACCCAGATTCCTTTAGATATCCACAAGCCAGCTCTTCGCCTAATTTACCAATTTTTAAATGAAAAGCCATTTCAGTGTTTCACGTGAAACATTAAAATTAATTAAATTACTATGTTTTTCATTTTTATAAGTTTTACAACCCGAAAACCTTATAAAATCTACATCTAGTTAAAAAATGTTTCACGTGAAACATTTTTCTTAAATTTTCCAGTGTTTCACGTGAAACACTGGAAAATAAAAGACCCCTCATCTTACATCAAAAACCAACCCGAAAACCGCATAAATAAAGCACGATGCTCCAAATTGTTTCACGTGAAACATTTTACAATATCTTAACACTGTTTCACGTGAAACACTAAACAGATGAAAAACCAAAAAATTACCCCTATAAATTATTTTTTAATGTTTCACATGAAACATTAAAATTAAAAGTAAAATTGTTTTTTGATATAACTCTTAAATATTTAGTTTAACTTAGCAGGGGATAATAAAAACAAAAAAATTGTTTCACGTGAAACAATGTAAAATTTCTATCCAATGTTTCACGTGAAACATTTTTGCACTTCATTCGGCAATTGCCGAATTCCGAACTAAAAAAATACGACTTTTCAGCCGTTTATTTTTTAAGATAAAAAATGTAGGTCTAAAACATAACTTCAGCGCTTTTATGCAACCCGGAAAACCCGGATGCACATAAAAAACGCAAAACACAAGAAAGGCAAATAGATGAAAACCATCTACTATACCAATTATTATGTTTCTAAAATTATTAATTAATTTTAGACCTACATTATAAAAAGTACTAACTCTAAGATAGTAAAAACTTTTATTTAAATCAATGAAGATTTATAAGGTAATTATAAAAATCAGTGCGCGCTCAAGGGATTGAACCTTGGACATTCTCGGTGTAAACGAGATGCTCTACCACTGAGCTAAGCGCGCTATATTTTTTAAAGAAACAATTATCTCAATCTATCAAATCTTAAAAAGAAAGTCCAACTACAATCCACCACATCATTTCTCCCGTTTCCATCGTCCAAAAAAAATGGTCAAACATCCCCATTATTAAAAATCCTAAAAGGACAGATTTTATTATCCCTGCCTCTAAATATTTTTTTTCAAAATTATCTTCTTTTCTTTTTTTTAAAACCCCCTTTAAAGATAAAGCTAAAAATAAAACCAAGCCGATAACTCCTGTTTCCACCGCCGCTAGTAAATAGATATTATGCGCCGGCTGCCACTCCCAAAAATTTTTCATTCCCGCTTTTTCATAAACTCCATTATAAAAAGAGTAGGGAACATAATTTCCCATTCCAATTCCCAAAAAATTTTCTTTTATAATTTCCACCGCCTGCTTAGTATAAGACATTCTCTCTATTACTGATTCTTGATTTAGTGTAATTTTGGCGCGCGAGCCAGCTAAAGGAAAAACAGGAATAAAAGCCGCCATCATGGTAAACCAAAGCGAAGCTATAACTACGCTTCTTTTAATATTATTTTTTTCTTTAATAATTGTTAAAGAAAAAAATAAAAGCGCTGCTATCCATCCCATCCACGCCGCTCTAGAAAAAGTTAAAACCACTCCTAAAGAAACAGCATATAAAAAAGCCAGTAGGGGAATGTTTATTTTTTCTTTTTTAACAAAAAAATAAGCAATCGCAAAAAATCCTAAAACTAAAAAAGCGCCTAAAATATTTGGATGTAAAAATGTGCCGTATGGCCTTACTAAATCCACACCGGCTACACTCATTTTACTTATCCCGACTATTCCCACTCCAATTTTCTGTTCCCCTAAAAACCTTAATCCTATATGCGATTGCAACTTAAACTGCCAAAAAGCTAACACGGATTCTAAAACCGCCATTCCTCCAAAAATAGCAAATACTTTTTCTCTTTTTATTATTTTCTCTTTTAAAAGAATTCCGGCAACAATAGCTAAAAAAACATAAAGTGCTAATCTAAAAAATCTATAAACTGCTAAAAGTTTTAAAGGTGCAAAAATTATTGCCATTACCACGCTAGTCAAAAACAAAATTGCGAGCCAACTCACCTTATTGTAAAAAAAACTTTTTTTTAGCAGTAGCACCGCAAAAAATAAAAACGCTACTAAAAAAACATCACTTAAACAAAAAAACGCCGCCTCATATTCTTGAAACCCCGGTATAAATTTATAAGCCAAAACCCTATACCCCAAAGGAATAGCGGCAATAAAAAAATAAAAAAACACTTTTACTTTCTTTTCCATTTTTTCGGCTCTTTTTGAAAATAAAATAGTTTTGCAACTATCTCAATTAGTAATAAATTGCCGAATAAACTATTCCTAAAACAAAAATTACGAAAAGAAAAATCGCCGCCGCTAAGTTAACTCCTCTTCTGGCAAATAAATATGGCACCATTCCTTTTTTTTCCATCTTTATCCAAACAGCGGATATTATTGCGCCCTCTAAAGCTAAAAATACTCCTCCCGCAATCGATACTATTCTAAAAAAATTATTGAATCCCAAACATATTAAAAAAACCGGCAAAAAAATTACTGCTATATCCGCTACCCTCGTTTTTATATTTAAGTCCATTTCCATTATTTCTTTAATGCTTAATCCTATAACAAAATAAGAACTTAAAATTGATAACAGTCCCGTTAAACTTATCAGAGCTGAAACAAAATAGGGGAGAGTAGTTATCCAAGCTAACGGGTTTTCCATTAGTCCACCTCCCATTTTTAACGCTCCAATTATAAAAGCGAGATATGCCACCGCCGGCACTACTGTACCCCAAAAAATTACCTTCTTAAAGCCGACAAAAGAAATCTTATTTTCTTTATAATACTCTATTAATGCTGGCACTGCCGCTCTTCCTGAAAAAGAAAATAAAAAAGGGCCAAAAGGTAAAAAAAACAAAGCCCAATTTACACTGGGAATTTCTATTATTTTTTTTACTTCATTTGTAAAGCCCATTGAAAAAATAAAGAAAAATAAAATTGCCATCACTGTTGTTATCGCAAATTCAAACCTTGCCATCTTCTTAATACTCAAAAAAATTGCTGCTGATCCTAAAACCCAAAACAGTAATATAAAAATTTTTTCCTCTCCCTCCGGAAAAATTATTTTTAAAAAACTTTCTGCCAAGATTAAATAAACCATTAAAGTCATAACACCTCCCACGATCGCCGCTCCTATTGAAAGCCAAAACCCTATTTTCCCAAAATATTTTTCCGCATAACCGGCAAACTTAAATTTTTCCCTGTTTCTTAAAATAATATCAGCGTACATCGTGTGTAAAAAATAAAATATCAAAACAGAAGTAGCAATATAAAAAACTCCCGTTATAAAACCGGCCAAAGAAACAAAATAAGGCAAAGAAAAAACACCGGCGCCGATTATTGTGCTTGCTAATAACGAAACAGGTAAAACAAACTTTTTATAAAAACTAAGCTTTAAATATTTCATCTCCAACCCGCGCTCTTTTTAAAATTTTTATTCCAATTTTTTTTCCTTTTGGCGCAGTTTTCACTTTTTTATGGTCTATCTCTAAAGAAGAGATGACTTGTGAAAAAGAAGTTGTCGCTCCGGAAAATTTTACTTTTTCTCCGGCTTTAAACGGTTTTGAAAATTTTACTACCGCTACTTTTATTTTGTTGTAAAAATGAACCACTTTTCCTATTGGTTTTTCTAAAACTTTTTTTAGTTTTACGGCTTTAACTTTAATTTTGCTTTTTATTGTTGCTTTCTTAACTTTTGGCATTTTATTTTAATGTGCCGTTTTTACTTTTATCTTTTTTAATTAACTCTAAAACTTTTTCTAAAAGTTTTTTTGGGTCACTGTCATAAACTATCTTTCCCATTCCGCGATGCGCTTTTTCTGTTATTCCTTTTATCTCTTCCGCGATTCCTCCGCTGCCTGTTAAAATTCCTATCGGTTTATTATTTTCAAAAGCTATTGTGAATTCATTTAAAGTACCAATTCTTCCGCAAACTAAAATTATTGCATCGGACGACCTCGTTAAAAGTAAATTTCTTCCTGTGTAATCAAATCCGGTGTAAATAATAAAATCGTGGTAATCAACCGGTAGGTGATAACTCTTAAGATGCGCCTCTTCGGAAACAGCCGGCGACATTCCGATAACCATCCCGCCGGCGATCTTCGCCGCTCTTGCCACCCAATAAGGCGCTCCGGTAGTCGCGCCGGTAATTAAAATTATTCCTTTTTCTGCCACCATCTTTCCAAGTTCTTCTGATTTTGCAAAAGCGCTCGGTGAGCAATAAGTCGTCTCCGCCGCTCCCGATATGGAAATCTTTATTTTTGGCTGATAAATATATCTTAACTCTTCTCCGTTTTTATTTTTTTTATCCATATTTATAAGTTTATCACTTAAATATGCTTTTGTTGCGAAAGTAGAAATGGTATTTGACGATAGACCTTATTATTATAACACATCTTCTTCTTTCTCTTTAGGAATTTCCGCTTCTATTGCAAACTCATCCATTATTTTTACTTTTAAAGCCGCTGAATTTTCTTCATCGCCGTGCGTTATAAAAACTTTTCTTAATGTTCTCGTCATTGGTTTTAACCAAGCTAAAAGCTCTTCTTGGTCGGCGTGCGCCGAATATCCGCTAATGCTTTGTCTTTTACAATTTACCTCCACTTCTTTTCCGTATATCTCTACTTTTTCTGCTCCTTCTTGAATTTTTCTTCCTAAAGTTTCTTTTCCCTGATAAGAAACAAATAATATCCCATTTTTTTTGTCGCTTAAATAATTAAGCTCGTGCCTTAAAATTCTTCCCCCCTGCGACATTCCCGAACCGGCAATTATTATTTTTGGCCCTTTCTTTTTTTCTATCTCTCGCGACTCTTCACTTGAAAGTGTTGTTTCTAATCCTGGAAAATTAAATATTTCATCTCCCGTTCTTATTTCTTTTCCTACGTCTATTCTAAAAAATCCTTGATATTTTTTATAAATTGTCGTCAGTTTTATCGCTAACGGGCTATCCATATATATCGGCACTCTTGGTATTCTCCCATTACTCACCAGCTCGTTTAACTCTACTAAAAGCTCTTGCGTTCTTTCCATGGCAAATGCCGGAATAAGCAATGTCCCGCCACCGTTTATCACTTCTTCTATAAAATCTTCCAGTAAATCCCTTCTTTTTTCAGCATCCTCGTGTATCCGGTTTCCATAAGTTGATTCTATAAGCGCGTAATCAGCTTCTTCAATCTCATCCGCTACTGGCATAATGGAATTATGTAAATTTCCCAAGTCTCCGGAAAATACAATACTTTTTCCCTCCGCTGTTACTTTTATGCAAGCTGAACCTAAAATATGCCCGGCGTTAAAAAATTCTACGGAAAATTTCCCTAGCTGAAAAACTTTTTTATACTCAACTTTTTCCCAAAGGTCCATCAGCGCGTTTATATCTTTTGTTTCGTAAATTGGCTTCTCTCTTCTTTTTTCCGCTTCTTTTCTTAATATGTCTTCCGAGTCTAAAAGTAAAAGCTCTGTAAAATCTCGCGTTGGCGCCGTGGAAAAAATTTTATTGCGAAATCCCTCTTTATAAAGTTTTGGTAAAAGCCCGGTATGGTCTATGTGGGCGTGTGTTATTAAAACCGCTTTTATTTCCTTGGCGTCATAGGGTAGGGGAGTAAAATTTTTCTTTTCGCAGTAACTTTCTCCTTGTTCCATTCCGCAGTCTATAAGAATTTTTTCTCCGCCGGTCTCCAGTATAAAACTTGACCCGGAAACATTTTTTACTCCTCCTAAAAAAATTATTTTCATGCCTTCTATTATACCTCAAAATCAGCTCTCTTGATAAACACTGCCTTTTTTCTCCCGAAGTTTACCCCGTGAAATCTATCCTATATTTCACCGGGGGTTATACCCCTACCTACCCTGCCTACCGGCAGGCAGGCCGTGTATTTTTTCTATTTCACTGGGGTTTCCCGTGAAACATTTACCACTTTCTAACTTTTTAAGTAATGTATTGACACAACTTATAATATATGCCATAATTCCAGCGTAAAATTGAACATTAAAAACTACATATTTTCTGTTTCTGCGTAGCTTTGAGTTGATTATTTTTAGTCATCTCTAAGCTATGCGGGAACATTCGGTCTACTCGCGTAACTCATGGTTTTTTATGACGCCGTTATAAGGCGATTGAAATAAAAAGACCAAAAGGCCGCGTGCGGCCTCAAAAAAATTAATCGCCAAAAACAGCGAGAGGAGAAATGCAATGTTTCAAGAGATAGGGGATTATTTTTTGAACATTTCAAGAAAGCTGGTGGAAAAATTAGAATATCACCAGCCGCAGTATTTTAAGTTTAAAAGTAATGTTGAAAAAAATGCCTCTTTCTTTGTAAAAGAAGAGGAAGGAAACAAATTTCCTTTAGTTTTTAAGGTTCGTCCAAAAAAAAGGAGGCAAATGGGTCCAAATTGTCTTCCTCAACCTAGTGATGTATTCCATGTATTTCTGAAATTTGAGAAAAAGGAGAGTTTTACCGATGCTAACACCAACAGGGAATGCGAATCAAGAAATCGTCGGATAGTTTATATTTATCCGCATGAACCGCAGGGAAGAAGTAAGAAAAAAATTATTTCACGAGGAAGGCTTTGTTTCCAAGATTTAGGAAATTTAGACAGAGAATGTATAATTTTGCCAAAACCTCCTTTTATGGAGCATTTAAATGGAACACACAGACGTGGATGTTTATGGATAGCGGAAGCAGAGCAAGGGTATAATTTACATATCTGTAAACGTGAAGATGAAGTTTTAAATAATGAGATAGTAAAAGTTTTTTTGGAGAGGGCAAAAAAAACACAATTTTTCGACGCAATGAGAATAGAATTGCCTGGCGTTACGAAACAGAGAGAAGATGAAGAAACTATTTGCTGTTATGATAAAAGGCGAGATGATTCTCCTGTGGCACGAGTTAGGTATGTCCGCCGTGATTTAATAAAGGAAAGCGACGGCGTAAAAGTAAAAAGCTTTAGATTTTTTGAATTAAATAGTATTGATAATTCCATTAATACAAATACAATAAGATTCAAATTAACTGAAAAAGGGCTTGAAAAAATTTAAAGCTCATTAAATAGACCTTAAAAATGTATTCTATGCCCCTGTGATATTTACAGGGGCTTTTATTTTTTCGCTATGTTTTTTAAAGCCTCTTTCAACCTGCTCTCAAATTCTTTTATCTTCGGGTCTAACTCGCTTATTGCTTCTTTAACTTGGCTTCTATTATATCCTAAAGACATCAGTGCCTCTTCAATACTTGCGTCCGATTCCATCTTCTTTACTCCCTCCATTGCTCCTTTTACTATTATTTTTCCTTTTAGCTCTAAAATCGCTCTCTCCGCTGTCTTCTTTCCTATCCCCGAAACTCTTGTTAAAAGTTCCGGTCTTCCTTCATTTATTGCCGATACTAAATTTTCTACTGTGGAAATGTTTAACATTGCGAGCGCTGTCTTTGGTCCTATTCCTGACACCGTTAATAATTTTTCAAAAACTTCCAACTCAAAAATTGAAATAAATCCGTATAAATCTAGACTATCTTCCTTTACTGATAAATGGCAAAAAAATTTTACTTCTTCTCCGCTTCTCGCCTCTTTTTTTGAATTTTCCGAGGTAAAAATTTTATATCCTATTCCGCCTGCGTCCACTACGCAGAATCCCGGCTCTTTTCCCTCCACTTTTCCTTTTATGTAATAAAACATCTTTCTCTTATTATATACTATATGTTTTTCTTTTTCCTTTTTTAAATAAAAAAACCCCCCACAGGAGAGGATAGGTCATCCTGCGAGGGAATAAATAAACAAAGGACTGATTTAACTATAAGCAATTAAAAAACATTGTCAAATAATATAAAAAAGTGTATAAATATATACGTAAACACAGGCGCGCGTAGCTCAGCGGTAGAGCAGTCGTCTTATAAGCGACTGGTCCCTGGTTCAAATCCAGGCGCGCGCACCAACTAGCATATTATTACCGGCAAACAACAAAGCTGAAATTCGTCAAAAAACCCGCCTAAACAGCGGGTTTTATTTTGCTAAAAATTTTATCTTTAGCAATATTTGTGTTTATCTTTATCCCGAATTTTTTTACTATTTCATAAAACTCATCCTGCTCTAAAATCTCTTTTTCTAAAAGCGTTTCCGCTACTTTATCTAAAGCCTTTCTTTTTTCTTTCATAATTTTCATTGCCTTATTTAAAGCGTCGTTTATTAACATTGCTACTTCGCTGTCTATATTTTTTGCCACTTCTTCCGAATAATGCTTTCCCGTCATAATCTCTCTTCCTAAAAATATTGACTCGTCTCCATCTCCAACCGCTACCGGCCCCATTTTTTCACCCATTCCATATCTTGTCACCAAACTTCTTGCTAAATCATAAGCAACCCTCAGATCATTTGATGCTCCGGTTGTCACATCTTTAAAAACTGTTTTTTCGGCTGCGTATCCTCCCATCATCATTACAAGATCGGCTAAAAACTGTGCCCGGCTTTTTAATCTTCTGTCTTCTAGTGGAAGTTTCAAGGTGTATCCTCCCGCCATGCCGCGTGAAACTATGGAAATTTTATGCACCGGATCCGCCTCCGGCAAAACCGCCGCTCCGAGCGCATGCCCCGCTTCATGATAAGCTATTATTTTTCTTTCCTTGTCTGTTATTGTTAAGCTTCTTCTTTCCGGCCCTAAAATTACCTTTTCCACTGAATCAAAAATATTTTGCAAAGTTATCTCTTTCTGTCCGTTTATTGCCGCGAGTATTGCCGCCTCATTCATTAAATTTGCCAGATCTGCCCCGGAAAAACCCGGCGTTCGCACTGCCACTTTTCTTAAATCAATACTATTTGCGAGTTTTTTATCCTTGGCGTGTATTTTTAATATTTCCTCTCTTTCATTTATATCTGGCAAATCTAAAATTATCCGTCGGTCAAATCTTCCCGGTCGGAGGAGCGCTGGATCTAAGACATCGGGTCTGTTTGTAGCCGCGAGTATTATTACTCTTGTGTTTCCTTCAAACCCGTCCATCTCTACCAGTATCTGATTTAAAGTCTGCTCTCTTTCGTCGTGTCCGCCACCAAGTCCCGCTCCTCTTTGCCTTCCTACCGCGTCTATTTCATCAATAAACAAAATAGAAGGAGCTGCTTTCTTTGCTATATCAAACGCATCGCGCGTGCGGCTGGCTCCTACTCCAACAAACATTTCTACAAACTCCGAAGCGGACATATAAAAAAACGGCACCCCGGCTTCTCCTGCTACTGCTCGGGCGATTAGCGTATTATGGCTGACTATTCCATTCGCTGTAAAAGAATGATTTTCTGGCACAGTGAAGTCGTAAACTTTTTCTTTCCCCTCGCTAATAGCCATTACTGGAGAAAAAAACAAATTTGCAGCTAACAGCGACTTTAAATACTCCCCGGCTTTTGAATAAACTCCGCTTTTTTCATATTCTCCTACTAAAAACTTTAAGGAATTTCTTGAAATGCGTCCTCTCGTCTTAATTTTATTCATTATCTTTGATAATTTTTCTGTGCTTTTTCTAGCAGATTGTATATCTTGAAAACACCTTCCCATTGTATTGTTTGCATAAGGCAGCACATCTACATTAGTGTTTCCCGTATTATGAGTAGATAAATAATTTTCCATTTTTTCTTGTTTTCTTTTAAGTCGAAAACCAATTTGATTAACAAACGGAACTAAAGAAGTTCCAGAAACAAAAATCTCATAAACCGGATTCTTATGTTTTTTATCATTCCCGCTTTTTATTCTTCTTCCTGGCACTATCCCCATATTTAAAAGTAATGCTATCACCTGATTTGAAAGCGTCTTACTGACCGTGGCATATCCAAAAGTATATCGCTCAAAATATCCATCCGTGTCAAATAATCCCTGTAAAAAAGCCACCACCACTTCTTTTGGCGCCATCATAATAGAAGGAGGGATTGTCTTATCATAAGACAAAAGATAAGACATTCCTGAATAATACAAATCTTTTTTTACTTTCCAAGATGAAACCACGCTTGTTATTCCATCGCTTCCCATCCTCAAAGACACTTCCGGATATTGTTCAGAAATATACGAAGCAAAACAATATCTCAACTCTTCGTCAGTGGTCGTAAAACCAACTCTGTTTGAATGGCTTAAATTTCCGTCTCCTGTTAAAAGTCCCATTATATACGCTTCCTCTACACTTACTTCTCTTAAATTCCCAAACTGCTTATTATTAAATTTCACTGCTACTAAATCTCCCTCCTTTAAATCAGAAAGTTTTTTCCACTTTAAACAGCCATCTTTTTCCATCACTGCTATCGGATGCTCTGGCGTTCCTTCAAGCTCCATACCCTGCTTGAGAAAAATTTTCACCGTTTGTTGTTCTCCTAAATCATACCAATGGGAAGCCTTGCTCTCTTTAGCTTGGGCAGTCTTAAGGTTTATTGACAACACTGAAGCTCCTTCTACCTCTCCCGTTTCCTGATTTACAAAAAAATACTTTGGCACATCCTTAATCGGTATTACCCCTTTGTTTGTTGTTACCAATGTTTCTCCCGTTACGCATTTCCCTGTCCCCGGTGATCCTACTAATAAAACCCCTCTCGGAATTTTTGCTCCTAAATCTGTAAACTTTTTTGGATTTTTTAAAAAATCCACTACTTCCTTAAGTTCTTGTTTTGCTTCCTTTAATCCTGCCACATCCCCAAAAGTCGTCTTATTTTTTTGCTGGTTGAATGATTTTAAATTTGATTGCCCGAAAGAAAAAGCTTGGTTCATCCCACTCTTCGCGTTCCGAAACATCAGCCAAAAAATTACCGCTATGGCAATAATCGGCAACATCGTCGGAATTAAAATACTTGCCCAAAAACTAAACCCGCTTTCTTCTTTAATCTCAAAAATCACCTCCTTTAATTTTTCCTGTGGCACCCCGTAATTTTTTAATGTTTCACTTAGTCCTGCTTCCGTTTCCTTCTTTGACCAGTATTCCTTACCGTCTCGCATTACTATTTTTAAATCATTTCCGCTTACAGAAACACTTTTTACTTCTTCGGTCGTTATCCTTTCCGCTAGTTGATCAAGAGTAATAATCTCTTTTTTTCCCAACATATCCGTCGTTCCTGAAAAAGTTAAAGCCAAAAGCAAAAAAACAGCGAACGCCCACGCCAAATTTTTCAAAAGTAATTTCATTGCTAAATTATTATCATTTTTTTCCTCAAAAAAGTCAATTTACCACGTGAAATAAAAATCTTTAGATTTTTAATTTGCAAAGCAAATTATTTCGCTAAAATTACCCAGCCTGCCGTAGACACAGCCGGAATCCAGTCCCGCTATCCACTTTTAACTTTATTCACCCTGTGAAATAAGATTTATTTTTAGTTATCTAACAAAATAAATTTTAATTTCATCGGATGAAATTTATTTCACTAGGGTAAACTTTATTCACCCTGTGTAGTATAGTAACTACTACACGGGGTAAACTTTTCTGTCATTCCGGCGCAGGCCGGAATCCAGCTCTTCCCTTACTTTTAATTGTTTTCTATTTGTATGATTCGCATGCATTCGTATATTAGTATCACTTTTTACTTTTAACCGTTAGATAACTTGCTTTTTTCCTTATTTTCTGCTTTAATATAAAAAGCTTTTTTAAAATAAAAACCTTAGAAAGGTGGTGGTAAAAATGAAAGAAGCCGAACCGATTTCAGAGCTTCTTTCTGAGCTTAAAAACTTTCCCAGACCCGCAGGTATTTTTATAGATGGTCCAAATACTTTTGGAGCGTTAAGAGAATTAAACTGGCACATAAATTGGCGAAACTTTGCCGGTCTTATGAAAAATCTTTTTGGCCAAGATGTCAGTCTTTATTTTTGCACTGCCAACGACAGCAAAAACGAAGGGCAACAAAATTTTTTATCCATCCTTGAGGAGGTTGGTTTTAAAATTTTTCTCCAGGAAGTTGTAAAAAAAACTTCTAATCCAAATTTAAATTTTCTGAACTGGCTTTATAATCCATACGCAAAAAAGTTTCCAAACAAAAATGGAAAAGATCACCGCGCTGATTTTTGTATAAATAAAGGAGATATAGATGCTTTTCTCGGGTTTTTGATCGGCAAATTTATGCCGCAATTTAAAACTTTAGTCCTTTTTTCGGGGGACTACAACTTTTTTCCCGTTGTTAAAAGTTGTATCAATGAGGGTAAAGAGGTGGTGATAATGTCTTTTAAATGCTCTCTAAGTTTGAAGCTAGCAAATTTGGCTTCAAAAGTTGTTTTTTTAGAGGAGCCCAATATAAAACCCTACTTAGTTCTTCAAAACCAATTCCGTAATTAAATTGAAATTCGCCCCATTAAATTGATTTTTATTTAATCGGGGCTTTTTTTCGCTATTATTTTTTTAAAAAATTATTTAAAAGCGCCCCTTTCGGAGCGCTTTTTTACTTTTTTTCTTCTCTTATTTTAGTTATTTCTATATTATTTTTTCTTCCTTCTTTTTTTCCTCTTCTTTTTCCTTTTCCTTCTCTACCTTCTTTATTTTTAATATCAATCTCTTTTCCTCCGGCTTTAGGACGTCTATTACAAACTCATAGCTTCTTCCTAACTCCAAAACATTTTTCATTTCTTCCACTCCACCAAACTCTGAAACATGAATTAATCCTTGCACAAGAGCTCCTTCTACATTTACAAAAGCTCCAAAAGGATTGTATTTAAAAGGAATTCCTTTTACTCTTTGCCCCTCTTTAAACTTTTCCTCTAACCCTTTCCACGGATCTGGCTTCAGCGCCTTTAAAGATAAAGACACCCTTCCTTCCTTTATGTCAGTTATCATCGCTTTTACCGACTCGTCCACTTTTACTATTTCTTTCGGATTTTCTACCAGTTTATGGTCTAACTCCGAAATATGTATCAACCCTTCAACTTCCGGATCGTTAACAAACCTTATAAAAGCTCCAAAGTCTGCCACCCCGGATATAATTCCGTCTACCACATCTCCCACCTTATATTTTTTTAAAAGCTCCTGCACATTTTCATCCGTTATTTCTCTTTCTGATATTATTAATTTATTTGCTTTCGGGTTTACGGTAATTATTTTTACTTGCAACTCTCCATCCACAAACTTTTTTAATTCTTCTAATATCTTTTCTTTAAAATCTCCCACTCTTGGATAATGCTCGTTAGAAAGCTGTGATACTGGTAAAAAAGCTTTTATTTCTTTTATATCTGTCGTCAAACCGCCGGCATTTACTCCGGTTATTTTTACAGTAAAAGCCTCGCCGCTATCCTTCATTTCTTTAAGCTCTTGCCAAACTTTTTGCTTATCCGCCTCAGTTAATGAAAGCTCTATATAGCCGTTTTCGTTATCTAACATCGCCACCTTAGCAGTCATTTTTCTTCCTTGCTCTAATTCTCTTATTATTTCTCTGGCATTTAAAAACTCTCTTCCAAACACTACGCCTGTTCCATATCTTCCTAAATTAAAGAATGCCTTACCTTTTTCCTTTCCTATAAACTCTGCCTCCACTAAATCTCCTTCCTTCAAAAAAACAAAAAGTTCCGGCTCCGCTTTCATAATGCCGGCAAACACCGAAATTTTCTTTGGTAATTTTTCTATTGTTATTGCCATATATAATTCCTATTATATCCTGAGTTTTAACGAAGCACTACACATATAATTCATACAGCTAAAAAGTATACCTAAAAATCCTCCAATGTCAAAAAAATTTTCTTTTTTACCTCTATTTCTTTTTGTTTTTTTATTGAAAACTTATCCAAATTAAACTATAATAAAAAACAATATGATTCTCACTTATCACGGAGACAACTTTTTTAGGGTGCAAAACGGCTCTTTTTCCTTGGTTTCCGACCCAACCAGCGACCGTATGAAGCCCAATATTATCCTAAAAACCATTATCAATCCGGAAAAAATAAGCGCTTTTTCCGATGCCGGCGCGCAAATTATAGACTCGGCAGGGGAATATGATATTTCTGGCGTGGAGATAAAAGGAATTCAAATCATTTCCGAGTCCACTGAAAAATTTGCCAAATTTATTTTTTTAGTAAAAAACTTTGAAAATTTTCGCCTTTGTTTTTTAGGTCATCTTTCCGAACCGCTTTCTCCAGAAATTATTGATAAAATAGGGGAGGTGGATATTCTTTTTCTTCCTGTCGGTGATGCGCCTTTTCTTTCTGTTGATTCTGCGGTAAAAATTATTAAACAGCTGGAACCTAAAATAATTATCCCAGCCGTTTTAGCGGATGGCGCCGACAAAAAATTAGCCAAAGAGCTTGGCCGTGAACTGTCTTTGGAAAATAAATTAGTCCTTAAATTTAAAGATTTACCGGAAAAGGGGAGTCGTCTCGTTATCTTAAAGAATGAGATAATTACAAAACCATTTCGTAGCGAAATTTAAGATTTTTAGGCGAAGCGAGGAAAACAAATAAAATGATTTGTAGCCGTAGTAGAACTACGGTAAGAAGCATTTTATGATGTTTGACGAAGCTGCGGCCAAAAAGCTAAAATTGCAACAGGAATAGTTTTGTAATTATCTCATGAAAAAGGCGATTAAAAAATTTATTAGGGAACTGCAGGAATCAAGCGAAGAAAGAAAAACCCGTTGGCTTTATGGAAGTTCCGCGGTAGTTTTTGTTTTTGTTATGGTTTTTTGGGTTTCTTTTATTAAAATGGAAGTATCCTCTTCTTCCAATCTTAAAAACATCAATGCTTTTGCCACTATTAAACTTGGTATGGAATCCACATATAATTCATTTATTAAAGCTGTAAAAAGTGAAAACATTTTTGAATTTTCCAAAGAAAAATATAATTTTGTTTTAGATGGTTTACCGAAAATAAAGATTTCGTCTTTTCCTAAAGATAAAAAAACAAACAATAAATAATTACCGGTAATTTTTCACTATGGAAGAAAAAAATTCTGACCCTAAAAAAATTTCGGATAATAATCTGAAAGAAGAAGAAATAACTAAAGAACTCAAAGAGTCTTTTTTAAGTTACTCTATGTCGGTTATTGTGGATCGCGCTCTGCCGGATGTCCGTGACGGATTAAAACCTGTTCATCGCCGCATTCTTTGGGCGATGTGGGATTCCGGCCTTTATCATTCCGCTAAATTCAGAAAATCCGCCAACGTCGTTGGAGAAGTTCTTGGCCGTTATCACCCACATGGCGATATGGCTGTTTATGATGCTATGGCGCGCCTTGCCCAGGACTTTTCTATGCGCTATCCCTTGATTCAAGGTCAAGGAAACTGGGGTTCTATAGATGGCGACTCTCCTGCCGCTATGAGATACACTGAAAGCCGCTTATCAAAAATTTCCCACGAAATTCTTCAAGATATAGAAAAAGAAACCGTTGATTGGAAACAAAATTATGATGCCAGCCGTCTTGAGCCAAAAGTCCTTCCCGCCAAACTCCCCAATCTTCTTTTAAACGGCACTATGGGTATTGCTGTTGGTATGGCGACAAGTATTCCGCCGCATAATTTAAACGAAGTGGTTGACGCGGCTATTTTCCTTATAGAAAATCCCACCGCCGGCATTGAAGATTTAATGCAATTTATTAAAGGCCCGGATTTTCCGACTGGCGGCATTATTTATGGAAGAAAAAATATTGCCGAAAGCTATGCCACCGGGCACGGCGCTATTTTAACCCGCGCTAAAACAGAAATAGTTTCCCGAAAGGGAAAAGATAATCAGTTTGATATTATCGTTACTGAAATTCCTTATCAGGTTAATAAATCAGACCTTATTAAAAAAATCGCCGATCTGGTTATTGAAAAAAAAATTGAAGGCATAAAAGATATCCGCGATGAATCTGATAGGGAAGGTCTGCGTATTGTTATTGAGTTAAAAACAGATATTCCGCCGCAAAAAATATTAAACCAGCTTTTTAAACACACCGACCTGCAAAAAAACTTTAACTTAAATATGCTTGCTTTAGCTGACGGTCTCCAACCGCAAGTGATGTCCGTTAAGGATATTTTAAGTTTTTATTTAAAACACCGAAAAGAAAGTATCACCCGTCGCTCCGCCTTTGAACTTAAAAAAGCCAAGGAGCGCGCCCATATATTAGAAGGTTTAGATAAAGCCCTTTCTATTATAGATAAGGTTATCACTACTATTAAAAAATCAGCTAATCGTGAAGAAGCTGAAGTTAATCTTATTAAAAATTTTAAATTTTCTGTTATTCAAGCAAATGCCATTTTGGATATGCGCCTGCAATCATTAGCTTCTTTAGAAAGAAAAAAGATAGAAGATGAACTGAAAGAAAAGAAAAAAATAATTGCCGACTTGGAAATTCTTTTAAAAAGTCCGGCTAAAATAATGAAAATCGTGAAAGACGAGCTTGTTGATTTAAAAGAACGTTTTGGTGACGAACGCCGCACTAAAGTTGTTTCTGGAGAAGTGGACGATTTTAAAGAAGAAGATCTTATTCCGGAAGAAGAAACAATTATCACTCTTTCTGTTAAGGGCTACATTAAACGTCTGCCGCCCGACTCCTTTAAAAGCCAACGCCGCGGCGGCAAAGGCCTTATCGGTTCCGATATTGGCGACGAAGATATGGTTAGTTTGTTTGCCAACGCCAACACCCACGACAACACCCTCTTCTTTACCGATAAAGGAAAAGTTTTTCAAACTAAAGTTTACGAAATTCCTCAAGCTAGCCGTGTTTCTAAAGGTAAAGCCATTAATAATTTTTTAGACATTCCTGCTTCCGATAAAATTAGCGCTATCATTTCTTATTCTGCTGATAAAACTGATAAAAATTTATCTGACAAGTTTCTGGTTATGGCGACTCGTAGCGGCGTGATAAAAAAGACGTCTCTGGAAGATTTTAAAAATGTGAGAAAAAACGGCATCATCGCTATTAATCTCAAAAAAGACGACGAGTTAAGATGGGTTGAACTTTCTTATGGCAAAGATGAAATTATTTTAACAACTGAAGGCGGACAAGCTATTCGTTTTAAAGAAACTGATATTCGTTCTATGGGACGTTCTTCAACTGGAGTTATGGCTATCAGGCTTAAAAAATCCGACAAAGTCAGCTCTATGAATGTTATTAGAAAAGATGAAGACATAAAAGAAAAAAAGCTTTTAGTTCTTATGGATAGGGGATACGGCAAACAAACATCACTTAAAGAATATAAAGTGCAGAAAAGGGGAGGCTCTGGCATAAAAACTGCAAAAATTACCGCTAAAACCGGCCGCCTTATTGATGCTAAAATAATCTCCAATGAAGAAGAACTTTTTGCTCTTTCAGTTAAAGGGCAGATTATCAAAACCAAAATTAGCGAAGTTAGAACTGCTAGTCGCGCCACTCAAGGCGTCCGCGTTATGAATGTGGCGGAAGGAGATAAAGTCGCCGGCATCGTCTGCCTTTAATTTTTTACTATCGCCTAATTTTTTAACTAAGCTCTTTAAAAGTAAGCTCGGGAGAAGACTATTTTTATTTTCGCAAAATTGTATAATTAACTTGAAAGTATATAACTAGTAATTAACAACTTTTCTTTCTTTATAAACTTTTGACTAGAGTTTTTTATTAAATATTAACTCCTTTTTCTGTCATTCTGAACTTGATTCAGAATCCAGTTCTTCTTCTATTTTTTGATTTTTTTCATCCTTGTCTACCGGCAGGAAGACCGTTAAATAAAATCCTTTTTTCTTTATAAACTTTTGATTAGAGTTTTTTAATTAAAAATTAGTCATTAGAAATTAGTCACTAGTTATTCTATAATAATTTTATGTCCAACTCTCGCCTCGCTATAATTTCTCTTTCTATTGTTTTAATTGTTTCTCTTTTTGGCGCCTTTTATTTTTTCCGCCGCGCCGACTTAGGCGCTAAAACTCCTCTTACTTTTTGGGGTGTCTACGACGACGCAGAATCTTTCTCTAGCGCTATTGCCGGCTTTCAAAAACTCTACCCGAACATCTCCGTAAATTATGTAAAAAAAGACGAGACTACCTATGAATCCGATCTTTTAAATGCTCTTGCTTTAGATGAAGCTCCAGACATTATAATGATTCATAATTCCTGGCTTCCTAAATATGCCAACAAACTTGCTTCCGCTCCCGACACCGCTGTTTCTATAAAAACTCTCCGCGACTCTTTCCCTGGAGTAGTAGAACAAGACTTTACCGCCAGCGGCAAAATTTTTGCTCTTCCTCTTAATCTTGATACTCTTGCTCTTTTCTACAACAAAAAACTTTTTAACTCGCAAAATATTGCTTTCCCGCCTGCCACTTGGGATGAGTTTTCTGACGATTCCGCAAAGCTTAAAAAAATAAACCAAGCGGGGAAAATTGAACGCGCCGGCGCCGCTTTTGGCGGTTCCGCCGATAGCATCAATCGTGAAAGCGATATTTTAAGTCTTTTAATGCTTCAAAGCGGCGCCGCTATGGTAAAAGATGATTTCTCCGAAGCGAGCTTTTTCCACTCCGGAGAAAACGGCCAATATCCCGGCCAAAACGCTTTAAATTTTTATGTCAGTTTTGCTAATCCCAAATCTTCCAACTACACCTGGAACGACAATCTTCATTATTCCATTGACGCTTTTAGCGAAGGCTCTGCGGCAATGATGATAAATTACTCTCATAAGATAAATGAAGTAAAAACAAAAAATCCTTTTCTTGATTTTGGCGTTGCCCCGGTTCCTCAATTAAAAGGCGCTGACATTCAGGTAAATTATCCTGATTACTGGGGCGCGGCAGTTCTTTCAAAATCAAAAAATACTTCCGCTTCCTGGACTTTTACTTCTTATCTTTCTCTTAATTTAGACGCGGCTAATTCTTATTTTCAAACCACAAAAAGACCGCCGGCTTTAAGAAGCCTTATCTCTTCTTGTCAAAACGATCCGGATATCGGCTCTTTCTGTTCCCAATCTCTCTCCGCTCGCTCTTGGCCTAAGATTGATAATAATAAAATAGATATCATTTTTTCCGATATGATAAAATCAATCTTAAGTGGAAAACTTTCTTCTTCCGACGCTCTTCGTCAAGCCGAAGATAATGTTACTCTTCTTATGAAACAATTATAATTCTTATTATATCCTGAGTTCTTAACGAAGGACTACGTATAATTTTTCAACTTTATAACTTTATAAACTTTCAGACTTTATAAACTTACTAAATGTTTTTTAAAAAAAATAATTTTATTGCCTTTTTTATTTTTTCTTTTATTTTTCTTTCTTTATTTTTTCCGGTTTTTTCCCTTGCCGCCGGTCTTTCCGGTCCTTTGGTAATCTGTGCCGACATAAATAACTGTAATTTTTGCGACCTTCTCCAAACTGCAAAAAACATTCTTGATTTCAGTATTCAACTTGCCTTTATTCTTGTCGTCGCCTACACCGTCTGGGGCGGCCTGCAAATTATGGTCTCCGGCGCTTTTGAAAGTCTTTATTCCAAAGGTAAAAAACTTATCACTAACGCCGCCATCGGCTTGGTTATTATTCTCGTCTCCTGGGTTTTTGTTGACCAACTGATTAGAGTAATGGTCGGTGGCAGTATTTTTCAAGGAAACTTCTCTGGCTGGGTCTGGAATGAAATTCCTTGCGATCTCAACAAAGTAGACCTCCCAGCTATAAGTAATTCTGGAAGCGGGACTGTTACTCCTGGTGGCGGAGGGTTTTCTGGTGGTCAAGAGTTGTGCAATAATCCCGCAAAACTTGCTGAAAAATATGGCGTTCCTTATCCGGTAAAAAACTCTTTTGATATTGACGCTATAATTGGTTGTGTTAATGGCTCGCTGAATAAAATGATAGACCAAAATCAAATATACACTTCTGATCGTGACCATCCTTTATGTAATTACACCAGAGGAGAAAAAATTTGTGGGGATTGCTCTCATAAAGTCTATTCTTGCCATTATGGAGGAATGGCAGGTCACATGGGAGTTCTCGCCGTTGACTTCAACGCCGCTGTTGGTATATCCGAGTCAAAACTCAATGACGAAATAAACAAAATTGCTCGAGCAGGCGATTGTGGAATAAGTATCTCAAACGTCATATTTGAAGACGACCACACCCACATTAGCGCCCCTTCCTGTAACAGTAAATATTAATCTTTCTCTTTCTTCTTCTGTCATTCCGGCGTAAGCCGGAATCCAGTTATAATTCCTATTATATCCTGAGTTCTTAACGAAGGACTACCTACTACTTTCTAAACTGTTTACCCTGTTAAATAAAATCCTTTGGATTTTAATTTGTAAAGCAAATTATTTAACAGGGTGAACTTTCAACTTTCTGCTTTTCTTCTTCTGTCATTCCGGCGAAAGCCAGAATCCAATTATAATTCCTATTATATCTTGAGCGTAGTCGAAGAACTATCTTTATTTCTGTCATTCCGGCGCAGGCCGGAATCCAGTTATAATTCCTATTATATCCTGAGTTTTTAACGAAGGACTACCTACTACTTTCTAACTTTATAAACTTTTAACTATCTTGTAATATCTTTGTTTTTCTTTTTCTTCTTGCTATAATTTCTTTAATGTCATTTTTTCTCTCAAAAATTTTTTTAATAAATACCGCCCTCGCAGATGGAACCAGCAGTTCCATCACCATCTCTAATCCCCTCGGTTCTATCTCCACCATTCCCGGTTTAATAAATAAAATAATAGATTTTCTCGCCACTTTAGGCATCCCTGTAGTTACTCTTCTTGTTATTTATGGCGGATGGCAAATATTGATCGCCGGCGGCAACGAAACTAATTTTACTAAAGGAAAAAACACTATAACTTACGCCGCTCTCGGTTACGGTATAGTTCTTATTGCTAAAGGCGTTTCAGGCTTAGTTGAATATATGCTGACTGGAAGCACCACCCAAGCTACAATTGACGTCGGTGGTATTATATCCCGTTCTGCTAACTGGCTGTTAGGCTTAATGTTAGCTCTTTCTGTTATTATGGCTATTTATGCCGCTTTTCTCTTTTTAACAAAATCAGGCGACTCAAAAGAAACGGAACGAGCAAAAAAAATACTTTTTTATACCGCTATTGCTTTAGCTATCGGCCTTGGAGCGCAAACTGTGTCGTCTCTTGTTCAATTTTTCGTTAATAACTCTTCTTGATTTATTTTTGTCTTATTCTAAAATTAACTCATAACACTTTAACAAGGTCGATTTAAATTAAAAAACAAAAAATTAAATAAAAATGAAAAAAATTACTACTTTTTTTATTCTAACGATTTTAATTCTGTCACCTCTCGTAGCGTCCGCCATAGCAGAATCCGGTATTACAGGCGAAGCCCCTAAAACCTTAAATATTGGCACTACTATATCGAATGTAACGAATTGGCTTTTAGGATTATTAATAGCTATAGCATTGCTTTTTGTTGTCTACGCCGCTTTTCTCTACTTGTTAGGTGGCGCAGACTCTGGAAATATAGACAAAGCAAAAAGCATCCTTATCTCTGCCGCTGTCGCTATTGCTATCGGTTTAGGAGCAAAAGCGCTAGAAACTATAGTAAGATCTCTTACATCAGTTACTTAATAAATCTTTCTTTTTAAATTAAAAAAAAACAACCTTAATAGGTTGTTTTTTTTAATATCTTATTATACTATTAAACAAATAAAATGACCTATAAACTTTTCTTTTTATTTTCTTTTTTTTTATTTCCGATCCTTATATTTGCTCAATCGGGTATAAAACCCATTACTCCCGGTGAGCTTAGCATCGGTCTTGTTATTTATAATATTACTAATTGGCTTCTTGGCCTTATTGTCGCTTTATCTTTACTTCTAGTCGTTTATGCCGCTTTTCTTATTCTCTTAGGTGGCGCTGAACCGGGTAATATCTCTAAAGCAAAAAGTATTCTTATCTGGGCGGCTGTCGCTTTAGCTCTCGGTTTAGGCGCTCGCATTATTATTTCTCTTACTCTTTATTTCACTGGTCTTGCCCCAAGGGGAGCTAGTATTTTTGACTTAATATTCGGACTTTTATCAGGAACTGATAAATAAACTTTTTTTAAAAATTTATTCTCCTAATAAAAAACCGCTAGTTCCATTAGCGGTTTTTTTTGGAATATTTTTTTATCCCTGTTTTTTAGCATTCTGCCATCCTTGGTCGTATGCTTTATTCTCTTCGTTATGCCTTTCTGCTTGTTCGCCAAATTCAGTAAAATGAACCATAAGAGAACTATGGGGTGGGTTATGATCATTTTCTCTCTGGTCTTGCTCGCCTTTATTATGCGCGTTTTGAAGAACTTCACCGCGGTCTTTACTCATCTTCCTCACCTCCTTTATTTTTAGATGTCTTATTATTCAGTTTTCAATTTTCTTCTTCTTTGATAATATAAAATATAAGCTATGTAAAGAAAAAGCCCAACTGTCTCCAGCTGGACTTTTATTATTAAAGGTTCTCTATTAGGGTCTATTTTCTACTACCACTATCACTTCCCCAAAAGAGTTTGCCGTTAGCTTGAAAATACCCCTTTTAACTCCAACATAAGAAGGACTTTTATTTTCAACCACCGTCCCATCAATAAATCGCAAAAGTAAATCTTTTGGTCCATCAACCCGATAACTTGTTTCAAGTGGAGTAATAATCCACCTCGTCCACTTCCCCGGCTCAAGTTGAATTACTTTTTTTGTCTCTCCCGGAGCAAAAGTAATTCCTTCTTCAACCTGATTTTGCTGACTGACTTGTGTCTGTTTTTGTCTGTTTTCCGCTTCTTTTACTACCTCTTGCCCCACTGGTTTTAATTGAATTCCGTACTTCGGGTCATATCCCGGACTGTCAAAAAATCTATATCCTTCTGGCGTCTTCGCATACCACTTTATTGGTTCTCCCGTCTGATGGTTAAAAAACTGCTCTCCCGTATGCATAAACAAAGCAAAAAAACATAAACACAACATTACCGACAAAAAGACTATTCCTTGCGCCCTCTCACTTTTTTTCAAAGATGTAGACATCCTCACTGAAAAATAAAACGGCACAACTAACATAACAACGATTGCTCTTGCTAACCACACATCCATTCCAAAACCATTATGTAATGATTCTGAAAAATAAATGAAAACTGGAATTAAAAAAATGAAATTTCCCGCCTTTATCAACCCGATTATTCCAAGGATTATTACTATTCCGCCTAAAACCCCTATTAAAACCTTATTTTCTTTCTTCATTATCCTTCTCCTTTTATTTAGTTTTCAATCTTTTTCTTCCTTTATTATGCCATAAATAATAAGCTATGTAAAGAAAATACCCAACTGTCTCCAGCTGGGCATTAATTTTATAAAACAATTTTTTACGGCTGAGTCACAGTCACGACTCCACAACCACTAAAACGAAATACTCCCACCTTGCTGCCAAAATCAATCATTCTACCCGGCTCATCAAAAAAAGGTTGTTCTCCATAAAACTGAACCAAAGTTTTTTCTGACAAACGATAGGTCCACCTTGTTGTCGGCATCTTTATCCAAGATGTCCATTTTCCAGGAGTTAATTGAATTTCTTTTTTTATCTCCCCCGGAGCAAAAGTAATACTCTCTTCCGCTTGTGTTTGTTGACCAATTAATTTTTTTTGATAAAAGGAAGAAAAATTAGAAAACCAACCGGCTGATAAACATAATCCTATTAATACTAAAATCATAAAAATCCCTGAAGTCCAGAAAAGAATTTTCCATGCTTTCTTTGGAATTCCGTCGTTTTCATTCATGGTTTTTTACCCCCTTTTGAAAATGCGGCTAAAGCCATTTCAGATATATCTTTTACAATTTGCCCCGTTTCTGGTGATAAGGTAAATTTATTTTCTTTAATTTCTTTCTTTACCTTTCCTCTTTCCGTTTGAATTAATTCTAATGCTTCACCATGAGTACACACTAGACTATCCATTATTTCTTTCGCGCGGTTTCTCACATGTTCAAATTCAACTGTTTCCGCGTCTCGCTCTCTCTTTTCTACAACTTCTTTTTCTGCCGCTTCCGCTAATTTTCCTAATATCTTTATTTCTCCTATATTTAATCTATTTATAGTTATTCCAAGAGAAATAATTGGGCGCGATCCATTTCCAGTTCTAATACTGTTTATTGCCTTTTCTCGTTCTTTTAAAGCCTCAACTAAAGGCTTTCTACTCGATTCGTCAACATAATTTTCTTTTTCTAAAACATCGTTTACTTTTTCCCAATTTTTCCCCCAAATTTTTTCTTCCGACTCCTCTGGAGGTATGGAAGGTTTCTTAAGGGCCTTTCTTAAAATACTCGTTGGAACGCTTGATAAAATTTCATTTGGGCTTCCTGTTAAAGCTTTCATTAAAGTATCAACCGCTTCCCATCTTGCGGCTAGCGCTTCTTTCCAACTTTGTGGCCCTTCAATTTTATCCCCTGCCCACGCTCTTATTCTTTCCTTTACCATTTCTTCTAATATCTTTTCTACTCCATTTTCCCCCCCCGAATTTAAAAAATCAATTATGCTTTGCGGGGAAATTTTTCCATCTTCTGAAATACCAGGAGAATAAGTAATTGCCACCGGAATTTTTAATTCTGCGGAATCTGGTGTTCTTACACTTTCCAATATAAATTCTTTATTTTTTTTAGTTATATTTACTTTAATATAACTATGCCAGAAAGGATAAAAAGGAAAAAAATGCCACCCCTCCTTTAAAATTTGGCTTTCTTTTTGTCGCTTTCCTAATATAACCCTTACAGCTATACAAGGCGGGTCTGCCGGAATTTTCCGCAATCCCTGAAGTATAAAGCATCCAGTAAGAAAAAAAATCACAATTGTGACTTCTAAAAATATAAATACTAGCATCATCTTCTTTTACCTCTTCTTTCTTTTTATTTATTTTTCAAAATTTCTGCTTAAATTCTAGCATTTTATATTTAATTTGTCAAACAAAAAAAATCCTGCTAGAATCAAGTATTAGAAATAAAAGTAGGGTGAGTGGCGCAACTGGCAGACGCGTACGGTTTAGGACCGTATCCCGCAAGGGTTGAGGGTTCAAATCCCTCCTCGCCCACAATTTTTAAAATCCTGCGAGAGGAATTTGAACCGGGAAAGGGTTGGGAAATAGTAGTTTCCCATGTAGGAAAATATTCAAATTCTTTAAATTAAATATTTTAAACTTCCCGTTTTACTTATTTCAAACACCTCTACATATTTATCCATTTTTAATTTAAATAAATCATTAATAAACTCTTTCGGAATTTTAATTTTTCCAATCCAAACGCTCTTCTGAACCATCTTAAAATCCATATTTTTTAAAACTTCTCTTACCCAATCTCTTTTTTTTCTTTCTCTTTCTGGTACATCAAATATTACAATTGAAAAATTTTCACTCCTTGCCACCTTATATTCCTTTTTTGGGAAGTTTTTTCTGCTTTTTTCTTTCAGTTCTTTCTCTTTTTCTTTCCCTTTTTTTGTTTTAAAAATAAACCTCTTCCCTCCCTTTTTAGCCCTTTTTAACAAACCATCTTTTTCTAACGTATAAATAAGGTTTTGACACCTTTTTCTTTCTCGCCTAACCTCTTCTTGTTCACTATTTTTCGCGCTGATTTTTGATTTGTTATATTCTATTTTTTTCAAAGACGCCCCATATCCCGACGTTAAAATAGCTTCAATGGTTTCCATTAAATCGCCGCCGAATTCAGACACTTTTTCTAAAATTTTTAAAATCTTTTCTCCCCCCATCTATTTTTAGATTTAATCTTATTATTTTTTTATTATATCTCTTTTATATAATTTTTCCTAATAACCAACGATCGTTGGTTATTAGGAAAAACAAAAACCATTTTTTTACCACTTCTTTTATTTTTATTTTTCACTCTCTCCTCCTAGTATAAAAAGCACGGCGCACTTCTTTAAGCTCTTTGTTAGTGGTGTAAATGCAAATTTGTAAGATCTTGATACTAGAATATCCGAACATTTCCTGCGCGCGAGATTTTTTAAGCTTGACTTATTAAATCGTATACCCTATACTCTAGGGTATATGGTAAAACAAATATTACATAAGCACGGTGAAGAAAATTTAAAAGCTCAAAAAGTTATCAATATGGCAGTTGGGAGTATTAGTAAGATTCCCGGTATGGTTTTAGAAAAACGTTATTGTCCCGAGATTATTCAACAAATTGATAGTGTTATCGGCTTGCTTAAAAGTGCGCGCGCGGAACTGCTTCGCGGCCATCTTGATTCCTGCCTTTCAGAACGGCTTAAGAATGATAAAGAGGGAACGATTAAAGAACTATTAAAAATCTACAACATAAAATAATCCTATGGACACTCTTAAAATATATAAAATCAAAGGAATGCATTGCGCTTCATGTGCCAGTATTATTGAGAGAACCATTAAGAAAATTGATGGAGTGGAAGAAATATCTGTAAACAATGGCACAGAAAATGCAAAAATTATTTTTAATCAAACTAAGACAAATCCGCAGAATTTTAACGAAAAATTAGAACCGCTTGGATATTCTCTTGTCATTCCAACCGCAGATGAAATGAGCCTATCTGCCGAACAGGCAGAAATGAGTAAAAATGAACATACTACTCACCTGGGACTTAATCAATCAAAGAAGGGAAAACTAGAAGAAATAGGAAATATGAAAAAAGGAGTGCTCGGAGCGCTTCCTGTTGCTATTATCAGCATCTTTATAATGGGATGGGAAATATTTGGGAAATATAATTTAGTTGCGCCAATGTCCGAAAACATTTTTGAATTTTTCCGTAATCTTCTGCCGATTTTTGCCACCTATATTTTTATAACCATTGGTAAGCCATATTTGCTCGGAGTGTACAGATTTTTCCGTTATGGAAAAGCAAATATGGATACACTTATTGGTCTTGGTACATCGGTTGCTTTTATTTATAGTTTTATTGTTACAGCTTTTGAGGAAGTTTTAAAACCGTATCTAAGTGTGCAATATAATTTTTATGATGTCGTAATCCTAGTAATTACCTTTATTGCGCTTGGCAAATATCTTGAAGCAAAATCAAAGTTTAAAACCGGCGATGCGATTGAAAAGTTACTTGGACTTCAAGCTAAAACAGCGCTTGTTATAAGAGATGGGAAGGAAATTGAAATAAAAATTGAGGATGTGCGCACTGGTGAAATATTAATTGTAAAACCTGGGCAAAAAATTCCCGTGGATGGCATTGTGGTTGAGGGGTTGTCTTATGTGGATGAATCTATGATTACTGGAGAACCAATTCCGGTAGAAAAAAATATCAATGCGCTAGTTGTAGCTGGAACAATCAACACAACAGGCGCTTTCAATTTTAAAGCGACAAAAGTTGGTTCCGAAACGCTTCTTTCTCATATCATTAAAATGGTTGAGGATGCACAAGGGAGTAAGGCTCCTATACAAGCTTTAGCTGACAAAATTTCTGCCGTATTTGTCCCCGTTGTTCTTGTACTTGCTGTTGTTGCGTTTAGTGTGTGGATGTATTTTGGAATACCGATACTTGGATTCTCTAAAGCGTTATCATTTGCTCTGACTTCTTTTGTGGGGATACTAGTTATTGCTTGTCCATGTGCGCTTGGACTTGCCACTCCTACAGCGATTATCGTTGGAGTAGGTAAAGGGGCTAAAGAAGGAATATTAGTAAAAGACGCTGCAACGCTAGAAACACTGCACAAAGCCAATATAGTAGTAATGGATAAAACGGGAACGATTACAAAAGGAAAGCCCGAGCTCACAAAAATAGAAACTGCTGGCGATACAAATGAAAATAAAATCATTTCAATACTCGCAACTCTTGAAAATAAATCGGAGCACCCTATTGCTCATGCCATAGTAAATTATGCCAAAGAAAAAAATATTGAAATAAAAAATATTAAGGATTTTGAAATCATAAAAGGCAAAGGGCTAAAGGGCATTATTGACGGAGTAGAATATTTTGCTGGCAATCTAAAAATAGTTTCTGATTTAAACATCTCTTTTAATGCCAAAACGCTTATAGAAGAAACAAAACATGGCAAAACTCCCATATTGCTCGCAAATAATAACAGTGTGCTCGGTATTGTTTATGTCTCCGATCCCATAAAGGGAGAAGCGATAGAAACCATCAAAGCTCTTCATAAACTTAAAAAGAAAATTATAATGCTTACTGGAGATAATAAAAATACAGGAGAATATATTGCAAATCTTACAGGCATTGATGAAGTAATAGCCGAAGTAATGCCGGAGGATAAATTGAATATTATTAAAGATTTACAAAACAAAGGCGATATTGTGGTTATGGCTGGTGATGGTGTAAATGACGCCCCCGCTCTTGCTCAAGCGAATGTCGGTATTGCTATGGGGACAGGCACAGATGTTGCTATTGAATCTGCAGGCATCACGCTTTTAGGCGGTGATATATCAAAAATCGTCAAAGCGTTTAAATTATCAAAAATTACTATGAACGGAATTAAACAAAATCTATTCTGGGCATTTATATACAATATTGTTGGCATACCGCTTGCTGGTGGTTTGTTTTATCCGATTTTCGGTTGGCTCCTCTCGCCAGTTTTTGCTGGATTTGCAATGGCAATGTCGTCGGTATCCGTTGTCTCAAACTCGCTTCGTATTAAAGCAAAAAAATTATAAATATATGAAAACACACATATTTTATGTTTCTGGCACTCATTGCGCATCATGTAAAATTTTAATTGAAGATGTTTTAAGTGAGGAAAATTTTGTGAAAAATGTTCGCGTTGATTTAAAAAGAGAAATTATTGAAATTGAAACCGATAGCAATCAAAATATTGACGAAATGGCTCAATTTCTAACAAATAAAATAAAACCTAATGGGTATTCTCTTTCAGTAAAAAAAATAATTAAAGAAAATGAATCTATCGCTGTTATTTTAAAAGCGATATTCATCGGTCTAACGTTTCTTATTTTGTTTTTTCTTCTGCAAAAATCAGATATTTTAAATCTTGGTATTGGAGGGAAAACAACGCCAGCAACTAGTTTTATTATTGGTCTTATTGCTTCAGTTTCAAGCTGTCTGGCTATTGTCGGTGGACTTGTACTCTCACTTTCAGCAAAAATATCAGAAGATAACGTAAGCGATACTAAAACTTTTTTGCTTTTTCATATAGGAAGGCTGGTTAGTTTTGCAATATTAGGTGGAGTTCTTGGACTGATTGGCGACGCTTTAAGCATCAACTTTACGTTTACTGCTGTTCTAGGAATTTTTGCGTCCCTTGTTATGTTGTTTCTTGGCTTAAATTTAGTTGGAATATTTTCTAAAAATAAGATTACGCTGCACTCTGTTTTTTTTAATTTCTTTAGAAAAATAGAACATAAAACTTTTACTCCTCTCATTGTTGGATTTAGTACATTCTTTTTACCGTGTGGTTTTACGCAATCAATGCAGGTAGTTGCCCTTTCAAGTGGTTCGTTTATATCCGGGACTCTTATTATGCTTGCGTTTGCCTTAGGAACATTGCCAATGCTTATACTGCTTTCGTTTGGATCGGCATCATTCATGCACGGAAAACATGCCTCTCTGTTTTTTAAATCCGCGGGAATAGTTGTAATCGGATTTGGAATATTCGCTCTCTTAGCAGGTCTTGCGGGATTAGGAATAATTAATCCATTATTTAATATATAATTACTTTATGAACAAAACTGTTTTAATTATTATCACCCTCGCTCTTGCGATGGGTGTCGGCATAATCTTTTTTAGTGGTTCAAAATCAAAAAATAATACGAGCACAGCAATAAATAAGATAGTGCAAAATAGTGAAATAAAAGATGGCATTCAGTATATTACTATAAATGCAAAAGGTGGATACTCGCCAAAAGTGTCACAAGCTTTAGCTGACATTCCTACAAAACTCATTATTAAAACAGAGGGAACGTATGATTGTTCAGCATCGCTTGTGATTCGCTCACTTGGTTTTCAAAAAATCTTAGCTCAAACAGGAGAAGAAATTATTGATATTGGCATACCAAAAGCAGGACAGCCGCTCCAAGGAGTTTGCGGCATGGGGATGTATAACTTTAAAATTAACTTTAACAGTACATAAAGTAAGTGGATTTTATAAATTACGGTTGCCGGAGAATTTATTAGGTATGGTATTTTGCTTTGCAAGGCAAAAAAACTACTTTCTCCTTCTAGCGTGAAAAGTGCGGTGTATTTCTTTGAGTTCTTTGTTTGTAATGTGAGTATAAATTTGTGTGGTTGTAATACTAGAATGTCCTAGCATCTCTTGCACACTCCGGAGATCCGCCCCATTAACTAAAAGATCAGTCGCAAAACTGTGGCGCAAAAGATGCGGATGCACCCTTTTTCCTATCCCGGCTTTTCTGGCATAAAAATCTACTAGCCTTTGCACTGTTCTTGGATTTACCCTTCCTATAATTTTAGGATTTTTTGCTTTTATATAACTTAAAAACATCGCTTCTTCCGCGTCCATTCTTTTGTCTAAATATTTTTTTATCGCCTCTTTTGCCTCTCTCGAAAGAAAAACTACTCGCAATTTATCTCCCTTCCCGCGCACTGTCACTTCTCCACTTTCTAAATTTATATAACGGTCTAAAGCGCAAATTTCTGAAACACGCATGCCGGTTGAAAAAAGAGTTTCCAGTAGCGCCTTATCCCTTAACCCTCTTATACTGCTCGATTCCGGCATGGCTAGCATTCTCTCAAGTTCTTGAAAATTTATTGTTTCAATTTGCCGTGATGGAGTTTTAGGGAGCTCCACTTTTTCCGGCGGCAAAGTTTCTATATCGTTTTTTATCATATAGCGCAAAAAATTACGCAAAGCAATTACATAATAACTCTGCGTAATTTTTTTTATTGGCTGGCGGGCAAGATACAACCGAAATTCTTTTACTGTTTCGTTTGTTATTTCTTTTGAACTTTTTACTCCGGAAATTTTTAAAAAATATCTTAAATATCTCCCATAATTCTCCGATGTTTTTACTGATCTATTTTTTTCAATCTCCAGATAATTCAAATAATCGTTCAAACATTTTTCTATCTGGCTCGCCCGCGTATTTTTACTTACGTTCTCTTCCTTAATTCTAAAATCCACATCTTTTTTATTTATATTCTTCCCCATCTTACTATAATTTTATCATCTTTTGCGACACTTTAAAATCCATCGCTTATTATGCGCCTTTTTCGCTTTCGGTTTGACTTTTTATTTTTTTCCTCTATAATACATAACAATAATGCTTACTCCAAGAAAAAAAGCTAATGCTTTCAAAGATTTTAAAAAGCATGAAACCGATACCGGCTCTGCGGAAGTGCAAGCTGCTATTTTAACGAGGCAAATAGAAGAACTGCAAGCTCATCTCAAAACTCATAAAAAAGACAATCACTCCCGCCGCGGCCTTCTTAAAATGGTCTCAAAGAGAAAGAAATTTTTAAGCTACTTAGCAAAAAATGATAAAAAGAGTTACGAGGAAGTGGTTAAAAAACTTGGCTTAAAGAACAAAGCAGAATAACTAGCTAAAAAAGCACACAATGAATCGAATTGAATATAAAGACCAAAGAGTAGGCATATTTATAGACATTCAAAACCTTTATCACTCGGCTAAAAATATCTATGCCAGCCGGGTAAATTATAAAGAACTTATTAAAAGTCTTGTCGGTAAAAGAAGTCTTGTTTGGGCTTTAGCTTACGTTGTTAAAAGCGACACTTCTTCTTTGGAATCTCACATTTCAAAAACCACCGGCAAAAGCGAAGCTTCTTTCTTTGATGCTTTGGAAAAATCCGGCATTCGGCTTCGTGTTAAAGACTTGCAAATTTTCGCCGGTGGCGCGAAAAAAGCTGACTGGGACGTCGGTCTCGCCGTTGACGCTATCCGTATGAGCACTAATTTAGACGTTATTGTTCTTGTTACCGGCGATGGAGATTTTATTCCTCTCGTTGAATATCTGAAATGGGGTATGGGTAAAGTTGTGGAAGTCGCCGGATTTTCTAAAAGTGCCTCTTCAAAAATAAAAGAAACTGCCGATTTTTTTATCAACATTGAAGAAATTCCCCGCGCCTTAACCTCTATTAAGGAGTAAAAATTTTAAAAACTAACTTATTTTTTATGGATCTTCAAAAGAAAATTTTTAAACATCAAATTGCCGGCCGCGAATTATCCCTGGAAGTTTCCCGCTTGGCGAGTCAAGCCAATGCTTCGGTTTTGGTAAAATACGGTGAAACTATTGTGCTCGCCACTGCTGTTATGGGTACGGAAAGGCCGGTAAATTTTTTTCCTCTTGTTGTTGATTATGAAGAAAGATTTTATGCTGCCGGTAAAATAATCGGCAGCCGTTTTGTTCGCCGCGAAGGTCGCGCTTCTGATGAGGCCGTACTTTCTGCCCGCCTTATTGACCGGGCTATTCGTCCTCTTTTTGACCAGCGCCTCCGCCGTGAAGTGCAAGTAGTTCTAACTATTATTTCTATTGACGAGGAAAACGATCCGGATTTTGTTTCTCTTATTGCCGCCTCCGCCGCTCTTTCCATCTCTGATATTCCTTGGGGTGGTCCTATTGGGGGAGTGTCAGTTGCTGAAATTAATGGTGAACTTAAAATAAATCCTTCTATGTTGGAAGCTTCAAGTGCCGATACTAAATTTTCCGCCTTCTTTGCCGGCATTCAAGGAAAAATAAATATGATTGAAGCATCTGGCCGTGAAGCAAAAGAAGAAAATGTGATTGTTAGTATGGAAAAAGCTTTAAAAGAAATAGAAAACCTTATTAATTTTCAAAAAAGCGTCACTGCCGAAATTGGCAAGAAAAAACAAACTTTTAATTTTCCATCTCCGTCTAAAGAGCTTGAATTAGTCATCTCTGACTTTCTTAAGGAAAAGCTTGAAACAGCTGTTTTTGTTACTGATAAAAAAGAACGCGAAAAAAATCTTAGCGAACTTCTTTCTAAATTAAAAGAAGAACTTATTTCTCGCGAATTTTCTTCCGATGAAATAAAATTAGCCGAAGATATATTTGAAGAAGCGGTAAACGACGCAGTTCATAAAAACATTATTAAAGATTCCCGCCGCCCCGATGGCCGCGCTTTAAATGAGCTACGCGACCTCCACTCCGAAGTTAAATTATTTGAAAGAACTCATGGTTCCGCTCTTTTTATGCGCGGTGACACCCAATCTCTTTCTGTGGTTACACTTGCTCCTCCCGGCCAGGAAAAGCTCATAGAAACTATGGAAACATCGGAAAAGAAAAGATTCTTCCTCCATTACAACTTTCCTCCTTATTCAGTAGGGGAAACCGGATCTTTTCGTGGCCCCGGTCGCCGCGAAATCGGCCACGGCGCTTTAGCGGAAAAAGCTCTTAAACCGGTTATTCCTACCGCCGAAGAATTTCCTTACACTATTCGCCTCGTTTCTGAAATTCTTTCTTCTAACGGTTCTTCTTCTATGGCTACGGTTTGCGCCGGCTCTTTAGCTTTAATGGATGCCGGAGTTCCTATTAAAAAACCGGTTGCCGGAATTGCTATGGGTATAATGACTGCCGGTAGCGATTATAAAATTTTAACGGACATTCAAGGCCCGGAAGATCATTATGGCGATATGGATTTTAAAGTTGCCGGCACCGCTGACGGTATTACCGCTCTCCAAATGGATGTTAAAATAGACGGCGTTAGCCCAAAAATTCTTTGTGAAGGATTAAATCAAGCTAAAGAAGCCCGCCTTAAAATTCTTGAAGTTATGTCAAAAGCTATTTCTTCTTATCGTCCCGAAACTTCCTCTTATGCTCCTTTAGTTGTTTCTCTTTTGATTAACCCGGAAAAAATCGGCGCTCTCATCGGTCCGGGCGGCAAAATAATAAACGGTATTATTGAACATTACGGCGTTACTATAGATATAGAAGACGACGGCAAAGTTTTTGTCGGCGGCTCTGGAAAAGAAGCGGTAGAATCCGCCCTTACTGAAATAAAATCCATCACCCGCGAATTTTCTGTTGGTGAAATTGTTGAAGGTGAGGTTGTTCGCATTATGGAATTCGGCGCCATTATAGATCTTGGCGCTGGACGTGACGGAATGATTCACGTTTCTGAACTTAAAGAAGGCTTCGTAAAAAATGTTTCTGATGTGTTAAAAATAGGGGACTACGTCCGCGTTAAAATTATAAAAATTGACGGTGATAAACTTGGTCTTTCCATTAAACAGCTAGAAAAAAAATAAAACCGCCAAATAGTTTTCTTTTTCTCTTTTTTCCCCGCTAACCTCGGGGTTTTTTAAAAAAAATAAAACCCCCGTAAACCTCACGGGGGTTAAAAACCAACCGCGGACAATTTAAAATTTATATGTCCGCTCCCATTCCAAAAATTCCTTTGAGGGCGGATAGCTCATCTGCCCGTTCCACCGCGCCATTTCTTCAATGACTTGGCCTCCAGCGGCCGAGTCATTGAAGTCTTCCTGTGTGTCGTGGTCTAACGCGACACGCAGCTCCCACCTACCGGCGGGAAAGGCGCTCTGATCAAGCTTTTTCAGCTCGAATGACAAAAAGTGTAAATGAGCGCCAACTTCTTGCTCAATCTCCCTCTTTCTTTCAAGCGCCATAGCCAATACTTGCGCTATGGCCTCCTCTCCACAGTCCGTTATACTCAACACATAATTATTACTCATTTTTTTCTCCTTTCCCTCTTGAGGGAAAAAGTTTTTTACTCCCGCAAAGCGGGAGATTACCTAAGCAATTCCCTCATCAAGGGGAAAGATGAAAAATTCCATCTCCTGCTAGGATAGGCATTCCTAAGCAGTTCTTGAGCAACTAAAAAACATCATAACTACTCAAAAACTGCTTAGAAATTCTCTTTATTTATTTTTTAAAGAACTTTATTTTAACGCTTTAATTATAGCATATTCAGTAAACTTAGTCAACATCACCCAAAAACCGCATAAATAAAGGTTTTTAACATCTTCTGACTTTTTAAAATATTATAAAACACAAATCATCTTCTTCCAGCCAACCACAAAGTTTTGCTAAATTTTATTTTTCTAAAGTCGTGCAACGTTTCTGAAGAAAAATAATATTTAGCAAAACACACTCAAAATTTTATTTAAAGAGCTTTACAGCTGTTTTTTTAGTGGTTATGGTTACGAGAAAACTTTTCCACAGCTGTTTCATTTTTTTCCTAGCCCTTTAAGAGTTATAATCATAAAAAAGCGCTTTCTTATTTTTATTAAAATTATAATTAACTAAAAAGCTTCTTCTTTTTATTTTTTATGGACGAAATTAAAAACAATCAGTCAGTTCCCGGTCAAGTTCCCGAACCACCAATTAAGAAATCAGTTGATATTAGAACTATGGCCTCTGATATGCAATCTGTTAAACAAACCGGTGGGGGAGCGCCGGAGCCTAAACAATTTAATCTAGGCAGTTTTAATTCTCCTAAAGAACCGCCTACTGTTAGCCAAGCCCCGCAAGCTCCAGAGACAAACTCTGCTTTTACTCCTCCGTCTCCGTCTTTTCCTGTCGCCCCGATCACTCCTTATCAAGCGCCTTCTTCTGAACCTGTTTTTGTTCCCGGACAAGAAGCTGTTAATATGTCTTCCGAAACGCCTTCCTCTGGAAGCAAAAAAAATCTTATTCTTTCCGTAGTTGGCTTAATAATTTTAGGCGTTCTTTTTTATCTCGGATATTTTTATGTTTATCCAAGCTTCTTCGGAAATATTCCGGAAGTTGCTCCTCCTGTAGTCGTTGTTCCGGAAGTTATAGAAACCCCTCCTCCTATGCCAAAATCTATCCACGTTCCCTTTGTTTCTTTTTCTCTCCCTAATGTTGGAATTATTGGTTCTGTGCAATTATCATCTGATCCGCTTTCTTTCAAAGCTTCACTTTCCACTCTCGCTCGTTCCATTACCGCTTCAAACACAATGGGAGAATTTTTAATTGAAGACAGTGAAAAAAATCCGGCTGATTTTTCTTTATTCTTTTCTTCTTTGGCTCCCGAAATGGCTTCTGGTACTCTGTCTTCCTTATTTGAACAAGATTTTACGGCTTTAATTTACTTTGACGATAAGGGGCGGGCTTGGCCTGGTTATATTGCTAAACTAAAAGCTGGCGTGGATAAAACATTTGCCGCCGCCTTTATTAAAAATTTAGAAAATTCCGCTTCTCTTCCCTCAAACTTACTAATTGAAAACTTTGGCACTCCTGTTGCTGGAGGATTTAAAGACGGGCAGATTGTTAATCTTCCGGCCAGATATCTTTCTTTTTCGGATAAAGTTGCCGCCATTGACTATTTCTTTGCTAACGATTACTTTGTTATAATCAGTTCTTACTCTGGAGCAAAAAATCTCATCCCACTTCTAAGTCCGCAGATTTTGGAATAAACTTTTTTTTCCGGCAGTAATACTTATATAATTATGGATGCTGAAAAATACAAAAAAAAGCTGGAGGAAGAAAAAGAAGAAATAAAAAAACAACTAGAAGAAACCAAGTCTTCTAGTGTTGATTTTGGCTCGGATATTGATGGTGGCGATGAAGAATCTGATGAAACAGAAGAAATCAGCGCTAAATTTAGCTTGGAACAAACACTAAAAGACAGTCTTTTGAATATAGAACACGCTCTAAGTAAATTTACAGACGGTTCTTATGGAAAATGCGAAGAATGCGCCAAAGAAATTGAAGAAAATATTTTAGAGGTGAACCCTGAATCTAAATTTTGCAAAGTTTGTAAGGCGGGAATGTAAAAGAAGTTTTTCTCTATGTCTGAAGTAGCCAAGATTTTTTCTGCAGAACTTGAAGGTATAAACGCAAAAATTATTGAGGTGGAGGTCGACGTTAGCGCCGGCCTCCATTCTTTTTCTATTGTCGGTTTAGCCGATAAAGCTTTATCGGAAGCTAAAGAGCGGGTTAACTCCGCTCTTAAAAATATTGGCGTTAAACCGCCAAATCGCGAAAATCGCCGTATTACCGTTAATCTTGCTCCGGCTGATATAAAAAAAACTGGCTCGCAGTATGATTTAGCTATCGCTTTAGGATACCTTCTTGCTACTGGTCAAATAAAAAAATTTAATTCTGCTGATAAGATATTTATCGGCGAACTTTCCTTAAATGGCGATCTTCGCCCTGTTTTTGGTTCTTTAAATATCGCAGAAATGGCTAAAAAGTTAGGTTTTCACACTCTTTTTCTTCCGGAAGAAAACGCCAAAGAAGCCGGGCTTACATCTGGTTTAAATATTATTCCAATTTCTGATTTAAAAGAATTAATTGAAATTATTGAAGAAAGAAAAGAAAAATCTCCCGTTTCTTTTTCCTTTTTTCCCGCAGAAAATTTTTCTTTCGTCTCTATTGCTGAAGTAAAAGGACAGGAAAATGCTAAACGCGCTCTTTCTATCGCCGCCGCTGGCGCTCACAATATTCTTATGTCCGGCCCGCCCGGTTCCGGAAAAAGTATGCTCGCGCAAGCGCTTGTTTCCATTCTTCCCCCTCTTGAATTTGAAGAAGCTATTGAATCAACAAAAATATATAGTGTTGCCGGGCAAAATAAAGAAAATATTATTCGTAGCCGCCCTTTTCGCTCTCCTCATCACACTGCTTCTTCCGTTTCCATTATTGGTGGCGGGCAAACGCCAAAACCCGGCGAAATCAGCTTAGCGCATCGCGGTATTCTTTTTCTAGATGAAATTCCGGAATTTCATCGTGATGTCTTAGAGGCTCTTCGTCAGCCTCTTGAAAACGGAAAAATTTTTGTCTCCCGCGCTCGCGGTGTCTTAGAATTTCCCGCAAAGTTTATGCTGGTAGCCGCTATGAATCCTTGTCCTTGCGGCTTTTGGAACGATCCAGAAAAAGAATGCCGCTGCACGGCCAATGAAATTTTTCGCTACCAGAAAAAAATTTCCGGCCCTCTTCTTGATCGTATAGATATTCAAATAACCGTTCCCCGCGCCAAAACCGAAGAACTTATGGAAAAGAAAATTTTTGAAAATGAAAAAAAACAAGCGCAGGAAATTAAAGAAAGAGTAGCTTTAGCTCGGGGAAAACAAAAAGACAGATTTAAAAAACTCAACCTTAAAATCTTAGTTAATAGCGAACTCTCTTCTCATGAGTGTGATGATATAATTTCTTTAAATGAAGACTGCCAAAACTTCCTTAAAAAAACCTTGGAAAAATCCCTAATCTCCGCCCGAGGTTATTATCGTACTTTAAAAGTTGCTCGCACTATTGCTGATTTAGAATCTTCCGAAAACGTTCTTCTTCCTCATCTCGCCGAAGCCTTCCGTTATCGCTTAAAAGATTGATTACCATAAAAAAAACGGCACAAGCCGCATCTTTTACTTCAAACCTCCTACTTTATTTAACTAGTTTATTTGCTATTATTTTACAAACGGATTTTTTGCTCCGTGCACTTCAAAATGTAAATGGCATCCTGTCGGTCCCGACACGTTTCCCGTTTTTCCCATATAAGCGATAATTGTTTTAGTATCTACTAAATTTCCGACTTTTGCTTCATTTTCCTGATTATGCGCGTATAAAGTTTTTGTGCCGTTCGGGTGCTCTATGACTATATAATTTCCATACCCGTTATTCCAGTCATTTATTTTTTCTTCCACCACCACTCCCTCCGCCGCCGCGTATATTAGTGTTCCGCAAGCGTTTGCTATATCCACCGCGTTATAATTATGCAACTTCCCCCAATTCCATCCTTTTGTCGGCATAGAAAAATACCCTGGCAGATTTGGTAAAAGATTAGAAGCCTTAGCAAGTGTTTTTATTGATTTGGCGCCCGGTATAATTACATCCACTCCTGTTTCTATTTTCTTATTAAATTTTCTTATATCGTCTGCGCTCACACTGTATAATTCAGCTATACTTTCCGCAGTTTCCCCATCCTTTACTGTATAAATAACTCCTAAAACCGGTAAAATTGCTATTTCTTCCCCCTCCTTTAGTCGGCTTTTTTCTGATTTATTATTAGCAAAGAGTATAGTTTCTTCTGAAATTCCAAATTTTTCCGCTACTGTCTTTATTGTGTCTCCTTTTTGTATTTTATAAACCATCAAATTATCTTTCTGTGTTAAAATAGGTTTCAGCGGGCTGTCTTCCGGCAAAGCTTCCGTCTGGTTTATTAAAAAATATCCCGCTACCACCTCTTCTTGTTCTTTAACTTGAATATCTGCGCTAAGTTGTCCAACCGCTAAATCTTGGCTTAAAAGTGCTGCTTCGGTAATATTCACAGGCCCTCCTAGGGACTTTCTATTTACTCCTTCTTCCTTATAATAAACGAAGGAAGTTACAGAGATTCCTAAAACGAGCAAAATCCCCAATGTGTAGGGGTTCTTTAAAAAAGAAACACAATTATTAAAGTTTATACTAATAAGATAATGATACCTTGGAATCTTAATGAGAGTCAACGCCAAGCTGTGGATAGCCCCATTTTAGGCCCATTACTCATAGTTGCCGGCGCCGGCTCGGGAAAAACCGCCACTCTTATCAGCCGCTTAGGTGCCATTTTAAGTTCCGGCGTTAATCCTGCCGAAGTTGTGGCTATTACATTTACCAATAAAGCCGCCGACGAGATGCGCTCTCGCGTTGAGAACTCAAATTGCCTCAAAAAGAACTCTTCTCGCCCTTTTATCGGCACTTTTCATTCTTTCGGCGTTAGTATTTTAAAGAAAGAAGCTTCTTATTTTGACCGCGATGCCCGTTTTTCCATTTTTGACAATAACGACAGCTCGCGCCTCTTAAGAAAAATATTTAAAGAAATAAGCGCCGGCTCTAAAGAAACCAATTTTTCTTCTACTGTTAGCAAAATCAGTCGCTTAAAAAACAATCTTTTACCAACAGAGTCCCTCTCTGAATCCTCTAATTTTGCCGATCGCCTTGCCGCGGACGTCTTCTTCAGTTATGAAAACGTTTTAAAAAGAAATAACGCCTTTGACTTTGACGACCTTATAGAAAAACCGGCGCGTATCTTTTTATCCAACCCAGATACTTTAGAAAAATATCACCGCCTCTTCCGCTTTATTCTCGTTGATGAATATCAAGACATTAATCCTGCGCAATATCAGTTTATCCGCTCTCTTGCCGGCGAAGATGGCAACTTGAATGTTGTTGGTGATGATAATCAGGCTATTTACGGTTTTCGCGGCGCCGATTTTAAAAACTTTCTCAACTTTGACCGTGATTTCAAAAACGCCCGCGTGGTAACTTTAGAAGAAAATTACCGTTCCACCGGCAATATTATCGGCGCCGCTTCCGGTCTTATTCTAAAAAATAAGCTTCAGCGCCCTAAAAAACTTTGGACAAAAAACCAAGCCGGCAGTCCCGTTCTGATTATAGAAAACGAAGACGAAGAAGAAGAAGCCGCGCGTTTATCCGAAAAAATCTCCCTTTTAAGGCGCGGCGGTGTGAAAGAGTCAATTACTATTCTTTATCGCACCAATGCTCAATCCCGCCCTCTGGAACAAGCTTTTATTGAAAATAACATTCCTTATTTTATTTTTGGTGGTCTTCGTTTTTATGATCGCAAAGAAATAAAAGACATTGTTTCAGTCCTTCGTTTTACTTCCAATCCTAAAGACGAAGCCGCAAAAGAAAGAATGAAAAAATCCTTCCATCGCGCCGATTCTAATTTACTCTTTATTGAACTTTTACAGAAAAAAGATTATCCGCCTGCCGCCCTTATTGATTTTATTTTAAAATCCACCTCCTTCCTTAAAAATCTTGAAAAAAATTTTGATAATTTCCGCGAACGCGAAGAAAACATAAAAGAACTTTATTCCTTTGCCACCTCTTCGCCTAATCTGGAAGAGCTTATTGAAAAAATCTCTCTTTTCCAAAGTTCTGATTCCCGCCCTAAGTTCAAAAATACTGATTTTTCAAAAAGCATCTCTATGATGACTATTCATCTCTCTAAAGGCCTGGAATTTGATCGGGTTTTTATTGCCGGTTTAAGTGAAGGTCTCTTGCCTCATGCTATGTCTTTTAAAAAAGGGGAGGATATTGAAGAAGAAAGAAGGCTTGCTTATGTTGCTATGACCCGCGCCAGAAAAAATCTTTGCCTAAGTTTTCACGGTCTGCCTTCAAGATTTTTAGGAGAAATTCCTTCCGAATTTTTAGAATTTGATGCCGGCCGTGTGATAGATTTTGACGACGAAGAAAGATATATCACTATCTAAAACACTTTTTTATTACTCTCTCAATTTTCCTATCTCGCAACAAAATAGTCTTTATAAATTTTTTAATCTTTAAATTATAAAACTCTTTTTCATTATTTTTATACACGTCGCAGAATACTCCCGCCTTTTAAGGCGGGAGATGAATGCGACACCATTCTTAGCACGGCTTACGCCGTGCTAAGATAAAAGAGTGAAAAAATCTACTCATAACGCCACCTATGACATCCAATACCACTTTGTCTGGATACCCAAATACAGAAAAAGAGTATTAAGCGGAGAAATAAGCAAAAGGTTGGAAGAGCTAATCAAACTATGTTCAGAAATCAATGAATTTGAGATTCTAGAACTATCTATTCAAACAGACCATGTTCATCTATTTCTGTCTGCCAAACCAAGATATTCTCCAGCAGAAGTAATGAGATTAATCAAGGGAGGATCCTCTAGGACATTAAGACAAGAATTTCTGGAGTTGGAAGAGTTTTTGTGGGGAGATAGTTTCTGGGCAGATGGATACTTTGTTTCTACTCATAGCGTGGTTACAGAAGATATAATACGACAATACATTAAAAACCAAGGTCAAGAGACTGCTTAAAAAATACTGCGGTCTTTAGACCGCAGATATTTATATCTTGTTTCAGTTATCATTTTTTCTTCTTGTTTAAAAATTGAGGTTTTATTAATTTGGAGCTCTAAAATATTAAGAAAAGCTGATTGGTTTGGGTGAAGAGTCAATTCTTCTTTATCTTCATGTGTCCAATATAAAGGAATTGTAATAGAGTTCTTTCTGATAGATATTTTGTTTTCTAATATTTCTTCTAAATTAGCTTTTATATTTTTAGCATCATTATTTTTTATTAATCCTGCTTTGTTTTTTATTTTAATTCTCCAAAATATCTTTTCATTTTGGGTATTTTCTTTTGCTTTTTTTCCTATGACTAGATTACTTCTACTCCAATATTTTTTTATTTGTTCTGTAAAAATAGCTATTAAAGCAAGTAAAAAAGTGAGTGTAGATTGGTTAAAAATAAATTTTAGAAGATCTGAGAAGGATTGATTTAATCCAAAAAAGATTGATCTGCTTGTGAAAATTCCCAATACTAGTGATACAACAGAAAATAAGATCATTTTAAAAATGTTATAACTCGACAATTTTGTTGCAGATGAATTTGGGGTCGTCGTTGCGCCAGGAGACGCGGCCTTCGGCTAAGACGACGTTATTTTCTTTCCAGATTTCCGGATTGCGGGAAAGAGCGTCGTGAAAAACCATCATTTCTATTGGTTCGCTGAAGTCGGCAATTTTGGCAAAAATCATCGGCTGACCGGTTTTAGTGGTATAGCGTTTGATTTGAGAAATAGTGCCGGCGATGCGGACATTTAAACGGTCGTTTTTTAAAGTGGAGACATCTTTTATTTTTCGGACGCTGTATTTAGCCAGTTTTTCTTTGTGCTGTTCTAAAGGATGTTCGGAGACATAAAAGCCGAGCAGTTCTTTTTCCCAAGAAAGTTTTTCTTTAGAAGTAGCAGGCGGGGCGGGGTCCAGTTTTATAGAAGAGGAGGAAGAAAAGGAAGAGCCAAAAAGAGAGGGGCCGTTATTTTTTGATTTTCTATTACCAGCGGCAAAGCGAATAATATTATCTATGTTAGCGAGAATTTGGCCGCGTTCTATTTTAAAAGAATCAAGCGCGCCGGCTTTTGCCATACTTTCAAGAGATTTTTTATTCAGGTCTTTATGGTCTACACGAAGGAGAAAATCAGAAAAATTAACATAGGGACCGTTTTTTAAGCGTTCTTCCATAATGGCAAAAGCGATGCTTTTACCGACATTTTTTATAGCAGTTAAACCGAAGCGGATGCTTTCTCCTTCGGGCATAAATTTTTCCATACTGCTGTTTACGTCTGGCGGTAAAACAGGAATGTTTAATTTTTTTGCCTCGCCGGTTAAAAAAGATAGGCGGTCTATATCATTAATGTCGGAGTTTAAAAGAGAAGTGGAAAATTCTACGGGATAATGGGCGCGAAGAAAAGCGGTGCGATAACCAATAAGAGCATAACAGGCGGCATGAGAGCGGTTGAAGCCGTAGCGATCAAAAGGTTCAATAAGGGTCCAGAATTTTTCGGCGATATTATGCGGGACGTTATTTTTTAAACATCCCTGAATAAGCTTTTCTTTTTGTTCAAGAAGAAGAGAGTGGATTTTTTTGCCGACAGCTTTTCTTAAAACATCCGCTTCACCTAAAGAAAAACCAGCTAAGGCGCGCGCGGAAGCCATAAGTTGTTCTTGATAAATCATAATGCCGTAAGTATTTTCTAGCGCTGGTTTAAGAAGAGGATGAAGATAAACAACTGGCTTTTTTTTGAATTTTCTGGCGATATATTCCGGAATAAGTTCCATTGGACCCGGGCGATAAAGAGAAACCATAGCGATTAAATCTTCAAATTCGGAAGGTTTAAGCTCTTTCATATAACGGCGCATACCGCTTGATTCAAATTGGAAAACTCCGGTGGTGTCGCCGGCTTGAAGAAGATCAAATGTTTTTTTATCGTCTAGGGGAAGCGCGGAAATTTTTATTTCTTCGTCCTTGAAAGTTTTTACGAGTTTAATGGTTTCTTCAATAATGGTTAAGTTTTTTAAGCCGAGAAAATCCATTTTAAGGAGACCAAGATCTTCCACGGCGTGCATTTCAAATTGAGTGATAATGGCGTTTTCATCTTGCGGGGAGCGTTGGAGAGGAATATATTCGGTTAAAGATTCCGGAGAAATAACGGTGCCGCAGGCGTGAACGGAAGCGTGGCGGGCGACGCCTTCAAGATGAATAGCGGCATCAATAATTTTTTTAGCAAGATTATCGCTTTCATATTTTTCTTTAAATTCAGGAATAGCTTTTAAAGTTTCAGAGAGAGAAGAATTAAAAGGAATCATTTTAGCGAGTCCGTCGCAAAAGGAGTAGCCGGCGCTTAAGGCGCGGCCGACATCGCGGATGGCGGCGCGCGCCGCCATAGTTCCAAAAGTAATAATTTGGGCGACGTGATCTTCACCGTATTTTTGCCTGACATAACCTAAAACTTCGTCGCGGCGAGTGTCGGCAAAGTCCATATCAATATCAGGCATTTGTATTCTTTCCGGATTTAAAAAACGTTCAAAGAAGAGGTTGTATTTTAGAGGATTAATATCAGTGATATTTAAAATATAGGAAACAAGACTGCCAGCGGCGGAGCCGCGGCCGGGACCGACGGCAATGCCGCGTTTTTTCGCCCAGTTTATAAGATCTTGCACAATAAGGAAATAGCCGGCGAAACCAGTTTGCTTAATAACGGAAAGTTCATAATCCAGACGTTCCAGTGTTTTTTGGTCCGGTTCGGGGAAGCGATCTTTTAGCCATTCTCTTGAAAGGTATTCAAGATATTCAAAGTCGCTTGAGAAATTTTCTGGAAGAGGAAATTTTGGGAGTAGAGTTTTGCCGAGAGTTAATTCAACATTGCAACGGTCGGCAATGCTGGCGGTGTTTTTTATGGCTTCGGGAAAGTCTTTAAAAAATTCTGCCATTTCTTCCGGAGAGGTTAAAGAAAAGTCGTCAATTTTCAAGGTGAGGCGGTCGTCGTCGGAAAGTTTGTTGCCGGTTTGGACAGCGAGTAAAATGTCGTGAAATTCAGCATCTTCTTTTTTTAAATAATGAATATCTTGAGTGGCGATTAAGGGGGCGCCGGTAGATTTTGATAAAGAAATGATAGCGGAGTTTACTTTAGCGAGTTCTTTGATATTCGGGTGATGGCTTAATTCTAGAAAAAAGTTTTCTTTGCCAAATATTTCCTGAAATTCACGGATAGTTTTTTCCGCTTCTTCAAGCCGGTTAGCCATAATAAGCTGGGGAATTTCTCCAGCTAAGCAGGCGGAGGATGCAATAAGGCCGCAGCTGTGCTCGCGCAAAATTTCTTTATCCATTCTCGGCTTATAGTAAAATCCTTCCAAATTGGCGCGAGTGACAAGTTTCATTAAGTTTTTCCAACCCTCGTTGTTTTTGGCGAGAAGAATAAGATGAAAATATTTTTCCTCGTGGCCACCTTTTTCCCGGCGGTCTTTTGGGGCGATGTAGGCTTCTACGCCGAGAATCGGTTTGATTCCCGCTTTTTTAGCTTTTTTATAAAATTCTACGGCGCCATAAAGATTACCATGATCGGTTAAGGCGATGGAATTCATACCAAGTTCTTTAGTGCGGTTAACGAGTTCGTCAATTTTAGCGAGACCATCCAAGAGGGAGTAATGAGAATGGGTGTGAAGGTGGGTAAAATTTATTTTTTTAGCATTAGAAGCAGAAAACATAGCAGTTTTATTATACACGTTTTAAAGAGCTAAAGAAGAGAACTAATGTCTTCTATTTAGCGTGATTTTTTGATTTTTTTACAGGCGGTTGACGGGAGAAAAAAAACGAGTATGATAAAAATAATGGGTAGGGTATTAAAAACAAACCTTTTACTTGTCGTTCTTACTTTAAAAGCCAAAAGCGGAAGTTTTTAATACGACTCAAAAAAATAAACTTAGAACTTCCGCTAAAGCGGAAGTTTTTAGTTTAAGAACCTTGAAAAAAGAATAAGAAGAAGGAGGAGAAAGAAGATGGTAGAGACATATTATGAGATGAATAAAAACTTGCGGGATTTAACTGATTTACAAGGGAAAGTTGTTGAGCTTATCATAAGAATTAAAGAGAAGAGCAGGAGAGGCGGAAAAGTGGACGGTCTGATGAAGGAAAAGCGAGTGTTAGAAGAAAAATTGAAAAAGCTGCGCGCGGATTGCGGGCTTTAGGGAAGGAGGTGAGGAAAATGTTAACTGCGGAAGAAAAAAATAAAATAAGCTGTGGAGCTGGAAATGGAGAAATGTTTCGGCTTGAGATTGTAAGAGTTGAGAGCGAGACAATAGTGAACGAACCGATATTTTTTTGTTGCGATGTGATAGATTTGGAATGGTTTTTGGGGGAATTTGAGTTTTGTATTCCGAAGAGTTATTTCCAAGAAAAAGGGTATGATCCTTATGATTATACCCAGAGAGGGATTATGGAGCAGCTTAGTAAGGCTGTCCAAAGCGACAAGATCGGAATAAGAATAGGCAGGAGAGGGGAGATTGTTTTTGATAGGAAGGATAAGATAAAACTCGCTTCTTTTATTTCCGTTTCTGTTATAAAAAAGAACAGAAACTAGGCAGAGTTTTTTGCCGCGCGTGTTGCGCGGCTTTTTTTTGGAGGTGCGGATAAAATTAAAACCTCACTTATCTGACGATCGTCAGATAAGTGAGGTTTTTAGTGTGATATTGTTTAATAAAGTAAATAAAGAAAAAGCCCAGTGGTAGGATCGGGCTTTAATTCAAAATTTAGGGAATAGGAGGTAAAAAAAATGTTATTTTTTTTCTAAGAGAATGATTAGTCCTTCTGTGTAGCTTCCCATTCCTATATCAATTTTTTGTACAGCTTGAATAGGAATGATGGTTTTTATTTCTTTTGATTCATATTTAGTGCTTGAAGAAATTTCCGCCAGAGCCTTTTTAAAAGCAAACACAGGGTTGGCGCCGATGGGAGGAAAAGGGTGTTTAACATTTTCTCCCGCATTTATAATAATTATTGAAGGGCTGATTTCAGATATGGAAAACTCGGTTCCATATCTGACGTCATTTTCCGTAACGCCGTTAGCTAATCTTATACTTTCACTTTTTTCGTATTTTTCTAGAAAGTGGATGAATAATAAACCTATGGCAATGACGGAAATAAAAACGGTACAACTAAGGATTGCTTTGGATGATTTTTTCACGGTCTTTTTCTCCCTTTTTATTTATTTTTTATGGTGCTATTTTGTGTGATTAGTTTATTGTAATCAGAGTATTAAGTCAATATTTTGTACTGGTTCATATGATATCCTCCACCTAGATACTTTATATGAGCGGCAAAGGCAGATATTCTGGAGCGCATATGACAATTTATG
>Ga0208373_1000387_pt1 | contig 79077 bp, 78 predicted proteins | sample RifOxyC2_FD_184036 | JGI IMG/M metagenome (GOLD analysis project Ga0208373, IMG submission 184036) | Soil microbial communities from Rifle, Colorado - Rifle Oxygen_injection C2 (SPAdes) | ecosystem: Environmental > Terrestrial > Deep subsurface > Rock core/Sediment | place: Rifle, Colorado...
ATCCAGTCCCAAAGACCGTCCGTCCAGTCTTCGATGACCATTTTTTCTCCGCCTTCTTCCCACCAGTGCATGTTGTTGGTTTCATGGCAGATGAGGCCGTCGGTACAGTCAGAGCCGCCGTAGGGGCGACTAGCCCAGAGGAGATCGGCGGTATGCTGGATGGCAGAGGAGGCGGAGGTGGGGATGGGATTTTGATGGGAGATTATAAACTCGCGCGGATTTTCATAACGCTCCTCAATCCACAAGCTAGATTGACCAGATGGCCAAAAACTAGCCTCGTAATCCACTTCTCTAACCTCAAAATGCAAATGACATGATGGGTAGCCACCATTACCAACCCAGCCCAACAGGTCACCCTGGTTTACGTTGATTCCTGCTTCAACTACTCTTGATTGGAAATGTGCGTAGATCAGCCAAACCAACTTACCGTCTGGCAATTCTGATTTGACTTCTACTATGTTACCCCAGCCACTACCATAGTCTTTTGATTCCGTAACGTAACCATTGGCCGCTGAACGCACCTCCATACCACAATCATCGCCCTTGGTATAGTTGAGGTCTTCTCCTGGATGAAAGGTGGCACTACAAGAACCGTCTGCGTTTAAAACGCCTTCGCATTCCATGTATCCCCAACCACCATTTAACCCCCAATCCTGCCCATCTGGATAACCAACGGGCATGACAAAAGAATCAGCGATATTTTGTGCTATCGTCTGATTCGGCAAAAAGAACGAGAACAATAACCAGAAACACAATCTTGCTCGCATTGCACTCTCCTTTTTTCAAAGATCCTTTCTCCAAATCGAGTAAATTCCCGATCTGGTATTAACTGTTAAAAATTAATCACTAATACCAGCTTGTAATTTATTTTAACTGAAAATTTTGTATGATTTTTTCAAAAATTTTGTATCGTTCTGACAATGGTAATGATTTAATTTTTTTTTGTTTATATTGTTCTAATAATTCTTGCCTGGAAAAATCATCTAAGGCTTTAACGTAATCAGCATTGTCACCTTCATCAAAAATAAAAGCTATTTTTGCTTTTTCTAAATAAATTACATATTCAACTTGAAGAGTGCCGTTTTCTACAAAACCAACATATCTGATAAAATAATTATCACCAAAATTTTCTATCTCACCATCATATTTTAATTCTTTTTTTGCTATATAATTAGATTTTTCTTCTAAATTTTCTTCTTTAAGAATAGGACTAACCAAATATTTTGGTACATTATTTGAAACAATTGGCATATCATCAAATTTATCAATACTGATGATAATACTATTTTTGGAGGAAGAATTATTAACCTCCCACTCCTTCGGATACTTAAACTCAAAGCCATATTCTTCATTGCGATAGGTTTGCCAATCAGAAGTGTCTATTTCAGTCGCAACTTTATCATTAACCGCAGACTCTGTTGTTTTAGCTTCTTCGGTTTTATTACATCCCACAAAAAAGAATAAACTTAAAACCAGACTCAAAAAAAACAACTGTTCACGATAATAATGATGACGATGATTTTTCATATCCTTTTATATTTATTTTTTAAAATACCAACTATTTTTTTCTCCAAATATAAATATTGGCTGGATCTATTGTTGTTTATTAAATTTATTTACAGTATTTTGAATAACCAAAGCTGAAAAAATAGATAAAGTTAAACGCGACAACACAGGTGCAATAGTGCCAAAAATGGCCAAACTATTCAGCAACGAAGATGTAGGTATAGCAATTAATAACACTACAAAATCAAACATTAAATCAAAACCGCTAATTGAACACAAAAGAATAATAATTTTTTTAGTGGAAAAGAAGGTATTTTTATCTTTTGAGACTGAGAATATGACGTAAGGGAAAATCATAACAAAGTAAACACCATAGATTACCAAATAGGATAAATGGTAAAATTCCAGATCATAAAATTCTTTAAAAAATAATTGTGGAGAAATTAAAGATAATAACAATTTCAAAATAAAAAGAGGCACTAATAATTTTAACACAAAGCTTAATTCAGGATTGTGTTTAAAATAGGAAGATATGACTTTTGGTTTTTGACAAACTAAATTTGACATAATTTTTATAATTATATATTAATTATAGTACGAGAGAGGGGTCCTAATCTGTTGAACAGAAGAGGACCCTTTTTTGGTGGGTTTTTACAGAAATGAAGATGGTGTGTCGGTCAGATGGTTGGAAGGATACGGGGCGTGATTGGAACAATCGGTTTCTGAACCAGCGATCAGCAACAGCCGATGGCGGCGTAGAAACACGACGGACTGTATAGGGCACAGTACCAGGAACCTGACCAGCATACCCATTCGTACCAGGTTCCGCCCCAGCACATCTTTGATCCTGAATGCCACAGACTGCAACCTGTCACTGCGCCACCTTTGCCAGCAGGCAGGTCGAATTCCCAGCCTTCCTCAGTGAGTATACTGAGTCGGTCAGTACGATACCGACATCCTGTTGTGGCATCGTCCTGCGAGAAGAAGTCCCTCTTGTCGTTGAGGTCATCTTCATTGTTGAAGGGCACTCGCTCGCCGAGGCATTGTTCGAAATCGATCGCCTCGTCATCCGAGTTGACGTTAGCGGTCTTCATTGTTGACGAGAAGGCCGTAGCCGCAGACAGGCCAAACAACCCAAGTAAAAAACACGACAACCAAACGATTCTGTACATAACTCCTCCATGCAAACATTTGTCTAATACCTGTGTCCTTATTTAACAACAGGCACCTGATGCCCACTCCGCACCAGAAATAGAAAATTAATATTATCATGTAATTTTTTATTTCTACAGCGGATAAAATGTATGCAAAATACAACAGGTAATAAGAATAGAATCCATTACTTAAAAAATTTTGGGCAATTTTCCTTTTAATAATATCAAATAAAAAAATATCTGCAAACTTTTTTCTCAACAGGTTTTTTGAGCCGTCTTAAAAATCACCAATAAGTTTTTACTTTATAATTAGCAAATTTTTTACAGCAAAAACTTTTTTACAGCCATCGCAAAACCATTAAAACATGACATAAAGTTGGTTAAATAAGATCATTTTATTTAAAAAGTAATGGTAGTTAAACCATGATTAGTGAATTTCTACAGTTTTAAAAACTTAACCAACCGAAACTTGTCAACAGGTTTTTTGAGCCGTCTTGCAAAACGCCAATAAACTATTTTTGCTTCTTCTGTAAAATTTCTTCTTTACCAAAATAAAACGGTTTCAGATAAGAAGCCGGCGAAATATTATCTTCATTAAAGCCGGCGGCCACAGTATAAGAATAATTTTCTCCGGTTTTCAAACCGGAAATAATCGCTTTGTTGCGTTTAACTGTTTTTTGTTGTAAAAGCTCGATACCGTCAGCATCATAAACCGAAACCACATAAAGACGTACCTTGCCTTGGGGCTTTTTCCACTTCAACTTTTTCACATATTTGCCGGAATCCGCGCCCACAAAACTAATAGGCTCATCGGTTAAAGCGTCGGTAATAACATTGTGCGTTTCCGTAACGGATTTCAAAGAATAAGGAGCCTCTGGTGTGGTGCGCGCGATAATAGTGGCCGGGTCAGAAAAAATACCGTTTACTTTAGCGTGCACATTAACCAGATAAGCAGTATTAGGCAACAAATTGGCTATGGTGATTTCCGTGTCAGAGGTAAAAACGCTATCCAACAATTCAGCGCTTTGTTTTTGCAAAATATCAACCTGATAACCTTCTATGGCGACACTTTCTTGTTCATCAAGACCGAAAATAGAACGATTGCTTGTACTCCAATCCAAAGTAAGTTGATCCGGCTTATTTTCCACCACCTCTAAAGTTACGGGTTCTTCAGGTTGATCGATCTCCACCACTTCCGGAATGCCAAAACTAATATTACTTAAACGAATAGTCTCGGGTATGCCGTAATTTACCGCTTGCACAGGCGTTGCCAAAAAAACACTCAAGCAAATGCCCATGGTCAACAATAAATAATATTTTGTTTGTTTGTTCCTCATGATCTTATTTTAGTATAGTTAATTTTAATTAACAATACATTATACACCAAATACACCGTTTGTCAAGAGCAATTTTGCAAAAATCCTTTTATTTTAGCCAAAAAAAATCAAAATTACTTTTCTGTTTTATTCTTCTACGTTGAGAATTTCTTTAATTCTATCATTCTCATACGCCCGCCCGTTATTTAAATGATATAATTGCGCGCCCACAAAACCTAAAACCGCAAATAAAAGCAAAACCAAAATAGTCAATCTTATTTTTTTGTGTGATGTATTCTTTTTGTTTGTTTCTTGTTTCATGATATATTGACAGTGTAACTTAATGTATAATTGTATGCAAAAAAAGATTGTTTTTTTGAGTTTGTTTTTAACGCTTATTTTTTTTGGTTGTAATACAACCCCCTCTTCGTCATCTTTGGCAAATGAGTATTTAAGTCAAGATAAAGAAAAAATTGTTTCCATAAAACAATACGCCGGCACTATGGACTGGCAAGACAACGATTCTTCCTCCAACTCTTTGTGTGCGGGGATTATTCACAGTCAAATAAATTTTGACTTAACGGTTGATGCCGAAAACAAAACTGTCAGCGGCACCGGAAAAATTATTTATCAAAACACCAAATATAACACTAAGCGGCGTTGTGCAGATTGTGTCATCACCGGCCAAGACGCCACTTTTTTAATTACCGGAAATCTTTTACCTCAAAACAGCGATGGTAATACCAACCAACAAGAAACCGTCAGATTAAAATTTAATCTGGACCCGAATTCCGCTCTGACAGAAAAACAAACCTCTAAACAATGTTTTGGAGATAAGCCGCAAAACTATAACGAGTCGCGACTTTTATACTTCTCTTTGTTTCAAGCAGGATTTTTTGACTATCTGAATTTAGAACTGCCCTCAACTGTTAAAGAAAAAACTACCCATAATTTACAATGGCATACTAATAATCACTCAGGTGGTGGGGTTTTAACTCTTCAGCTTTCTTAGAGAGGCAAAATCGGAGTGCTTGATGTACCCACCTTGGCATAAACACTTTTAACGCCTTGCCTCCCTAAAAAAGAAGAAGATTAGTCTTCCTCTTTTTCTTTAACCTCTTTAGGGTTGGCTTTGGCCATCAAAGACACAGCCGATACCACCACTTCAGTGGCATAGCGCTTGGTGCCGTCTTTTGCTTCCCAATTATAGGAATGTAATTTGCCTTCCACTAACACTCGTTCTCCTTTTTTAAATTTAGCCGCGGTTTCGGCAATTTTGCGCCAAGCAACTACTTGGTGAAAATCAGCTCCTTCTTTCCACTCGCCACTTTTGTCTTTCCAAGAGTAGTTGGTAGCCACTCGAAAAGTGGTTTTTTGTTGACCAGACTCTAAAGTGCTGGTTTCTGAATCTGCGGTCAGTTGACCGACTAACATCACCCGGTTGAGATTGTACATCTGTCTTTTTTTTAATTATTAACCTCCTTCGACGAGAAGATGTGTTGTCCTTTTGCGGGATTAGGATGGACACCCTCAGCCCTTTTGCAAAAAAACACCCAAAACATCTTCCCGATCGAAAGTTGTCAACATATTTTTTGCGCCGTCGTATATTTAGCCAATAAAAATATTGAATTTTATTAGTAAATATTAACTACTTTACAAAAATATATAAAAAAGAGCCGTCTCGAGATGTTGGGACGCCTCTTTTTATGCCTATATTTTATCATGTCCTAATTACCTGTCAAACAAAATTTTATTATTCAAAAAGAGTATCGTCATCTTTGGCTTCTTCTTCTAAAAGATCTCTAATATAATCAGCTTTGGTTTTATGATGTTTCTCAGTACACACGTCTAAGTAACGATCAATGCGCGGGGTAAGGCGCAAGGTAAATTTAATACTGGCGAGATCATCGGTTTTACGCAAACTCTTATCGTGTAATTCCAAAAAATGTTGTAAACCGCCGGGTAAACTTTTTTCCGTGTAAGAAAAAGTTTTAATGGCCCGAGGAGCCGGACGTCTTTTAATATAAGAAAGCAAAGTGTGCGGAGATTGATTTTTTGCGTACACGCAAAGAGTGGGTTTGTCAGCTAAAATAGCCTGCGCCAAAATAAAATGCAAATCGGGAGTGGGATGAGTAATTTCTAAAATCAACAAGTCCACTTCATCCAAGAAAAAATCCACCCCCACCGGAATTTTTTTTCGTCTTTTCACTTCTCTGGGTGTCAAAATAGAAAGCCGAGCTGATTGGCAAAGCTGTTGCAGTTGTCCGTGGGTTTTGGTGTCGTGTAAATAAATTTTCATACCTTTCTTCTAGCCTTTTTAAACACGCTGATAAACTGCTCGAATAAATCTTTGCCCGCAACTCCCCCGCCGATAAACCAAACAAAAACCGCGGCTACTATTTCACTTTCAAAACGCGGCAAAAGTTTTAGTTTACCCCGATGATAGATATGCCCCACTTTATTGGAAATCAATAAGGTGGGAATATTTTTGGGTATTTGATCCAAAACAGACAAAGAGAATGGCTGTTGCGAACGCAATAACAGCATAGTGGTTTTTTTAGGAAAAGTGATTTTACCGGATAAAAATTTACCATTTATTTCGTGCAAATGCGTGTGGTGAAATTTTGATAAATCCAATTTTGGCAAAATAGCAGAACGCTTGGTGGCAATGGATTTTATTTGGATGCCAAAATCAATACGACCGAATTCTTTATCATCTTGCGGTTTAGCGGGTTTTTTGTTTTTTATGATTTGTTCTTTTTGTTTGCCGGCGCGATAAATATATTTGGGCGGCATAATCTCGGAATTCACAATGGCTAAAACTCCGGCAATGTTACTGCCGGCAACCGAAACAGCATTGGCGATATTGGCGCGTAAGTCCAAATCTGTATATTTGTGATCAGGAGTAGCCTCAGGAGTGGTCATTTTATGTTGACTGCCGGCACTCACAAAAATTATGGGTTTGCCGAGAGCGCCAAAAAGCAAACGTAAAAAATTAGAAGCAAAAGCCAAAGCGCCCGGAGCCACTATCACTACAAAACCATGATAACGCTTCCATTCTATGGCAATGCGTCGCGCCACTTTTAATAAATGGGCAATGCCTGTGGGTACAGGTTCCTTGGAAATTAAAATCGGCGTGATATGGGAAATCATGTCAATTTCAAAACACTCTTTAAACCAACGATTAAAAGAATGTAAATTGGAAATTTTCTGCTGACGGCCGCCGGCGTAAAGTACGGCTATTTCTGATTTTTCTTGAAGTTTTTTCAGCATAAATACAGCCTATACCATCTGTTGGTGTTTTACAAGACGGCTGATAAAAAAGAATAAGCTAATACTGGCAAAAAATTGCGAAAATTACCAAAACATGATACTCTTTTTGGCAATGAATATCAATCCTCATATTTTTAGAGAATATGACATTCGCGGAATAGTGGATCAAGATTTGACTCCGGCATTAGCTTGGGAAATTGGTCGTGCTTTTGGTACTTTAGTCATTAAACGACTACACGGGAAAACCGTAGCCATCGGTTGCGACGTGCGTCAAAGTTCGCCGACTTTAAAAGAGTCTTGTATAACCAGTTTGCGCCAAGCGGGATGCGATGTGGTGGATATTGGTACCACTCTTACTCCGATGATGTACTTTAGTTGCGTTTATTATAAATTTGACGCGGCTTTAAATATTACGGGCTCGCATAACCCCAAAGATCAAAATGGTTTTAAGTTTGCGGCTTTTCCTTTTCGTTCCATTTATGGCGATGACATTCAAGCTCTGGCCGAAATTATTCAAAAACAAAAATATACCAGCGGCCAGGGAACTTTGACCAAAAAAGAAGTAGCCCGAGATTATCTGCGAGAAACCAAAGCGCGTTTGCAAATAACCAAACCGCTAAACTTGGTAATGGATAGCGGTAACGGCACCGCCGGTTTATACGCTCCGGGGCTTTATCGTCAACTTGGCTGTTTGGTGGACGAACTGTATTGCCAAGTAGACAACACTTTTCCGCATCATTTGCCCAATCCTCAAGAAACGGAAAATATGGAAGATTTGCGAAAAAGAGTGCTGGCTATTAAGGCGGATTTGGGAATTGCTTTTGATGGCGATGGCGATCGGGTGGGTATGGTTGATCACCGGGGTAATTTTTATGATGGCGATTTGTTAATGTTGCCTTTAATAGATATGGCGCTCAGGAAACATCCGGGCGCGGCCATTGTGGTGGATGTAAAATCCAGCCAAGTGGTGTTAAACCATGTGCGACAAAAAGGCGGAAAACCTATTTTGGGGCGTACCGGCCCCCCCAACCACAAAGCCAATATGGAAAAATACCACGCGCCTTTGGCCGGCGAAGTGGCCGGACATTATTTTATCACGGACAACCATTGGGGCTTTGATGATGGCTTGTTTGCCGGCGGCAGGATTTTACAAGCCCTGGAAATAAGCCGAAAAACTTTATTTACCTATTTTCAAGACGTACCAAAAATGTTTGCCACTCCGGAAATTAAAATAAGTTGCGCAGATGAGAAAAAATTTAAAATTGTTGAAAAAATAACTCAATATTTTCAAAAAAAATACGAATGCGCGACCATAGACGGGGTGCGCGTAAACTTTTCTCCTACTGCTTGGGGTTTGGTTCGTGCCAGCAATACCACCCCCAACCTTACTTTGCGTTTTGAAGGAAAAACCCCAGCCGAACGTGATTCTGCGCAACAACAAACAATGGCCATTCTCAATCAATTTTTAGATGATCAAAAAAAATAAAATACAAATTATTTGGTTTTTTCCAAAACTCCCCGAGCAATATATTCTTTCATTAAAGACTGATAAGGGATATTTAATGAGTTTGCCTGCTGTTTAATGCGTACTAAAATATATTCAGGAATACGAATAGAAATTGAACGAGAGGTGGGTTTTAATTGCGGAAAAGAAATATCAACCAAATCTTTTGGCTCAAGATAATCTGCTAAATCAATATTAGACCAAAATTTTCTTTCTTGATTTTCGTCTTTTAATTTTTTAATTTTTAATGGCTTTTTCATAAAGATGTTTTTCTTTTTTATTTAGATCTCGCGCCGAAATAATGCGAATTTTATCTTTTCTAATGGTAAAGACTACAAACAATAAACGACTGCGGTTGGTTTTGCCTAAAATAATATATCTTTCTTCCTTTCCAGAATGCAAAACATCATTTAATAACTTTTTTGTGTTATCAAAAAACACTTCTTCACATTCTTGATTATGTACCTGATGACACAACCAATTTTTATCAATATTGCCTTCGTCCCATTCAAATGCCGCTGGTGTTGGTAGAACAATCATATTAATATTGTATATACTAGATTATACATTGTCAAATCGTTTTTCCAAAGAACGCCACATGGCCAATTTAGCTACACCACTTAAACCAAAAGCGTGATAAGGCGTAATGTCACTTTCCGGCAGTAAAATTTTCAAAGTTTTTTCCGTTGTTTCTGCCACCTGATAGCCTTTTCCCAAAAGCGATCCTTCATAAGGTACAAAAGCTTTACCTTTTTGATAACCAGTAGCACTAGCAACGCTAGCTATCATTACCGCGCAAAGCTGACCGGCTTGTACCAGGACGCGCTGTGCCGCTTCTACTAATACTCTATATTCATATGGTCCCACGCGTAAATGAATATCTTTAGGCGAAATGTTTTGAGCAATATCTGAAATTAAAGCTTGGTTAATACCCGCGGTTAACACACTGCTGACTTGTTGCGCATCTGTAAAAAAATCTGAAAAAATATGCACCATGGCCGCCAGACGCGCTGGTAAAAAACCACCACCAAGCCAAAATTCCACTTCTCTGCCACACTCCGGAATAAGTTGTAACTTTTCCATAGTCTGATATACCAAATTATCCGGCATAATATGGGCATGGCCGGCTTCTAAATTGACAAAACCTTTATCATCACCAGAATACATAGTGGCGTTAGTCCCTGTGCCAAACACAAAACCGACCGGCAAATCTCCACCTTTATTTTGAACAGCAACATGTTGAACATCAAAAGCCACAGCTACGGTATCATTAACAATAACCACTGCTCCAACGGATTTTAACCCTTTTTTGATTAAGGCCGCACGCAGAGCTTCCGTGATGGAAGGTTGATCTTCAGGCGCAAGCGTTTCGTCAATATCCGTAATTTGCCAAAATTTTACCAAATTTTTACGATTCAGACGTGCATCAATATCGCCATTTTTTAAAACCATGGTAGTTTGGGGAAAACCGAAAGACACCGCAATAGGTAAATTTGCAACCTCCAGTAAATCGTAAATTTTGGCGACCTTGTAAATTTCAGTAGCAATAATATCAATCAAACTAGCAAGAGTGTGCACGCGTTCTTGTTCTAAGATAGGCCGGATAGACTCTTCACCAAGTTTTACATTACCGTCTTTTTGTTTGGTGGCAACAGTAAATACCCAATTGGTTCCGCCACAGGCGCAAGTGATGACTTTTTGTCCGTCAGGCACTGCAGTTAAACTGTCTTGGCTAATTGGTTTGATACCGGTTGGAAAAGCTAACAAACCGTGGTCGCTTGCGTTTTTTGGTCCCTCTCGTTTAATACCAATCTCGATGGCTTTGGATAAATCATCCATTAATTGATGCAACTCCCTTGCTGTAAAGGCACGAATGCCTATATAGTCTAATTTAGAAATTGTTTCTGTGTATTTTTGTTTAGACATTTTACAAAAAATAAATATTTAATTAAGAGTCACCATTCTGCTATTTATAACATTTTTGTACCAATGTGCACTTCTTTTCCAAACTCTCTTCATTGTTTTTCTATCAACATGAATAAGACCAAAAGAAGAACGTGGTGAATATCCATGATCCCATTCATAATTATCCATTAAAGTCCAAACAAAATAACCTTTAACAGGAACCCCTTTCTTTATAGCATCCTGTACTTGTATAATATGATTATATAAATAATTAATTCTTCGATGATCATCAATTATTTTATCTTTTCCATTCCATTGTGTTTCTTGGGCAAATCCATTTTCTGTTACATAAATTCTTTTTAAACCATGACTTTTATATTGATAGTATATTTGGTTTAAAATATCATAAAGTCCTTGTTGATAAACCGGAGGTATCACAACAGGCCAATCTAAATCATTTGTTATACTTCCGGGCAGAGTGTGCTGCTTAAAACCTAATTCAGATTCGCTATCATACGAAACTATTTGCCCATGGTAATAATTAATTCCTAATGTATAAAGTAAATGGCCTATTTTTATTTTTTCCATATCTCCATCTTCTATGTGCGGTAAATTGTCCCCATATTTTTTCATCATTAACTCTGGATATTTTCCCAAATACATAGCATCCATAAACCAAATATTTCTATTCTCGTCATAATATTTTGCAGCCAAAATATCTTCTTTTTTTTGAGTTAAAGAATAAGATGGATGTAATACCATAACGGTTCCTACTTTTGCATTTTTATCTATACTAAGAATATCTCTACACACAACACCTTGAGCAACCAGCATGTTGTGCATGGCTTGCAAAGTTAATTTTAAACTGTGCTCACCTGGAGCGTGAATACCGTGATAATAAGCCAAAAAAGAGCACACCCAAGGTTCATTTAACAAAAAAAACTCATCAATATACTCTCCTAAATTTTCTACAACTGCTTTAGCATGTTTTTGAAACCAACTAATAGTTTCACGATTAGTCCAACCACCTTTTGCTGCTAAAAATTGAGGCAATTCCCAATGATATAATGTTGTATAAATATGAATATCTTGTTTTTTAAGATAAGAAAAATATTTTTTATACCATTTTAATGCTTCAAAATTTATTGAACCATTTTTTTGTAAAATTCTATTCATCGCAACCGATGTCCTGTAATGCTTTAACCCCATATCCTTCATTATTAGCACATCTTCTTGCCACTTATTGTATCTATCTATACCATGTGCTGGTGTGTCTATGCCTTTATGTACAGAAAAGTATTGCCACATACTTTGTTCAGATTCTTCCATTTTAACATTTGCTTCTCCTATAACTTGTAAATCTGCATCTGAAACACCAAAAATAAAAGATTGAGGGAAATTGTTATCCATATTTAACTATTTAATGTAATTTTTTTTGATGCAACAGCTCCTTGTACGCGGAAATGAAAATCTGGAAATTCTTTGCTTACTCCACCTCTAATGCTTTCGGCAGTGGCCCCATCACGAATGGCACATACAATATTAAAAAGCACATCTGACGAAGCGGTTTGTACGAGACTCAATGCCTTAATCATTTGGTCTTTATGCTGTAAAGCATAAAGAATTTTAGGAATCAAATATTCAGCATTTGGATATTGACCTACATCGTAAATAATTTCATTAGGAACAACACCTAATGAATCATATGCCCTAGCAATCATTGATAAATTTAATGCCCGTTCTGGAGCAGTTTCTGCCATGACTGCTATATCATCTCTTATTTTTTCTGCTGAGTCGATGCCTTTTAAAGCTGCCATTTTTTCTACATCTCCTTCTAGTAGTACATCTGGAGCTAACATGAGCAGAGCTGTCTTGCCTCTTATTGCATCATTAATATTCCCCATTCCACATGCAGATATAACAACATCTAAAGCTTTTTGAACAAGGTCAATATCCATACGCATGCCTAAAACAGCAACATTATGTGGTAATTCTTTTTCAGTATGGATACCTGTAATTCTAAAAAGTTCTTTCAGATAATCTTCTCTTTTCTTATACCCAGTCAATAATAATAGCTTGTCCTCTAATGCATTGCTCTTAGCAGATTCAACAGCAAGTTTTATTAGCTCCTCTGTATATAAATTCGTACTGGTACCTAATTGTAAAGAATAAACATCCAATGCGGTAGGATTATTTTCTAATAATCTCTTAAATAAAGCTGAAATATTCTCACAACCAGCTTCTGTGATTATTCTTACTAAGTGTTTTCTGGCTTGTTCCAGAGTCACATCTTCTGCATGAGCATCTTCTCCAAAAAAAGCAAGCGGTATTCCAACAATTTCTGTTCCTCCCACAAACTTGCCATTTTTTAAATATCCAACTCTTTCTGGAGCTGATGAAGCAATACCTGAAGTTGAATAAAGAGCAATACCATTAAAAGCCGCTTGTATTTTGTTATGCATAAATTCAAGAAAATCAGGTGCTACCCCTGGTAATCCTAGAACATCAAACAATGCCGGTACATCTTGCCCTGCTCTCATTGCTCTACGAATTGTATTAACTACAGATCGTGCCTCCGATCTACCCATAAATACATTTATATCCTCAAATTGACTATAAGTTTTAGTAACTACTTGAACATCAGAACCCATAACATGTGCTAAAGCATTTAAAAACCCAGCATCTTGTTTAGTGTCTGAGTAGATCACAGCTCCTCTTCTAGCATTTCTAAGCAAATCATGCATTAAAGTTTGATTTAAACTCATAAACGCAATTTCGGTTTGAGCAGAATTTGGATCAGATAAATCAAGTGGCAAATGTTCTCCTCCATATCCTTTTTCTGGAGCATAACACCAGCCAGCAGACATATCTACAGGCATACCATCACTTTTATTTTTAGATAATCTAGAAACTGCATCTGGAGTTGGAACAAAATAACCAGTAACATCAGAAGATAGCATTTTTTCTTTGGAAGCTTTAGCTAACATGCTAGCAACTACTTTTGCATGACCAAATCTTTGAGCTAAATATATCATTTTTCTTTTATTTCCAGGCACCTGTTCACGTTCTTGTAGTAAATTACTAACGACTAAAGGAACAACTGCGATTTGAAAACCAACTTCTTCTTCTGATAACTGTCCAGTATTCGGAACTGTTATTAACTGATAATCAATAGGCATTTTCCCTTCCATAGCATCTTGATAATCAACAGGCAATAACTCCGAAGGCACAGAAAAACCATTTGGAGTACCATCTATATGAAATACCCACTGTTTTTGATCTCTCACAGAATATTCACCTGAAAAATCGGCTTTTCCTCCGTACATTCTTTCTGGGTTCATATAAGGATGTGTCTCGAAAAAAACAACCTTGCCAGCCTCACAAAAGACAACATTTTCATCGTCTGGGGCAAACCTATCTAAAAGAATTTTGTCTTCTTTTTTTCCCCCACTACTTGTATCAATAATTGTAACTGCTTTTGGTACTAATACTTCTCTTTTACCATCCATAACATAAACGACTTCAGCAGAAATGTGTTCAGAAAGTTTAATGGTTTCTGACAAATTACTTTTGGTAATCTTTATTTCTAAAGATGCATCACAATTTTTAAATTCAATTTTTTGTGATACTGCTCCATCATAACCATCTTCGATGCTTATTGAATAATAATTATCTACAGAAAATTTCCTTCTCTCATTCTTTTCCCCAGCTATGGGATATCTAGTTTCTAAACCCATAATAATCAAAACATAATTATTAACTGTAGTAAGTTTAGCATAAATTTTAATAAAGATCAATACGACGATCGCTAGTTAAGGGCTTGTAAAAACAGGTTTTCTGAAAGGAGAGGTTTTTCAAAGTGATAGCACATAATTTTGTGTAAAGCCTGATACAACTCTTCCCAGGTGGTTTGCGGCAAGTGCAGTTTTGCGGCCTGAGGAAAATCTTGTTGCAATAAAAAACGCAAAGCCTTGATAGTGGCACCGGACAAAGACAGGGTGTCTTCCCGGCTGTGACAATAGCAACATTCAATGTTCCATAATTGATAGTTGAGCTTACTCCCCTGTTCGGTGGTGGGTTTTTTGCACGCGTGACACTGATACAGCTCTAAAGAATGGCCGACGAGACCAAACAACTGCACAATGGCCGCGTAGAACGCCAACAAATGAGGATCATTTTCATTGAGCCACTGCAAAACTCGGTTAACATAAAGAAAAAGCTCTTTGTCCGCTTGGCGTTCTGGTGTCAGACGATCCACAATTTCTCCGAAAAAGTTCGCGCAAGCCATAGGCAATAAAGAATGGCGTAATTTGACGTTGCCGAAAATAATGTTACTGCCGGCTACAATATCAATGGTTTTAGAACGAGCGATAAAAAAATCCGCGTGAATAAACGGCTCTAAACTGCCGGCAAGTTTAGCGGTAATTTTGCGAGCCGAAATGGCGCGCGTGGTGATTTTGCCAAAATCACGCGTTAAAATCCGCACCATGCGATCTTGCTCTTTGTAATCCCAGCGTTTTAAAATAATACCCTCGGTTTTGTAAGTTTGAGCCATATCTCATCTAAAATGAAATAGAAGCTTCTTCACCGTCTAATTTTAGAGAATGTTCTTGCGCGTCATTCGTTAAAGTAACGGATTTAGCCAAAACGCCTGTTTTATAATCAGTTTCATATTTTTGGAACATTTGTTTGACCAAGGTGCTGTTCGTAGATAGCTTAATATCAATTTTGTCGTTAATGGTAAGTTGAGCTTTTTTGCGCAAAGAATTGGTTTGGCGGATGAGCTCGCGCAATAAGCCCTCTAGTTTCAATTCTTCGGAAATTTCTGTATCCAAGACAAATTCCTGACCGAATTTAATTTCTTTGACATTCAGTTCTTCGCGTAAAATTTCTTGATATTCTGCACCAAGCTCTTGGCCTGTAATGGTTAAAGATGGCAAAGGTTGGCGCACTTTAATGCCTGTTTTGGCGCGCAGGGCTAAGGCTTTTTCGATTATTTCGCGGATAGTTTGTATGTTTTTTAAAATATTCTTGGACAGATCATGATCTGTCCCTACACCTGTTGTTGACAACTCGTCGGCGGTTGGCCAATCGCAAAGATGCACGGAAATGGGATCATCGGCATGACGTAGATCTTGCCAAATCCGTTCGGTAATGAAAGGAATAATTGGTGCGGCCATTTTTACAAAAGTTCGCAATACCAAATCCAATGTATGTAAAACTTCTTGCTTATCACGCTCATCACTGCCCTTAACCCGGCCGCGAATACGGCGCACATACCAAGTGGAAAGCTCTTGCACGAAATTAAGCAGAGGTCGCGTGGCTTTTATCACCTCATAAGCGTCCATGCCATCTGTTACAGCTAACAACGTCATCTGTAGCTCCGTTAAAATCCACTTGTCCATAATATTGGTAAACTGCGGCTGATAGCTTTCATCTTTTTTATCTTTGAACATCTGATAAAAAGAATTAACGTTGGCCAGCGTAATTAACAGTTTTTTACTAATTTCATCAACTGCTTTTTCCGAAAAATTAACACTTTCGCCGCTCATCACCGGCGTGCTCATCAAATAATAACGCAAAGCATCCACGCCGTAATTATCAATAAGTTTCCACGGATCTGGATAATTTTTTTTGCTTTTGCTCATTTTACTGCCGTCTTCAGCCATAATCGTGCCGGTCATTACCACATTTTCAAACGGCGGTTTATCAAACAAAATCGTTCCCATAACGTGCATCACATAAAACCAGGCCCGGGTTTGCGCCACATATTCGGCCACGAATTGCGCGGGAAAATTTTTATTAAACCACTCTTTATTGGCAAAAGGATAATGTTGCGCCGCAAACGGCATGCTGGCTGACTCCACCCAACAATCCACTACTTCCGGAATGCGAGAAGCCTCCTGGCCGCATTTGGAACAGTTAATCTTGATTGGGTCAATGCTGTGTTTGTGCATATCTAAATCATCAGTAACTTGACTGCTGTTAACGGCCTTTTCTTTTAATTCTTGCTTAGAGCCTATTACTTCCAATTGTCCGCACTGGCATTTCCAAATAGGCAGAGGGGTGGCCCAATAACGATTGCGGGAAATATTCCAATCTGGTGCGCTTTCCAAACCCTTTAAGAATCGGCCGTGCTTAATGTGCTGAGGCACCCAATTGATATTTTCATTTAATTCTTTCAGGCGTTCTTTTATTTTTTGCACGTTGATAAACCAAGCGGGAATGGCGTTATAAAACAAAGGTGTTTCACAACGATAACAATGGGGGTAGCTGTGCGTGTAATTGTCGGTATGATAAAGCAAACCGCGCTTGGTTAAGTCGGTAATCACCTGAGGATTAACTTTTTTAAAATACTGATTGGCAAACTGCGGAACATTATCTTTAAATTTTCCAACTTCATCAACTGTGGGCAACATAGGCAGATCAAGCTGTAAGCCTAAATTATAATCATCTTCACCATAAATTACGGCTGTATGCACAATGCCACTGCCATCTTCGGTGCTAACAAAATCAGCCGCGGCCACATAATGGCTCTTTTTACCCAACTCTTTTAAGCCCTGCACTTCGTAAAGCGGTTCATATTCTTGGTTCACCAAATCCATGCCCCGCATTTCTTTGATCACTTCATAATCTCCTGTTAAAACTTCCAAGCGATCTTTGGCTAAAATATATTCTTCGTTATTTTGACGAACTTGCACATAATCGATTTTCGCTCCCACTGCCAAAGCTACGTTGCCGGGTAAAGTCCAGGGGGTGGTGGTCCAGGCGATAAAATATAAATTTTCTTGGCCGCGCACTTTGAATTTTACAAAAACAGCCGGTTCAGTTACGTCTTTATAACTATTGTCCATCGCCACTTCAAAATTGGAAATCGGGGTTTCACAACGAGAACAGTACAGCAAAACTTTACGGCCTTCATATAAAAGCCCTTTTTCATACACCTGCTTTAACCCCCACCATACAGATTCAATGTACGAGTTATCCATGGTTTTATAGGAATTTTCAAAATCAACCCAGCGACCCATGCGCTTGACCATCTTCCCCCACTCGCCTGCAAATTCAAGCACCTTACTGCGACAAAATTCGTTAAACTTGGCCACGCCAATTTCTTCAATTTGTTTTTTTCCGGAAATTTTCAACTCTTTTTCCGCAATATTTTCAATCGGCAAGCCGTGGCAGTCCCAACCCCAGCGACGTTCTACGCGATAACCTTTCATGGTGAAATAACGCGGCACCACGTCTTTGATGGTCGAGCTTAAAATATGACCGTAGTGCGGTAAGCCGGTGGCAAAAGGCGGACCATCATAAAAAACATACTGTTTAGCGGCAGGTCTTTGCTGAACCGATTTTTCAAAACAGTGATTTTCTTCCCAAAATTTTACTATTTCCTCTTCACTTTGCGCGAATTTTGATTTTTTTTGTTGATTGTTATTTTGTGACATAAAAATAGTCTAATATCATTAAACTATACAAAACATAGCACTTTTTGTTACCCAGCGCAAACTTAACCACTCACTAAGTCACTTAAAAAAATAACTATTAGTGCCAAGTTGGTTTAAATTTACGATCCGACTGTCTTCTTTTTTGTTTTGTTTCAGTTAGATGTTTTTTTAATGCCTTTCTGGCTTCCGTGACAGCCATGCTCAGCTCAGGAATTGGCATTTCCGGAAATAATCGACGAATTTCTTTAGTAATTTCATTCGCTGCTTTTAAATTATCAATAACCATCTCATCAGCCGCCTGGTTTCCCGCTTCTATGTCTTCCGGTTTTTCATCTTCTTCATAAGAAAGATATTCAGCTTCTTGTTCGTCTGTTAATTGTGAACCCCCTGTATCCTGATACAATATATTAGCTTCATCTGGTGTTAATTCACTACAAACAACAGCGTTCACACTTTTGGCAACATACTCTAAAAATATTCCTTGTAAAGTTAAATTTTTATCTTTTTGCAAAATACTATTTAATGCTTCCAGTATTTCGACGTTTTCTCCTGTTTTCACAAATTGTCTTACGTCAGCAATATGTTTCCACAATGCTTTTTGATTATCATCATCTGTACTTGTTTCCTTAACCAGGCGTTGACGTAAAGGTGGCTCATAAATTTCTGTCAGAACTGTGCGTACCACTTTTTTTTGGGCTTCAGAAAAACTCTGATATTCTTCAAGAATACTCATAAATTTTTTAATTTTAATGGATAATTACTATAATAATAGCAAAAAAAATGGCAAATGTCAAATCCTTTTTATAAACGAAATGTTGCGGTCGGTTTTGGTGCAACCCTTGCGAACAGAATAAAACGAAGCGGTTTCATAAGTACAAGTGCGCATAACCTCTATGTTGCGCTCCGGAATGCCCACTTCCAAACATTGCTCAACATTGGCCTGCCATAAATCTACGCTATACTGATTGTCCCCCACTTCTTGTACTAAGCTGGCACTAAATTGACGAGCCACCTCCTTGCCTACCACAAAACAGTTAGGACAAATCGCCGGCCCAATGCCAACTAAAATATTAAACGGCTTCATGCGTAAAAACTCCAAAGTTTTACGGGTAATTTCCAAAGCAGTACCGCGCCAACCAGCGTGAATAGCCCCGATAATATTGGCGTGCGGTTCAAAAAATAAAATCGGTACGCAATCCGCGGTTTTAAGGCCAAGAGCAATACCGTTCTCTTTACTTACCAAGGCATCAGTATTTTTAATAACTCCTGCGGTTTGTTTAGTAACCCATACAGCTTTATCTTTGTGGGTTTGTTCGCCATAAACAACCCCTTGAGGAACTTTATCCCCTTTTTCCATAATACCGTGCTCAACATTGGCAAATTTTGCAAAAATATTAAACTTTAACATAGTCTATTTATATACCTTTTAACTGCTCTTGACAAAATTTGTCAGATCATTAAAGTGTGGGCACATGAGGTAGCGGTGGCGGATTTTCTCACAGTAGACCCCCAGAATCTGCCAGCCGCTATCTCTCTCTATTTTTTATAACCTCTTTATAAATATTATAGGTTTCGTGAGCGGTTTTTTGCCAAGTAAACTTTTGCGCTTGAACCAGGCCTTTATTTCCCAATTCTTGCAAAGCCGCAGGAGTTGCGGTTATTAACTTAGATAAACTTTTAGCCAGCTCTGTGGTGTCCTCGGGATTTTCTATATACCACACACCCTCCCCGCCAACTTCCGGTAAAGCCGAAACGCGTGAAGTTAAAACAGGCACGCCCGCGGCCATGGCTTCTAAAATCGGTAAACCAAACCCCTCCCACAAAGAAGGAAACACAAAGGCTGAACAATTTTTCAGCAATTTTTGTTTTTTTTCTTCGGTTATATATCCCAAAACTTGAATATTGTTTTTATACTTAGCACTCTCGATAGCGCGATCTATTTGCTCGCACTTCCAACCGCGCTTACCGGCTAAAACTAATTGTAAATTTTGTTGCTCTGGCGAAAGTTTTTGTAAACACTCGTCAAACGCCTGAATCAAACGCACTAAGTTTTTACGAGGTTCAAGGGTACCTATGAATAAAATAAATTCATTAATAACTCGCTTAAAGCCTTCGTCATTTTTCGCCCGTGCTCGCTTATCCGCTCCAAGCCCTTGGTCGCGGAGCTGTGCGCGGACAAAAAACGGCTTCGGCATTCGCTCGTTACATTTTAAGTGAGCCAAAAAAGTATTACCCGCTTCATAAACCACTTTTATTTTTTGCGGATCAATATGAAAACGCTCTATAATTTGATTTTTGGTAGCGGTAGAAACGCTAATGATTTTTCGGGCTTTACGTAAAGAACGCGGCACGCTGACATTTTGCGAAAATTTGGACTGTTTGGGAAACCATTCAGGATGATTGTAAATTGCCAAATCGTGAATGGTTACTACAGATTTTCCTTGATAGCCCAAGGGGATGATGTTGGCTGGCGCGTGAAAAACATCTAATTTTTGTTTTTTGATAAAACGCGCCGTAAGATAATGCGAATAAACCAAAGGCAAAAACCGCTTAGCTTTAAAAAAAGGAAAACACGCACCTTTGGCATTGGCTTGTAAAAAATTAGCGTTATTTTTCTCAAAAAAAAGCACAAACTCGTCCTGTGGATATCTTTTTAGAAGATTTTGGACTAAATTTAACGTGTAATATTCCACTCCGGCGAGCATACTGCCTGCTTTTTCAATTTGGCGGCAATCTATTCCAATACGCATAAGGCTTGACAGAATTTAATTGATAGTTTAACCTTCGGCACACTAGTCCAACCTAACCTATCTTTTTTCCCCTGATGCGCTAAGGGGAGAATGCGGTGACAGGTAGTTGGACTTTATTTTTTTGACAAATTTTTTGGCTTAGTATAAGGTATTTTTTATAAGCTTCTGCAAACTACCCCGCCCATCCTCTCAAGATTTTTACACCACGGGAGGGGGTAGAGTTGCAGGAGCTATTTTTTTACATTTTTTCCGGGGCGCTTACTCCTAATATTTTCAAAGTTTTAGCTAAAACTATTTGCGTGGCTTTTACCAGCTGGTAGCGTGAAGCCAAAACTTGATCGTTGTCAATAACACGACACTTGTCATAAAAATGATGAAAAGCGCGCGCCAGGTCTTGGGCATAAGTGGTCAAATGATGCGCTTCATAGGTTCTTACAACTTCTTCCAAAATTTCTGGCAAACGCATTAGCTCGCGTGCCAAAGAACGTTCGGCGGCATGGCTGATAACTATTTTTTCTAAAGCTGGCACTCCTTCTTTTTCCGCGTTTTTTAACATACTGCAAATGCGCGCGTGAGCATATTGCACATAAAATACCGGATTTTTTTCAGATTTTTCGCAAGCAAGAGACAAATCAAAAGTCATCTGCCGATCCGAAGAATACATCAAAAAGAAAAAACGAGTAACGTCGTTGCCTACTTCATCAATCAGCTCTTCAATAGTCACAAAATCCCCTTTGCGCTTACTCATGCGCATTTCCTCTTTGCCTTTCATCAAAGTAACCATTTGCGTAAAAATAATATCAAACCGCGTGTCAGACTGCAAAAGCGGAGGAATGGCTTTAAGGCGTTTTTCATAACCATGGTGATCCGCGCCCAAAATCAAAATAATTTTCTGGAATTTGCGCTCGAAAGCCCGATGATAAAAAAGGGCAACATCCCCCTGCATATAAGCTCCCTCTCCACTGCTTTTTATCAAAACCCGATCTTTATCATCGCCATGTTTTGTGGTTTTTAGCCAAACAGCGCCGTCTTTTTCATAAATGGCTGATTTTTCTTTTAATTTAGCTAAAATCATCTTTGGCAGGTTTAAATCGTACATGGATTTTTCCGAAAACCAACTGTCATAATGAATTTCCATCTTATGAGTAACCACGCGCTTAATTTCGGTGAGCATTAAATTAAGAGCCAATTCTTTTACGCGTTTTTTAATCCATTCCATTTTTTCCGGATTGGATAATTTATAATCTTCCAGCTCAATTTTCTGCGCCAGCTCTTTAATATATGCGCCTTGATATAATTCCTCATCATAAGCCACATTGATACCCTGGCTTTGCAAATAGCGACGCATTACTGACTCGCCTAACATATCAATTTGATGACCACGATCGTTAATATAATATTCCCGGCTTACGTCAAAGCCCTGATCTTGATAAACATTGGACAAAACATCACCCAAATAACCACCGCGGCCATTGGGCAAAGTAAGAGGGCCTGTGGGATTGGCGGAAATAAATTCCAGTAAAACCTTGGCTTGAGCGCCTTGGTTGCTGGAACCGTATTTTTCTTTTTTATCTAAAATTTCTTGCACCGCTTGGGCAAACTGAACATTGGCGGAAAAAAAATTAAGAAATCCCGGGGGAGCGATTTGCACTTCGTCATATTGTCCGGCATTGAGGTGTTCTCGAATTTCCTCGGCAATTTCCAAAGGAGATTTTTTTAAAACAGGCGCAAGCTGTAAAGCAATATTACACGCAAAATCGCCGTGGGTTTTATCATTAGGTTTTTCCACCACAAACTTCGGTAAAGCAAAATTTGGCCAACCACCTTCGTGTTGCAAGCCATAAATCGCTTGGGTAATATCATCAATAATATTGTTTTTCATGATCTTTACTATATAACAAAATTTATCTTTTTTCAATGCCTTGCGTCTTGGGTTTATTCAGGATAAACTAAAAAACACCTATGAAACCGATAGAAAATAAATACGTACGCAGTAGTTATGACCTTTTAGATTGTTTTGAGGCCGGTTTGGTGTTGCACGGCGCGGAAGTAAAATCCATCAAAAAAGGAGCGGTGCATTTAAAAGCGGCTTACGTGATTTTGGAAAATAATCAACTTTGGCTAAAAAATACGCACATTGCTCCTTATCAAAGAAACAATCAACCTCATTACGACCCGGAACGACCGCGAAAACTGCTCTTGCGCCGAACGGAAATAAATTCTATAATAGGAAAACTTCATAATGCCGGCTTGACATTGATACCCAAAAAAGTGTATAGTAAGCGCGGCTTGATTAAAGTGGAAATCTGTCTTGGTCGAGGTTTGAAAAAATACGATAAGCGCGCCAAACTGAAAAAAAGAGACCTGGATAGAGAAACGGCACGCGAATTAAAACAAAAAAGATAAACGTTCGCGGAAAGAGGTTTTGCAAAAACCGTTTTCCGGGGATGTTTCATAATCGATGGTTCATTTCCAAAAAAATCCGCATTTCGAGCTGAAAATCTCGTTAAAATTTTCAAATTTCTAAGTGCAAACTTAGTCAGCCGCGTGAAGGAAAAAGTGTCTGCTTTGGCAGCCGCTTTTGCTCCAACACGTATGGCTTCCGTTACAGCTTAAATTCTGTAACCATCGCGCTTGTTCAGGCCTCATAGACAAACCGCGGTGCCATTTTTTGAGGCTTACGTCTGATCGTGTTTGGGTGAAGACGGACAACTTAACAAACTCGAGATTACGGCGCTTTTGCTTGTTCTTAAGCCATAATCTTTAAAAAAATAAACAAGCTATAAATGTAGAAGGTTAGTTTGGACGGAGCTAGACGCGGGCGTGATCCCCGCCATCTCCACAAAAAATAATCAAATAATAAAACCACCATTAGTAAAGACTACAAAAAAAACGAACAAATTCGCGTGCCCACCGTCAGAGTAATTGGAGAGAGAGGAGAAAAACTGGGAGTAATGTCTACCGGAGCGGCTTTAATCCTGGCTCAGCAGGCAGAGCTGGATCTGGTAGAGGTATCTCCAAAAGCCGAACCACCGGTGGTAAAAATTGTCGACTTTGGAAAACTGCAATACGAAAAAGAAAAACAACTGAGAAAAAGCAAAGCCTTGTCTAAAAAAGCCGGCGGCGGTGAAATAAAAGGCTTGCGGCTTTCCATGAAAATTTCCGATCATGACATCATGGTGCGGGTAAAAGCCGGTCAAAAATTCTTAGATCACGGTCATAAAGTAAAAATAGAGGTAAGAATGCACGGCCGGGAAAAAGCTCATCCGGAACTGGCACGCGTGGTGATTGAGCGTTTTATCAAACTTTTAGAAAGAGAAATAACACTGGAACAACCCATAAAACGTTTAGGTTCAGCTTTTTCCGCTCTAATTTCTGTTAAAAAACAATAATTTCAAAATCATGAGTAAGCAGAAGAAAAAAACCGTTAAGTGTATTTCCAAAAGAGTATGGCGTACCAAAAATGGCAAAAAAGCCGGCAAGCTGATGAAAAGAAGCTGTGGCCAAGATCATTTTAACGCGCGCGAAGGTGGAAAAACCATGCGGAACAAACGCCAGGATAAAAACATCGCAAAAACTATTAAAAAGAATATTAACGCAGTAATCTAGTATGGCCAGAATAAAAAGAGGATCCGAAAGGACCAAAAAACGCGGCAATCTTTTAAAAAGAGCAAAAGGCTTTTATGCCGGAAGAAAAAACAGCACCCGCTTGGCAAAACAAGCGACTAAAAAAGCCGGACAGCGCGCTTTTGACGATCGCAAATTAAAAAAGCGTGACTTTCGTGCTTTGTGGCAAATAAAAATCAGCGCCGCAACCAAAGCGCAAGGCTTGTCTTACAGCGCCTTTATGGGAGCTTTGAAAAAAGAAAAAATAGAGCTGGATCGCAAAATTTTAAGCCAACTGGCCGAATATAATCCAGAAATTTTTAGCCAAATTATCGCCAAAGTGAAAAAATAATCTTACACTGCCGCACTGTCTACTTTCTTTTTGTTTGTTTCTGTTTCATTTGGATCTGATAATTCACTCGTATATTCATCTATTATCTCTCCACTGTCTTCACTATCATCAGGTGTTAAAGCTATATCATCAAATTGTTCAGCATCAGAGGCTGTACCTGTTTGTTTTTCCGTTGATGGAACCTCTGTCATCCTATTTTCAATAGGTGTTTTTTGAGTACTGCCAGATTGCGGCAAAAATTCTTCAGTTGCTCCGGGTAATTCTTCTACCGGCTGTTCCTGTGCTTGAGCTGGTTCTATTTGGGCAACAGCAGAATCTGCTGGGACTTCTTCTTCATCAGGAGACAGCTCTTCTAAAAATCTTTCGTTTCCCAAAAATGCAGAACCTATTGGTTCAGTGGTAGCTTCCCTGGTTATATAAGTACCCTCAGTAGTGGGCATTTCTTGGAAAGTACGGCGGACAATTTGTCCGTCATCAAAAAGGCTTAACAAATAAGGCATGTCTTGCGTTTTATATTTATAACGACCAGTGATACCAGGAATGCCGTGAAAGCTAATATCTGAGTCTGCCGTTTTACTTGGAGTAATCAGCACAATGTCTTTGGTAAAACGCATATTTAAGCTTTGACCGGCTTTGGTGGTAAAAGACCTGGTTAAATAATGATCGGTTGGCAAATCATGCACTATATCTTTATCAGTCAAACGAAATTTCGCCAACAAATAATTAAACAGGTACTCTCTGCCAAAATTTTCATAAGGCTGTAATTCTGCTCTTCCTCCTTCCGGAGCCGGAGTTTCTGCTGTGGCTGTGCTTGGAATTTCCGGAGTAGCATTAAGCTCTACCGTGTCAGGAGCGGCAGGGGTAGGCTCTTCTCCGCCATCTGGTTTTGGCGGTTCTGATTTTTTTCTAAATATAACACCGTCTTTGAATAATTTAATAAAATCTATCATCTGAGGAGTAGAATATTCATATTCACCACTAACCCCATTCAACACTTGTTCTGTTTCGGTTTCGTCACGAACCATAACCCACACTTTATTATCAGTAAAAGAAATATCAACTTTTTGCCCATCAACTTTGGTAACAAATTTATCCTCTATCTCTAAAGGCTCCATCAAGCCCTGGCCTTGTTTCACTTCCTCAGTAGTTAAATAACCATCAGCAAGTAAGCCGGCAATAACTGTTTCTCTGGTGAATTTTTTAATTTCTTCCGGTGTCAAACTTCTGACAGGAGTTTCTGCTAATAAATCTGTAACATCTGGCAGACCATCAACATCATCAAGTCTTATGTATTTTCTCCGTTCTTCTTCTGACATTCCTTCTTGAAAAAACCTGTCCTCAGCTTTGGCGGCCGCGGCCGGTTCTTGGCGCAAACCTGCTTTTTCTGTGGCGTCAACACTTGCCGAAGATGAAGAAACACTACGTATTTTTTCAGTTGGAACATCGTCCGGAGATGGGGTTCCTGCCGGTTTTAATTTTCCACTTTTAAAAAACTCCAAAAAATTTCGATAATAAATAATGTGAGCTAAAGGCTCTTGACGAACCAGCACGCCGTTGGCATCCGGTATTAGTGGCACTAAGTGAAACCCGGCTTGAAAATCATCCACCTCGGCCGCATAACGCGTTGCATTATGAAGACCGAAAGTTTTTCCATATTCGTGTGTCCAAATAAATTCCGTACCACGCCGACCGCTGGCATAATCTTTAGGAGTAAAACCGAAAGAAATCATATTCTCCAAAATAAATGCGCCCTCTCCGTCGACAAATTCATAACGGCGGCGGTTTTTATCGAAAATAGCCGGCGGCATAGCCTCTATCAATTGATCAATACTGGCTATTTCCGAAGTTTTATTTTTTAAACTGACTTTTTCCGGCACAGCCCCCCAACCCTCTGCTTCGCTTAAACCAAAGCTGGTAAGTTTTAATTCCTGAGCCACTAATGCTATTTGATTGGCGGTTTTGCCAAAATCCGTCAAATGTTCTAAAAAACCAGAGGTTACCGCGGGCAAATCTGCTTGTTGTTGTCTTAATTCAGTTAAAATATCGCTTTTTTTCTTCAGCTCTGCCTGAGCGGATTTTAAATCATCTGTTAAACTTGTGTCTAAGGTCTCATTGGTTGCTTTTTTAGCGGTTTGTACGGATAATAATTGATCGGAAATTTTTTCTTTGGCCTTTTGCGCGGCTTGATATTGAGTCTCAGCAGAAGTAATTTTTTCTTGCAAAGCAGTCGCCGCAGTAAAATCAATTTTCTTTAAAGCTCGTAAACCGTTTTGTAATTTACCCAAAAGCACATCCAGCTGATTAAGGTTGGCAAGGGCTTTGGTCGGCTCGCCTTTTGACCAGGCGGCTTTGATAAAATCATCTATGTGAATGTTGGCCGAAATAGTTGTGGAGATTTGCTGTGCTTGTTCCAGTGTGGCTTTAAGTTGCGCCGTAAAATTATCTGTTGTACCATCGGTTTTGTTAGCTTCCGGGCCATAGGCCTGAAAAGCTTTGGCTAAACCTTGGGAAAAATTTTCATCAAGCAAGCCAGACAATAAACTGGCTATATCTTGCGCTTTTTTTTGAGCGTTTTCACAAACTTCTTTAGCTTGAGCTTCTAATACCTCTTGTGCCTCTGCGGTTGCGGGCGTTGTGGCACCTGCTTCTTTTTGCGCTAATGCTGATTTTAATTGAGCAACTAACCCGGTTTGATCTGCTGTTAAAGCTAAACGATCTTGAGCTTCATTACCGGTTATCGCCAATCTGAGCGCAGGAACATCAGGCAGTCGTACTTCGCAATTTATCGATCTTGGCGCCGCACCCACACTGGGGATTAAATAATCCGCTATGACCAAAGAAGCGTTTTGATCTGTTAAAATAGTATTTAACTCGGTGATATTAAAAGCACGCACATAATTAAAAAAACGCTCGTTTAAAGCCTGTAAAGCACGCTCGCGCAAAACCGGGTCTGTTTCCAGCATGTCAGCCAAACGATAATTTTCTCTGCCCGTCACAGTGGCGCCGTGAATGTAACGGATTAACTCGGGCAAGGGGGTGCTGGAATTTTTCAACCACTCTAAATATTGGGCATCTTTGGCAGATGGCTCTACTATTTCCATGGTGCCGTTGTTTATCATATCAATAAACGCTTGCCGGTCTAACCGACACCATACCGCGGGCTTATCAATTTGTAATTCAACTCTATCTTGATTATAACTTTTACCTGGAGCGTTTCCTCCTATAACTTTATATCTGACAATGGCAGTTCTTTTGTTTAAAGCAACGGTTTGAGCGCCATCTCTGGCTATTAAACTGATGGTTTCTCCTGTTTTAGGGGTGATGGCAAAAATCGGATCGGTTTTTATGGGATGGCCTGCTTCTGTTAATTTTTTTTGAAGCTCTATGAAATGTTCTTGGCCTTGTTGTTCAATTTTTAAATAATCAAAAGACGCCTCTCTTAAATCTGAGGCGGTTAAAGTGCTTAAAAAAGAATCAATTGAATCTTGATCCAAAACAGTGGTTATTCCCAAACCATTAAATGTCAAAACGTCTTTTAACTTTTCGGCTATTGTTTTTTTCTTTTCTTCCTGGGTAAGCTTTAAGGCGCCAACTGTGTGCGCGTTTGGATCTTTCAAAAGAGCGCGCATTTCTTTTATTTTTCCCGAAGTTGCGGTAAGAATATTTTTAATTTCTGTAATTTTATCTTCAATGGCTTTAATTGATTTTTGGGCTTCAGCTTTTTTTTCATCCGCAGATTTTGCTGAACCGTCTATTTTGGAAAAATCTAAAATGTGTTCAAAAATTTCTAAAAAATTTATCCACAGCTCATCTTGATTGGCCACATATTCATTACCCAGCTTCATAAATTCCAAACGAATTTTTTCTTTTTCCGTTTGATCATCACCTTTTAAAATATCTTCAAAAGCAGAATCTTGTCCTGTTTCCAAAAAAAACGGCGCCGTTAAAGCCTTGTTATAAAAATACTCGTTTACCACCTCTTGATAAAGAGCTCCGACTTCCACCTCTAAAAGAGGCAGGGCTTGATAATTTTCTTTGGTATCACTGGCCGGTTCGGTAATAAAAACATCTCCGGTAAATGCTTGGGGAAAAGGAAAATGCGCCGTCACTTCATAAGCACGATCGACAGTAGTAGCATTTTTTGCTTGACCAAGATAAACAGCATTACTATCTGGTGTATGACCTTTTGTTTGAGTAAGCTCAAGATCTGTTACTGTTGCACCTTTAGCCTGTTCTACTTTTGAGGCCAAGCGCGCTTCTTTTTCAGCCTCTCTTTTTTTTTGAGCTTCAGCCAATTTCCTTTTCGCTTCTCTAAGTTGTTCTGCAGGATCGTTTTGCGCCGGAACCGGTGAAGCTGATGGAGCCGTCTTGCCCTTTCTTACAACCTCAGGTAATTTTCTTTTTTTTACGGTTTTTCTCATATTTTTATTTTTTGCTATCTATTTTCTATTAAATAAATAATAACACGATTTTTGCTTTTTTTCAACTACTGTGCTAAAAATAAAGAACAATTACAAAAACAGCATAGTATACAGCATTTTTTTCATTTTGTCAATGAGGATAAAAATCACTAAAATCTCTGGACACCATCAAAAAAAATGTTTATACTACTTTAGTTGTTCTTTAATTTGGGGGTGTAGCTCAGTTGGTTAGAGCGTCTGCCTGTCACGCAGAAGGTCGCGGGTTCAAGTCCCGTCACTCCCGCAAAATAAAAAACGCTGTACCTGCTTGAATATATACTCAAGCATAGGTAAGATACATTATATGTCAGATATTACAAAAAGGTTGCGGCATGCTGATCCGAACACATTGCTTGCAGTACTCAATGATCAGCAACGAAAAGAAGTTGTGTGGATTTTATCAAAACATCCCGAATTGTTTAATATATTCATAAAAAATTTGATACAAAAAATCGCAGCAACACGAGAAAAAAGTAATCCACAGGCACAAATACTAGTGGAAGAAAAAATACAATTACAGCATATTCTTTATGAGGAAAACTAATGTAGAACAACGTATCAATGCACGGGAAAGATGCCCAGACAGTACTATTGATTTTCATGAAAGTGAAATAGGATGGCGACAAAGTATATTGGATCGGTTAAGAAGACATCCAAAAGGAAAACATGCAGAAAAATTGGTAAAAGCACTTGCGCTTGTATCACTGTTTTCATTATCAACTGAAGTTTCAGCACAAATGCCAGATGAAGTAGAACCACAGGCCATTGAAGAAAAAGCTGAACAACCATCCACAGAAGAGATTAAGCTCAAAGAACAAACCTTCGAGCAAAATGCTACAGCATTTCAACAACGTATTGTTGAACTCTATCATCATACCAAACGGCCAATAGAATTGGTGCAAGGAATCACCTTTGGATATCTTGAACAGCCATCCAATGCTAATTCATCTCTTATGCGTGCGTTATTTTTTGAAGTGAGCATGGATAGTCATGCAACACCTATGCAACGGTTGCAGAGTGATCAAGAAATAAATGCCACAGAAAGAGTAAATATATACCCCTATCAATTGCTTGTTGAAGAGAAAGACGACAGTGTTTCTGTTAGTATGTTCGATTGGCTTGCTACAGAAAAAATCTACGAACGTTCGCTGGCAAGAGTCGACATAGCTAACGCACATACAATTGCAAATGATATTCAAGACGTGATTGCTCAACGATCACTCTATCAGCTAAATCGTTTGAAAGAAATCTTGAATCTTGATGTAGAAACAGATGAAAATTTTTCTATGGCATGGGAAGATTATTATCAAGAAAGACCAGGTTTAGAAAACCTTTTGCAACAGTATGAAGGTATAACAATCACATTCGGCAGATCGAAAAAGTCTCAGCAACGCCTTTCTGTGGATACAGTCTATGTGTCAGGCAAGGATTTTGAAGGAAAAAAACTTTCTCTCAATGTCCCTTGTAAACGAATTGATTTTGAGAGAAGAGTTACACCCGAAGAAATACAAGGACGAGAAGATCATTGGAGCATTGAGCAACCAGCATACACAATGAGAGTATTGTATGAAGATGATCCTTCTGGTTTAGCGCAAGAAAAAGTAACGATTTGGCCAAAGCCACAGATAAAGCAGCCAAACGTGGCACTTGATCTTTCTCCACTTGGGATAGAACAACCTGTCGATCAATTTTTACATGATCAAGACAAAAGAACAGTAAGAACGGTAGGGCCGTACACTGTTATTACCGAACCCACTGGTAAGGATTTGAGTAAAAAATATAGTGATCTCTATCCACACATGCAACGTGGAATAGAACAAACAGAGCGTTTTTATGGCCTCAATCCAGGTGAGGTTATCATGCAGATTGAGCTCGATCAAGATACAGTAATCACATACTTTGATAATGTAGCAGCACACGTTTTTATGGATGATCCCCATACGATTCATATTGGCACAGGCGATATGTTTAAAGCGAATAATACAGCGAAAATAAATAAAAAGTTTATTTCGCGCATACTCGAGCAATTATTTATTCATGAAGCACACCATTGTATGTTAAACTACTTTCAAATTGACGAACATCCTCAAGTGATATTAGCATTTGAAACATTGTCGAAATCAACATTTCGCGCATTAGATAGAAGCCTTGGGAAAGAACTCTCTAGCGATTATAAAATTTGGGAAGCAACAGACATTGCGTTGCACATACTTATGAATGAACAATGGCAAGAAACACTTCGCTCCCTGAAACCCAAACAATTACAAGAATATACAAACTTTTTAAAGGCTTTAGAAACAGCGCTACAAGAAAAAGCTCAACAAACCACGCATCAACAAAGAGTACTCCCCCCAAACGCACCAGTACTTGATCGGATACAACAAGCAATTCAGTTTGCAGAAAATCAACTATCTCTTTTTCGCGAAAAATAGCGAAATTTATTCGATGGAATATCCCGTTGACGTTGGTCTATCTTCTTTCTTTTTAGAGGGTTGCCTACTTTAGTAAGTTTGCGCACATTGCGTTCTTATAAAACATACAAAATAACAGATTTCACAACCATATTGGTAGTTTTTAGATTACACATGTAAGTTACATTTATTCTTTTTTTTAAAAATGCTATTGATTTTTTTGTTTGTTATATTGTAAAATATTATCCACAGCACAACATTGACATAAAACCAAATACACTATATGTTGCTTCTATGTTAAAAAGATCTGCAAACAATAATAATCAAAATAATAACCAGCCCCAGCTGGCGATGTTTGCGTTGATATAATAATTACTACGAAATCAACCCTACAAAGCCAGCGAAAGCTGGCTTTTTTGAATGCTTAAAAGCACGTTCAATCTTGTTCCCTAAAATCATTTTAGAGCACAAGATGGGGTGTAGCTGAGCTGGTAATAGCGCCCGACTGTTAATCGGGAGATCGCAGGTTCGAGTCCTGCCGCCCCAGCAAATTAATCATTAAACTACTTTCATGCCTACGTATCTATCACTATTCATTATCGGGTTTACTGCAGCAGCTTTGCCTGGTGCTGTACAAACAACGGTTTTTTCTGCTACTTTACGCGGTAAAATTATGAGTGGGATAAAAGTTGCCCTTGGCGCTGCCTGTATGAACGGAACATATTTTTTTCTATCGTACTACGGCATTACAGAAATAATAACGCATTATACCATTGCTAAACTAATTATTGGTGCTGTAGGTTTTTTGTATATTCTTTGGCTGGGTGTTGGCGGTCTTAAAGATACAATTAAAAAAAGAGAGACGGCAAAAACAAAAAAATCTGCAGGATTTTTTAGCGGCATTCTTTTAGTAGCTTTGCATATTCCAACACTTATCTATTTTTTGAGTATTGCAGGTAGTTTTTATCAGGAAAAAACCTCTTTATTTTTTGTATTTTTTAGTGCAATTAGTTTAGCCATAGGAACAGTGTCTTGTTTTATGATTATTTCGCTTCTAGCAATTATAAGTAATAAATATGGTAAAGACAAAGCTGTCTATTATTTACAAATAGTATCTGCGTTGCTTCTCATTATTTTTTCATTCAAATTGCTATTTGATTTAATAAAAATTATTTAAATTATGTCTATTTCCAAAGAAACAATTCTAAAAATTGCTGATCTAGCAAAGTTAGAAATCGATAAAGATGAAGAGAAGCGCTTAACTCATGAATTGCAACAAATTCTTGATTATTTTTCATCATTGCAAGAAGTGGACACAAAAGATGTTGAGGGTACTAATCAGGTAACAGGATTAACAAATATTTTTAGAAATGATCAAGTGCAAGAATACCCTGAAGAAAAAAGGAAAAAATTATTTCAAGATACTTTGAGAGTCAAAGATAAATGCATAATTGTTCCAAAAATTATCAACAATTAATAATATGAAAATTTTAGAAAAATCGATTATAGAATTACATAAAGAGTTAACAAGCAAAAAAATATCAGCAACAGAATTAACGCACGCTTCTTTAGATGCTATTGATAAACATGACCATAAATTAAAAGCGTTTATTACGGTTTGTAAAACAGATGCATTAAGAGTAGCAAAAAAAGTGGACGAAAAAATAGCTACTGGTGAAAAAATTGGGCTTCTTGCTGGCATTCCTTTTTCAGCTAAAGACGTAATCATGACCGAAGGAATAAAAACAACCGCTGGCTCAAAAATGCTTGAAAATTATGTTGCGCCTTACAACGCTACTGTAATTGCCCGTCTCAAAAAAGCTGGTGCTATTTTGATAGGTAAAACGAACTGTGATGCGTATGGTCATGGTAGCTCAACTGAAAATTCAGATTTTTTTGTCACTAAAAATCCGTGGGACACCAGCCGCGTTGCTGGTGGGTCAAGCGGTGGCGCAGCAGCTGCTGTAGCTATGGGCATGGGAGTTTTTGCACTTGGTGAAGATACAGGCGGTTCTATTCGGCAACCAGCTGCGTTGTGTGGGGTTACTGGTTTAAAAGTTAGCTATGGCCGTGTCTCGCGTTATGGTTCTATTGCTTACGCATCTTCTTTTGACACCATTGGTCCGATTACCAAAAGTGCTAGTGATGTTGCTACAGTTTTAAGGTGTATTGCTGGAAAAGATGCACACGACCACACCACAATGCCCGATATAGTGCCAAATTATTTGCAAGATTTAAAAAAGCCTTTCCCAAAATTAAAAATAGGATTACCGAAAGAATACTTTACAAGTGATTTAGATCCTGCAATCAAAGAAAAAATAATGGAAGCAGTGAAAGAGTTTGAGAAAATGGGCTGTGAAGTAAAAAAGGTTTCTTTACCACATACAAAGTATGCTATTCCAACTTACTATTTACTAGCACCTGCTGAAACCAGTGCAAATTTGGCACGGCTTGATTCTATTCGCTATGGTCATCGAGCAAAAAACGCCAAGACAATAGATGATATTTTCAAAAAATCACGCAGTGAAGGATTTGGCAAAGAAACCAAGCGTCGCATCTTAATTGGAACCTACGCTTTGTCTGCTGGCTATTTTGATGAGTATTACAAAAAAGCGCAAAAGATACGCACTTTGATCAGAGAAGATTTTAACAAAGTTTTTGCAGATGTTGATGTATTGTTTACCCCCACATCACCTTTTACCGCTTTTCCGATTGGTGAAAAAGCAACAGATCCGCTAGCCATGTATTTAGCTGATATTTATACTATTGCATTTAGTTTGGCTGGCTTGCCAACAATTAGTGTGCCATGTGGTTTTATTAAAAACCTGCCTGTTGGCATGCAAATTACCGGTAGATATATGGATGAAACCACGGTATTACATGTTGCTCACCAGTATGAGAGCGTTACAACAAAGCAAGCAAAAAAACCAAATTTATAATCTTTAAATATGAATAAAAAATTTGAAATCATAATTGGCCTAGAAGTACATGTGCGTTTAAAAACGTGCAGCAAACTTTTTTGTGCTTGCAACAACATTGATGAAGGTATTGCTCCAAATAAAAATGTTTGCCCGACCTGTTTTGGTTCCGTAGGTACTTTACCGCTTTTGAACAAAGAAGCTTTTTTATTAGGCATTCGTGCTAGCAAAGCATTGAAGTGTAGTATTGCAAAAAAATGTAAATGGGATAGAAAACAGTATTTTTACCCAGATTTACCGAAAGGTTATCAGATTTCACAATATGATATGCCGTTTGCAAAAAACGGTGAACTGGAATTTTTTCTTGATGAAAAGAACCTTAAAAAAATTCTTATAAACCGTGTACACTTAGAAGAAGATGCGGCTAAGTTGCTACATACAAAAAAGGATTCCCTGGTTGATTTTAACCGCTCCGGTGTACCGTTAATTGAAATAGTCACCGAACCTGATTTACGTTCAGCCAGCGAAGCAAAACAAGCCTTAAAAGAAATACACAGGATCGTGAGGAATTTTGAGATAAGTGACGCAGACATGGAAAAGGGGCAATTGCGTTGTGATGCTAGTGTTTCTTTGCGTCCATACGGTAATAAAAAGTTGTATCCGCGCACAGAGATAAAAAATCTTAACTCGTTTCGTATGGTGGAAATGGCGCTGCAGTATGAAATTGATAAACAAACCAAAGAATGGTTAGAGGATAATTTTCAAAAAACACAAAGAACAGTGTTGTGGAATAGTGTTGCAAAAAAAACCGAATTTATGCGCGGTAAAGAAACAGAAGCTGATTATCGATATTTTCCTGAACCAGATGTACCAGAAGTTGAGATTGAATCCCAACTTATTACAGAGTCATGTGGAGATTCTTTTGTATTGCCTATTGAAAAAGTAAAAAAATATTTAGCAATTGGTTTATATTTTTCTATAGCAAATATTTTAGTTAGTAATAAAAAATTGGCAGAATATTTTGATTGTTTAATGCGGCTTGCTGGGCACAACAAAGAATTGCGTACAGAATTACAAAAATTGTTTTGTGCTGATTTTTTGGCAGTAGTTAAAAAAAGAGGCCTACAAAATATTCAACTAACGCCAAGCGATTTTTTCAAAATTGTACATGCTGTTTTTACGAAAAAAGTATCAAAGCAACTTGCTAGAAAAATTTTCAATAAAGCCTTACTTGAAAAAATTGAAATTGAAAAAGAAATAAATATAGGAACAGAGGAATCTTTTGATTTAGAAAATATTATAAATGGTATTTTTGTGCAACATAAAGAGATCGTTGAACAATATAAAGCGGGCAATACAAAAGTAATAAATGTTTTAATTGGTATTTCTATGAAAAAAACAAAAGGAATTGTATCAGCGCAAGATATTGCTAAAATAATCAAAGAAAAATTACGCACCTAACTTCTTCCGTTTTTAGGTTTTCCGCTCAAAAATGGTTCGCGTAGCGACTAATAAGTTCCGTTCACTTTTTAAAGATGAATATGAAAATCAAATCAAGTCCCATCACTCCCGTTGACGTTTTAAAAACAGCTTTTGTATAAGCTGTTTTTATGTAGAAATTTGAGACTAATATTTTTATTTTATCAACTCTTTTTTTGTATAATGCAAACCATGGTCTAAAATAATTTTAATTAAAGATTGATAAGGAACATCGTGTTTGTGCGCTTCAACTTTAAGGCTATATAACAAATTTTCAGGTAACCGCAAAGAGATTGTTTTTGTAGAAGGCTGTAAATCCGGAAAAGTGGTATTTTTGGCTTTAGACCAGTCTAAAAATGGTGCTGAATCATGCTTTTGCCAAAAAACACCTTCGGCTTGTTCATTTTTAAATTTAGGAACTTTTTTTTGTCGCTTGGGCATAATATTTTTTTTCTTTATTACTCATATTTCTGGCAGAAATTACACGCAATTTATTTTTACGTACAGTAAAGGCAATAAAAAGCAATCGGTTTTGATTGGTGTTGCCCAGAGCATAAAAACGTTTTTCTGTTTTAGAATGTTTTTTATCATCAAGCATCAACAGCGGCAGGTTAAAAAATATTTCCTCACATTCTATATAACTAACTCCGTGTTTTTGAAAATTTTTATCCCGATTACCACTATCCCAATCAAATTGAGTAATTCCTGATAAATGTTGCATAATTTATGTATATTTCAATAATATACTTAATTTAAAAAATTGTCAATAAAATTATCCACAGCGAATAAATTAACAGGTACAACAAGGGGTGTGGTTACACTAGAAAAATCCAAACACTTCTCTATTCTGTTGCCAAAACGCTCAAACAGCGTTCACTTGCTCCCGTTAAGGAAAATTGAAACAAAAAAACATTTTTAATCTCTGAAACTACTCTTTTGCTATGAATTGTTATTTATTTTTACCTAGAAATTCATCCCAACCCGGCCAATTCTCTTTATAAAAGTAAGTTGGACTTGATGGCCAGCCAAAATGCTGTTTATATACTTTTATGTATTCACCTTTGCCTTGAATACCTGCGGCACGTACTTGCTCTTGTAGTTCTGTGAATGATAAAAACTTATCTTCCTTCCCTAAAAACTCATACCAGCTTTTCCAATTATCTCTATCAAAGCTATCTGGACTTGATGGCCAGCCAAAATGCTGTTTATACACTTCCCGATATTGGCGCTCACTTTGAATACCTGCAGCACGTACTTGCTCTTGTAGTTCTGCAAATGGTAACAAAAATATTTTCTCCTTCCCTAAAAACTCATGCCAATCTTTCCAATTTTCTTTATAAGTTGTATTCGGATTTGATGGCCAGCCAAAATGCTGTTTATACACTTCTATGTATTCATCTTTGCCTTGAATACCTGCGGCACGTACTTGCTCTTGTAGTTCATTAAATGGTAAAAATCTTTGTTCTTCTTCCATTTCTTGTTGTAATTGAGCAACAATACGTAAAACCTCTTCAGTATTTACGGTTATTTGTAGCCCCTGAATATGTAATTGTGCCAGATCTTTATATTCCCAGCCTCGTCTTTCTAACTGTACACCTGTTTTGGCTGCTTTTTTCTTGTGCACTATCGTTGCCGCGCCTGCAATATCTGCAAAGAGCACAGGTGGTTTCTTTTTATTGTATTTTACATCTAAGAAATCCACGATATAGGCAAATTTATCTGGATTATTATCATCAAGACGCAATACACGCCCGGCTCGTTGTTCAGCAATAACCCGAGAACGCGTCGGTCGTAAATTAAAACACGCAGATGCTTTTGGTTGATCAAAACCTGTAATCAACAAATCAGCATTACACAGTACCTTAATATTCCCTTTTGCATATTCTCCTAAAATACGTTTTTGTTCATTGGAAGGAGTTTGACCACTAATAGCTACGGCAGAAATATTGGCTTCATTAAATAACCGAGCCATTTCTGCCGCATGATTCACCCCAACACAAAAAGCAACTGTAGATTCATTTTGAAAAGCCTGCTGATATAGTTGCACAGCTGATTGGTTTCTTCTTTCTATATTTACGGCTTTGGCCAGGTCTCTTTCATCATACTCTCCAGAACTGATAATTTTTACTTTTGACAGATCAACGTCAGTATGAGCAATTATGGCAGAGAAAGGAGACAATAGTCCATCTTCGACAGCCTCACGAATATCCATTCGGTGTATTTCGTGTGGTAAAATATTTTGAACCTTTTTCTCTTCTGAATATTCAGGAGTAGCGGTAAATCCTAGTTTAATCGATCTTGAAAACTGTTGAATAGTCTGGGAGCGTCTTGGGCTTAATGCCTGATGTACTTCATCTAAAATCAATAAATCAACATCCTTGGGTTTGATTGTTTCATTTTCCACACCATCAATAAACGAATCATAAGTAATAATAGTCACCTGTCTTCCAAATTCTTTTGCTCGTGCATATATTTTTCCTACTTCACTGGCTGGAGCAAATTGGCTCACTTTTTCTTCAGTTTGTTCGACGAGAATTTGTGTTGGTACAACAATAACTGTGCTCAAGTTAAGCGCTTCTAAAAATTCTGTAAATAGCACAGTCTTTCCAAATCCTGTTGGTAATTTGACATACCCTTCACTCCCGCCTGCTTCTAAATAATTTCGTAAATCCTCAAATACGGTTAATTGTTTCTCCCTTAATGTTCTTTTTTCGTTGCCTTTATGATGATTGGAAATATATTGATCTAAACTATTCAATGCTTTTAACCATTTTCGCATCGTCTCTAACTCCTCTTCAGATAATTGTTCTCCTGCTCTTTCTGTGGATTCTTAATTTCCTGTTGCTCTTATCTCCTGACGAAGAAGTTGCACATACATGTCATATCTTCGACGAAATTTTGTTTTGATTTCAGAAACAGGCATTCGGAGCATGTCTTCTTGAACAACAGATGGTGGAATAAAAGAATGTTCAGGGGTATCACCAAGTGATCTCTGAGTATTTTGTAATTGACGCTCTAAATCAACCTTTGATTTTGGACGAAATCCCAAATTTCTTTCCATAGAATACAAATAAATAACAACACTAAACTCAACAATAGTAGTATATACTGCCTATAAAGTGAGTCAAACAATACTTTTCTCTTAGGGCTTTAACCCTAAAATTTGTCGGGTGATTTTAGGTATTTCGCGCCTAAAGTAAGTTTTAATGGTTTTCCAGCTCACTTTAAAATATAATTCCGGCATTGGATCATTTTCGGCATCTGCAAAATACATCAAACTTTTCATAATATGATGATAATCGTGAGTGACGGTTGGATATTGTTTATGAACTTTTCTCAAAATATCAACTAATGGTTCTATGTTATGCAAATACCAATACAAATCAACAAAATCACGCTTCTTTCCTCGTTGTGAGATTGCAATAATTTTCATAACGGCAATATCGCGCAAAGATAACACCCTTACCATTCCATACCATAAAGGATCTTCTGCTCTTTTAAAAAATGGATAAGCAATAAAACTAACTTTAGCTCCTAATAATTTCCCATATACTGTTCCTTCGTGCACGATTGTGGTTTCCCAATCTTTTTTGGAAAAATGAGCTACTAATTTTCCTGTAGAAAAATCACTATCTGGCGTAAAAAAATCTAAATCAACAGAACGTCTGTGTCCGACTTGCAATGCTAAAGAGGTGCCTCCAGCTAAATACCAATGTGATTGTTTTAACCATCTTTTTTTTGACAAAAAATCAAGTGCCCGGTTGGTGGCTCTGGGAAGTTTGTTGGTGTACCATTCTAATTTTTGACGATTTCGTTCCATAATACTCTTGTTTGGTTATGTAAAACACGAGAATTTTTTACTACTTTTTGTAATGTTTTTTTAGAATAATTTTGGAAAATCCAACGCGCTTCTTTATCATTACCAAAATCAAGAATACGCTCAATGATGTATTGTGCGTGTTTTTTAGGATCTATTTTTTTAGGATCAACATCCCAAAAAAGTTCCTGACGAAATTTAATAGTCGGCTTTTGATAACGCCTTTTATTTTTTTCCACTCTTTTTTTTCTTTGTTTTTTTCCTGCTTTATTGTATGCCATATCTATATGTTATCATATTTTCATAGGAAAATCAAACAAAAAACCACCTGCAAATAACTTTTCTATTTCAACATACTTCTGGCACGCTGTGCTAAATCCTGAATGGTGGTTTGATCAAATCCCGGATAAACATTTGGGTGATCTTTTTGATAATCGTAATGTTTACCAAAAGCGCGAGCGCGGTCTTTTGGATCAGCAACCAATGTGGAAAACCGTAAAGCTGTAAACTTGCACTGCGATAACGGAATTTCACGCGAAGTAAATTTTTCTCGACTAAAATCCATTCGTTCCGCAACAGCCGCTGTTAGTGGATAAACAATGGCCATTAACGTTCCCGGAGGCAACTGTTTTCCATTAAGAACGGTTTCTTTTAAGGTAATGCAGGAAAAATTATCGCCAAGCCCCTCTTTCTCCAGCATAATCGGTTCGCCTGTCTCATCAGTAATAACATTCATACGACCAAAATCACCGCCGCGACACTTATAAATTCCTGGGTTATTAACAAATTCTAAATAATACATTTCAGCCGCCATACAAGCACCAACTATAATGATGCGTTCAGATGTTGATTGCAAAATCGTATCAGACTCCTTTGGTTGATATGGCTTAAATTGTTGCAGTATTAAACGCGCAAATAAACGGCTGTCTGGGTGTTGCAGTTTTTGTAATGCGGTTGCTAATTTTTCAACATCAATGCCTTTCCCTTTATCACGTAATTTCCGGCAAATAACTTCATTAAATAACATACCAACAGAACCAAAATCACCCTTCAACGCATGATAGGTGGCTTGGGTAAAACCAGATCCTTTGCGACTATCATATGTTCCTTTGTCTTCTAAAAGAAGTCCTTTTAAATAACTGTTTAAACCATATCCCGCACTTTCAAAAGCATCAACAACATCAGCATGGCCAACAATTGGAGGTTCCTCTTTTTCTTGTCCTTGGATAAATTTTTGTTCTCGGATCAAATGTCTTTCTGACATAATCATTTATCTAAATATAACAAAAAATATGCCTCGTCAAATTCAATTTTTCACTAATACTGTTTTCTTCCTCTATTTTGTGAAGATGAGCGAGATGAACCGTATTTACGGCGAGAAAAACTAGGGCGCCGTCTAGCTCCGCGTTTTGGATTATAGCGTGTGGTGTTTTTTAAGGGAACGGTTGGTACTGCCTCTAAATGTACTTGCTGAATTTGCGCTTTCATCAAACGCTGAATGCTTTTAAGCTGATCTCCTTGATCGGCACAAACAAAAGAAATAGCGCGGCCGGTGCGACCAGCGCGGCCGGTGCGACCGATGCGATGAATGTAATCTTCGGGACTGTCAGGCAGGTCATAATTTATTACAATTTCGATATGCGTGATATCAATACCACGGGCGGCAATGTCAGTAGCCACTAAAATTTGAGAACGGCGCGATTGAATGGCCGCCATTGATCTTCTGCGTTGACCAAGAGAAAGATTAGAATGTAATTCTTCTGTTTTATAACCGGCCAAACGCAAATCTTTGGTGAGCTTAGCGGCTTGATGTTTGGTGCGCATAAATACCAAAATAGTACCCTTCAGCGGTTTTAAAATGGAAATCAAAGCGGTTTTTTTGTGAGCACGATCAATAACCACCATCTCTTGATGAATTTCTTTGGGTGTTATTTGAATAGGCGTAGTTTCAATGCGAATAGGAGTGCGCATATACTGAGTGGCCAATTTCATAATGGCATCCGGCAGGGTGGCGGAAAATAAAAGCGTTTGTCTTTCTTCAACCTTTGGCACTTCTTTTAAAACAGCGTGAATTTGCGGAGCAAAGCCCATATCAAACATTCTATCGGCCTCATCTAACACAATATAAGACGCTTGGCGCAAATGAATGGTTTTTCTTTGAATGTGGTCACGCAATCTGCCCGGGGTGGCAATAATAATCCGAGGTTCTTTTTTGAGAATTTGTATTTGTTGTGACATCGAAGCTCCACCCACAATCACCAAAGGGCGCAAACGGAATTTTTGGGAAAACCACTGACACACTTCATCTACTTGATAAGCCAATTCCCTGGTAGGAACAATAATTAAAGCTTTATTTTTAGGATGAGCAGACAGGTATTGAATCATTGGCAAGACAAAAGCAAAAGTTTTGCCGGTGCCGGTTTGGGCAATGCCAATACAATCACTGCCCTTAAGAACAACCGGAATGGTTTGAGTCTGAATGGGAGTGGGAACAGTAATTTTTTTTTGTTGTAAAATATCACACAGTTCTTTTTGCACACCTAGTTTCGCAAAAGTTAACAAATCCGATGCGCCGGGGGTAGTAATTTTTTTTGACAGAGGTTGATTGATCATAAATACAAGGTCAGATAATTCTAAATTAACGAACCGATAGAATATAGTCTAAATAGACAAAAATGTCAATCACAACCCCGAAAATTATGGCAATTGATAAACCTTAATGTCTTGTTCACTAAATACCAAAGGTAGATCCCAATTACGTTTAGAAACAATATACTGCACACCTAAAGTGCGTAAAAATTGTTGATCAGAAATTTTGGCATTTAAAATATTGCGATGAGAAATTATTTTACCGTTATTTTTTATCAGTTGATAATAACTTTCCGGATAAGTGGTGTCATAACCAAAAATAGAACGAATGCCATATAACGCATAAAGATTTAAAGGGCAAATTTCGGAATAAATAAGCGGCTTGCTTGCTACCGATTGTAAATAACGCACGTAAGATGGGGGGTTAACTAAAGGCGCAAGCGATTGTTGCGGAGTAAAACCATGCACCACACTCCCCTGATTTAACAAGGAAACCACAATCACCACCATCAAATAATACTTGAACTTAAAACGTATAAATTTAGGAGTGGTAATAATTATTTTTAAAACATCAACAGCTAAAATAATTAAAATGGCATCAATTAAAAATAAAGAGCGAAAAGGCGGAAAACTTTGCAAAAAAGGAAACAAAAAAAATAACGGTTGAATAATTTGAGGAAAAAAATTATAAACTAACAGCCCCAGCAAGCACACCAGCCAAAACCACTGACGCTGCCAATCTGACTTACGATAATAAACTACCGTGCTAAAAAACAACAACAAAGGTATTATTCCTATAAAAACAAAAGTTTCCACGTAATTTAAAGGAGCGTGATAATTTAATTGATTTCCCCAAATGTTGGGCAAGACAAACTGAAGCAGGTGTTGCCAAGAAAGAGCGCTGGTGTCGGTGAGATGAGAGCGGTGGCTAAGAGTGATGGCCGTAATAAAAGGGCTAACCACCCACCAAATGGTTGAAATATTTACCAAAATCGCCCCACCCAAAAACAAATAATTTTTTAAGTTGATTTTCTTCCTTATTGTTATCAATCTGAAAAGCAAAAAAAGAACGGACAAGCAAAGCGCATAAACATAAAATTGTAAATGTCCGTTACTGAGCGCTAAATAATTAACCAAACTAAACAAAACCAAATATCCTCCATGGCGAGTACGGGCATATTTTTCCGCGGCGTACAGCAGTAAAGGAAACCAAGCCATGACACCGCCAATGGTGCCCCAGGCCTGCCAAGCAATTAAGGGGCCGCTTAATTGATAAGTGGCGCCGCCAAAAAAAGAAAGCGCTAAACTATAATTTCTACTGCGTAAAAAAAGAAAAAAATTTAAACCGCTGAGAAAAAAATAAAGTATTACCAAAAAAGTAAAAAAAGATGAAGCTTGGGTGAAAATAGGCATTAAAAACACTAAGGGCGAAAATAATAAAGATTGTCCGTTACCGGAAACATCTAGGCCGTTAAAAATATAAACATTATCTTTTAACGGTAAATCCTGTTTTTTCTGATTAAATAAAACCTGTAAATTGGGATAAAGCTGGACTATGGCGTCTCGCAAAAGCGGATTTTCTCCCACGCGCGGCGCGTCTAACAAATAATCGTCAATCAAATCTGTAGGCAAAGGAACACGATGTAAAAAAAGCGAAGGAAAGAAAAATATCAGCGTGATGATTACAAAACCGCCAAGCGCTAATTTTTTCTGCCACTTTTGAGCCATGCTATTCTAAACAATCATCCACCACGTGCACGCAAGCTCCGGGAATATCCTCATTCCAAGAAAAAGCGCAACAAATAAATTCGTTATTTTCCTTATTTCTACCAAAACGATACAGGCTGGAATCATATAAATCAGTGGTGTTTTCTATGGGACAAGAAGCGACGTCTTCTCCGTTTTCTCTGGCATTGCAATAAACCTGCTTCGGATCGTTTCCTTGCCACCAAATTTGTAAAACAATATCTCCGCAACTTTTGGGAATGGCTCCTTGCATGCTGATCCACTCTTCAGTGTCTTCACTGGGCTCTTCTGCGTTGGTGTTAAGATTGCTTTTGATTTGTTCCCACACAGTGCCTCTGGCTGGCCTTGTAGCGCCCAACAGAAAAATACTACTTAAAGTGCACAACCCTACAACTAAAACCTTTTTTACTTTTTTGTTCATAAAAAATTTTAATGATTTTCATTATTTTACAAAGACAACAAACTTCCTGTCAAATTGATTCGTTATTTTTTTGAGCATCGCGCACAATAAACAACATTACCAAAATTAAAATCACCGCGCTTAAACTCTGCGTCACAGTAAGAGCTTCTTTTAATAAGACATACCCGGAAATAACCGAAGAAATAGGCCAGGCTAATTCCAATAAAGTGGAACGGGAAGCCGGAATGCGCTTGAGGCCAAAGTAATAAATAAGCAAAGCGACTAAGCCCGTAGAAAAAGTAATGGCCGCAATGTATTTCCATTGTTCTCCGGTTAAAGCGGTAAGAGAAGAAACATCATTCATAAGAACCATCAACAACAAAGCGAAAATGGGAGCAAAACCAAAACGCAACCAAGTTACCAAAAGCGGCGAGGTGCCTTTGAGGCTATACTTAGAGAAAGCGGTAGAAAAACCCCAAGCGGCGGCCGCGGCCAAAGCTAATAATGCGGCTATCGCTGTTCCTTGACCGGTAGCAAAATTAACACGTAAATCCGGAAAAGATACTCCGTAAGCAGACAACAGCGCTAATAAAGCCAAAAAAATAAACCTGGGTTTTATTTTTTCTTTCAATAAAATAGCGGCCGCGGTAATGGCAAAAAGCGGCTGTAATTGTTGTAATAAAACCACTACCGAAAAAGGCATAAACTGCACTTTTCCTAAAGCGGCAGTATAAAAAATAGTACCCAAGGCTCCGGAAAGCAAAGAAACCACTATGATCGCTAACCACTGTTTTTTATTCAATTTTTTAAACTTTTTCCAAAAAATTAAAATTAGGGGCAATAACAGCACAAAACCAAAAATATGTTCCCAAAAAACCACTACCGTAGGAGGTAAGCTAAAAAGTTGACGTCTTAATAAGCCGTCCAAGCTCCACAAAACAGCCGCTAAAACCACAGCTAAAGAACCAACGTAAATTGTCTTTTTCATAATTTTCTTTAATCAATAATTGAATATCCACAGCATACAAGAAAAACCGTTGTTTGACTACCTGGTTTTAAAACAGTGACTTATTATCTATTTGAATATATAATAGGATAAGAGAAAAATAATAAAAAAATATGGATTTTAAAAAAATTCAAACCGTGGCTTTTTTTGCCTTACTCATTGGCATTAGTATTTTATTTTATCGTTTAGTCGCTCCTTATCTTTTTGCTATATTTTGGGCGGCAATTATCGCCAGTATTTTTTATCCGCTTTATAAAAAACTTTTAAAAAAAATAAAAAGCCCGAAATTAAGCGCGGGCTTGACTTTAGTGGTGGCTATTTTAGTTGTGCTCATTCCCTTAAGTTTTATTTTGGGACTGGTAGCTAAACAAGCGGTAGACACTTACAATAAATTTAATAATCCAACTACGTTGACCTCTTTGCAGTCTTATGCCGAAAATTTTGTGGCCAATAACACCGTACAAAAAATCATAGGGCAAGTTAATCTGCAAGAAAAAATAAAAACCGTTACCACCACCATTAGCACCAACAGTTTATCGTGGCTGAAAACCGGTTCGCAAAATACCCTGGCTCTTCTTTTACAAGCGTTTATTATGTTATACTCTTTATATTATTTTTTGAAAGATGGGGATCGTTGGCTGAGGCATTTGATGCATTTACTGCCATTTGGGGATAACAATGAGGCCGTTTTATACGAAAAATTCGCCTCCACCGGCAAAGCTACCTTAAAAGGAACTATTTTAATCGGCAGTATCCAGGGAATTTTCGGCGGTATTTTATTCTTTATTGTGGGTATTCCTTCCGCGGTCTTTTGGGCATTGATTATGATTGTGATGTCTATTATTCCGGCAGTTGGTTCTTTTATTATCCTATATCCGGCCGCTCTTTATTTAATAATTATTGGGCACGTTTGGCAGGCCTTGGTGATCATTATTGGCAGTGTTCTTATTGGTTTTATTGATAATTTACTCAGACCGCCGCTGGTAGGAAAAGACATGGAATTACCGCCGCTGATTATCTTTTTCGCCACCATTGGAGGTCTCAGCGTCTTTGGTATTTCCGGAGTGGTGATAGGCCCGATTATTGCCGCTTTCTTCTTCGCGGTGTTGGAAATGTATGAGCATAAATATAAAAAAGAGCTGGACAGCACTAAGACCTAAACAAAAACGCGGAAATATCCGCGTTTTAAAATAACAAATCTTTTTTACTTTAATTCATCTAATTGCCATTTCACTACATCGCCCTTATTCAACACTTGAGTGGATGCGCCTTCACTGGCCATTTTATTGTTTAAATATAAAGCCCAAAAATTCTGACCGTCGGTTGAAGCAAGATTATTAACAGAAGTTACATAAGCACCCAAGCCTTCAGCTTCTTTAAGTTCATAGGTAAAAGCATCTTCCTCTTTTAATTGCGCCATGGCCGCCAACACTGTTTGGCCTTCTTCTGTGGCAAGGGTATAATTTTTAGTTTGATCATCGCCAACTACTTGTAAAGTTAAATCAAATTTTTTGGCGCTGTTGGTACTATTAACCTGAGCTTGAGCAATACTTAAATCATCATTATTATTGCAACCAGCTCCCATTGCTCCTAAGGACATCATTAAAACAACGGCTAATAAAACTTTTTGAAATTTTTTTTTCATGTTGGCTCTTTTAATTTTTAAAATTAAGAAACTTTTTTTGGCTGTGCGCCCTCCTCAAAATCTCACGCGCAGTTTAACTAATTCTAAAACAAAAAAACAACAACGTCAACTAAAATATAGCAAAATATAGCCGCTCAAATAATTATGTTTTGCGATCAGGAAGAGATTGCGCTATAATACCGCTATGGAAAATTCCTCTAAAAAATCCGGCTACTTGGGCCATGATCATTCGTTGCATGCTTATTTTTTTGGACTAATTACCGGCATTGCTGTTATTGCCGGTTTAGCTTTAGTGGTGTTTTTGATAATTTGGCAAAAAAATCTTCTGCAAGCAAAAAATACGCCTGCTGTTGCAGACGATGTGGTCAACAGTCAAAATGATGATAAAGCTCCTTTTGAAAAAATCACTAAAATAGATTTAAACTCTCTTCAACACGTCAAGGGAAATGTTAATTCAACTGATTTAACTTTTATAGAATATTCTGATTTGGAATGTTCTTTTTGCAAAAAATATCACGTAACGGTTAAAGAAGTGGCAAAAAATTATCAAAACAAAATAGCTTTTGCTTATAAACACTTCCCTCTTAATATTCACTCTAAAGCCAAACGGGAAGCGATAGCCGCAGAATGCGCTGGCTTGCAAGATAAATTTTTTGAATATGTTGATAAAATTTTTGAAATTACACCCAGCAACAATAATCTAGAAGATCAAAAACTTTTTGATACCGCGCAAGAACTTAATTTGAATATGGATGATTTTAAAGCCTGCGTAGAAAAAGAAGAAACTTTAAGTACGGTAGCCGCTGATGCTTTAGAGGCGCAAGGCAGTGGCGCCACCGGCACCCCGCACGCCATTCTCGTAGATAAAGGTGGCAATATTTTAACTACTTTTCAAGGTGCTTTAACTGCCGGCCAACTTACTCAGGCCTTTGATCAATATTTGGCGGAGGAATAATAAAATTCGTTATTTTAGCAAAAAAATGCCTTCAGAACTGGAAAAAATTTTAGTTATCAACAAACCAAAAGGCCTAACTTCGCATGATGTAGTTAATGTTGTGCGAAAAATCAGTAAAGAGCGTCGAGTTGGCCATGCCGGCACCTTGGATCCTTTGGCCAGTGGTGTGCTGATTGTTTTAGTAGGACGCGCCGCTACCAAAAGACAAGCGGAATTTATGAACGCGGATAAAGAATACACGGCCGAAATAACTTTTGGCAAAGTCAGTAAAACTTATGATGCTGAGGGGCCTTTAACTGTAACCGCCTCTGCCGAAAAATTAGAAAAACTCTCTCCTAAAATAATCAAAGATGCTTGTCAAAATTTTATTGGCAAATTTAAACAAAAACCCCCGGCTTTTTCCGCCATCAAAGTTAAGGGTGTGGCTTTGTATAAAAAAGCCCGGCGTGGAAATTTAAACGAAGCAGAAATTCCTATTAAAGAAGTGGAAATCAATAGTATCACTCTATTAAAATATCAAACAACAGATAAAGAAAGTTTCCCAAAAATTTGGCTTAAGATAAAATGCCAAAAAGGAGTTTACATTCGTTCTTTGGCGCAGGATTTGGGCGAAAAACTAGGGGTAGGCGCTTATTTGTCCGAACTGGTTCGCACTCGCGTCGGTCAATATGTTGTAGAGCAAGCTTTAGATCTTCAATCATTAACTAATAAATATGAAAATTTACACTAAAAAGGGCGATGCCGGCAAAACCAGTTTGTATGGCGGCGCGCTTGTGTCCAAACATCACAAAAGAATTATGGCTTTGGGTCTAATTGATGAATTAAACGCTTTCTTAGGTTTTGCTTTAGCGGTACACAAAAAAAATGACGGAAAATTAAAAATCACCAGCATTATTGAAACTATTCAAAGTGATTTAATCATTATCGGCGCTCATCTATCTACCACTTACTCTGTGGACAACTTGCCCGATCATTTGCCGGAGCTTTCCCTAAAACAAATTGAGCAGTTAGAACAATGGATAGACCAATATGAAAAAGAATTACCAAAACTGAAAAACTTTATTCTGCCCGGAGGCGTACCCGGGGGCGCGGCACTGCATATCGCGCGCGCGGTATGTCGCCGAGCAGAACGAGTGGTGGTGGAACTTAATAATGAAGAAGGAGTGGAGCTTTTGCCTGCTTTGCTTACTTACTTAAACCGTCTTTCCGATTTACTGTTTATGTTGGCACGCGCGGTAAATTTTGCCAATCACGCCGAAGAAAAAATTTGGAAAAAATAATTTTACTTCTGAGGCGGCCAATAATCTCCGGCCGAGTTGCCGTTGATGGCAAAACGCAAAGCTCTAATTTTATCATAATATTGTCCGTCGGAATTTTCCACGCGTACGGTATAAAAACCGGGCTGCATTTTGGTGTAGGGCAATTCCGCCACTAAAGAAATTTCACTTTCAACATAAGTATGCACGGCTTGATAGGGGCCAATCCAAACCGTGGCGCCGTTGCGAAAATTTTTACCTTTAACTTGAATACCGGCAAAAGCGCCATTGGTAAACCAATTTTTCTCTACGCTTTGAGGAGTACTACTGCTAATGTAAGGAGCAAGTTCGGTATAAGGCGCCGGAGCCGTAATGTCTATGGCGCGCAAAGTATCGTTAAATAATTCCGCCACTAACAACTTTTTTTTATTTAACACCAGTAAACCTTTAGGGTTATTAAGACGCGTAGTAAAACGCTGACCATTTTGATAGCCGCGATCTCCTGAACCGGCAACCAGCTTGGTAACTTGAGCGTTGTGATCAATCATTCTAATTTGTTGACTGCCCACATCGGAAACATAAAGGTTGCCACTGCTGTCACGAGTAATCCATTCCGGATAAGAAAAAGTGGCGGCAGTCAAAATAGCATCAGTATTGCCAACATTACCGTTGCCGGCATAGGTAGTAACTTGACCGGTTTTAATGTTGATCTTGCGAATAACATGATTACCGCGATCAGCCACGTATAAAACTTTACCGGAATAACTCCGCGCTAAACCAATGGGATCTTGAAATTTAGCCGCGGTGCCGACGCCGTTCACAAAACCCGCTCCTGTGCCACCGGCCAAAGTGGTTACTTTTCCTTTATTATCTCCCTTCACTATAACCGCGCGAATACTGTGGTTTCCGGTATCGGTAACATACAAAATTTTTCCGTCTTTGGCTAAAACAGAACCCTGCGGACGATTAAAATAAGCACAATTTTTTTTACCGGTTTCATACTCGTTCGAACAAGCTATGCCATCAGCACTGCCATTACTGTTACTGGCGGCGTTAATACCTCCCGCGCCAGTTAGGTAAGTCATGGTGCGAGTTTTTAAATCCACCTCTTTAATCCGGTTGTTGTTGCGGTCAACCACATAAAGTTTTTTACCGTCTTTAGAAACAGCAAAAGAAGTGACATCGGAAAAACGAGCATCAGCGCCAACACGCGGCGTATTATCTCCGTCTTTATTGGTATTATAGTTATCCACCACACTGCCCGCAATCAATTCAGAATCTTTTAAATTAGTTCTTTTAACTTTGCGAATACGATTATTTTCGGAAAAAATTATCCACTTTTTATCTTTAGAAAGTTGTAAATATTTAGGATTACCAATTAAAACCGGTTTTGCATCTCTTACGTTAAAACGGTCTTTGCCCGCGAACTTACTGTTGACAGCCGCATCATCTAAATTATATTTTTCTACAATACTGATGCCGGTGGCCACCACATAAAGCCCGCCGTTATAAGTAGTGAGACCGTTGGGATAATTAATGGAAACCATACTTTCGTCAGAGGCAAAAGTTTCTACCTGACAAGCGGTTAAATCTATCCGGCGCACAAAATCGCTCGACCCGTTGCCGTCGCTGACATATAAATAGTTGCCGTCTAAATGCACACCATAAAGATTTCTAAAAGTAGCTGTGGCACACGCACCATTTTTTTCACCCGCACTGCCACTGCCCGCCAAGGTAGTTACTTGCCCGCTTGCCAGATTAACTTTTTTTACTTGATAAGTACCGACGTTAGCCACATAAGCATAAGCGCCGTCAACAGTAATAGTGAGTTTTTTAGGACCAGACAAACCTGAGGCCACCGTCGTTACCTTGCCGCCATTGATGGAAACTTTTTTCAGCAAACCGTTTCCGGTATCTAAAAAATACAAGATATCTCCAAAAACTCGCACTCCCTCAGGGGCGTTTAAATTTTGCACTAAAGTGGTAACTTGTCCGTCTTTAATTTTGGAAATTCTATGATTACCGGTATCTGCCACGTACACAACTCCGTTGTCTATATCCACCCCCTGAGGATAAGCGAATTCGGCTTTAAAACGAGCACCGCTTTTATCACCATAAGATCCGTTGCCGGCTATAGTCTTAACTTTTCCTTTTTTGGTAATTTTACGAATAGCGTGATTATAAGTATCGGCAATCACAAAAATTCCGTCATCGGTGACATCAATGTCTGTCGGAAAATCAAAAAGAGCATCTTTGGCTAAACGCGCTTTATGCACTTCAAACGGCTTGCTTAAATAAGTGGTGGTGTCTCCGAAAGCGGCTTGAACCGCAAAAGGCACAAAGACCAAAACCACCGTTAGTAAGCTGTAAATTTTTTTCATAATTCCTCCTTTTAATTATTTATATAGTTATTCTACTTTATCTGGCGCAATTTGCATATAATTGACCAAAAATTGGGTAATCTTACTAAACAAAGGAGCGGTAGAAGCATCAGACCAAGCTACATCTTTCGGTTGATCAATTTTAATTAAAATCACCGCCTTGGGATCAGACACCGAAACAAACCCCACAAAAGTATCTTTATGTTCATTGGATAAATAGCCCCGACCGTTAGGATTGGGAATTTGAGCCGTACCGGTTTTACCGGCCACATGATAACCGTCAACAGCCGCGCGAATGGCATGGCCGCCCTCCACTACCCGCACTAACATGGCCGCAACCGTTTGCGCGGTTTCAGCCGATATAGGGTGCCCCGCAATCTCTGGTTCGTAATTCTCTTTTTGTCCGCTGGCGGAAATTTTTTGTTTCACTATATATGGCCTCATCATAGTACCGCCGTTGGCAATCGCGCCATAAGCCTGAAGCATTTGTAAGGGCGTGGCGGTCATGCCTTGCCCATAACAAGAAGTAGCCGTATAAATATCTTTTAAAGTACCAACTGCGGAAATATCTCCGGGATTTTCTCCACTTAATTTAATGCCGGTTTTTTGGCCAAAACCGAATTTTTGCAAATAATCATACCAAATCTCGTTGTTATGAAGTTGTTGCAAAGCATAAATACAGCCGGTATTAAGCGAATATTCCAAAACATAAGTCATGTTAACCGTACCATGCCCTTTGCCATCAGAATTACGAATAGTAAAAGAATCAATGTGCACCGCTCCGGCATCATCAAAAGTGGTGGCGGGTGTAATCACGCCTTGATCAATGGCTGTAGCTAAAGCAATGCTTTTCATAACTGAACCGGGTTCATATTGGTCGGCAATGGCATCGTTGCTAAAAATACTGATGTCCGGCACTTCGTAGTATTTATTGGCATCATATAAAGGCGCGTTACACATGCTTAAAATGGCTCCGGTTTTCGGATCCATCACAATCACACTCCCCTGCTGAGCTTCGTGTTCGTCAACCGCCTGAGCCAACAAAGAACAAACTTTATACTGAATATTTTTATCAATGGTCAAAATTAAAGTATCTCCATCTTGCGCTTCTTCTTCCGGATCATCGCCGGCCGACATAATTTTACCCAAAGAATCCTGATTGCGCGTTACTGCTCCGGCCACCCCAGCCAGCTCTTTATTAAAATAATTCTCTAAACCATACTGACCTGTTTTTTCATCATCCACCATCCCTACAAACCCGGTGATGCTGGAAGTAATCATGCCCTCGGGATAAAATCTGGTTTCTTCCGGAGACCAATGAATGCCGGTTAATTTTTTTTCTTCGATAATTTTAGTTAAGGCGGAAATTTCTTGATCGGAAACATTATTTTTTAAAGGCTCGTAAACGTCATTTTCTTTAGCGGCGCGCTCTAAAACAATTTTAGGGTCAAGTGATAAAATAGTCGAAATATTATCGGCTAGGGCTGACGCATCACTAATTTGCATCGGGTTTAAATAAACGCTCTGTTTGGTTTGGTTTCCGGCAATCATGGCCAGTCCGTTTTCAGAAAATTTATCCTGAACATAAATATCGCCGCGGCTGGGCATTAACTCTTGCACCAAAGCGTGTGCGTCAGTGGCGGCGTTGACATAAAAACTGTGTTTAATAATCTGTACTGAAAATAAACGCAAAACGATCATGATCGTTACCATGATAAATCCGGCCAAAATAAAATGAACGCGGTCAATTTTATTAAACCTCGCAGGCTGTGCATGATGATAACCGGTTCTATTTTTAACTTTAACTCTATTCATTGTCAGCAAAAGCCACATCAGAAGAAGGAGGAGTGGCCAGATAATCAGTGGTACTGCTCTGCACCATGGCCTGAGATTCGCTCATGTCTTTAATATAATCCAAAGTCTGTAATTCCGCTTGCATAACTTCCATCTTTTTATGTTCTTCTTGCAAAACACTAATTTGGCTTTCTAAATCTGTTAAATAAAATCCGGAATGGGCCGCGCTGTTTACCAGCCACAAATATAAAACCCCGCCTAAAACAATACCCAGCAAAATAAACACTCTGATACAATTTTTGTCTAATAAACCAAAAGTACCTCCCGCAACGGGGTGGGAAGTTTTGACATAGGTTTTAAAAAAGCAGAAGCGAGACATAATAATTATATTTTTTCAATAAGACGCAATTTAGCGCTACGAGCGCGGGGGTTATTTTGTATTTCTAAATTAGTGGGTACAATGGGTTTTTTGGTAATAATTTTAACTGTGGCGCGATGATTACAACGACATTGGGGAATTTCCGGCGGACAAATACAGTCTAAAGAGGCGGTTTTAAAAATATTTTTAACCAAACGATCCTCTAAAGAATGAAAGGAAATGATCGCCAGCCTTCCGTGAGCGCTTAAAAGACTGATGGCTTTGGGTAAAAAAATTTTCAAATGATCAAGTTCATGATTAACTTCCAAGCGCAAAGCTTGAAAAACAGTAGTAGCCGGATGAATACGGCGACGTAATTTAAAACTTTTAAACGGCGAAACTTTTTCCACCAAAGCCACCAATTGATCGCTATTATGAAAAGGACGGGCTTTTCTTTCGTTAACTACGGCTTGGGCCAAAGTTCTGGCAAAGCGCACTTCTCCGTAGTCTGAAAAAATCGTTTGCAGATCCTTGGCAGAGCGGCTATTTAAAACATCAGCGGCGGTTTCTCCTCTGTTTTGATCAAAGCGCATATCCAAGGGACTGCTTAAACGAAAGGAAAAACCACGTTCGGAAATATCCAATTGCATAGAAGATACTCCCAAATCAGCCACTATGGCCTGTAAAGGCCCTTCTTTGGTAATTTGCTCTTGATAAAGGTCAAGATTAGCAAAAGAGTCGTGGATGGCTATAAAGCGATCTTGAAAACTTTTTAACTCTTGCGTAGCCAACATTAAAGCCGTACGATCCCGATCAAACCCCCAAAGTTTGCCCGCAGGAGATGTGCATGAAAGCATCGCATGCGCATGACCTCCGGCGCCAACCGTGGCGTCCAAACAGTTGTCGTTTGGTTTTAAGTTCAAGTTATTTATTACTTCTTGTAAAAGAACAGGAATGTGCATAGATCTTTAGTTGTCCGTTGTTCTGAAATTAAAGTTAAACTCCCAGCTCTCCAAGGGTTTCGGCAATTTCGTTGCTGTCTTTTTCGGTTTCGGCCTTGTATTTCTTCCAAGCTGCTTCGTCCCAAACCTCCAACCGGTTATAAAGACCGGCCACCACAGTTTTTTTAGAAATTCCCGCATATTCCCGCAGATACTCTGGAAGTACAACTCGACCCTGGCGGTCAAGTGCTACGTCCATAGCGCCTGCTAACATTAAACGAGCAAAAGCCCTGGATTTACTTTGAGAAATGGGTAATTTTACTAACTTTTCCGCTAACACATTCCATTCTGATTGCGGATAGATAAAAAGACTATGATCAAGACCGCGGGTGACAATTGCCCCTTTAGAAAGATCAGCTCGAAATTTAACCGGTATGGCTAACCGGCCTTTTTCATCCACCGTATGTTGATATTCTCCGATAAACATTGAATTTTTATTTTAGTTATCCACTTTTTGGAGTGGTTATCCCCACTTTTATCCACTTTTTACCTTATAAACCCATTATATACCACTTTACCCTATTTAGCAATACCAAAAAAGCCCACTTTTGGGCTTGAGCGTCAACTAATTGTGTATAACTTTTAATTTAAAACTACCAGCTTAAAAAACGCTGAGAAACAGGCAGGGTAATATAAAAAACCGTGCCTTGATTTTTGCCGCTGGACTTAAACCAAATTTGGCCGTGGTGCTTTTTAACAATATTGCGCGCAATATACAAACCCAAACCCGAACCGTTAGACTCCGCTTCTTTGGCATTGCTGGCGCGGAAAAACTTAGAAAAAATCTTTTGCTGTTCTTCTTTGGAAATACCGATTCCCGCGTCGGTAATGGAAACAAAATTTTGATTATTTTGAAAATCAAAAACAACTTTCACTGTCGCTTTAGGAGGAGAATATTTGATGGCGTTATCTAAAATATTTTGAAAAACCATGGTCAATTTTAATTTATCCATATTCACCGGAGGAATATTCTGTTTTCTTTTTTGATAATCAATTTTAACTTTCTTTTGTTTGGCGTCTATTTTGCTTTTAGCTACAACCGTATCTAAAATATTTCCCAATTTTTCTTCTTTAAACTGATATTGCGCTTTACCCTCTTCCAACTCAGAAACATCTAACAGATCGTTGATAATTTCAATAACCTGATTATTTTTAACATAAGCCTGATCCAATAATTCTTGCTGTTTCGCGTTAAGTTTGCCGGTGTCACCGTCGGCCATCAGTTTAAAAAACCACTTTAAACCGGAAAGCGGCGTGCGTAATTGGTGTGCGGCCACAGAAATAAACTCGCTCTTCATTTGATCCAGCTCTTTATCTTGGGTGATATCGCGCAAAACTTTAACCCAACTGATGATTTGATCTACCGAATTTTTAATGGGAATAGCGTCCACTTGCATATAAATTTTACTGTCCAAATCTTCAATAATCAATTCTTGGCTAAGTTCTTTTTGTTTTTTTGGTTGCAATAAAATAGCCTCAATCAATGGCTGAAAGCTGGTAGGAAAATTTTTTTTGAACAAAGAGCCGATTTTTTGACGATCATCATAAATACGCAACATCGCGCGCGCCGGAGGATTGATGGATAAAATATTGCTATCCACATCAATCATCACAATTCCTTCAATTAAAGAATTTAAAATGGAACGCACTTTGTCGCGCTCAATGGTAAGTTGCAGTTCACGCTCATGCAAAAGACGGTTAACCACAATGGCCAAAACGGAAAGAATTAAAATCAACAAATCAATAGTCATGGTGTTTAAAAGCGTATCGGCGATATTGCCGAAAATTCCGGCATCGTGCTGATAACGACTAAGGTGCGGAATAATACGGTTGTATTCCAAGGCGATCAAGCCGGTATAAAGCATGACTACAAAAAAAGCGAAAAAAACAATCTCCACGCTGGAAAACAAAATAGTTACCACCAACAAAGGAAATAAATAAACGAAAAAATTTACGCTTTCTATGCCGCCGGTATAATACACCAAACCCGTAATCATCATTAAATCGACAACTACCTGAATAACTCCAAAAATCTTTAAACTGGTTAACCGAATGTTTTTCGGCTGACGCCTGATATATAAAGAAAAAAACAAATTATAAAGCACGGAAATAATCACCAAAAGAGACAACCGCACAGGAGAAAGCGAGGAAACGTTAATACCGGTAATACGCTGAACAATACCCACAAAACCCAAACCCAAAATCAAAATCCACCGAGCGATAATAATTCCTTGGTTGGATTTAATAAATTTATATTTTTGCTCCTCCTCCATTTTCATGCGGTTTTTTTCCCAATGGTTATGGTCGGCTCTTTGTGATAAACGGCCGCTTGGTAAGCGGGACTAATGGTTAACTTTTGTTTAGCCTCTTGGTAAGTTAAACAAGAATTAGCAGTGATGGTTGGAATTTTTTTGCACCAAGAAAGCATATTCGCAACCAAAGCGGTTAAACGAGCAATAGTAAAACGTTTTGTTCCGCTTATAACTACCGTACCCAACAAATCGTCCCAGGAAACTTTGGCGGTTTTGAGCAGAGCGACCAATTCCGGCAATAAAGACTGGGTGTTGTCAACAGTAAAAACGATTACTTTTTCACCGACTGTTTGATTGAAAACATCGAGCAGAAAAATTTTAATTTCATCGGCGACAGCTGAAGTTTCCAAAAAAAGAATATTTTGATCCCTGCTCATAGTTATAGTATACTGCTAAAATGACAATAAAACAATACATCCCGAACGGTTTAAGTTTTTTTCGCGGCGGTGTTACCCTGGTTTTGGTATGGCTGATATTTATGCCTCAGTCTTTATTATTGGCTCAGGCGTTTTTTTTAGCCGGCCTCATTTCAGATAAATTAGACGGCACTCTGGCGCGGCTGTGGCAAGTGGAATCGAACTTGGGAAAAAAAATTGAATCTTTGGTAGATCCGGCTTTTTGTATCATCAGCGGCATTTATGTTTTTGTAAGAACAGATATACAACCGTGGGTATTTTGGTACGGCTTAACTTTGATTGTCACTATGAGCCTGTTGCGGTTGTTTGTTTCTTGGCATCGTAAAAAATTATTTTACGAAAAATCTCCTCTCACGCGCTACGGCGTGCTCATAACTTATATACTAATCTTTTTTTATTTGTTCTCTGTCCCCTACCGAGAAATGCTCTTGTGGGTTGGAATAATTTACGGTTTGCTGGTTTACTTAAATTACGGGAAAATGCTGATCAAGTTTGGACGGCGCCAAGAATAGTTTATTTTAAGTTTTGGACAAAATTCATTAAAGTGCGCACCCCGAAACCAGTGCCGCCGTGAGTAAGATAAGACAAATGAGGTTTGGGCGCCCACCCGGGTCCGGCAATATCCAAATGAAGCCATGGCGTTTTTTTTACAAATTCTTGTAAAAATAAAGCCCCTTCAATCGCGCCGCCCATGCGAGTCATGTCGGTGTTTTTCATATCGGCAATCTGGCTTTCCAGCATAAATTTATAATCCGACCAAATCGGCAGTTGCCAAATCGGTTCACCCGCGGCCTCACTCGCCTCTTTAATCAGATGTAATAAATTTTTATCCGCACTAAACATGCCGGCAATATCATAACCCAGAGCGATCATACAAGCACCGGTTAAAGTGGCCACATCCAACAAATAATCAGGCGCCAAAGTTTTTTCCGCCCAAGCTAAAGCTTCCGCCACCACTAAACGACCCTCGGCGTCAGTATTATTGATCTCAATAGTTTTACCATTATAAGCGGTAATCACATCGCCGGGACGAATGGCCTTTCCCGAAATCATATTTTCCACCGAGGCGATAATTCCGTGCACCTCAATTTGGGGCTGAAGAAAAGCAATTTGGGAAAATAAACCAAAAACCGCGGCCGCCCCGCCCATATCACATTTCATTTCTTCAATATAACCAGAAGGCTTGATATTGATACCGCCGCTGTCAAAAGTAACACCCTTGCCGCAAATTGCTACTTTTTTAAGATTTTTCGACTTTTTGGCTGGCGTGTATTTTAAATGAATCAACTGACCATCTTCTTCTGACCCTTGTGAAACTGCAAGCAAAGCGTTCATTTTCATTTTTTTCATGGATGCTTCTCCATAAACTTTTACAGAAATAGTCGGATGCTTAGCTAAGGCGCGCGCATATTTGGCAAAAGTTTTTGGAGTCAAATGCACTGCCGGTTCGTTGACTAAGTCCCGCGCAAAAATAGTGCCTTGGGCATACAGTTGGCCCCGTTTAACCTCTTGTTGCAATCTATCGGGGGCAGATTTTTTTTCTACCAGAAACAAAACCTGCTTAAGAGTGTTTCTTTTTTTGGCTTGGTCTTCTTTACTGCGGTATTTTAAAAACTGGTAACTGCCCAGCAGTAAACCCTCAACCACAGCTTGAGTCGGCCAATTTGCCGAAGTGGGAATAATTATTTTTTTAGCTTTCACAGCCTGGGCAATTTTAGCCGCAGCGGCATAGGCGCGTCGTCTCACCTCGGCATTTACTTCTTGTTTTTTTCCCAAACCCAAAATTAAAACCCGCGTGGCTTTTATTTTGTCATGGGTGTGCACTAAAAGAGTTTTGCCCGGCGTGGCCTCAAACTGTTCATCTTGTAAAACCAATTTAAGATAACCGTGCAATAATTCATCTACCGCGGCCAAAGAGCCGATAAAACCTTTGGCATCAGAAAAATGCTCTACTACCAACACATCTCCATCCACCTCCCCTATTTTTTCTTGGGTAATTTTAAAATTCATATTAACTTAAAAACAACAAAATAAATTTTTTATATTAGCCTGTTTGCAACAAGTAAGAAATTTTCCCACCTGAACTTCTTTTATATATTTTCCATTCTTGAGTATACCTAGTGCTTGTATTTACAGGCTTATAACGCACTATATCAACACCTAATCTTTTGGGTGTTGACGGTTCAATGTCATCAGACACGCTGAATAAATAACCCCTAATCTTTTGAGCGATTTCTTCTAATTCTTCTGGAGATAAGAAAACAACATCATCCTGAGGAAAGAACATATCACAAGCTTGAATTACTCTTATATCATATTCTGTTAGTCGAGCTTCAGGAATTAACAATTCTCGTAATCCTGATCTAGATATTGTTTCTTCTGGTTTTTTAGGTCTATCTAATCTTTCAAGCATAAAATTTTATTTAATGATCTTTAGTGTAATTATAGCAAAAATTTAGAGCCTTGGCAAAATTTTCTCTTTTTTTTAAAAAATATCTTCTTTACTGTTTGGCGTGTAATCAGCAATTTTTTGCCATTCACCATCACGAATTAAATTAGCCAGCTTTAAAATTGCCGCGCTATCACCTCCACACTCTTGCACTTTTTTATCCAATATGACAATAAATCTTTTGCCATATTTTTGAGCAGTTTTTATAAAAAAAGAACGATTATATCTTCGCACCTCTCTTCCTTGAACATTTTGTGGTGATTCAAAATAAGCTCTAAACGCGTCTCCCAAAGACATACGAACATCTTCTTGGCCGTTTTCTACCAATGCTGAAAGCAACCCTGCATAATCATCATAACCTCTGTATTTTCCAAAAAATAATTCCATAAAATCATAAACATCATTGAGGCCAGCCTCCATTTCTTCTTCTTCCGCTCGAGTTTCTGCTCGATATAGTCCTTCTGTTAAGATGTGCGTGATCGCTTCATTTAGCCATCTATGCCGATCTTTTTTGGCATAACGCAAACCAACACGTCTAACTTTGTAATCTGAAAATCCGGGAGCACTATCTTCATATTCATCAAAATTATCGTAAGGTTCATCAGGATCTTTTATAAGTCGCTCTTTTATAACAGTCTGACCAGATAAGGCGTGAAATAATTCATGAGCGATAGTTTTCTTCAAGCCCAGCTCGTCTTTTGTTGCTTGCGGCCAAATTAAAATATGATCGCTGTAGGATGCATATTCTCCGGCTACTTCTGCTTCATATCCCGGACAAAAAACATCAGCCAGCTGTATAGTAACTTCTTTCAAGCGCTTTTCCACATATTCTTCTGTGATTGGTAGTCTTCTACCAGGAATCAACTTTTTCATAAACGCTAAAACGTCTTTTTTTACTTCTTCGGTTTTGGCTAAAAGCTCTAGCTGTTTTCTTTCCATATATCTTTGATAGGCCTCGCACATATGAAAATATAACTCTGGATCGGCTGTTGGCTCATTTAGTATGGCCAAAACAAAATTTGTCGCAGTTTGATCGGTAGGCGCTGTATCGGTACGTCTGGTTTGTAAATATTCTGAAAAATTTTTGTCTGCTGTGATAATACTTAAATAATCATTAAAAAAACCAGGTATTTCTTTAGAAAAATAGGCCGTCTGATCTTGAAATTCTTTAATGGCGTCTTCATAATTTTTTTGTTGAAACCTAAGCATCTCTGCGGGTTTTTGGCCTCTTAAAAGAGGTGTTTCCAAATCTTTTTTATATTGAAGAAATCTCTCGCCTAAAAACTCTACCCTGTTACCATGCTTTCTGAAAGACAAAACATCCCTGTACTCAGGATTGCGAAATGAAGACAGTCTTTTTTCTAATCTTTCAGACATTTATTTTATCTATCTGCTTCTGCGCTTGATCTAACGTGTCATCGAGTATCTTAAACTGTACCATGTTTTACCTTCATTTTTAGACTGAACAATTAACCATTGTTCTGAAGGGTGGTTATTAGCTGTATAATTGATGTCGTATTTTTTTAAAACATCAACTTTCTCACAATCTTGTATCTTTGGCCCAGCTTCAGCTGATGACATAAATTTTAAATAATCAGTCACTCGCTGTTCCACTGCCTTGCTTGCATGCCTGTCTACAAAAATATTTTCCTGAAGAAGCTTATCACACTCTTGTAAAACGGTGGCTTCTGGGCTACCCTCTTCAAAAACCCGCCCTGGTCTTGCTTCTCCTTTTATTTCTCTTGCTCTTACTGGCACTATCCTTTTTCGTTGTGAAAATCTATCTTCTGCCATAAAATTTAGGTTAATTGTCTTTTTGTAATCATACCATAAATTTAAAAAAATAGCAAGGCTTGATCTTTTTATTATAAAATGGCAAAGTATAAATACTAAACAATAAAAATCGCTTTTAATAATGAATATAGAACTAAATATCAAAAATCTCCAGGCGCGCACTAAAACCACGGAGATTCTTCATGGTATCAACCTCACGGTTAAAAAAGGCGAGGTGCATGCCATTATGGGCCCTAACGGTTCTGGCAAATCAACGCTGGCGCAAATTATTTTAGGTCATCCCAAATTTGAAGTTACTCGCGGCGTGCTGGAATTTAAAAAGAAAAATCTCTTACTCCTTTCTCCAGATCAAAGGGCGAACTTGGGGTTGTTTTTAGCTTGGCAAAACCCAAAAACAATCTCGGGCGTAAAAATTGCTCCTTTTTTAAAGCAAGCTCTGGAAGCGAAAAGACGCAGTCAGAAAAGCAAAAAAGCCCCTTTAAAAGTACGGGAATACCAAAAACTGTTACTGCAAACTATGGAAAATTTAAAAATGAAACCGGAATTTGCCGAGCGTTATTTGAATGAAGGTTTTTCCGGCGGCGAAAAGAAAAAATCAGAAATTCTGCAAATGAGCCTGTTAAAACCGGACATCGCCATTTTAGACGAAATTGATTCGGGTCTGGATGTAGACGCCTTAAAAGAGGTATGCCAAAGTATTAGTTTGGCAAAATCTGAAAATAATTTCGGACTGGTGTTGATTACGCATTATCCTCGTATTTTGCAATATCTTAAGCCGGGCTACGTGCACATTCTTTTAAACGGTAAAATCGTTAAGTCCGGAAACTGGAAGTTGGCGCAAAAAATTGAACAACAAGGATATGCCGCGTTTAGATAAACACAACAAGGCCGATTATATTAAAAAAGCTCCGCGCGGTTTATCGGAAAACTTGGTAAGAAAAATTTCTCAAGAAAAAAAAGAGCCGGCGTGGATTTTAAAATTGCGCTTAGCCGGGTTACGGTCTTTTTACGCTACTCCTCTGCCCGGTTGGGGGCCTGATTTATCCGCTCTTAAATTTGAAGAAATTATTTATTATGCCGCGCCAGATGAAATTGTGGAAGACAACCGCTCTTGGAAAAACGTGCCAAAGGACATAAAAAAAACTTTTGAAGCCTTGGGCATTCCGGAAGCGGAAAAAAAAGTTTTAGCCGGCGTGGGCGCGCAATATGAATCCGAAACTGTTTATCACCGTTTGAAAAATAAATGGGAAAAATTAGGCGTGATTTTTGAAGATATGGATACGGCTGTGCAAAAACACAAAAAACTGGTGCAAAAATATTTTATGAAATGCGTGGCCCCTAACGATCATAAATTTTCCGCTTTGCACGCCGCCGTTTGGTCCGGAGGAACTTTTTTATATGTGCCGGCGGGAGTAAAAGTGCAAGAGCCTTTACAGGCCTATTTTCGCATGAATGCCAAAAACATGGGACAATTTGAGCATACTTTAATAATTATTGAGGAAAACGCACAAGCGCATTATATCGAAGGGTGCAGTGCTCCCAAATACGGAACTCATTCTTTGCATGCCGGCTGTGTGGAAATTTTCGTGAAGCCGCGCGCCCGGTTTAGATATTCTTCTGTAGAAAACTGGAGCGCAGATACTTATAACTTAAACACCAAAAGAGCCCTGGTGGAAAAAGACGCGCGCATGGAATGGGTGGGCGGAAACATGGGCAGTGGCGTTACCATGCTTTATCCCTCATCTATTTTGCGCGGGCAAAATGCTCATGCCGAACATTTGGGTTTGGCTTATGCCGGACGCGGACAAATTCAAGATACCGGCGCTAAAGTTTTTCACGCGGCCGATAATACTACGGCCAATATTGTGATGAAGAGCATTTCCAAAGATGGTGGGGACACGGTTTATCGTGGCTTGATAGAAGTTGCGTCGCGCGCTAAAAACGTGGTTACTAATGTAAAATGCGACGCGTTGATTTTAGACAAGCATTCTCATTCCCATACCATTCCCAAAATGCGCGTTGCTAATCCAACCGCAGAAGTTATTCACGAAGCCTCGGTCGGAAAAGTAGATGAAGAAAATGTGTTTTATTTGCAAACCCGGGGGCTGAGCGCCGAAGAAGCCGCCTCTCTGATTGTCAACGGTTTTATTGAGCCGATTGTTAAAGAATTGCCCTTGGAATATGCGGTGGAAATGAATCGTTTGATTGAAATAAACATGGAAAATTCTGTTGGCTAATATGAAAAAAATAATTATCAAAAAAAATACCAAACGCACTCTAGTAAATAAAAATTTGCTAGATGCGGAAATTGTCGTGGAAAAAGGAGCAAATCTGCATTTGATTAATTTACCAACAAAAAAAACCGGCCGGCCGGTTAAAATAAATTTTCACATTCAAGCGGGCGGGGTGGTAAGACAATTTTCCGCACTGCTACACAGTATTGATCTGTCTGTGCAGGTTGAACTTTTAGGCGACTGTTCGGTATTTGGACATTTTATGATTTACTTTGGCGCCCATAAAGAAAAAATTATTTTCAAATCCCACACTAAACATCAAGGCGCGCAAACCATGTCCCGTCAATTCATTTGCGGTTTAGCCGGCCAAAAATCAATAGCGGATATTTCTGCAAAAATTGACATCAGCGCCCAAGCTGATAAAACCGATGCCCTGTTGGCGCACGAAGGATTACTGCTTGGTAAGCAGGCGCGCATTAACAGCCTGCCTGGTTTTTCCATTCACACTAACGAAGTGCGAGCCGTGCACAACAGCGCCATTCATTACTTAAAACCGCAAGATCTTTTCTATCTGCAAAGCCGCGGACTTAGTTTGCCTCAAGCGCAAAAACTGATAATTTCCGGTTTTTTAAAAAAACTGGTATCCTATATTCAAGAGGAACCTACACGCCAAGAGACTATAAATTTAATAGATCATAAACTTAATAAAATTCTATGAAGTTTGATTTTGCCAAAACCAAACAAGATTTTCCGGCTTTAAAAACAGACTTAGCCTATCTAGACAATGCCGCCACCACCCAAAAACCCCAAGTGGTGCTGGATGCCTTAAACGATTATTATCAAAATTATTGCGCTAATATTCATCGTGGAATTTATCGCTGGAGTGAGCAAGCTACGGAAAAATACGAAGCGGTACGCGCTCAAATGGCACGATTTATCGGCGGAAACAGCGCAGAAGAGATAATTTTCACCAGTGGCGCTACCGCCAGCTTGAATATGGCCGCGCGTTTTATGGCGCAGAAACTGCAGGCCGGAGATGAAATTTTAATTTCGCGCTGTGAACATCATGCTAATTTAGTACCGTGGCAATTAGTAGCCAAAGAATACAAGCTAAATTTAAAATGGTTTGATTTAGACGAACAAGAGGTTTTTACTGCGGAAAATTTAAAAAAAAGCATTACCGATAAAACCCGGGTGTTGTGTTTAACCCAAATGTCTAATGTCAGTGGTTATGCGCCGCAGGTTAAAGAATTTACGAAAATCGCCCATCAACATCAGATCACGTGCGTTATTGACGGCGCTCAAAGCACGCCTCATTTTCCTGTTAACGTCATGGAGATGGACGCGGATTTTTTCTGTTTTTCCGCTCATAAAATGTGCGGTCCCACAGGGGTGGGTGTATTATATGTAAAAAAAGAACTGTTAAACTCTTTGGAACCGGTACGCGGCGGCGGTGGCATTATTGATGATGTTGAACTGACTCATTCCACCTGGACGTCTATTCCTCATCGGTTTGAAGCCGGAACCCCGCCCATTGCCGGCGTGATTGGTTTGAGCGCGGCGCTTACCTATTTGCAAAACTTAACCATGGAAGCGATTGATGAATATATCAATGAATTACACAACTATGCGTTAAAACAACTGTCGGAAATCTCCGGTTTGCATTTAGTACCGCAAACCAGCCACGGTATTTTATCTTTTACTATTGATGGTATTCATCCGCATGATATCGCCTCGGTGCTGGACCAAGAAAATGTAGCCGTACGCGCCGGCCATCACTGCGCTCAACCTTTAATGAAACATTTTGGCGTACCGGCCACTATTCGCGCCAGTTTATATTTTTACAACACACGAACGGATGTAGACCGGTTGGTCAATGGTCTTAAAAAAACCCAAAAACTGTTAAAATAATATGGACTTATATCAACAAGAAATTTTAGAACATTTTAAACATCCGCACCATCACGGCAAAATAAACGACGCAAACATCACCCAAAAAGAACGCAACTCTTCTTGTGGCGACGAATTAACTTTTTATTTGCAAGTTGATGGTGAAAAAGTGGTGAATGTTTCTTTTGAAGGCGACGGTTGTGCCATTTCTCAAGCCGCGGCTTCCATGTTAACTGATGAAATTATCGGCAAAAAACTGACAGAAATAAAAATATTTTCCAAAGAAAAAATTATCGAGCTTTTAGGCATTGATCTTGGGCCTACTCGCCTGAAATGCGCTTTGCTTTCTTTACAAGGAATTCAACAGGCAATTAAAAAACTGCCTAATATTTCTTAAATAACCCCTCGCCCTGAATATCAATCAATTCTCTTATCTCTTCAAAAATTATAGACAATCTGGTATCGACTATTTTTTGATTTTCCGGATTTTCTAAAAACTGCAATTCTACTTGTATGATATGATAACAAGATTTTGCTTGATGTCCTTGAAAATTTTGACACTTTTTTAAAAAAATTCGAATCAATTCTTTACTCAAATCGTCGGCTTTTTTTTGAGTCATCTGCGGATTTTTTCTCAGCATCAAAGCTTTTTTTATAAAAACCAAATCTGTTTCTTCCTTGCTAACTTCATATAAAAAAGTAAAAATTTCATAAAAAGCCAAGCCTAAATAATAATTAGCAACCTCTAAGTTTTTACCCATTCTCAAATTCTCTGCCGCAGAGTGCAGTAAAGAAAGTGATTTTTTGAAATATTGTTCCGCCACTTCACTCTGACCGGTAAGCATGGCATCATTGATATCATATTTAAGTGCGCCGGCGAACACATCCCAAAGCAGATAAAACACCGCGCCCACTCCTAAAATTGCGGCGCTAATTTGCACTACAGTATATTGGTTGCCCCAGGTTATAATTGGTAAAAAAACAACAGTCAGTAGTGAAAAAAATGTCAGTAATCCTAAAACGAAAAGCGAGGCTACAAAAGAACGAAACATTTGCATAGTAAGCTCAATACCAAACTGTTCAAATTTTTTCCGTACATTCGCAAGCGAGATAGCAAACCAGGCCGTGCCCGTTACCATGGTAATCGGAATTAAAACACTAAGCAACGTAGCGTTTGGTAAAAATACAATAGCCGGAACAACAAACATACCAATCAAAACCCCGCCTTTAATAGCCGGTTTATATTTATAGATCACGGAATTTTCTACAATCTCTTTTTCTACACTGGAAAGTTCAATTTGTAAAAAATTACGCAAAACGCGGTTTTTAACAAAACCATAAATTGGTTTAATCATTGCATTAAATCTTTCAATTAACTTGTGTGATCACTATAAAAAACTGAGATGTGTTCGTCAATAAATGCTACTAAATTGTGTTAATAAGTAATAAAAAGTACTAAAATTAGCAGAATATATAAATAATTTGTTGTCATAAAAATTGACAAAATACTTAACAAATGTCAGTATCTCTATATGAATTTGCAAGAAAATCTTACCCAATTAGGCCTCACCGTTAAACAGGCACAAGTGTATCTAGCTTGTTTGCAACTTGGGGTAGATACCGTATACAGTATTGCCAAATTTACCGGCCTCAAGCGCCCAACGGTTTATTTGATTTTAGATGATTTAGAAAACAAGGGCTTGGTTAGTAAAACCCGCGATATTAAAAAAACCAAATATAAAGCCGAGGACCCCAAGCGTATTATTACTGATTTAAAAACTAAAGAAGAAATTGCCCAAGACCTTCTCCCCTCTCTGAAGGCTATTTATAATCTTGACCCGGAAAAACCAAATATAAAAATCGGCGAGGGCTTAAACAGCGCGCGCAATGCGTACAACGGAATTTTTACTCATTTATCAAAATACCCTGATGAAGAATTGTTAATTTTTGGTTCTTTAAAAGATGCTTCCCAACATTTTGAAAAAGAAGTTATTGACAATTTTTTTCGACAAATGGCGCGGTCACAAAACAAAATTCACGAAATAGGCAATGATGACCACGAAACTCGCAAATACTACCGCGCGTCTCGTCGTTTAAACGCCAACCATCACATTCGTCTTATTCGCAACGAAGGAGAATTTTGGCAATCTGATAACTGGATCTATGGCAATACCCTGGTCATGTTTTCTGTTCGTGAACAAGTTTTCGCTATTACCATTGAATCAAGCAATATTGCCACAACCTACCGTACGCTTTTTAAAATGGCCTGGAGAAGCGGCAAGCAAATTTGATCTGGGGTATTATTTTGGTATTCTAAAATTTTACCGCAATGATCTTTTTTGATGACGTTTTGAATAAAGCGCGCTTTTTTTGCTGTACTCCATTGTAATTTTTGACAGCCTTTAATATAAACCGCACTCAACTGTCTTTTTTTGCACCAAAGCTCTTGCTGTTTGCTGGAAACTAAAATCAAATTATTATTAACCCAAGACAGCATGTTCATTTCGGCAAACTGCGCCCACTCTACAAAAATTACTCCTTTTTTTCCAGCAATTTCTTCTCGCAAAAGCCTTTCCACCTGCGGATATACCAAAGTTTGCGCCCACTCCACGGTTTTTTTGTTGCGGACTTCGGCAAATAACTTTTGGGCCAATTGCGCTCTGTTAACCGTTTTCTTGTCTTTGGATAAAACTCGGGTGCCGAACTTCTTAGCTAAATCTTGGCGAATAGTTTGCGCTCCCTCGGAATCTTCTGCATACAACTTATGCAATAAATCATCAAGAACAATATGGTAAGCCTTAATTTTCTTTTTTTGCAACGCCCCAATCAATTGACGTGCCACAAAACTTTTACCGCTTCCCAAAGTACCGGTCACGCCAATTTTTATCTGGCCGCACATTTTTTCCTCTAAAGCTTGCTTGATAAACAAGGGCACATAGGGTGCAACGTTTACTCCCATTTTGACAAAATCTTTCACCCAAGAAGAAGAAACATGGCTGTATTTTTCCGGCGTAGTTAAAAAAACAAACCGCTTCTTTACGGCCGGATAAATATGAGCGTACAGCTTGCTTTTTTCCACTTCGTAAGAATAATCATACTCATGACGAATGCCGCGAAATACCACATCGCACCCCTCTTTCATAAACACGTCCGTGAGCAGGCCGGAAGAAACAACAACCTGTACTCCGGTTAAATTAGCCTGGACCACGGCCTGTTTGGTTAAGGCAAAACGCTTGGCCAGCGAAAAAGTATAAGCGGATTTTTTTTCTTCGTTGTTAGCAACTAAGACCACGAGTTTTTGACACTGCTTTAAGGCCAATTTTATGGTTGCCAAATGACCATAAGTAATAGGGTCGGCTGACAGAGCAAACAAACCCTTTTGAAATTTTTTAGGCATGCTAAATTTATACTCGTTTTACCGCTTTGAGAAAAACATAAGCAATTACACCACCGGCAAGGGCTGTGATTAGTTGGGGCCAGCTCATCATACTGGCGAGTTTTGTGGCTACAGGTTGCGCCACCCAAAGCTTAATCACCAACAAACTAGCGACGTAGAGAAAAATAAATTTTACCACGCTGGCTACACCAATGCTTAACCAATAACTCTTTTTACGCCACAAATCAAATAACAAAATCAAAATCATGTTACTTAAAATAATAAACGGCACCATGGGCGCTAAAACCGCCGGTAATAATCCAACGGCTAAAGAAATTAAACTGGGAAACAAGGCCACCACAAAAGCTTTTTTCCAACCTACCATGACTACGGCAATAAACAGAGTAGCATTAACCAAGGGACCGGTTAAAACCTGCATCTGCAAAAGCGGCGCCGTTACCGCAATACCCACTAAAGCCACAATTTGAACTGCTTGGGCGGTTAAGCGCGGTTTAGCTATTACGGCTGTTTGACCATCTAACGATTCACTTCTTTGTTCTTCTTTTTGAATGTCGTATGACATATTTTTTTAATGTTATCTTGATTATTAAAATACTCTTGATATAAATTTTTGACGAACGGACTATTATGAGCGCATCGAATAACAGATTTTTCGTCCACTTGATACAAACTGGCCGCGCGTTGTTGACGAATTTCCTCATTTACCGGAACCGGTTGACCACCGCCGCCAATACAACCGCCCAAACAAGCCATAACTTCTATATAATCATAAGCGTGCGGATCGATTTTGAGTTCAGCTAAAATTTTTCGCGCGTTGATGGTGCCGTTGACCACTGCCACTTTTAATTTTCGTCCAGCAATATCAACCACCGCTTTTTTAACTCCCTGCAAACCGCGCACATTTTTAAATTCCAATTGCGGCAAAGTTTTGCCGGTAATTTTTTCATAAGCCGTGCGTAAAGCCGACTCCATTACTCCGCCAGATGCTCCGTAAATTACGCCCGCGCCAGTTGGCAAAGGAAAGGGCGCTACTGGTTCTTCCGGTTTAACTTCTTTTAAGTTAATCTTGCGTTTACGTAATAATTGCGCAAACTCCCTGGTAGTTAAAACGTAATCCACGGGCTTAAGAGCGCCTTTGTCAAGCCAAAGCTCTTCTCGGGTAATATCATATTTTTTTGCTAAACAAGGCATAATGGAAACAACAATAATGTTTTTAGGGTCAAGACCTTCTTTTTGCGCCCAATAAGTTTTAATCAATCCTCCCATAATCATATGCGGAGAACGCACCGTGGTTAAGTTGGGAATAAATTCCGGATAATAAAATTCACAAAATTTTACCCAGCCCGGACAACAAGAGGTGAACATCGGCAAGGGTTCTTTTTTTTCTAAACGCTCTACTAGTTCTTTGGCTTCTTCCACCGTAGTAACATCTGCGGCTATAGAAGTATCAAAAGCCTTGGCTCCTAAAGCGTGGATTCCGGCAAACAAATGCCCGGTTACAACAGAACCATAAGGCATGCCAAATTCCTCGCCGATAGTGGTGCGAATAGACGGGGCAAATTGAAATACCACGGTTTTACCCTCTTCTTGCAAAGGCTTTTCTATTGCTTCATACTCACCCACCCCTTCAAAAGCGCCTACGGGGCAGTGCATCAAACACTGGCCGCAATAAATGCAATCTTTTTTCGGATCTTTTGAAGGCACCACCTCATATAAACCGTCGTGATATTCTAATTCTAAAAAATCAATACCCTGCCTATGACACATATCCACACACAAGCGACAATCAATGCACTTGGAGCTGTCAAACTCCAGAGCCGGACCGAATTTAAAAGTAGGCTTGTCTTTTTTTCGATCTGTAAATCCGTTAATTTTTCCTTTTAACTGCCGGCAAATTTTCAAAGCTTGGCAACGACCATGGTAAATGCAATCCGCGCACTCTTCCCGATGTTGGGCAAATAACAGCTCCAAATTTATTTTTCTAGCGCGCGCAATATTTTCTGACTCGGTTTTAACCACCAGGCCGTCTTCCACCTTAGTAGAACAAGAAGTATATAAACCGGGTCGTCCCTCAATTTCCACTAAACACAAACGACAAGAAGCTTGAATGGTTAAATCCGAATGATAGCACAGGGTGGGAATATCAATTTTATTCTGGCGCGCCACTTCCAAAATAGTCTGCCCTTCTTTAACAGCGATTTTTTGGTTGTTGATCGTAATCTTCATAGTTTTATCCCCATTACTTTGGTTAACAAATCGTAAAAAGGCGTAGGAACAGATTTTCCCAAACTGCAAAAACTGGTTTGTTCCAAAACAAAAAACAAATCTTGCAAAACTTTTACCTCCAGTTTTTTTTTGGCTACCATTTCTCTGATGCGCAAAGTTCCCTCTCGACAAGGTGTGCATTTATCACAATTTTCACGCACAAAAAACTCGCTCCATTCTTGCATCAACTGATAGGGATCGGTTTTTTTTTGGTCATAAACCGTTATCGAGCCTGCGCCGCTAACAGGTTGATCTAATTCGTTAGCAAGTAAAATTCTCCCGCTAGCGCCGCCGCCAACTTGCACAAAAAAATCAATTTTTGGAAAATTACAGTTTTCTTTCAAAACTTGAGCAATAGTTAAATCTACATTAAATTCATAAACACCGCTTTTTTCAACATTACCATTGACTGAATAAAGCCGCGTATTTTTGTACGAATTTTTAAAAATTTTATCAACATAATATAAAGTCTCCGCGTTGTTAATCAAGGTAGGACAACCCCATAAACCTTTTTGCGTTGGGTAGGGCGGTTTTTGACGCGGTTCTGTACACCGACCCTCTATGGCCTCGCAAGCGGCAGACTCATCTCCTCCTAAATATCCGCCAGGTTCACAAAATATCTCAATTGGCGCGGAGCCAATGATTTTAAGAAATTTTTCTTGATATTTCTGATAATAATCTTTTCGTAAATACAAAAAACCCTTGGCCGAACCGCCAATAGTTTTCATAGCAAGCAAAATACCGGAAATCAGTTCCTGGGGATAATTTTCTAAAATATAACCGTCTTTATAGACTTTTGGCTCTCCTTCGGAAACGTTGCAAATAACGTATTTTTGTTTACCCGGCTCATTTTTGACCATCTCCCATTTTTTCGCTGTGGGAAAAGCCGCTCCCCCGCGCCCCAAAAGATTAACTTGGGCTATTTTTTGAATAAGATCTAAATTCATGTATTTAGATTATAGCAAAAATCCCTAATTTTAAAAATAAAAAGGACCAATGAAGGCTTTGGCGGCTAATTGTGGATAAGTTTTTTGACATCTTTTTTTAATACTATATATTGTCTATAGACATAATAGACATAGTAAATAATATAAATAATTTATACTCTAGCATGAAGCTAACCACCAAAAGCGAGTATTCCCTACTAGCGCTGATCTATATCGCCCGCCACCAAGACGGACATTTTATTAAAGTGGAAGATATTTGTGAAAAATATAATTTAACCAAAAAATATTTGGAGCATCTTCTTGGCGTTTTAAAACAAAGTCGCTATATCAAAACCAAACGCGGATCGCACGGCGGATACCGCTTGGCAAAGCCAGCAAACAAAATATCTATTGCGGAAATTATCCGTTTAATGGACGGGGCTTTGGCTCCTACCGAGTCTGTTAGTGAATATTTTTTTTCCCAAACCGCTTTAAGTCAAGAAAAAAAAATGCTCGTGGTCTTTAAAGATATTCGAGATTATATTTCTAAAAAATTGGAAAAAATGAAGTTAAGTGATTTAATTTGATTTAATTAATTTAAAAAATATGACCAGAAACAAAAAAGTTTTTTTACTCTTGCCCCTGCTTTTTGCAGGCGCGCTTTTCGTGGGATGTCAAAAACAATCTGCGGAAGAAGCCCAAAAACAAACCGTTAAAGTGGGTTATTTCCCTAATATCACCCACGCCCAAGCTTTAGTAGGTGTGGAAAACGGGGCGTTTCAAGAAAAATTAGGCTCGGATGTTGAAATAAAAGCGATTACTTTTAATTCCGGCACCACAGAAATAGAAGCGCTGTTTGCCGGAGAAATTGACTTGGGCTATATCGGTCCCTCTCCAGCCATTAACGGTTATGTAAAGTCAAACGGAGAGTCGTTGCGAGTAATCAGCGGCGCCGTTTCCGGAGGCGCGGTGCTGGTAGGACAAAGCGACTTAGCCGAGGCTTTTGCCAAAGACGGAGCGCAGGCTTTAGCTAATAAAAAAATCGCCTCGCCTTCTCAGGGCAATACCCAAGATATTTCTTTAAGAAACTATATTAAAGAAAATAATCTGGAAGGAAAAGTGGAAATCATTCCTATGGAAAATGCCGATCAATTAACCGCTTTTTCTCAAAAAGAACTAGACGGCTGTTGGGTGCCGGAACCATGGGGCACACGATTAATCACCGAAGCGGGTGGAAAATTGATGATTGACGAACGCGACTTATGGCCCAATGGTAAATTCATTACCACTAATATTATTGCCAGCAAGGCTTTTCTTGACCAGCATCCTGATTTGGTAAAAAAATGGCTGGAAGCTAATTTAGAGGTTACCACCTGGATCAATGATAATCCGCAAGAGGCGCAAAAAATCGTTAATTCGGAAATTGAGCGTTTGACCACTAAAAAAATAGCCGATGATGTTTTAGCCAAATCTTGGAAAAGAATAGATTTATCAGTGAATCCCCTAAAAGATTCTTTGTACGCCTTTGGTGACCGGGCTTATGAACAAGGATTTTTGGGAGATACCAAGCCAGACTTATCAAATATTTACGACTTAACTATTTTAAATGAGATTACAGGTAAAAAATATTAGCAAAAAATTTAAAGCCAAAAGTAATTATGTCGGCGCTTTAGATCAAGTTAGTTTAGACGTAAAGTCGGGGGAATTTATCTGCCTGCTGGGACCTTCGGGTTGCGGAAAATCCACTTTACTGAATTTGATCGCGGGCTTGGAAGCTCCGGATCAAGGTGAAATTTACAGCCGCGGTAAAATTGGACTGATGTTTCAAGAGGCGGCTTTATTCCCCTGGCTGAAAGTAAAAGACAATGTGGGCTTTGGTTTAAAAATGCAAAAAGTCCATCGCCCAGAGATTGCGGAACAAGTGGATAAATATTTGAGCATGATGCATTTGAGCGCTTTTGCCGAAGCTTATCCGCATGAATTATCCGGCGGCATGAAACAAAGAGCGGCTTTGGCGCGCACTTTAATTTTAAACCCAGATCTGCTTTTAATGGATGAACCTTTTGCGGCTTTGGACGCGCAAACCAGAGAGCGGCTTTACGGCGATTTACAAAAAATTTGGCAAGAAACCAAAAAAACCATTATTTTTGTTACCCATAACGTGCGAGAGGCCGTATGTTTGGGCGACCGCGTAGAAGTTTTTACCGCTCGACCGGGAAAAATAAAAAAAGAATTTAAAATTAACCTCAGTCGGCCACGTAATTTGAATGATGTAGCTGTGGCGCAAATTAGCAACGAAATTATGCAAGAACTGAAAGAAGAAATAGACAAAGTAGCGGCAGAAATGGCTGATTATAAAAAACACCAAAATGACTAAAGTAGACCTAAAAAGAAAAGGCAGAAAACTGATTATCAAAATAATTTTTTTGCTGTTTTTACTTTTAATTTGGTGGTTGCTTTACAAAATACATTTTTGGCCGGCCTGGCTCTTTCCTTCTCCTCGTCAGGTATTTAAAACCTTAATCAAGGGGTTTGCCAACCACACTTTTATCTGGGGAATACTAATTAGCATGAGGCGTTTGTTTATCGGTTTTGGTTTTGCGTTGCTGGTAGGAAGTTTTGTAGGTTTTTTACTGGCAAAAGTAAAAATAATCAACGAGACCGTGGGCTTTTTAGTACTAGGCTTGCAAACTTTGCCCAGCATTTGCTGGTTACCCTTGGCTTTGCTGTGGTTTGGCTTAAACGAAAAAGCGATTATTTTTGTGGTGATTATGGGCTCAATAATGAGCATGACCATTGCTATGGAAAGCGCGGTAAAAAACATTCCGCCGTTATTTATCCGTGCCGGGAAAATGTTAGGGGTACAAGGCTGGCAATTATTCTGTCATGTGATTTTCCCCGCTATTCTCCCCTCTTTTATCACCGGCATAAAACAAGGCTGGTCTTTTGCATGGCGGTCTTTGATGTCTGGCGAAATGCTGTTTATTACCTTGGGATTGGGACAACTGTTGATGATTGGCCGGCAATTAAACGATATGTCGCAGGTTATGGCGGTGATGCTCGTGATTATTATGATCGGAATTATTTTTGATAAACTTATTTTTGGCGTAATGGAAAACAGCGTCCGCCGTAAATGGGGACTGAAATAGTCAACAATATTAGGCTCTTTACTTTTTTTAAAAAACGGTTTATTTTATATCAGTTAGTAATTTTGGGGAATAGCCAAGCGGCCCGCCTCGCCTCGGCTAAGCCGAAGGCGAGTCGAGGCGGGTAAGGCACCAAATGGATCTTTAATAATTAAATAATGAATTACATTTATATTTTATTTAGCAATAAAGACAAAAGAACTTATGTGGGGTCAACTACTGATTTGAACAGAAGGTTATCTGAACATCAAACAGGTAAAGTTAAAGCCACAAAATATAGAAGGCCATTGATATTAATTTATTATGAAAAATATGTTAGTCTAAAAGAAGCTAGAAAAAGAGAAAAATATTTAAAATCCTCAGCCGGTAGAAAATTTATAAAGAAAAACAATATAGTTAAATATAATGGGGAATAGCCAAGCGGTAAGGCAACGGGTTCTGGTCCCGTCATCGGGGGTTCGAATCCCTCTTCCCCAGCCAAACGAAACTTATTTTAGTATTTGCGCTATTTTTTTTAAGCTATATAATGATGATATTAAATATCGACCCGTTAGCACGCTTTTAAGCATTAATCAATCTTTGTTTATGACCCAAAAAAAACCCGTAGTTTTTATTACTCGCCCCATTCCCCAAAATGGCATTGCGATGTTAAAAAAACATTTTACCGTTCGTTTGCGTAAAGTTAACAGTCCTATCCCAAAAAAGGAACTGGAAAAAGAAATTCAAAATTGCACGGCCTTATTAACAATTTTAACTGACAAAATTGACGGTAAAATCATGGACTTAAACCCGAATCTTAAAGTTATTTCTAATTTTGCGGTTGGTTTTGATAATATTGACATTAGTGCGGCTAGCAAACGCGGCATAGCTGTAGGCAATACTCCTGGTGTTTTAACGCAATCCACGGCAGAACACACTCTGGCTCTAATCCTTGCCTTGATGAAGCGTATTGTGGAAGGACAAAAAATTATGGAACGCAATGCTTTTTGCGGTTGGGGGCCTCTTTATATGTTGGGAAAAGAACTGTATAAAAAAACTATTGGCGTTGTTGGTTTTGGTCGCATTGGCGTGCGTCTTGCCGAAATCGCTTATTATGGTTTTGGGTGCAATATTTTATATGACAACCCCTCTGTCAATAAAAAAATGGAACACGCCATTCACGCCAAACACGTTAAACTCGCAACGCTTTTAAAAAAAGCAGACGTGGTTAGTTTACACGTACCGTTACTGCCGCACACTCATCATTTGATCGGTAAAAAAGAGCTGAGCTTAATGAAAAAAACAGCCTATCTTATCAATACAGCGCGCGGAGCGGTAGTTGATGAAAAAGCCCTGCTCTCTGCTTTAAAAAAAGGACAAATAGCAGGAGCCGGACTGGACGTTTTTGAGTGTGAACCTAGCCGCACTGCTGGTTTGGAAAAATTAAATAACGTGGTTATGGTACCGCATACCGGTTCTGCTACTGTTGAAGCCAGAGAAGGCATGGCACAAGTGGCGGCACAAAACATTATTGGCATATTAAAGAAAGGTGCTAAACCTGTTTCTATTGTTAATGCTTAAAAAAATAGAACCTCTAAGTTTATGAATGAGCAAAAAATTTATTTGGAAAAATTAGCAAAAGAAGTTTTAGAATACATTAAGCCGCATAATTTTATTAGAAATAATGTTACCTACCGTGCTGGAAAATTAACGGTGCAGGGAAAAGTTTTTAATTTGAAAAAGAAAAACCGCATTATTGTAGTGGGCGCCGGCAAGGCCACTTTGGAAATGGCCGAGAGCATGCACAAGTTGTTAAAAAATCGTATTACAACCGGGTATATTTCTGTGCCGCATGCGCCACAAAAAAATATTGGTCCAATTTTAGTGCGCCGCGCATCGCATCCTCTGCCAAATCAAGAAGGGGTTAAAAACGCCAAAGCGATTTTAAACCTCGTTAAAAGTGCCGACAAAGATGACATGGTGATTTGTTTAATGAGCGGCGGGGGCTCGGCTTTACTGCCCTACCCCATACCACCGTTAACTTTGCGGCAAAAAGTATCCATAACTAATCAATTATTGCGCTGTTCCGCCGATATTAAGGAAATCAACTCGATCAGAAAACACCTTTCTTTGGTAAAAGGCGGACGCTTGGCGCAGGCGGCAATGCCGGCTGAGCTTATAGCCATTTATATTTCTGACGTTATTGGCGATCCGCTGGATGTTATCGCCTCCGGCCCTACTGTTGCTGATAAAAGTAGCAGTACAGATGCTTTAGCCGTTTTGCAACGTTGCGGCATTCATAGTGATTTAGCTGAAAAAATTATAAAACAAAACGAAACGCCCTATTACCTTGAACCAAAAAATGTGCACAATTTCATTATCGGTAGCAACTCGCAAGCCTTAAAATACATCAAAAGATTGTTAAACAAAAAAGGTTTTCGTCCTTTGATGTTGACCTCGCGTTTATTTGGCGAATCAAGAGAGGCGGCGTTGGTATTATCGTCTATTGCTCAAGAGGTTGTTGATTCGGGTCAGCCCGTACGCGCCCCAGCGGCTTTGATTATCGGCGGAGAAACAACCGTAACGGTTAAAGGCAAAGGAAAAGGCGGGCGTAATCAAGAATTCGCTGTTGCCTGTTTGCCTCATTTACCAGAACGATGCGCCGCTCTTCTTTTAGCTACCGACGGTGTGGACGGAATTACTCCTCGTCCTGTAGCCGCCGTGATTATTGATGACACCGCCCAGAAAATTTATAAGAAAAAAAGATTACCCCTTATGGATTATTTGAAAAATAACGATTCTTATCATTTTTTGAAACAACTGGGTTGTCTGCGGGAATACGGGGAAACAGGAACCAATGTCGGAGATTTGATAGTTTTTCTAATACCGAAATAACTTAAATTAAAAAGAAACTACCGTTAACATTAAATCAATGACATAATTTGCCGCGGGTTGTTCAGATGGAATGGTTTGAGATAATCCAATATCGGTTAAATCCCAATAACACTGTCGTTCCGCGTTGGCACCGGCCGTGAGCAAAGTAATGTTGTCATTTTTTTCTTCAGAAAAAGAAGCTTCTGATCCTAAAGTTAAATCCTTAACCTCACAGCCTTTTTTAGCTGTTAAGTTACCTTTAGCGGGGTTAATGGTTAGTTGTCCGCCAACTTTATCAGCATCATTGCCATCTTGAGTAGAAGCATTCGGATCGTTAAAATCATAACTTACCTCAACTTTTAGGCATA